>Ga0335075_10001919_pt1 | contig 33833 bp, 32 predicted proteins | sample Lox_Sample_24_FD_206723 | JGI IMG/M metagenome (GOLD analysis project Ga0335075, IMG submission 206723) | Soil microbial communities from Loxahatchee National Wildlife Refuge, Florida, United States - Lox_Sample_2.4 | ecosystem: Environmental > Terrestrial > Soil > Wetlands | place: USA...
GATGTGCCGCGCCGTGTTGGTGATCGTGCGCAGCGGCCGCAAGATCCGCCCGGCGACCAGCCAGCCCAGCAGCGCCGAGGCGACGGTCATCACGCCCAGGGCGATGCCCGATCCCAGCAGCAGCGAGTGCAGATCCACGGTGCGCTGCGCCACGAGCAGGCCCCTGTCGGCCGCCGGCACGTACACGGAGGGCCAATCCGCGCGCAGCGATGGCAGCCTGCGCCGGGCCGGAAGGGGAACGCCGGCATACCGCCGGATGGCGTCGTCGACCAGGACGTAGGTGATCGCCAGCAGCGCGGTGCCCGAGGCCAGGAAGACCGACCCGTACAGCAGTGCCAGGCGGCCCCGCACGCTGGCGCGGGGAGGGCGCATCCGCCGCCGCACCGCGGTCACCGCCGCCGCAACACCCACGGCGGGCCTCACGTGATCCGGTAGCCGGACCGGGTGACCGTCTCGATGACCAGGGGGTCGCCGAGCTTGGCCCGCAGCCGGCTCATCGTCGTCTTCACCGCCTGGCTGAACGGGTCGGCCTCCTCATCCCAGACCCGCTCCAGCAGCTCCTCGGCGGAGACCACGGCGCCGCCGGCGGCCAGCAGCACCTCCAGCACGGCGAACTCCTTCGGGTTCAGCGCGAGTTCCCGGCCCGCCCGGGAGGCCTGCCGGCGGGCGCAGTCCAGCCGCAGGTCCCCATGGCACAGCACCGGGGCAAGCGCGGCGCCGGGGCGCCGCACCAGCGCCCGGATCCGGGCCACCAGCTCGCCGAAGTCGAACGGCTTGGGCAGGTAGTCATCGGCGCCCAGGCCCAGGCCCTCGATCCGGTCGCCGACGGTGCGAGCGCCGGTCAGCATGAGGATCCGGGCCGGCGACCCCCCGGCGGCCAGCGTCCGGCACACCTCATCACCGCCCACCCCGGGCAGGTCCCGGTCCAGCACCACCACGTCATAAAGCGTGCTCGCGGTGTGCTCCAGCGCGTCAGCGCCGTCGAAGACGACATCGACCGCCATGCCCGCCCGGCGCAGACCAGCCGCCACGACCGTGGCCAGCTTCGCCTGGTCCTCGACCACCAGCACCCGCACCGCACCCTGCTTCCCTGCCGGCTCCCGGCCATCCCGGCCCGCACGCCTGCCCGGCGCCCGGTGTTCAGGATGCCGCACCCGCGGTTGCAAAACGGTAACTGCGTTACAGGGCCGCAACCGTGACCGGCCTACAACTGGGACCCATGAGCTACCCCCAGCGCAACGATGAGCAGCACAAGACCGTGCACGCTGGCCTGCCACCGCGCGCGGGCCGGCGGCGACCACCCCCGATGCCGGCCGTCGCCAAGGCCGTGACGGATACCGCCACCCAGCACTGTCAGGCCGGCGCTTCATGGGCGGCGCAGTGAGCCTGGCGCGCTCGGGCCTTTAAGACCGCACGCTCGGACCGAAAACAACAACCATGTCAACCGGCTGCGCTGGGCCGCACCGGCCCATCCGCAACCAGCAGAGGACACCATCATGCGCTACCTGAGAACCCCGCGCCGGCCCGCTGTCGCGCTGGCCGCCCTGGCCGCCGCCGCCGCGGTCACCCTCACCGTCACCGCCGCCGGGGCGGCCGGGGCCGCCCCGGCATCCGGGCGAGCCGCCGGCCCGCCGCCGTGCTCGCTCCCGCATCCCCCCATCGGCAAGACCAGGCCGACCACGGTGACCACGATCGGCCAGGCCTACTCGTGCATCTACGCCCACTACTACGCCGCATCCACGGTCGATGACCGGGTGCTGCTGGCTGCGGCGTTCGCCGGGCTCACCCAGGAACTCGACCGGCTCGGCCTCGACCAGCCCGATGCCACGATGCCCGCGCTGACCGGCAACCACGACAGCGACTGGGCCCGCTTCGCCGCCGTCTACCAGCAAATCACCGGCAAGCTGCCCGCCAGCAGCCGCCAGCAGGCTGCCGTGGCCACGATGTACGCCATGATCGCCGCCGTGAACAACAACCACACCTACTGGGAGTACCCGCATTTCTTCCCGGGCTGCCACGACGGCCAATGCCCGCCTTACGGGCTGGGCCTCTACACCATGCCCGACTCGACGCAGGCGCAGACCGACCCGGGCGTGACGCTACCGCCGCTGTACGTCAGTCAGGTCTTCCCCCTATCCCCCGCCGGCCGGGCCGGGGTCCGGGTGGGCGACGTGATCACCGAGATCAACGCCTCGGCGCCGTTCACCGACGGGACGCCCTCCCCCGGCGTCATGAACCTGCTCAACCAGTTCTACCCGCAGCGGCAACCGGTGCGGCTCACCCTGCTCTGGCCGGTCACCGGCGCCACCCGCACCATCACCATCACCCCGGCCCGCTTCAACCTTGGCCCTCTCCCCCCGCTGGTGACCTCGAAGCTGCTGGCCGGGGACATCGGCTACGTGCAAATGTACGGGTTCTACCCCAACGCCGGCAGCGAGGTCCTGGCCGCGCTGTCGAAACTGGAGAAGAAGGCGAAGCTGCGCGGGGTCATCGTGGACGTACGCAGCAACCACGGCGGCGCGCCCGCCGGGGTCGCCGGGCTAGTCGGCCTGTTCGAGCACGGCCGGCCCTGGGGCTACAGCTGCCCTCTCACCGGCACCTGCACCGCCGAATACCCCAACAGCACGATGCCGCTGCTGCACCTGCCGCTGGCCGTGCTGACCAACCGCGACTGCGAATCGGCCTGCGAAATGTTCGCCAGCGCGGTCAAGGACCAGCACTTGGGCACGCTGATCGGCAACCGCACCGCCGGCCTCACCGGCGCCGCCACGGTCTTCTCCGGCATCCTCAACGACGGCAGTGCCATCCAGCTGACCACCAGTACAGCCCTCGGCGCCGGCCACGAGATCATCGACGGGATCGGCGTCGCACCGGACTACTACATCCCGCTGACCGCCAAGGACGTGGCCACCGGCCACGACCCCGACATCGCCAAAGCCCTGGCCGTGCTCGGCCGCTGACCGGGCGCCGACGTGATGACCACGGGGTGCCCCACCATCCACCGGTCACCGGCTCCGCAGGCAGCCCGGCCGGGTAACAGCCCGCAGGTTCCCGCACACCAAGCCGACCACGGTGACCACGATCGGGCAGGCCTACGCGTGCATCTTCGCCCACTATTACGCCGGGCCCATCCTCGATGGCCGGGTGCTGCTGGCGTCGGCGTTCGCCGGGCTGGCCCAGCAACTCGACCGGCTCGGCCTCGACCAGCCCGGTGCCACTCTGCCCGCCCGCAAGGCGGTCCGCCAGCAGGTGGCCGAGGCCACGATGAACGGCATGATCGCCGCGCTGGGCGACAGCCACGCCGGCTGGCTGTACCCGCAGCTCCCGAAGGCATCGCCGCCCAGCGGTCGAGCGCGACCTGCCTGATGACGGCGTAGGAACGGTCCTGCAGTCGTGCCAGGACCTTCCCGGCGGTGGTGAGGAACCGGTCAAGTTCGGTCGGTCAGGTAGCGGGCGAATATGGGAACGGTCTGGCTGGGAAGCGGATCTCGACGAGGAGCCCGCCGCCCTCACCGGCGTTGACCAGGAGCCGCGCCCGGTGGGCTTTGGTGATCGCCTGGACGATGGATAGCCCGAGGCCGAGACCGTCGTGCTGGCCGGTGCGGCTGGGGGCGATGCGCTGGAATGGTTCCAGCAGCCGGGTGATCTGGTCTTCGGGCACGACTGAGGGGCGTGCTGGCGGTGTGCTCCAGCGCGTCGGCGCCGTCGAAGACGACGTCGACCGCCATGCCCGCCCGGCGCAGCCCGGTCGCGACGACCCTGGCCAGCTTCGCCTGGTCCTCGACCACCAGCACCCGCACCGCATGCTTCCCTGCCGGCTCCCGGTCATCCCGGCCGGCACGCCTGCCCGGCGCCCGGTGTCCAGGATGCCGCAACCGCGGTTGCAAAACGGTAACTGCGTTACAGGGCCGCAACCGTGACCGGCCTACAACTGGGACCCATGAGCTACCCCAGCGCAACGGTGAGCCACACAGGACCTGGCACCCTGCTGGCCGGCCACCGATCACCGGTGAACCGGGCAGGACGGCCGGCCTGGGACCAAGGGACGAACACGCGATGAACGACGGCAGCCGCGGGCGCGGTGGGCTAGTGCGGAGGTGCTGGCGGCGTGCCGGAGTGCTGGCCATCGCGGCCGGCCTGGCCGTGCTGGCGGTGGGATGCGGCAGCGGCCCATCCCGCAGCTGGGCCAGCTACTCGGCGTGCATGCGCAAGCATGGCGTGACCGGCGCCCTGGCTTCCCCGCCGGGCACGTCCTCGCGCCCGTCCATGCCCACGCCCAGCCGCGGAGCCCAGGTTCCGGCCAAGGTGGGAATCCCGATTCCGGCCAGAGTGCAGGCGGCGATGCAAGCCTGCCTGCCGCTGGCACCGCTGCCGGGCCAGAGCTCTGGGCCGGGGTGACCTGCTCACCGGTGACGGCGGCGATCAGGTGGCATTGCCAGTCGCGGCCAGGCGGCCTGGGCCGCGCGGCGCGGATGGTTTCCCTAGCGGATAGGAGCGGTGGATGTTCTTTGTTACTTATCTGCGGCGTGAGTTGCGCCGCCGGATGCGCCAGGCCATCTTCGTCGCGCTGGGCCTGGCCCTGGGGGTGGGGCTGGTGGTCACCGTGGCCGCCGCCTCGGCCGGGGTGGCCAGGGCGCAGTCCAGGGTGCTGAGCACGCTGTACGGGGAGGCCACCACGGTGACCGTGACCGGCGGGCGGTGGCAGGAGCCCAGCACGCTGCCGAAGGGCACCGACACTATCGCGCCGGGCCCAGGTGGGGAGATCTGCAGCGCTCCCGGCGGCACGTGCGTCAGCGGGGATGGGAAGACGCTGACCATGATAGACATCATGAACGAGGGGATCAGCGTGGCGAAGGTAGCCGCGGCGGCCCGGCTGCCCGGCGTGGCGGCAGCGGCCGGCGGGATCTTCCTGAACGAATCCACGATCTCGTGGCCCAAGAAAGGCGCCAGCACAGCGCGGGGGAGCGGCCCCGGCGGCGGGCGGCCGGGCGGTTACCCCATGGAAGGGGTGGACACCAGCCACCCCACGCTGGGGCCGCTGGGCGGCGCGACGCTGATCTCCGGCCGGCTGTTCACCGCGGCCGACGCCGACGCGCACGTCGCGGTGGTGGACTCCGGGTATGCGGCCTCGCACGGCCTGCGGATCGGCTCGCACCTGACCCTCGGCCTGACGACCTGGCCGGACCTGAGCATCATCAAGGGCATCCGGTTCACCGTCATCGGGATCGTCGGCCAGGCGGCGGGCAGCAACCCGCCCAGCGTGTACGTCCCGCTCAAAGCGGCCCAGGAGCTGCCGTGGCTAAAGACGGGCCCGTCCAGCGTGCAGGGCAGGGTGACCAATATTTACCTGGCCGCGGCCAGCGCCGCCGACGTCCCCGCGGTGACCCGGGAGGTCGCCCGGCTGCTGCCGGGCACCAAGGTGACCAGCGCCAGCGACCTGGCCAGCGAGGTGGCCGGGTCGGTGACCAGCTTCGCCAAGCTGGCCAACGACCTGGGCCGGTGGCTGGCGGTGCTGGTGCTGATCGCCGCGTTCGCCGTGGCCAGCCTGCTGACGATGGCCGCGGTGTCCCGCCGGGCCGCCGAGTTCGGCACGCTGAAGGCGCTCGGCTGGCGCACCCGCCGCATCATCGCCCAGGTGCTCGGCGAGTCGCTGGCCACCGGCATCGCCGGCGCAGCCGCCGGTGTCGCCCTGGGCTGCACCGGCGCGGCGATCGCCGCCGCGGTGACGCCGAGCGTGTCGGCCACCGTCGGCTCGAACGGCGGAGGCAACGGCACCCTCATCGGCGGCAGCCCGGTGCAGACCGTCGCCGTGCCGCTGCACCTGTCGGTCAGCGCCGGCCTGATCGTGCTGGCCGTGCTCCTCGCGGTGGCCGGCGCTGTGCTGGCCGGCGCGTTCGGCAGCTGGCGGATCGCCCGGCTGCGGCCCGCCGACGCGCTGTCCCGGGTCGCCTGACCCCGGCCCGGCCCTTCCACAACAGGAGAAAACCCGTGTACCAGCTGACCAGCGTGGCCAAGCTCTACCACAAAGGCCGCCGCACCGTCCCGGCGGTTCAGGACCTGACCCTCACCATCTCCGACGGCCAGTGGCTGGCCGTGCAGGGCCGCACCGGCCACGGCAAATCCACCCTGCTGAACCTGCTCGGCGGCCTGGACCGGCCCACCAGCGGCACCATCGAACTGGACGGCACCAGCCTGGGCGCGCTGCCCGAGACCCGGCTCACCCGGGTGCGCGCCGAGAAGATCGGGTTCATCTTCCAGACCTTCAACCTGATCCCCACCCTGTCGGCGGCCGAAAACGTCGAGGCCGCGCTGATCCCGCTGGGGGTCGGCCACGCCGACCGGGCGGCCCGGGTCGCCGCGGCGCTGGACTCCGTCGGCCTGGCCGACCGGGCCGGCCACCTGCCCACCGAGATGTCCGGCGGGCAGCAACAGCGCACCGCGATCGCCCGCGCCCTGGTCAAGGAGCCGACGGTGCTGCTGGCCGACGAGCCCACCGGCAACCTGGACGAGGACACCCGCGACGAGATCATCGCCCTGCTGGAGAAGCTGTGGCGCGAGCGCGGGCTGACCCTGGTCCTGGTCACCCACGACAGCAGCCTCGCCCGCCAGGCCCAGCGAGTCGGCGTCATGGGCAACGGCCGCCTCACCATCAGGCAAGACACCAGGCCCGCGCCGGGCCCCGGCAGCTCCCACGTGCCGCCCGCCCCGGTTCACGATCCGCCGGCATGAGCGCGGCGGGTGTGTGGGTGAGCCGGCAGGAGTCGGTGCCGGTCTCGGTGATGTTGCCGCTGAAGGTGAGCTCCGCTCGCACCGCCATCGGCCCAAGCGCGACCTTGACCCGGCTGGCCAGCGCCAGGAACTCGGCCGGCCACCCAGGGTCGTAAATCACGACGGCCAGGCCCCTGGCTAGCTCGTCAGGGAAAGGCATCAACCGAGCTTAAGGGCCTCCCTGCCCGTATCACGTCTCGCTGAATTCAAAGATCTTGAAAACAATTCAGCTCCACGTTCGTTGATGGCCTAGGAATGTCAGACTCGTCCCCTAGGATCGAACTAACAGTCGAATAGTGCTCCGTGAGGAGGCACCCGGTCATGTGCTTAGCCGGCCAGATGCCCGCCACGCCCGCGACCGCCGCCCAGGCGATGACGATGGTGCAGGCCGGGCTGGCCTGGCTAGCCACCACCGACGCGGCCTCGCTGCCCTCCGCGGTCCAAGCCGACTGCCTGCGCGGGCTGGAGCAGGCCGCGTCGCTGCACACCGCCGCGCGCTCCCAGGTCCTGTCGGCGTTCTGCACGCAGGACGGATACGAAGACGACGGGCACCGCTCGCCGCGGACCTGGCTGAAATGGCAGACCCAGGTAACCGACGGCGCGGCGTCCGCCGCGCTGGCCTGGATGAAGCGCCTGGCCGCCCACCGAGCGGTGGGTGAGGCCCTGGCCGACGGGCAGATCTCCGAGTCGTGGGCCCGGCGGATCTGCGACTGGACCGACGCGCTGCCCGACGATGTCCGCGGCGACGCCGATGTGATCTTGCTGGGCGCCGCGGACGGCGGCGCCGACCTGGCCGGCCTGGCTGCCCTGGCCGAGGAGTTGCGCAAGCGGTTCGCCCGGCCGGACACCGACGACGGGTTCGCCGACCGGTCGCTGTACCTGGACACCACCTTCCGCGGCGCGGGCAAGCTGAACGGTGACCTGACCCCGCAGTGCACCGCCGCGCTGCAGGCGGTGCTGGACGCGCTGGGCAAGCGGCGCGGCCCGGAGGATCTGCGGACCAAGGGCCAGCGGCTGCACGACGCGCTGGAAGAGGCCTGCCGCCGCCTGATCGGTTCCGGGTGCCTGCCCGACCGGGCCGGCCAGCCCACCCAGATCGTGCTGCATCTGGACCTGGACCGGCTGCGCGGCCTGCCCGGCGCCCCCGAAGCCGAGGCCGCCTGGGCCGGCCAGGCCACCGCGGGCCCCGGCCAGGACTGCGACGCGCAGATCGTTCCCGTGGTCACCGGCCGCGTCGACCCCGACGTACTGGACCGGCTGGCCGCCGCACTGCTGCACGGCGCACCAGTCGGCCCAGCCCAGCCCGCCGCCGCACCAGCTACCCCGAACCAGCCCAGCCCCGCCGCACCGGCCACCCCGGACCTGCCCGCACCCGCCACACGGCGGGCCCGCGCCGAGCGAGCCGCCCGGCGAATGGTCCTGGCCGCCGCGGCCGACCTGCTGTCCGGGCCCGGCGGGCTGGCCGCCTACCTGCGCACCCGGCTGACGCCAGGCCCGGCCGCGTCGGTCAGCCTGCCGCTGGACGTCGGCACCGCCACCGACACCATCCCGGCCCACCTGCGCCGCGCGGTGGCCGTACGCGACCGCGGCTGCCGGTTCCCCGGCTGCGACCAGCCGGTGGCCGCCTGTCAGCCGCACCACATCATCCCGCGCGCCGAAGGCGGCCCGACCAGCCTGACCAACCTGATCCTGCAGTGCGCCTTCCACCACCTGGTCGCCATCCACCGCTGGGGCTGGACCATAACCCTGCACCCCGACGGCACCGTCACCGCGACCAGCCCCGACGGCAGCCGCACCCTGCACAGCCACGGGCCACCACCCGCCGCAGCCGCCTGACGGCGGCCAGTTGACACCCAGCTGGGCGTGCGCCTGGTGAGTGCTCGGTGTCGAACACGACCCCGGGCACCGCTACCCAGTGGCAGAGGCGATCGCGACCGGATCGATGGCAATGCCGAGTCCAGGCGCAGCTGTGACAGCGCGCACGCCCTGCGAGGGCGGCTGGGCATCGCTAGCGATGACATCGAGCGGGTTGTCGCCGATCCAGTGCTCCATGATCTGGAGGTTTGGGATCGCGGCAGCGCATTGCAAGCTGGCGGCGAAATGCACGGGCGAACCGATGCTGACGTGCGGCGTCGCAACAGCCCCGAACGTGTCGGCGAGCGCGGCGATGCGCATGATCTCAGTGATACCGCCCGCCCGGCAGACATCCGGCTGCAGCACTCCCAGGGCGTCAGCCCGGAGATACTCCAGGGCGCGGTACCGGTTGGGGATGGAATCGAGTGCAAGCGGAATGTCCAGCGCACGGGCTAGCCGCGCGTATCCCTCGACCTGCTCGGGCGGGATGGGCATCTCGAAGAAACCGATCCCCAGGTCCTGCAGGCTCCGGCCGACGCGCATGGCCTGAGCCAAGTCGTACTGGCCAGCGGCGTCGGCGAATACGGTCCCCAACACCTCACGCACCGCCGCGACCGAGGCGACATCCCAGTCGGGCTGCTTGCCGATGGCAACCTTGACGGCGGTCCACCCGGCCTCCCGCAGCCGCCGCGCGCTGTCCCGCAGCCGGTCAAGCCCGGCATCGCTGGATGCGGTCGGCAGTCCGGACGCGTAGACCGGCACCTCGGTTCGGTAGGCACCGCCGATCAGGGCATGAACAGGCTGCCCGAGCAGCCGAGCCCAGGCGTCCCAGAGCGCGATGTCAACGCCCGAGAGCGCCTCCAGCCAGAACCCGGCGTCATGACCGCGGACCCGCATCGCCGTGTACATGCGGTCCCAGGTCACCGCGATCTCGCTAAGGCTGGTACCGGTCACCATCGGCGCCAGCAATTCGGTCACGATCGAGGCCGTGGCTGACGCGGCAACCGGTGCCTTGCACTCGCCCCAGCCGGTCACGCCATCGTCGGTATCGGCGCGCACCAGCACTGTGTCGATGGTCGGCGAGTACACATACCGCCGCCGGGCCGGCGGCGGGTACCCGGCATCGTCCCCGGCAGGCCCGCCCCAAGTTTGCGCACCCCAGTAGACGCCTTCGCGCGGTGGCATGCGGAGCACTGTCGCCGTCAGGTTAGTGATCTTCATCGTGCCTCTCCTCGGTCAGACGGCCAGGGCGAACTCGCGGTAACGGTCGCAGCCCAGGCAACGATCCGGTCCCACAGCCGGATCCGGGTCCCGGCGAAGTTGTGCCCGTGCGCCATCTTGGGGATGACGAGCAAGGTGACGTCGCAGGAGCCGGTGTAGGCGCCCGGCTCGGCCCACGGTTGCGGGCAGACGTCGCGTTCTCCCACAGCTATCAGCACGGGAACGCGGATCTGCGCTGCCTCGGCCGCCGTCACGGCGCCGTTCGGGGGCCGCTCCGGGGCGAGGTTCGGGCCACCGGGCATGTACGTCGTGCCCCAGGACGGCATTGGCGCCCCGTCCAGTCGGCCGGGGTATCCCTCGAGATCTGCGAGGACGATGTCCTCCGGCTCATCGTCCCAGTGAAAGGCGTTGCGGTAGGGATGCTGCCGGGCCGGTACCCGCGCCACGTGAATCTCGGCGACCAGCGGATCGCTGTGATCCACCGGGATGACGGTGTTGATCCCGCTCCACCCCAGCATCCCGACTCCGGCGAACAGCGGCCGGTTCGCCTGCAGCATCGTGAGCAGCAAACCGCCGTAAGAATGCCCGGTGCCGACCGCAGCCAGGTTCGGCAGCGCGGGCCAGCCGGCGGAGATCCTCCCTTCCCGCAGGGCGCGGAGCAGGAAGGTCGCCGCCGCCGCGTTCGCGCGGGCCAGGTCGGCGTGGCCCAGGGCGCTGACCGGGATGCTGCTGTCACCGACGCCCAGGTGATCGCAGGCCACCGTGATGACCCCGTGGCGGCCGTGATGCTCAGCCTGGCTGTACCCCGTGTGGCCGGGGATCTCCAGGTCGAAATAACGGCGGTTGTAGCCGCCGCCGGGCCAGGCGAAGATCGCCAGCGGGCGGACCGGCAGCCGCTCGGGCCAGGTCACGGTGGCCGCGATGTGCAGGCTCTCGCCGCGCCCGACCGCACCGGAGACGTCAATCATCAGCTCAGCGCGGCGCGGGTTCACTGCTCCATGCCCATCCTTGCTCGGCGGCCAGTGCCATCAGCAGCGGGCCCTGGCCCCACGGGAACGTGCCGAGCCTGCGAGATACGTAGACGCGCCGGTCTCCGACCGGGGTGGCCTCCGATACCGGCAGGTCGGCCCGGTCGAGGCTGGCCACGGCTGCGAAGCGGGCGCGGCTGGCCATCGCGGCGTGCTCTTGGCTCACGACACCGCGGCGGATCCCGAGCCATATACCCGCCGCGACGAATGCCGGGACCGAGTTCTCCAGCGGCGTCGACGGGTCGTCCACCACGGTGTGCCAGCGGCCGTCTTCTTCGTGCCGCGACAGCGCCGTGAGCAGGGCAGAGCACGCCGCTGTCAGCTCCGCGTCCTGGAGGTAGGCCGAGAGCTGCACGATGCCCAGCAACGCCCAGCCACAGCCACGGCCCCAGTGCACGCCGTTCGTGCGGCGGGCAACGACGTCGTAGCCGTGCGCGAACAGTCCCGTGTCATCCTGCAGGAACCGGCAGCTTTCCACGGTGATCGCACGGCCCTCGTCCGGATAACCGCACGCTGCCAGGCCAGGGCCGTGGCTGTACATCGTGTCGACCCAGGCCAGGTTCGACAGCCCGAACAAGTCCGGGCGGTAAGCCTGCGGCTGGCCCGCGGACGGGCGCGGTGCCCGGAGCACCAGGTGAGCCCAGTTGCGGGCCGCCGAGAGATACCGGTCATCGCCGTGGCGGCGCCACAGGCCGACCAGCACCTCCGCCGGGGCGACATGGTCTTCCAGCAGCATGTCGCGGCGCAGGAACGGCTCGATCAGGGAAATCACGGTCTGCTCACAGGCCGTATCCTGCAGCAGGTCGGTGCAGGCCAGCAGGCCAGCCAGGGCCGGCCCCTCGCCGAAGCCCCAGATGCGGAACGGCAGTTCCCGCGTGCGGCGGCCGACCAGCGCCAGCAGCTCGTGCGTGCCCGGCCCGCTCACCGGTGCCCGCCCTCGTCCGGCTGCCCGGCGGGGCGCTGCGGGAACCGGGCGCGCAGCCGCTCGGACAGGTAGGCGGCCGGGCTGGCGATGCTCAGGCCACCGTCCACCGGCAGCGTGACGCCGGTGATGAAGCTGGCACGGTCGGAGGCGAGGAAAACCACGGCGTCAGCCACGTCGCTGGGCCGGCCAACCCGGCCTGCCGGGTAACCGCTGGCTGCTGGCCCGCTTTCCCCGTCGGAGACCAGGCCCGGCGCGACGATATTCGCCCGGATCCCCAGGCCGCCGTAGTCGAGGGCCACCTGCCGGATCAGCCCGTCCAGGCCCGCCTTGGCAGCGGCGTAGGCCGCGAGGCCAGGGGCGGACAGGAACGAGTTCACTGACCCGACCGCGACGATGCAGCCACCGGACTCCAGCCGAGGGAGGCACTCGCGCACAAGGTTGAAGGCACTGGTGAGGCTGTCCCGGATGGCACTGTCCCACTGCTCGTCGGACGTGTCGGCGGCCGAGGCTACCGGCATGGAAGCGGCCGCGAGCACCAGGACATGCAGCCCCGGCAGCGCCGTGATGACGTCCTCGACCGCCCGGCGGGCAGCGTCCGGGTCGGCGCAGTCGGCCCGCGACCAGGCGGCGAAGACGCCCGCCACCGGCCGGTCCTTGGCAATGCAGCACGGCACGTCGCCAGCCTCGGCAAAGGCCCGGCCGATCGCCACTCCGATGGCCGATGCCCCCAGGACGATCACGCCCCGCCGGGCGGTCACCACAAACCGTCCGGCGTCCGTGACCTGAGCCAGAGCCGTGCCCGGGCCGCTAGCTCCAGCAGCCATTCCTCGTGGCCGGGACGGGCCGCCACCTGCAGGCCGATCGGGATGCCCTGACTGCCCCGGCGTGACGGCACGGAGATCGCGGGCCATCCGATCAAGTTGAACGGTGACGTAAAGGTCGAGTTCAGTCCGCGATTGTGCTCGCCGGGACGGCGTGCTGCCGCGGTGGTGGCGACCGTGGAAACCGGCGTGAGCAGCCCGGTTCTCGGGCCCAGCGCGTGGTCGAGCTCATCGGCGAAGATCTGGCCGATGCGGCGGGCGTTCACGGCGTCCTCGACGGAAAGGACCGCGCCGGCCAGGTGATACCGGCGAGCGCTCACTCCGATCGACTGCTGCCGCAGGCGCAGGTCGGGGGCGTGCGTAGCGTGTGCTAGCGCGGCCAGAAGCACGAAGTTGCCGTCTCGGGCGGTTTCCAGGTGCGGCAGATCGATCTCGGCTATCTCGGCGCCCATGTCGGTCAGGGCCTGGATGTCGGCTTCGAAAGCCGTGCGGACGTCGTCCTCGATGTCAAGGCCGTCGATCTGGCGGCGCGGTACGGCCAGGCCCAGCGGGAAGCCGCCGGTATCCCAGCGTGGCGCCGGGCGGTCCGCGAGCACCGAGAACATGGCCAAGACGTCAGCAGCGCTGCGGCCCAGGATCCCGATCGCACTGAGCTCGTCAAGTGGTGTGCCGGCTCCCGGGATCGCGTGCCGCCCTGGCTTCAGCCCGACCAGGTTCGCCTGGCTGGCCGGAAGCCTGGTCGAGCCGCCGCCGTCGGTCCCGAGAGCGACCGGGGTCAGGCCCGCTGCCACGGCGACCGCAGATCCGCTGCTCGAGCCCACCATCTCGTGTGCGGTGTTCCAGGGATTCCGGGGCGGCGGGGCAAGGTCGTCCGGCGAGGGCACGCTCCAGCCGAATTCGTTCAGGTTGGTCTTGCCCACCACGATTGCGCCAGCCTGGCGCAGGCGCGATACTGCGGGCGCGTCCGCCGCCGGAATCCAGTTGGCATAGGCGCGGGAGTTGCAGGTGGTGCGCAGGCCAGCGGTGGGAATGTTGTCCTTCACGGCGACCGGCACGCCGTGCAGCTGACCTCGCCGCTGGCCGGCCCTGGCCTGCTGATCCGCGGCCGCCGCCGTGGCCCGCGCTTCCTCGGTGTTCACGGTGATGAAGGCGTGCAGGTCGGGGTTGGCGGCGCTGATCGCGCCGAGCGCCGCCTCGGTGATATCCGCCGCGGTCACCTCCCCTCCTTCGAGGGCGTGCCTGATCGCTGCTACCCCGGCAGTGAGCATGCGGGCTGAGTCAGCCATCCTGGCCGCCGTCCTGGGTCGCGTGCTCGCCGCTCGCCCGCTCGGCCGCGCGCCGCAGGCCCTCGGCCTGCCGGCGAAGCGCGGTGGCCAGGGCAGGCAGCGCAGCGAGGTCGTCACCAGGCGCTTCGATACCGCGAAGCTCCAGGATGCCGCGGATCTGCTCGGCCGTGAGTTCGGCCGGCGGCTCGTGATTCATCTACGGCCGCCAGCCGGGCTGCGTCTCGAAAGGCCGCAGCAGGCGCTGCAGGCCGGCTGCGCTTGCTGCGTCGAGCGGGCGCGCCGGGGCGCGGACCCGGGCGTGCTCGATGATGCCCCGGCGGACCAGGACCTCCTTGTGCACGGCCCACGCGATGCCGCCCTGGAGGCCGTAGACCAGCAGCGGCAACAACGGGTGAAAGAGCGGTGCAGCTTCCTCATAGCCTCCGGCCCTCCATGCCTTGAGCACCTCGGCGAGCAGGTCGGTGAACTCGCACGCGGGCATCGTGCCGACGGCCCCGCGATCCAGTTCCTCCAGCAGGAACTGGGCGTTCTGCCCCCCGAAGACGCCAAGCCCGCTGCCTGCCGCCGCGCCGGCGATGGCCGCGATCTTGGGTGCCGTGGGCGCGGCCTCGACCTTCACGTAATCGACGCCAGAAACCCGGCCGATCTCTGTGATCAGCCGGACGCTCATCGGCACCGAGGTGACCGCGGGGGCGTCCTGGATCATGACCGGCACGCCGGCCAGGGACGCAAGCTCCCCGAAGAAGTCGGCCAGCTGGTCATCGCCCGGACGGACCAGGAACGGCGGCAGGACCATGAGCGCGCCGGCACCGCCGTCGACGGCGGCCTTTGCCTGCTCGATCGCGGGCGCGATCCCGGTGGCGGAAACACCCGCGACCACCAGCAGGTCAGCCGAGATCCCCCGGACGCCCCGGGCAATGGTGTCGAGCACGAGCCGACGCTCTTCCGCCGACAGGGTGAACGACTCGCTCGCCATGCCGAAGGTCGCCACGGCGTCGGCGCCGCTGACGATCTGGTGCTCCACCAGCCGGGCGAGGCTGGTGAGATCCAGCGAGCCGTCACTGCTGAACGGCGTCGCGAGGATAGGCACCAGGCCGGACAGCGCGGTCATGCAGCCTCCGATGGGTCGATGATGGCTTGCTCGTCAACCACGACGCCTAGGCCTGGGCCGTCTGGCAGCAGGAACGAGCCGCCCTCAAGCCGGATGGGGCTGGCCAGGATCCGGTTCGCGTGCGGCAACGTCGTGGGCTGGAACTCGAAGACTTCAAGGTTCTCGATCGCGGCCGCGACCTGAAGCCCTGCGGCCAGGGCAATGCCGAGCCCGACCGAGTGATGCGGTGCGACGCGCACGTGGCCGGCGTCGGACAGGGCCGCGGCGGCCAGTGCCTCGGTGATGCCGGTACGGGCGACGTCGGGCTGGCACAGGTCCAGCGCCCGGCGGCCGAGCCAGTGGCCGAACTCGAAGCGATTCCGAAGGGTCTCCCCTATCGCAACCGGGGTCACGATCCGCTCGGCCAGGCTGCGATGGCCTTCGGTGTCCTCAGGCGCGAGGGGAGCTTCCAGGAACCACGCGCTGCGGCGGTCCAGGGCCAGCCCGAGGCGCTCGGCGTCCGGCCGTGTGTACGCCCAGTGCGCGTCCACGCCGATGGCAAGCTCGGGGCATGCGGACGCGATGGCGTCGAACGTGGCCAGGTCCTGGTCCACCCCATGGCCCAGGGCGAGCTTGACGCGGCTGAATCCCTGCCGGACCCACTCCCGGGCCAGCTCCGCCCGCTCGCCGTCCGTCGGCCGCGGCAGGCCGGAAACGTAGGCCGGGATCGCTGACCGGAACGGGCCGCCCAGCAGCTGCACGACCGGCAGGCCCGCGATCTTCCCCGCCAGGTCCCACAGCGCGATGTCGCAGGCGGCCAGCGCGTCAGCCTGATGGCCGGCCAGGTGACCGCGCTCTCGCATCAGGCCGGCCAGCCTGGCCGAGACCGGACGGGGCGCCGTCGGATCGGCGCCGAGCAGCTGCGGAGCCAGCATCCTGTCGATGACCGCCTGTGGCACCTCTGGCGCCACCGGGGCCAGGCCTTCGCCCCAGCCGACGGCCCCGTCATCGGTCTCAAGCCGCACGACCAGCGTCTCGTAATTGTGCGAGTACAGGCTCCGCCAGGGCGGGCGGACGAAGTAAGTGCTCGCCGCACCGCCCGACGGCGCGGGCCCGAGGTAGGGATCAGACGACGCCAGCTTCAGGCAGAACGTCTTCACCGAGGCGATCCGGTGTTGCCCCATTTATCCCTTTCTATGCCTTTCGGCGCCAGTAGCACGCAAGCTAATCCCACTAGGCGACGATAATAACCACATCATGCAAGACTTTTGCAGCATGTGTTGATGCGTTGCGCGTTGTGGAGGTACGTTGCCGCTATGACCGACAGCGCGGCCGAGCGGCCGCACACCAGGCGGCGCACCCCGAACGGGACAAACCTGAGCGTCCAGCGGGCGCTCGGAGTGCTGACGCTCTTCGCTGAGCACGGCCCGGTGCTGCGCGTCAGCGACGTGGGCAAGCTGTGTGGCCTGGGGGCTTCGACGGCGTCCCGGCTGCTGGCCACGCTGGTCGACGCGAACCTGCTCGAGCGGGACGCGGCCGGCAGCTTTCAGCTCGGCCCGGCGGTGATCACCCTGGCTGGCGTCGCGCTCAACCGCTCGCAGCTGTATCGCGAGGCCCGCACGGTGGCGTACGAGATCTCCGCAGACACCGGCCTGGGCGTGAATGTCGCGGAGCTGCGCGACGGCAAGGTGTTCTACCTGCTGCACTTCGACGGGCGCCTGGCGCCCCGCTCGTACACGCTGATGGGAAGGCACAACCCGCTGCACGCAACCGGCATGGGCAAATGCCTGCTGGCCGACCTCTCAGCCGAGGACAGGACGCGGCTCGTGGGCCCAGGGCCCTTCGACTCCTACACGGCGCACACCCTGACCGACGCCGCCACCCTGGACGAGCAGCTCCGGCAGGTCCGCGCGCGAGGCTATGCCACCGAGCGGGAGGAACTGGCGCTCAGCAGGGCCTGCGTCGCCGCACCGATCCGCGGCCACGGCAGCGCTGTCGTCGCGGCGATCAGCATCTCCGGGCCGCTGTCGGCGCTGCGGCTGGAGGACCGGGAAGCGGAGCTGGCCCGCATCGTGATTGAGGCCGCCGACCGGGTCGGCGCCGCGATCGGCGCCATGCACGCCAGCCCGACGGACAAGCAGCTCGCGGTTCAGCTGTGAGGGCCCGATGAGCAGAACGGTCGCAGTCACCGGTGCCGACGGGAGGATCGGGCGGCGCGTGGTCGGCCAGCTGGCCGAGGCCGGCTACCGGGTCCGTGGCCTTGATCGCAGACCCGGCTCGCAGCAGGCCGAGTACATAGTCGGCGACATGGTCGACGATGACGCCCTGGCCAGCCTGGTGCGGGGGGCAGACGTCGTGGTGCATCTGGCCGCGCTGATGTCCTGGAACCCGGCCGATGCCACTGCGGTGTTCGACGCCAACGCCACGGCGACGTTCCGGGTGCTGGAGGCGGTCCGCGCCGCGGGCGGCGCGGAGATCATCCTGGCGAGTTCCGGCGAGGTCTATCCCGAGATGGCCCCGGCCTACCTTCCCATCGACGAAGATCACCCGCGGAGGCCCCGGTCGCACTACGGCATGACCAAGCTGCTGAGCGAGGATATGGCCTGGTTCTACGCGCGCAGCTACGACATGCCAGCCACGGTCCTGCGGTTCCCGCACACGCAGGAGGCCGCCGAGCTTCTCGACCCGCGCTCGGTCTTCTCCGGCCCGCGCTTCTTCCTGCGCCAGAAGCTGGAACAGCAACGCCGGCTGGGCAACGCCGAGGCAGTCGAGCTGCTCCAGCCCCACGACGACGGCACCGAGCGGCTCCTGCTGTCGCGGTCCGGAGACGGCACCCCGTATCAGATGCCGATCGGTGACAGCCGCGACGTGGCCGCTGGTGTCGTGCTCGCCGTTTCCAGCCCGCATGCCCGGGGCCAGGCCATCGCGCTCGGGCCGGCGCAGCCAGCTGCGTTCGACGTGGTCGTAGGCCGGATGAGCGAGCTGACCGGCCTGGAGTACGTCGACGTGCGGCTGCCAGGACCGGCGCCGCACTACAGCGTGGACATATCCAGGGCTCGCCGGGTCCTGGGCTATGACCCGATCTACACCGTAGACCGGATGCTCGGCGAGGCGGCATCGGCCTACCGGAAAAGGCAGGCGGCGTCTTCGCCGCCTGGAGCGTAAGGAGGAAGCCCGTGCGTTACCCGAAGGTTGCGGTCCTTGCGTGCGCCGGCGTTCTGGCGCTGGCGATGGGCGGATGCGGAAGTGGCAGCGGAGGCGGCGGCGGTTCTGCCACCGGCCCGGTCACGCTTGATTTCCCCAGCTGGCAGCAGAATGAGCCCGGGTACAGCCAGTTCTACACCTCGATGGTCAGCGAGTTCGAGAAGGCTCATAAGAACGTCAAGATCCACTTTTATGAGGTCACCTACGACAGTTACGTGCAGACGATCACGACGCGGATGGCCGCCAGCGATCCGCCCGACATCCTGGTCCTGCCGCTGACAAGCTACGCGCAATTCGCCGCCCAGGGTGACCTGACGCCGCTCGACAGCTACCTCAGCAAGACCGACATCCTGTCGAGCTGGTCGCCGTTGCAGAAGAGCCTGCAGGTCAACGGGCACTATTACAACGTCCTGATGCAGGGAGCCGGTTTTGCGCTCTTCGTCAACAAGGCAATCCTGGCCGCGCACCATCTCTCGATCCCGACGACGGTCCCGCAGCTGCTGTCCGAGTGCAAGGCGCTGACCGGCGGCGGGAACTACGGCATCGCCATGCCGACCGCGCAGGACCCGTCGGCCTTCGACGACGCGTCCACGATGATCGTCGGCCAGGGCCAGTCCGTGCTGCACGGAAGTTCCTACGACCTCACTGATCCCGCGCTGGAGTCCGATATCAGCCAGTACCGGCAGCTCGCCAGCTGCGCGGCGCCGGGCCTGGTGTCTGACCAGATGCGGCAGCTGTATTTCAGCGGCAAGGCAGCGATGATGTTCGACGGCACCTTCGGCCTGCCGAATATCGAGACCGAGGGCACTGCCTCGGTCAAGAAGAACACGGTCATGGCCAGCTTCCCGGTATCCCGCCAGGTGAGCTACGTCAGCAGCACGCTGTCCATACCGGCCAGCATTTCCAGCACGGACAAGCAGCTCGCCTGGGAATTCATCGACCAGTGCACGCAGCCGGCCGCCCAGGCCCTGTTCGTGAAGGATATTGAGTCCCCCGCGCCCCGGCGGTCGGTCGACTCGACGTCATCGATCCCGTTCTCGTCGGTGCAGGACGCGGCCGTGAACGGCGTCAACATGATCCCGGACACCCCGAAGTTCGTCGAGAACTACACCGAGATCGACACCGACTTCGGCGCGGCCCTGTCCAAGCTGATCGCCAGCAACACCGCGGTCGGCCCGGTGCTGAGCCAGCTGCAGACGCAGCTCCCGCCGGTCGGCTAGGCCCAGGGGCATAACATGCGGGCGCGAGAAGCAGCCACCATTCCCCGGCGCGCGGCCGGCCTCCCGGTCCCTGGCCGGCCACGGCGGCGGGCCAGGCTGCGCGCAGCCGCCCGGCTGCGGATGTTCCACCTGGCGCTTCTCGCGCCCGCAGTAGTGCTCGGGCTGTTCGTCATCGGGTACCCGCTCTACCTGATCATCGACGCGAGTATCCGCAACGTCGGACTGCCGAACCTCGCGGCGCTGAACCTGGCCCCGGTCACGGGCAGCAACTACACCTCGCTTACCAGCGACCCGCTGTTCCGGCAGGCGCTGTGGGTGTCGCTGCTGTACACCCTCGGCGGGACCTTCCCCGCGTTCCTGATCGGCCTCGGCACGGCCCTGCTGCTCAACCGGCGCTTCCCGCTGCGGCGGATCTTCCGGACGCTGATCCTGCTGCCGTGGGCAGTGCCGTCGATCGTGTGCAGCTTCCTGTTCCTGTGGATCCTCAACGCCTCGTACGGCGTGCTGAACTACCTGCTGCTCAAGGCCCACCTGATCTCGGGGTACGTTCCCTGGCTGGCCTCGCTGCACTGGTCCATCGTCGGCGTCATCATCCCGACGGTCTGGAAGTCGTATCCCTTCTTCACCCTGCTCATCCTGGCCGCATTGCAGGTGATACCGAAGGAGCTCTACGAGGCGTCCAAGGTGGATGGCGCCGGCCCGTGGGCCACGTTCCGGCACATCACCTGGCCGGGAATACGCAATGCTGCCTATCTCGCCATGGTGCTGCAGCTCCTGTGGACCTTCCGCGAGTTCGAGATCATCTACCCGATCACCGCCGGCGGCCCGGCGAACAGCACGCAGACTCTCGCGATCTACCTCTACAACGAGGTGTTCCAGTTCTTCCACATGGGATATGCCTCCGCGCTGGGCGTCGTGACGATAGCGATCTGCGTGGTCCTCGTGGTTGTCATGTTTCCGCTGCTGCGCCGCACCCTGTGGCGAGCCTGACCTGATCCCGACGGGAGCGACATGAGCGCACAACTCTCCGCCCGTGCCAGGCCCGGCACCGCTCAGCGCCAGACCCTCGCCCGGGCCAGCCGGCCCGGCCTGTCACGCCTGGCCCGGCGCGGATACTTCTGGCTCTTCATCGCCATCCTGGTGACGATAGTGCTGCTGTTCCCGCTGTACTGGATGGCCGTCACCTCGGTGACGCCGATCACCGACCTGCTGACGCTGCACCCCCGGATCATCCCGGGGCTCGGCCACCTGGAACTCGGCAACTACGGCGCCACGTTCCGCACGTACCCGGTGTTCAGCTGGCTGGGGAATTCCGCGCTGATCACGGTCGGCACGGTCGTGCTGTCGCTGGCGGTCTCTATCCCGGCCGGATACGCCCTCAGCCGGATGGGAGCACGCGGCGCCACCGCAGCTGGCTTGCTCATGCTCATCACCCGGGTCATCCCGGGCACGCTGCTGGTCATCCCGTTCTTCGCCATGTTCTCCGACCTGCACCTGCTGAACAGCCTCTACGGCCTCATCCTGGCCGACACCAGCATCATCGTCCCGTTCGCCGGCTGGCTGCTCAAAGGTTTCTTCGACAGCATCCCTCGCGAGATAGAGCAGGCCGCCATGGTCGACGGCTGCAGCCAGTGGACCGCATTCGTCAAGGTCGTCGTCCCGCTGGCCAGCCCCGGCATCGGCGCCACCGCGATCTACGCCGTCATCCTGGGGTGGAGCGACTACTTGTTCTCCAAGACCCTGCTGCTCGATCCCACGCACTGGACGATCACGGTCGGCGCCGCCTCGCTCATCTCCGACCTCACCGTGAACTGGAGCGGGCTGATGGCCATGGGCGTTATCTCGGTGGTTCCGATGATCGTCGCGTTCATCGTGCTCGAGCCGTTCCTCGTCTCCGGGATGGCGGCCGGGAGCGTGGTCGGATGACCAGCCCGCAGCGCGCAGCATCCCAGGAGGTCATGGACTGCCTCCGGCAGACCCGGCTGCTGGCCATCGTGCGGACCGCGGCGGCCGGCCGGATCCCCGCCATCGTCGAGACACTGGCGCAGTCGGGCGTGCGCGCCGTCGAGATTGCGCTCGCCAACGCCGACGCGGTCACGGCGATCCGCGCGGTCGCGAAGCACGAGATACCGGGGCTGCTTCTCGGTGCCGGCACCGTTCTTGACGTCGACGCGGCGGCCGCCGCTTTCGACGCCGGCGCGGCCTACTTCGTCTCACCGGGCGTGATTCCCGAGGTGATCCGCTTTGCCGCCGAGCGGAACGTGGCGGTGTTCCCCGGTGCCTACACCGCGACCGAGGTCCTTACCGCCATGGGCCTCGGCGCGCCGGCGGTCAAGCTCTTTCCGGCCTCGACCGGCGGTCCCGGCTACCTGAGCGCCCTGCTCGGACCACTACCATCTGCCCGGCTCCTGCCCACCGGCGGAGTCACGCTCGAGTCCATCCCGGACTACCTGGACGCGGGCGCGTTTGCCGTCGCCATCGGCTCGCCCCTGATCCGCGACGCGGACAGCACAGGCAACCTGGACGCACTGGCAGCTCGCGCGCAAACCGCGGTCCGGCTAGCCGGCGAAAGGCCCGCATGAACCCGCCTGCCGAAGTCGTCACGCTCGGCGAGACCATGGCCGTGCTGACCTCTCCCGTCGGGATCAGCCTCAGGATGGCGCGCTCTCTCGACCTCAGCATCGCCGGAGCCGAATCCAACGTCGCCATCGGCCTCGCCCGCCTGGGCTGGCCGACAGCCTGGTGGGGCCGGGTAGGCGACGACGAACTCGGCCGCCTGATCCTCGCCACACTGCGCAGCGAGAATGTCAGTACCGCGGGCGCCGTCGTGGACAGCACCGCACCGACCGGACTGATGCTCAAGGAACTGCGGGCGGCCGACCTCGTCCGCGTGACGTACTACCGCCGCGACAGCGCAGGCTCCCGTTTCGGCCCGGCCGACGTCCCCAGCCCGCTCCCGGCATCAGCACGCCACCTGCATCTGTCCGGCATCACCGCGGCGCTCAGCGCCTCGTGCCGGCAAGCAGCCGACTACGCCCTCACAGCAGCAAGGGCGGCGGGAATGACGATCAGCTTCGACGTGAACTACCGGTCCGCGCTCTGGTCTCCGCAGGAGGCCGGCCCGGCCCTGCGAGAACTCGCAGGCCGCTCCGACATCGTGTTTGCTACCAGGCATGAGGCGGAACTCCTGCTGCCGCCAGGCGCCGTAAGCTGGCCGGACGCCGGAGATGAACAGGTATGCCGGGCCCTGACCGAGCTGGGCCCCGCCGAAGCCGTCCTGAAACTGGGCAGCCAAGGAGCGTTGTCGGTAGTCAGCGGTGCCGCACAAGCCGTCGCGGCCGAGGCCACCACGATTGCCGACCAAGTCGGCGCGGGCGACGCTTTCGTCGCCGGATACCTTTCTGCCTATCTGGACCGGGCCCGGCCGGCCGACCGGCTCAAGACGGCGGTCCGGGCCGCGGCATTTGCGCTCGCTGTGACAGGCGACTGGGAGGGCCTTCCCAGCCGGCACGATCTCGACCAGTGGCGCTCAGCAGCGGACGGAGTGCGGAGGTAGTCCGAAATTGTGGGCTTGGCAGCTCCGGTCTGCCGGACAGATGTCCCTGACCAGGACGCCCACACCACGAGCATCAGAACTGCGCGACGGCGAGGTGCTGCTCGAGATCGTTGCTGTCGGTATCTGCGGCAGCGACATCCCGAAATTCCTCGGCGGGGGGTCCTTGCCACCGCCCGGCTGGCCGGCGCATGAGATCGTCGGTACGGTCATCGCCGGGCGATCCGTAGCGCTGGCCACGGGAACGCGAGTAGTAGGGCTGGCGAGTAGTCACAACGGACTAGCGCAGCGTGTTATCAGCTCTGCCGAGGCACTAATTGAGGCTCCCGGCCAGCTGACCGACGAGGAGGCGGTCGTCATCCAGCCGCTAGCCACCGCCCATGCCGCCCTGTCACGCGTCCGGACGCTGCGCGGAGCGGACGTGACGATCATAGGCCTTGGCCCGCTCGGCCTCCTCCTCGCTCATCTGGCCAGCCATTCCGGCGCCGCAACACTCACTGGCATCGACCGCATCGACCGGCGCGCCATCGCCGGGGCATTCGGTGTGGACGAGACTGTCTGGTCCGGCAGCCGCGCCTGGGCCGCCGGTCCCGGCGCGACCCGCCCTGCTGATGTCGTTATCGAGGCCGTCGGCCACCAGATGGGCACCCTCAATGACGCGATCGCGATCGCCGCGCCGGACGGCCATGTGGTGGGCTTCGGCGTTCCGGACGACTCTCACTACGCAATCGACTACCTGACCCTGTTCCGCAAGCGACTGACCCTGACGGCCGGCACAACATATCCGTGGCAGCCGCACCTGAACGCGGCCCGCGCATACCTGCTCAGGCATCCAGCACTAACACGCGAGCTGATCACGCATGTCATCCCTGCCTGTGCCGCCAGCCGTGGTTACGAACTGGCGGCAAAGCCTGACCCGTCGGTCCGGAAAGTAGTAATCAACCTGACCAGCTTCGCATCTTGACGGCTGGCCGCCCGGCGGGGAGAGCGGGCAAGGCGCTGAGCGTTCGTGGTGGAGGCCGCTCAGCGCCTGGCAGGCATACGGCCCCGGTGATACTTCCGTCCCGCTCGTGCGTAGCGCACGGCGGGGAGGTGGGCCACGTCGCATCTGGGGCATCGGCGCATCCTCACGCCGCTTGGCCGCCAGTGGCGCCGGACTACGGCCGGGGGAACTGGCTGGCCACCCGGCTCAGGGCCGCCTGGGCCTGCTCCCAGAGGGCACGGACGAGGTCCGCGGCGGGGGCCGTCGCCGTCAGCGGGTAGGCCTGCCCGGCCCACAGGTTCACATAGTCGGCCAGGCCAGCCTGGCGGGCCGCCTTCCGCATCGGCGATGTGAGATGGTGCACCTCGGGGTAGGCCGCCGGGGCGGATTCGGAGTGGGCGCTCAGGAAGCGGTTCTCGATTCCGCGCCCCGTCCGGCCGCTGAACGCCCGGGTGAGCCTGGTCGGGGCGTCATCGTGCAGTGCGGACCGGTGCACCTGTGCGGTCGCCGCCTCCGGGCAGTCGAGGAACGCGGTTCCGAGGACGGCGGCCCGGGCGCCCAGGCACAGCACGGCGGCGATCGCCCCGCCCGTGGCGATGCCGCCCGCCGCCACGACCGGGGTGGCCACGCGCGCGGTGATCAGCTGCAGCAGCGCGATGAGCCCGGCCGCCTCTTCGGGGGCGTCGCTCGTTCCGCCTCGGTGCCCGCCCGCCTCGAATCCCTGGACCACCAGCAGGTCCGCGCCAGCCGCAGCCGCCCGGTCTGCCTCGTCCGGGCTGGTGACCGTCACCCAGACTTCGGTTCCCCTGGCGCGCAGCCCGGCGATGACATCCTCGCCCGGGATTCCGAACGTGAACGACACGACGTGCGCCGGGGCACCCATCAGGTACCCGATCTTGGCGTCCCAGTCGTCATCGTCATGCCGCGGCTCACCCAGCGGTGCGCCCGCGCCTGACGCGTCGAACTCGATTTCGGCCGCGTACCGGCCTACTCCGGCCGCGTCCCCGGGCGGCCCAGGAACGAACAGGTTCACGCCGAACGGCCGGCTGGTCAGCTCGTCCAGCCGACGCCGCCGGTCCGCCAGCTCTGCAGCTGACAGGTAACCGGCGGCGAGGAAGCCCAGCCCGCCCGCGTTGCTCACTGCAGCGGCCAGTTCCGGGGTGGATGGCCCGCCCGCCAGCGGGGCCAGCACGATCGGGATGCTGCAGCTGTCGAGGATCATGCACCCATCCTTCACCAGCAGGACCGGCGCCGCATTGTGGCGTTCGACGCATCCCGGCGTCGGCGAGTGCCCGGTGCCGTGGCCGCGGCAGCCTGGCCACTGAGGCAGCATGGATGGGTGGCTCAGGTTCTGGAAGGCGCTGACGATCCGCTCGCTCGGCCAGAGGACGCGGGTGACGACTCGTTCAGGGAATTGGCCGATCTAATCGCGGACGGCGGGGTGCTGATTCTGAGCGGCGCCGGGCTGTCGACCGAATCCGGCATACCGGACTACCGAGGCCCGACCGGGCTGGCCCGGCGGGCGGAGCCGATGACCTACCAGGAGTTCACCGGCAGCGCGGCGGCGCGGCGCCGGTACTGGGCGCGGAGCCACTACGGGTGGCGGCACGTGGCCGGTGCCCTGCCGAACACGGGGCATCACGCGGTCGCGGAACTCCAGCGCCGCGGGCTGCTCTCCGGCATCATCACGCAGAACGTCGACGGCTTGCACCAGGCGGCCGGTGCGCAGCGGGTCATCGAGCTGCACGGCCGCCTGGACCGGGTCGTCTGCCTGGCCTGCGGCCAGCGGACCGCCCGCGAGGTTCTCGCCCAGCGGCTGCGCGCCGCCAACCCCGGCTGGGCCGCGCGGGTGACCGAGATCAGTGCCGACGGCGACGCCGTCGTGGCCGACCAGGAGGCCGAGCTGTTTGAGGTGGTGGACTGCCAGGACTGCGGCGGCCTGCTCAAGCCCGATGTGGTGTTCTTCGGCGAGAACGTGCCGCGACCTCGCGTGGAAGAGTGCTACGCGCTGACCGGGCAGGCCAGCGTCATGGTCGTCCTTGGGTCCTCTTTGACCGTGATGTCCGGCTACCGGTTCGTCCGGCATGCGGCCAAGCTCGCGATACCCGTCGCGATCATCAACCGCGGGCCGACGCGGGGCGACGCCCTGGCCCGCCTGATCCTGGACGCCCCGCTCGGCCAGACGCTCACCGCACTCACTGTCCCAGCCAGACGCGATGACTGACGCGGCACTGCCCGGCAGGCGGTTCCCGCTGGGCGCGACGGTGCGGGACGGCGGCACGAACTTCGCCGTCGCCGCGGCCGACGCCGACGCCATGATGCTGTGCCTGTTCGACGGCGACGGCGGCGAGACCCAGGTCCCGCTGCTCGATTACGACGCGGGTGTGTGGCACGGTTTCGTGCCCGGGGTGGGCGGCGGGCAGGCTTACGGGTACCGCGCCGCCGGCCGGTATGAGCCGGGCTCGGGTTTGCGCTTCAATCCGGCCAAGCTGCTGCTCGACCCGTACGCCCGCGCGCTGCACGGTGCGGTGACGTTCGGGCCCGAGATTCTCGGCCACGCCGCCGGGGACCCGGACACGCCGAGCCCGCTTGACTCCGCGGCGTACGTGCCGCGCAGCCTGGTCATCGACGGCAGAGCCGCCGATGACAGGGCCGCCGACGGCAGCGACCGGCCGCGGCATGCCTACGCCGATACCGTCATCTACGAGGTGCACGTCAAGGGCTTCACGATGCGTCACCCCGGCGTGCCTGCGCAGTTGCGGGGAACCTATGCCGGCCTCGGGCACGAGGCGGCGATCGGGCATCTGGTCGGCCTCGGCGTGACCACGGTCGAACTGCTGCCGGTGCACGAAAGCGTGCCCGAGGCGTTCCTGCCGCAGCGCGGGCTGACCAACTACTGGGGCTACAACACGATCGGGTACTTCGCGCCGCATCAGGGATACTCGGCCGCGGTCAGGGCCGGGCAGCCCGGCGGCCAGGTCGCCGAGTTCAGGGCCATGGTCGACGCCCTGCACGCCGCCGGGCTTGAGATCCTGCTCGACGTGGTGTTCAACCACACGGCCGAGGCGGATCAGTCCGGCCCCACGCTCTGCTTCCGCGGCCTGGACAACCCCGCCTATTACCGCCTCGACCCCGGCGACCCGCGGCACTACGTCGACACCACCGGCTGCGGTAACTCGCTCAACGTCGCCGACCCGGTAACCCTGCAGCTGATCATGGACTCGCTGCGCTACTGGCTGACGGAAATGCACGTTGACGGGTTCCGGTTCGACCTCGCCCCCACGCTCGCCCGCCAGGAGGGCGCCTTCGACCGGAGGTCGGCGTTCCTCGACCTGGTCTCGCAGGATCCGGTCGTATCCAGGGCCAAGCTGATCGCCGAGCCGTGGGACGTCGGGCAGATGGACAGCTACGACCTCGGCGGGTTCCCGGCGATGTGGCGGGAGTGGAACGGAAAGTACCGCGACACGATGCGCGACTTCTGGCGCAGCCAGCCGGGCCTCGGCGAGTTCGCCTCCCGGTTCACCGGATCGTCGGACCTGTACGGCCGCGCCCGCCGCCGCCCGACCGCCTCGGTGAACCTGATCACGGTGCACGACGGTTTCACCCTCCGTGACCTGGTCTCCTACAACAGCAAGCACAACGAGGCCAACGGCGAGTCCAACCGCGACGGGTCTGACGACAACCGCTCCTGGAACTGCGGCGCGGAAGGCCCGACCGACGACGAAGGGGTGCTGGCCCTGCGCGCGCGCCAGTCCCGGGCGATGCTGGCCACCTTGCTGCTGTCGTTCGGGGTGCCCATGCTGCTCGGCGGCGACGAGATGGGCCGCACCCAGATCGGCAACAACAACGCCTACTGCCAGGACAACGATCTCACCTGGTTCGACTGGGCCGGGGCGGACCAGGCGCTGCTCGAGTTCACCAGGAAGCTGGTTGCGTTCCGCCAGGCCCACCCGGTATTCCGCCGGCAACGGTTCCTGGCCGGCGCGGACGCCGCCGACCTGGGCTGGTACACACCGGCCGGGACCGCGATGACCACCGCCAACTGGGATGACGCCCGCGCCGTGGCCATCTATCTCGACGGATCCGATGCCCCCGACCGGACCGAGGATGGCTTCCCGCTCATCGACGACGACTTCCTGGTCCTGGTCAGCGCCTGGTGGGAGCCGCTCGCCTTTACCATCCCCGCCGGGCATGCCAGGCAGACCTGGCACGCGGAGATCGACAGCTACGACCCGGCCAGACCCGTCGCCGCGCTGCGCGCGGGCGACCAGCTGACTGTCCAGCCCAGGTCGCTCGTCGTGCTCCGCAGCCCGCTGCCGGCCGCTAGCGCGTCATGACCTGGGCAGCGAGTCGAGAAAGTCCTCGACGACGGGGGCCATCCGGTCGGCTTCCGCCACCAGGTCGAGGTGCCCGCCGTGGTAGACGGTCAGCTCGCTGCGGGTGATCAGCCGGTGCATGATCCGCGCGTTGACCAGCGGGATGATCGGGTCGTCGTCGCCGGCCAGGATCAGCGTGGGCTGGCGCAGCAGCGGCAGGAACGGCAGGCTCGTCCAGCCCAGGCCGGCCAGAAGCTGGTAGTAGTAGCCCCTGGTTGGCCCCAGGCGCGTGGTGCCGTGCAGCAATTGGCTGGCGCGTGAGGGGTCGGCGCGGATCCGGCCGCCGTAGATCTCACCGGCAATGCTCGCGGCGTATCCCGCGTCGCGGTGGCGTCGCGGTGTCAGCATGCGCAGCAGGACGGCCGGGTGGGCGGGCACCATGAGCGACCCGGTGCCGGTGGCGACCAGCACGACGCCGCGCACCCGGGACGGGCATTGCACGGCGAACTGCTGCGCCAGCCCGCCTCCCCAGGAGATGCCCAGGACATCCGCCTCCGGGTAGCCGAGCCGGTCCAGCAGGCCGCTCAGCATGGGCGCCAGCGTGGTCATGTGGTACGGGACGACCGGCGGGGCGGAGCCGCCGATCCCCGGCAGGTCGAACCGGACAACCCCGCGCGCCGAGTCGAGTGCGTCAACAAACGGCTGCAGCAGCTCGAGGCTGGCGCCGATCCCGTTGCACAGCAGCAGCGGCGGCCCATCCCCTTCCCGGACCGCGACCCGCAGCACACGGCCCCGGACGGTCAGCGTCCGCATGTGCTCGGCTGGGGCGCGGCCACGCCGCAGCCGAGCCACCGCGCGCAGCCGCCCGCCTCGCTGGCGCGGGGCGCCGTCAGTCGTCACCGGAGTCCTTCCGCAATCCTGCCCTCCCCTGGCCCGGCCGCCAGGCACTGACCACCTTGGCCACCGCCACGACCAGGAACAGCTGACCGAGCACCATCTCGAGCACGGCGAACGTCTGGCCCGGGTTGCCGGATGGGACCAGGTCGCCGTACCCGGTCGTGGTCAGCGTAGTAAACGAGAAGAACAGATCCTGCGAAATCGTGCCCGGGCCGTGGGACCCGAAGAACGCCGGCCGCGCCTGATCGGCTCCCACCGCATGATAGAGAAACGCGAAGAACATCCCGGTCATCAGGTAGGCGGCAATCGCCCCCAGCACCGTCTCGGCGTCCACCGTATGCCGCTGCAACAGGTGGCGGACGATCGCCACCGGTGCGGCCAGGTACAGCAGGCAGCTCACCCACAAGACAACGCTGCCGCCGTCGATCCGGTCACCGACGATGAGGTTCGCCGCCGCCGCCAGCGCGGCCGCGGCCAGGGCCACGTTGGCGATCAGCTGGACCGGCCGCCGGGCTCGGGCCGTCCGCAGGCTCACCCATACCGCGGCGATCTGGACGGCCACGATCAGCGAGGCCGCCCAGGAGGCGGTCAGCGCGACCGACAGCGCATACGTGACCAGGATGAGCAGGAGCACCGTGGCGTAGCTGTCCGGCGCGGACAGTGCCCTGATCAGCCAGCCCAGCGCGTGCCGTCGCCGCGGCCGCCGCTCACCGGACTGGTCGGCCATCAGGCCCGGCTGCGGGGCGAATGCGGGGTGCTGGTCATCAGCCCGCCGCGGCCGCCCGGGCGAAGCGGCCCGCCCGGACCGCATCGACCAGTGGCTCCAGCTCGGCGGGCGGGGCTTGCCCGCGGCCGGTGAAGCCGGCCAGCTCACGCACGAGACGAAGCGCTCGCCCGGTCCCCTGGCCCAGATGGACGGGCTGGCGCAGGTCGACGGCCTGGGCCGCGACGAGGAGTTCGAGCGAGACGACCCGCGCGGCCAGGTCAGTCATCTCGGCCAGGCGCCGGGCCGACAGCGGGGCCATGGTCGTGCGGTCCTCGATCCCCTCGGCCTTGATCGAGCTCACCACCTCGAAGGAGACCGGGTAGGCGAGGGTGCGGGCCTCGGCCGCGATCGCCTGCGCGGCGCCGGCGAACTCGGCCAGCGCTTCCTCGCCGGTGTCCGGCTCAGCGGCCAGGCCGGCCGGGAGGCCCGACAGCGGGCTCTGCAGCAGCTTCACCGTCCGTTCGGCGGCCGAGGTCACCACCGGGGCCAGGGCGATGCGGGCAAAGTCGAGCGCGGCCGCGACCGCTATCACGTCGAGGTTGCCGACCGAGACGATGCGCCGTTCAGCCAGGACAACGTCGGGATTGCCCTGGGCCGAGTTGAGCTCGGTCTCGATCGTGTTCCGGACATACCCGAGGGCGTCCCTGGCCGCGCCGAGGATCTGGGCGATGCTCCGGAACGTGAGCGGATCCTGCAGGTTCCGGGCGTTACCGGGCTCGAACAGGTAGCTGCCGGCCAGCAGCGCGCGGAGGCGCCCGATCGTCGCGGCCAGGCCCGGGTACGGCCGGACCTCGGCCACCACCGGATGCAGCGGGCTGAGATTGCCGGCGAACCCCTCAAGATCGAGGGCAGCGGCGATGTCGGCTTCCCCCAGCAGCCGCTCGGCGGACAGGACTGCCAGCGCGGCCCAGCCGGTGGAGAAGGCGTTGTTGTTGATCAGCGCCAGGCCTTCGTTGTCCTGCAGGACGAAGCCGGTCTCGCTGAGCAGGCCCTCCGCGAGGTCGGCCATCGGGCCGAGATCAGCCTGGCCGACCGAACCCAGGCTGCGGACGGCCGGCACCAGACCACGGTTGAGCGCGTCGACCAGCAGCTCGGCGAGCTCGGGGCGGACACCCGCCGCACCCTTGGCCCAGCCGTTGGCCAGGCAGGCCATGGCCGCCCGCACCACGGGGGGCGGCGCCGGCGGTCCCTGGGCAATGAGGTGGCCTTTGATCAGGAACCGGCTCACGCCCTGGCGGGCCGCGGCATCGAGCACGACACGCTTTCGCTCCGCGAGCCCGGTCGTCAGACCGTAGACGGCCGCCTCGGACCGCAGCGCCTCCTCGACGACCTCCCGGGCCGCCGCCATCCGGTCACGCGCCGCCGGGGCGAGGCTAACCTCATCCCGCCCGTCAGCGACGGCGGCAACGGATTCGATCGTCAGCGACGAACCGTCGAGCACTACCATCAGCGCCACCCCCAAGCACCTAATCGTCGTTGCGCCTGGCGGAGGTGGCATAAGACCCGCTCACAAGACCCGCTCGCCAGAGCTGTGCAGATCCAGATGCTACGTCGGTCAGGTACCAAGATGTCAACGATGTCCGTCACGCGGGCGTGAGTTACCGTCAGGAGCGTGACGAATCGCGGGCCGGATGTCCTGGTGATCGGAGCCGGGGTATCCGGCCTGACGACAGCGATCTGCCTGGCCGAGGCCGGGCACGACGTGACGGTGGCCGCCGCACAGCCGCCGCCGCAGACGACCTCGGTGGCGGCCGGGGCGATCTGGGGCCCGCACCTGGTCGGCATGGACGAGCGGGTCGTCCGGTGGGGCAGCGTGACCCTGGCCCGGCTGACCGAGCTGGCCGCCGACCCGGCTTCCGGGGTCCATCTGGCCGAAGGCGTCGCGGCGTCGGCCGAGCCGCGGAGCGATCCCTTTGACTGGGTCACCGGCATCGACGCCGCGAGGCCGTGCGACCCGGCCGAGCTGCCGGCCGGATACGCGTCCGGCTGGCGGCTGACCGCGCCCATCGTCTCGATGCCGGTCTACCTCGGGTACCTGCTGGCCAGGCTCAGCCGGGCCGGGGCAGCGGTGCACGACGCCGAGTTCGGCTCGCTGGCCGAGGCGGCCGCGCTGACCGGGGCACGGGTGATCGTGAACTGTTCCGGGATCGGTGCCGCGCGTCTCGTTCCGGATCCTGGGGTGACGCCGGTGCGCGGCCAGGTGGTGGTGGCCGAGAACCCGGGACTCAGCCAGTTCTTCGTCGGGGTCGGCGAGGATGCCGACGACGTCAGCTACTACTTCCCGCACGGCGACGTCGTGGTGCTCGGCGGGACCGAGGAGGCGGGCAACTGGAGCCTCGAGCCCGATCCCGCCACGGCCGAGCGCATCCTGCGCGGCTGCGCGGCCGCCGAGCCCCGGCTGCACGGCGCCACGGTCACCGCGCACCGGGTGGGCTTGCGGCCGGTGCGGCCCAGCGTCCGGCTGGAGGCCGAGACCCTGGACGGCGGCCGGCGGCTGCTGCACAACTACGGCCACGGCGGTGCGGGCGTGACCCTGTCCTGGGGCTGCGCGCTCGACGTGACGGCCGAGGCGGCTGGTTAGCCGCCGCGCGCTTTACCCCGATATCCACAGAAATAGCCGGGTGTTTTGCGGGCCGGCCGCAGTGGAAAGACGATGCGGAGGTACGAGACAAGTCCACGGTGCTCTCGGGGGAGGAGAACCTTCATGGCGGTAATGACACCCGACGACCTGATGACAGAGGCGTGCCGGCTGGCCAAGGAGTCGGTCGATAACAACTGGGGTGGCCCGTTCGGTGCGGTCATCGCCAAGGATGGCCAGATCGTGGCTCGCGGCCAGAATCGCGTCCTGCTCACCGGGGACATCACGGCCCACGCCGAGGTCGAGACAATCCGCAAGGCGGTGGCCACGCTCAACCCGTCGGCCCCGAGCATCGCCGCCAAGGACCAGGACGGATCTACGCTGCAGCTCATTCCCCGGCCCAAGGGCTCGCCCGACCTGGTTCCGAAGCGGGCGAAGATGCTCAAGGGGCACGAGATCTACATCAGCGGCGCTCCCTGCCCGATGTGCATGAGCGCCATTTACTGGGCTCGTATCGACGCGGTGTTCTTCGGCCAGGATCTCGAGGCGACGAGCAAAATAGGTTTCAGCGACGCCTTCCAGTACGAGGACTTCGCCAAGCCGTACGCCAAGCGCGGCATTAAGATCACCCAATTCCGGGCCGATCTCGGCGCGGTGCCGTACCAGGCCTGGGCCGACAAGTCAGACAAGCACCCGTACTGACCGGGTCGAGCCGGCGGTTCCGTGCTTGAGGCGGATCAAGGCACTCCGGCCACGGTGGTCATCGCCCAGCGGATGAGGCACGGGCGGGAGGACGACGTCCGGCGCTGGCAGGAGGACGTGAACCGGGCGGTCGCCGCGTTCGCCGGATACGTGGGCAACGACGTGGTGGCGTCGGCCGACGCGGGCGAATGGACCGTGATCTACCGTTTCGACTCCAAGCCGCATCTGGTGTCGTGGCTGGCGAGCCCGGAGCGGGAGGCGGTTCTGCGCCGTGGCGCTGACCTGTTCGACGGTCCCGCGTCACAGCACGTGCTGGTGCGCGACGACGACTCCGACCTGGTGACCGTGGTCGTGTCGCATCCGGTCGACCCGGCCGACGAGGACGCCTTCCTGGCCTGGCAGGGACGGGTGACCGATGCCGAGCGGAAGTTCGCCGGGTTCCGCGGGGCGGAGCTGTTCCGCCCCGTGGCCGGCGTGCAGGACGAGTGGACCGCGCTCTACCGCTACGACACCGACGAGCACCTCAATGCCTGGCTTGATTCCGCGGAGCGTCAGCGGCTGCTCGAGGACGGCAGGCGTTTCAAGGACTTCAGGCTGCACCGCATCTCATCCCCGTTCGGCA
>Ga0335075_10001921_pt1 | contig 33824 bp, 30 predicted proteins | sample Lox_Sample_24_FD_206723 | JGI IMG/M metagenome (GOLD analysis project Ga0335075, IMG submission 206723) | Soil microbial communities from Loxahatchee National Wildlife Refuge, Florida, United States - Lox_Sample_2.4 | ecosystem: Environmental > Terrestrial > Soil > Wetlands | place: USA...
CGGATCTTCGCGATCGGCAGCCTCGCCGCGTTTGCCACCTCGATGGTGATGATCGCGCTGATCATCCTGGTGCCGCTCGATTTCGAACTGGTCTCGGGGCTGGCCGCCGACCAGGCGGGCATCCGCCTGATGCCGATGACCGGCGGCACCGTGCTGGGCTCGTTCATCGCCGGGCAGCTGGTGACCCGCAGCGGGCATTACCGCCCCTACCCGGTCCTGGGTGCGGCGGCGATGACCCTCTTGTGCGTGGTGATCGCGCTTTATGGGCTGGGCCGCGGCCTCATCAGCGACACCGTGCTGACTGCCGGGCTCGGGCTCGCCTTCGGCTTTCAGCTGTCACCGATTGTGGTGGCGGTGCAGAACGCGCTCGAATTCGAGGACACTGGGATCGGCCTGTCGGTGCTGATGTTCTTCCGGCTGATCGGCGGCGCGCTCGGTGTGGCGCTGCTGACGGCGCTGCTGGTCGGCGCGCTCGACGCCGGCGCGCTGGCGTTGCCCGGCCACCATGTGTTCGGCGCCGATCCAGGGATCGCGTTGCTGCACCTCGCCCAGGCACACCCAGCAGGACGGCCGCGCGTTGCCGGTCTCGACCGGGTCATGCGCGCCGCTTTCGCGCAAGTCTTCTTCTCTGCCGCGGCGATCTCGGCGCTGGCGACGCTCGGCTCGCTCGGCCTCAAGGAAATTCCGCTGCGCACCAGCTGACCCATTTGCAGGCAGGCGCGCGAACGTGGCCCCAACCGCATGCCGGTGCTATGATCGGCGCCGGGGAGTTCCCCGGAGGTCACGATCATGAAGGTTCGGATCGAATATTGCGTGCCTTGAAACTATCTGCCCAGGGCCCTCCGTGCGAGGGCACGTCTCGAAGAGAAGTACGGTGCCGAGGTCGAGCTCGTCAAAGGTACCAGCGGTGTGTTCGAGATCACCGTCGATGGCAGGCTCGCCTTTTCAAAAAAGCAGCTGGGACGGTTCCCGGAGGACGCCGAGATCGACGCGCTCGGCGGCAGCTAGGCCGGGCGCCAAGTTATCGCGGCGCAACACTTTTCTGCCGGCTGTCGTCGCGAACAAAAATGACGGCGCGCGCGTCGCGATAGACGCGCCGCCATTGCGGCAGTTCGGCGAGGTCGCCAACGGCGGGCTGCCCCGGCTGGAGCAGGACCCAGGCAATGCCCCAGCGGTCGAGCAGGTGGCGCAGCACGCTGGCGTCGCCATCGACCGCGTCGAGATAGCGCGCAAGAAAGGCGTTGCCATAGAGCTCGATGCGGCCGTCGATGAAGATCGGAATCCCCCGAAACACCAGGTAGTCGCCAAAGGCTTCGCTGTTGAACACCCGCCCCGCGAGCCCCATGCGGGTCGCGACGGCCAGCGCCCGCGCCGGTGTCGCTGTGTCGTCGCTGCGCACAATCGGGTGCAGCAGCAGCGGCAGACTGAGCATCACCGCCACGGCCAGACCGAGCAGCAGTGCCGGTGGCGCCGCCGGCCGCGCCAGGCGGATGAAGATGCGGCAGATCGCCGAAGGCGGGACGGCGCCGATCTTCGCAGCGAGCTGGGGACCGAGCGAGCCCATCACCGCGAGCGGGCCGACCAGCCCCAAGAGATCGGCGTGCCGTGTATGGGCGAGCGCCATGTGGCACAGCCCGACCACCACCAGAACCCGGGTCGGCGGCACCTTCACCCCGGTCGCGAGGCCGAGCGCCACCAGCCCCAGCAACATGATCTCGACTGGCTGAAAATCCTGAAAATTCGGGCTCTGCCACTCGATGAACGAGGATTGCAACGCCGGCATCGTCATCAGCCGGAACGGCTGGACGAGGCCGGCGATCCCGTTGGGTGTCGCCAATGCGGCGCCGAGCGCCAGCGCCGCAAACAGGCCCCAGCGCTCCGCCTGGTGGCGCCGGTTCGGACCGGCCAGCACCGCCTCGGCCGCCAGATAGAAGGCGAGCAGCAGGCCGAACAAAAAGCTGTCGTGCAGATTGGCCCATAGCACCATGACCGGCAGCAGCCGGAAGGGCGGCACGGCACCGGCATCGCGCGCCTGGAACAGCACCCCCGACCACAGCACCATGAGTGGCATCGCCAGCAAATGCGGCCGCGCCAGCAGATGAGGCTCGACCATGGAAGCGGCCAATGCCACCGCGATCAGGGCGCAGAATGGTTCGGCCGGGCGCAGCAGGAAGCGGGTCAGCAATGCCAGGCTGGCGGCAAAGCAGGCGATCGTCAGCAGCACCAGCCCGTTCCAGCCCGCCGCCTGGTACAGCGCCGCCATGACGAGTTCGGAAAGCCATTCGTGCGGGATCCACCGCGCACCGGCGAAGGTGTAGGAGAACGGGTCGTGCACGGGCAGCGCGCCATGCGCCAGCATCCAGCGCCCGGCAGCGATGTGCAGATAGGTATCCGGATCGTGCAGCAGTGCTGCGGGCCGGGCCAGCACGCGGGCGCAGGCAAGAACGGCGACGATCAGTGGCCAGGACGGAAGGAACTGCGTGCACTGCCGCCAACGCGCACTGCCCACTCGCCCGATGGCTCGTCGCGAAAGATCGATCGGCGCGATGCTGCGGCCCTCCGGCTTGCCGGCCCGACAATCGCCGAGCCTGCACACGTCGAAGCATCGCCGCCCAGGATTAGCAAATCCCTAGCCGCAGCACCCGCCGGGCGGCATCAGCCGATTGCCGCCGCCCGACCGCGCTCGATTTGGCCCCGCCCGATTACAGGGCACCGCCCGATTTCGGCGTTCGCCGCGCTGAAGAGAGAGGCGCGGCCGGCTCAGGCCGCGACCCCGTGTCCGATCATTTGGCTGCCGCCGGCACCGCGTCGGCGTACATCTCGGGCAGCACGGTCTGGCGCCAGGTTTCCTGCCGCGGAAAGATCTTCTCGATCGCCCGCGCCGAGTAATAGCTGGTGTCGGTCCCGGGCGGGTTGCCGCCCTCCTGCACGGTCCTGACCGCGTTGAGCAGGAGCCGTCGCGTCGCGATGATCGCCCGGTCGGCCGGCCCCAGATGCTCCTTCGAGCGATCGACGATCGGCCCCATCCCTTCCTGCACCGCGCGGTCCTGAGTGTTGATGCCATCGATCCCGGTAAAGGTCTCGTGCTTCTGCACCTGGCGGTCGATCATCCAGTCGTTGCGCTTGTTGCGGAACGAGCGGAACTCGCCCGAGGTCTCGACATAGTCGGGACCATTGCCGTTGCCGCGCTCCATGCGGTCCTCGTCGGACAGACCCGGCTCGCCAAAGCTGTACATCCAGTTCCACACCATGCAGTTTTCGTCGTCGATCGGAACCCAGATGTGGCCGGCGATGTTGGGGCGGTCACCGCCGCCCATCGCGCGGCCCAGCTGCTGCGGCCGGATCTGGGTGAACGGCATCACGAAATGATAGGAGCGGACATAAGTCTTGTCGTCGTCAAGCGGCCGGATCCCGACATAGCGATAGCCATAATCGGTCACATCGACCTCGAGCAGCGGAGCACGGCCGCGCACAAACGGCCCCTGCACCGGAATGCCCGGGCGGCTCGTATTGGGCGTGATCGTGCGGTGCAGGATCGGCGCATGCGAGGTGTCGATGCCGCCTTCGAGCGCCTGCAGCCAGTTGCACTCCTCCCACACCTTCGAGACATGGCGATGGGTCTCGGGCACCTGGGTCCATTCGAAGGCCGGGGGCGCCGGCATCCTGTCCTTCGGTCCCATATAGGTCCAGATCACGCCGCCCATCTCGACCGTCGGATAGGCCGTGAGCCGCACCTTGTGGCAGAACGGCTCGGGCTCGTTCATCTGCTCGGTGCAGTTGCCGTCGACATCGAACTTCCAGCCGTGATAGACGCAGCGCAGACCCGAATCCTCGTTGCGCCCGAACCACAATGAGGCACGGCGATGCGGGCAGAACTCGTCGATGAGGCCGATGCGGCCTTGGCTGTCGCGAAACCCGACGAGCTGTTCGCCGAGCAACCGGACCCGCACCGGCGCGCAATCGGGCTCGGGCAGTTCGCCGGCGAAAAGCGCCGGGATCCAGTAGCGCCGCAGCACTCCGCCCATCGGCGTGCCCGGGCCGACGCGGGTGATCAGCTCGTTGTCCTCGGGTGACAGCATCGGGTGGTCTCCTCGTCAAACGGAGATGAGGTCAAACGGTCATGCGCCGCAATCGCGGCGGGCCCGGTGCGATCATCGGCCGATCGCGAGCCGAGGGCAAGAGCCGGCAGCAGTGCCGCTGCGTGCAATCTATGCTATGCATCCGGCCGATCTACCCGCGAGGGGCAATGAGCATCATTCTGCGGCGCGGCGTTCCTGCCGATGCCGAAGCCTGCGGCCGGATCGCCTTCGAGGCGTTCAAGGCGATCTCCAGCGCGCACAATTTCCCGTGGGATTTTCCGACGCCGGACACCGCAATCGGGCTGATGCGCACGCTGCTGGCGCACCCCGCGTTCTATTCGGTGGTGGCCGAGGAGGATGGCGCGATCATCGGCAGCAACTTTGTCGACGAGCGCGGGCCGATCGCCGGCATCGGCCCGATCACGGTGGCACCGGCAGCACAGAACCGGTCCACCGGGCGGCGCCTGATGCAGGCTGTCATGGAGCAGGAGGCACGGCGCGGCGCGGTCGGCGTGCGGCTTATGCAATCGGCCTATCACAACCGTTCCTTGTGCCTCTACACCAAACTCGGCTTCGCCAGCCGCGAGATGTGCTCGAAAATGGAAGGACCGCGGCTCGGCCTGAAGCTCGCGGGCTACGATGTGCGGCCGGCGAAGATGGCCGACCTCGACGCCTGCAACGCGCTGTGCCGACAGGTGCACGGCCACGACCGCAACGGCGAGCTCAGCGATGCGATCCGGCAAGGATCGGCAAGGCTCGTCGAGCATCTCGGACGGATCACCGGCTATGCCAGCGAACTCGCCTTTTATGGTCACGCCGTGGCGCTCACCAACCAGGATCTCGAAGCGTTGATCGCTGCCGCACCCGGTTTCGAGCATGGCGGGTTTCTGCTGCCGACCCGCAACACCGAGCTGTTCCGCTGGTGCCTCGAACACGGGTTGCGGCTCGTGCATCAGATGACGCTGATGACGACCGGCCTCTACAACGAGCCGGCCGGTGCCTATCTGCCCTCGGTGCTCTACTGAGCCGGCAGCCCTTCCTGAGCCGGCACGCCATGCGCGGCGAGGAAATCGCGCCAGCCGGGGAAGCGCCGCCCGTCGGGCTTGGTGCCGCGGCGCAGCGCGCGCAGCAATTCGCGATCGACGGCAACCGCCGTGCCGCAGGGCAGCGCTAACCAGAGGATCTCCTCGGCACTGTCGAGCCGCTGCCCGATTGCGCGGTTCAGCCGCTCGACCGGCGCATGGCCGGGCTCGACCGGCATCACCTCGCCGGCGGCGCACAGCGTCAGCAGAGCTTCGAGCAGGTCCGGCGCCGGCACCAGACCGGCGAGACGGCGCGGACCGGAGGCGAGTGCTGCGACGATCGCCCGCGCCACCGGGCTGTCATAGCCGCGCGCTCCGGCCGCAGTGGTCATCCGGTAATGGATCGCGGCGGCCGGGCGGCACAGCGCGTAGCTGGTCTCCAGAAGCCGCGTTTCGCGCTCGGCGCCGGCAAGGCGGCGATTGCCGCGGTCGAACACGTCGCAGCGCAGCCGCTGATCGAGAAAGAAATCACGCAGCAATTCGCGGACATCGCGATCGGCGATACCGGCGAGCAGCGTCCGCGCGGCATCGCGCAATACCAGCGCATCGAAATTCTCCGAGAGCGTCGCCGAGCCGACCGGGACCAGCCCGATCTCGGCCATCGCCCGGCGCATCTCGGTGACATAGAGCGGCCGCCACGCGGCATGCATGAACTCATGGACGAGATAGGCCGCGGGATAATCCTGCGGCTGCGCGGCGAGCCCGGCGAGAGTGGCACTGCGCGCCAGCGCCGGCACTCCCGCGGCCGCCATTCGGCCGATCACCTCGGTCGCGGCCGCGAGCCGTGCGGCGCTGTCGCCGGCACCGACCCGGCCGAGTTCATGGACGAGGCGCTGGAACGGCAGATCCGGCATCCAGCCCGGCATCGCGTTGTAGCTGATATAGACAAGGCCGCCGGGCTTCAGATGGCGATCGATCAGGCGGCGCAGTACGGCCTGGCTCGCCGCGTCGATCCAGCTGTAGACGCCATGCGCCACCAGATAGTCGAACTGCGGCAGACGGCACCGGCCCGCCGTGGCGAAATCGACCGCATCGAGATGGAGATTGCCGATCCCGGCCTCGCTCGCGAGCCGCCGCGCGTGGTCGATATGCACGGCCATCGCATCGATGCCGTAAAATCGGCCGCGCGGATGGGTGGCCGCAAGGATCGCCGCGGTCACCCCCTGGCCGCAGCCGAGGTCGCACCAGGTGAAGCCATTGCGACGGGCCGGCGGCTCGACACCGCAACAGAGCGCCACGTGATCGAGCCAGGCCGGCGCCAGCATCGGCTTGAAGTCGCGCAGATAGGGGATATCGCCGACATAGCCGTGCAGCCCTGCGCTCATCGCCGGGGTCGCGAAACCGCTGAAACCGGCGCAACGGCAACGGCGTTTGCCTGGTGTATCAAAGGGCGAGGCGTCGGCAATCCGATGCCGGGCCGAGCGAGGTGGCGATGACGCGAACGGCGATGGCGCGAGCAGCGATGGCGCGAACGGCGATGGCAGCGGGGCGAGCGGTGGCGATGGCGATGCTGCTCGGGCTCGGGGCCTGCACCATGCCCCCCTGGACGCTCAACCGATCGCCGCATGACATCACCCTGCGCTGGTATTCGGACCGGACCCCGGACGCGGCCGCCTATCAGGTGGCGGCGTTGCATTGCGGCTTCTGGGGCAAATCGGCCGAGCTCGCCACCACTTTCAAGGACGGCAGCGACCAGATCGCGCGCTATCGCTGCCGCTGAAGCCTGGCGCCATTTCGGCTATGTTGCGCATTGCCACGCCCTGCGCACCGCGACAGCCCTGCGCACCGCGACAGCCCTGCGCACCGCGACAGCCTTGCGCACCGCGACAGCTTAGGGAACGCGATGGGTTTCGAACCGCGGCTCACCACACCGGGACCACGCTCCCGGCGGGTCGGGATGAGCTCGCTGCCGCGGCGGCACCTCGGCCGGGATCGCGTTTGCCGCCCCAATATACCGGGGCGTGGCGGATGAAGCGTGGCCGCTGACACGCCGGCACCGCCGATGGCACCACTGCCGGAGCGCCGGCAGATCAGCCGGCTGATGGTGTTTTTCGCTCTCGTCTATATCGTCGAGGGGCTGGGTCAGGCCGGCGCCGGACTGATTGCCCAGCCGCTCAACTATTTTCTCAAATCGGCGCTGGGCTGGACCCCGGTGCAGGTGGCCGCCTGGCTGACCGTGCTGAACCTGCCCTGGATCATCAAGCCGGTCTACGGGATCGTCTCCGATTTCGTGCCGCTGTTCGGCTACCGCCGCAAAGCCTATCTGGTGCTGGCCAATGCGGCGGCGACGCTCGCCTGCCTCGCCGTCACCCGCATGACCCGCCCCACGGCACTCCTGCCGGTGCTGCTGCTGACCGCTTATGCGATGGCGATTTCGAGCACGTTGTGCGGTGCGGTGCTGGTCGAGAACGGCCAGCGGCTCAATGCCAGCGACCGCTTTGTCAACCAGCAATGGCTGTGGTTCAATATCGCGGCGATGGCCAGCGCCTTTGTCGGCGGTGAACTGGTTCAGCACCTGTCGCCGGCGGGCGCCTTGCACGGCGCCGCGGCGATCATCGCGGTCGCCCCGCTGCTGGCGATCTTCGGCACCCTGTTTCTGATCGACGAGGTGCCGAGCCGGCTCGACGTCGCCGAGTTGAAGCGCACGTTTCGCGCGCTCCTTGCCGCTTTCACGCTGCGCGAGCTGTGGGTCATCGGGCTATTTCTGTTCCTTTATTACCTCAACCCGGGGTTTGGCCTGCCGCTCTATTACTACATGACCGACAGCCTCAAGTTTTCCCAGGCCACCATCGGCATGCTGGGTGCGATCAACTCGGCCGGCTGGATCATCGCGGCGCTGCTCTATCGCCGCTTCCTCGGCGGCCTGACCGCAAAGCAGCTATTGAATGCGAGCATCCTGTTCGGCACCGTCACCACCACCTCGTTTCTGCTGCTCACGAGCCCCGCAAGTGCGGTGGTCATCAATTTTTTCAGCGGCATGGCCGGCATGGTGGCGTTTGTCGCGACGTTGACGCTGGCGGCGGATTACTGCCCCGAGCGCGCCGAGGGGTTTGCCTTTGCGGCATTGATGTCGCTCCTGAACCTGTCCTCGACGCTGTCCGGCAATATCGGCTCGTTTCTCTACGAGCACGCCTTCCACAACCGGCTGGCGCCGCTGATCGTCGTATCGGCGGCCTCGACCGCGGTGATCCTGGCGCTGGTGCCGCTCCTGCGCCTCGGCAGCAAGGTCGCGGGCGAGCCGGCGCGCGCCGCTGCAACCGGCGCCGGCTAGGGCCAGTTCGGGATCAGGCCCTGCCGGGAAGCGTCCCCGCCGGCAGGCTCTCGCAATAGCGGGCGATCTCGCCGGGGGTCGTGATCCACAACTCCTCGCGACGCTCGAGAATGTGGCGCACCGCGCCGCGAAAGGCGTGCAGGCGGAATGGCTGGCCGATAATGAACGGGTGCACCGAGACCGCGAAGACCAGCGGGTATTTCCGCGACTGCACCAGCATCTCGTCGAACTGGTCGATGACCATCTCGGCGAATTGCCGCCCGGTATGTCGGCGGAAGACCAAGGACGGCGAGTCGTTCAATTCGAGCGGATAGGGCACCGACAGGATCGGGCCCGACCGGGTGCGCATCCACACCGGCTGGTCGTCGATCGCCCAGTCCATGACATAGCGGTAGCCGGCCTCCTTCAACAGGTCGAGGGTCACGCCGCTCTGCGCGATGTATGGGCCGAGCCAGCCCTCGGGGCGCCGGCCCGACAGCCGGGCCACGATCTCGGTGCATTCGGCGATCAGCCGCGCTTCGTCCTCCTCCCACAGCCCGTCCTGGCGCTCGGAATTGGTGCGGCCGTGGCCGACATACTCGTCGCCGCGGGCGTTGAGGCGCAAGGCGATGTCGGGGCAGGCTTCGAGCACTGCCGAGTTGACATTGTGCGCGCCGGGCAGGCCGAACTCGTCCAAGAGGTCGAGATAGGACCACAACCCGACGCGGTTGCCATAGTCGCGCCAGGCATAGTTGCGCTGGCTCTGCGCTGCCGCCGCCCCGGTCGAATCGCTGCCGAGCCCGGCGCCGAACGCGAAATATTCGATGTTGTTGTTGAAGGTCACGGCGAGCCGCTTGCCCTCGGGCCAGTCATAGAGCGGCCGCTTGTGGATCGGCACGTAGTCGTACCGGTTGTGCGCGGGCAGTTTCATCACGGCGCCGCTATTGGCATCGCAAGGAGTGCAGCGATACGACGGCCGCGACGCTCGGATCTCGGCGGCACGTCAGCGTCCGGTGAATGCCGGTTTGCGCTTTTCCATAAAGGCGGTGCGGCCTTCGGCGTAGTCGGCGCTGGCAAAGCAGTCGTCGACGAGCCGCTTGCACAAGGCGAGGTCGCGCGCATTCTCGTCCTTCAGCGCCTCCCGGATTGCGACCTTGGCCGCGCGCACGGTCAAGGGCGCATTGGCCGCGATCATTGCGCAATAATCGGCAACATAGCTTTCGAGCGTGTCGGCCGGAACCACCCGGTTGACGAGGCCCATGCCCAGCGCCTCCTCCGCGGTGAACTGGCGCGCGGTGTAGAAGATCTCGCGGGCAAGAGCGGGGCCGACCAGATCGACCAGCTTCTTGATCCCGTCATAAGCGTAGCCGAGGCCGAGCTTCGCTGCCGGGATGCCGAATTTCGAACCCTCGGCGGCAATCCGCAGATCGCAGGCGAGTGCCGTGCCGACCCCGCCGCCGATGCAATAGCCGCGGATCATCGCGATCGTCGGCTTCAGCGTCTCCTGCAGGCGCAGCCGTGCACCTTCCGAGATTTTCGCATAGGCCGCAGCCGCCTCCTCGGAGGCACGGCGCTCCTTGAATTCGGAGATATCGGCGCCGGAGACAAAGGCGCGCCCGCCGGCGCCGCTGACGACGATCACCCGGATCGCCTCGTCGGCCTCGAAATCGTCGATGATCTGCGCCACCCCCTGCCACATCTCGAGCGAGACGGCGTTGTGCCGCGCCGGGTTGTTGAAGATCAGATGGCCGACGCCACCCTCCTTGCGGGCGATCATCTTGCTGGTCAGCGGCTGGTCGAGCATGGTGCGCTTTCGCTCCTCGATAGGTTCCGGCACTGTGGCAGATCGCGGCCCGGCGCGCACCCACCCAATGTGGTGGCGGCCGGGGTTATTGGGGTGGTGGCGGGATTATTCGCCGGCCATCGCCAGACCGCCGATTCCGGCGCCGCTCTCGACCGGACGGTCGGGCCGCATCCAGAAGGTCATGACGACGCCAAACAGCAGCAGCCCGACCGAGACGGCGAAGGGCAGCGTCCAATTGCCGGTCGCTTCGAGGATCAGGCCGAAGACCAGCGGCGACAGGATGCCGGCGACGGCACCCGCCGCGTTCATCAGCGCACTGGCGGTGCCGGCGTAATCGGGTGCTATATCCATCGTTGCGGTCCACATCGGCGAGATCGCCAGGTCGAGAAAGAATAGCGCCAGCGTGAAGCTGACCAGCCCGATGACCAAATCATGGACCAGGATCGCCGGCAGCAGCGCCGCGACGGCAAGGCCGAGGCTGACTGCGACGGAGAGCGAACGGGCGATCTGCAGGCTGCGGGTGCGCCGCAGCAGATAGTCGCTGACGATGCCGCCGGACAATTCCGCAATCATCGCGAAAAAGAACGTCACTGCGTAGAACAGCGACGATTTCTTGAGGTCGAGCCCGTAGTTTTTCGAGAACAGCGACGGCATCCAGGTCACATAGAGCCAGCCGGTCCAGCCCATGCAGAAATAGACGATCATCATCGGCGTCATGCGCGGGACCAGCCGCCGCCACGGCACCGGGCCGGAGGCGATCGAGCGGCCGGCCGCAGCGCTGGGCAAGCCGGCGAGATCGCCGGTGGTCATATCGGGATGCTCGCACGGATCGTCGCGGAAATACCACCACCACAGCACCGCCCAAAATGCCGACAGCGTGCCCAGCGCGACAAACGAAAAGCGCCAGGAGTACCAGGTGATCAGCAGCGCCACGATCGGTGCTGCGACACCCGCGCCGATCCGCCCGGCGGCATGGGTGATGCCGACCGCGACGCCGCGCGCGGCAAGCGGCGTCCATTGCGACAGCGCCCGGGTCGCGGCCGGGAAGGTCGCCCCCTCGCCCATGCCGAGCACCAGCCGCACCGCGAAGAGCGAGAGGAGCCCGCCGACCGCACCCGTCAGCACCGTTGTCAGTGCCCAGACCAGCGCGCAGACGGCGAGCGTCAGCCGCGCCCCGAACCGGTCGGCGATCCAGCCGCCGACCAGCTGAAACGGGGCATAGGCATAGTTGAAGGCGGAAAACGCGACACCGAGCGCGATGTTGCTGAGACCCAGGTCCTTCTGCATGACCCCTGCGGCCGCGGCGAGGTTGACCCGGTCGACAAACACGATGACGTACATCAGGCAGAGGATCGCCAGGAAGTTCCGGGTGGCGCGACCGCCCAGCACGAACAGCATGATGATGCTCACTCCCGCCGTGTGAGGCAGAGTGTCGCAGATCGGCGGTTGCGCAGACCGGCTGATTGTTCAGGGCCGCCATGTCGGCCGGAGCGGGGACCGGCGGGGCTTCTGCTTCCCTTGGATCCCCGGCACCCCGGTTCAGCGTGGCGGCAGTTGGAGGCGCGGGATCTCGATCGCCGGGCAGCGGTTCATCACAACCTTCAGCCCATGGGCTTCGGCGCGGGCGGCGGCTGCGTCGTCGCGTACACCCAGTTGCAGCCACACCGTCTTGGCGCCAATCGCGATCGCCGCATCGACCGCGTCGCCGGCGAGTTCGCTGCGACGGAACACATCGACGAGATCAACGGGCTCGCCGACATCGGCGAGTGCCGCCAGGCAGGTTTCGCCGTTGATGATCATGCCGGCGGCATTCGGGTTGACCGGGATCGCGCGGTAGCCGTGGCGCTGCAGATAGGCCATGACCCGGTGGCTCGGCCGCTCGCGCCGCGGGCTTGCACCGACCACCGCGATCGTCCGTGCACTCGTCAGGATGTCGCGCAGATAGGCGTCGGAATAGTCGTCGTGGTCCATTTCGCCTCGCATCTTTCCGGCGCCGCCGGCGCCCTGTCGGCCACCGCTCTATCGGATAAAGACCAGGTCAGCGGCCGCTCACCGTCAGATCGACCGAGATCGGCTTGTCCTCGCCAAAGAAATCATCCGACACCAGGAATGTCAGCTGGTAATTCCCGGGTGCCAGGGCCGGCAGAACACAGGAATTGCTGAATTCGTCCTGACCGCTCGGGAAGGTGACCTGATAGGTGTTCTCGAGGTCTGGGCGGGGCATGCCGTCCTGAAACACCTGGAGATGGATCGAGATCGCGACATCGCGCGGCATCGGATCGCGCGTGCTGGCAAGATAATCAAAGATCAGCTGACGCCCGGCACCGAGAGTTGCGCGGTAGCCGGCGGGCGCCGCTTCGGCCGCGACCCAGCCGGTGACCGGCCGGAAATCCCATTGCTCGTCGAACTTGCCGTTGAACGGCGAATCGCCGGAAAAGTGCAGCAGGTTCCCGTCGAATGTCCCGTAATGGCTGATGATGTATCCGATCCTCGTATAATCGATGCAACGCTGATCTCCATAGATCGAGCCCAGACTGGCGAATTGCTCCCAACCGGTGTTGTCATTGGCAAACGGCAGGGGATCCTCGAAATTCGCGCGGTAATCGAGCGTGTCGAGGCGGATCCGGTTCTGCCGGGCGCAGTCGATCCCGGAATATTTGCAGATCGCGTTCTGCACCTGGGGGATTGCGATCATGCCACTGGGATCGAACCATTCCCCCGCGAGGCATGGCGTGACGAGAAGCATCGGGACTGCCGCCAGTACCAGCAACGCAGCAGATCCGATGCGGGCGAGACGGGTCATCTTGAAGCGAAGTGCGGCGGCGATCGCGGCCGCAGAGGATCGGCGCCTCAGCGGTCCTGCCATTGCGGGGTGCGCCGGGCGAGAAACGCGTCGATGCCTTCGCCGGCGTCGGCCGCCAGCATGTTCGTGGTCATGATCTCGGCGGCATAGCGATAGGCGGATGCGAGGTCGAGCTCGGCCTGCCGGTAGAACGCCTCCTTGCCGATCGCCACGGTAAAGGCCGATTTGGCGGCAATCTGCCCGGCCAAAGCGTCAACCGCCGCGCGCAATTCGCCGCCGGGAACGACGCGATTGACGAGGCCGATTTCGCGCGCCCGCGCCGCGCCGATCAGTTCGCCGGTCAGCAGCATCTCCATCGCCGCTTTGCGCCCGACCGCGCGCGACAGCGCCACCATCGGGGTCGAGCAGAAGAGGCCGATATTGACGCCGGGGGTGGCAAAGCGCGCCTCCTCGGCGGCAATCGCCAGGTCGCAGCTGGCAACGAGCTGACAGCCGGCGGCAGTCGCGACCCCGCGCACCTCGGCGATGACCGGCTTTGGCAGCCGCACGATCGCCAGCATCAATTGGCTGCATTGCGCGAAGAGCCGCTCGTAGGTTTCGCGCCGGCGGTCGGCGCGCAGCTCGCGCAAATCATGGCCGGCGCAAAAGGCCAGGCCGGCACCGGCGATAACCACCACCCGCACCCCCTTGTCGGCAGCGGCACGCGCGAGGGCGTCGATCAGCGCCGCCATCAGCGCCGCCGAGAGGGCGTTGCGCGCCTGCGGCCGGTTCAGCGTCAGCCGCAACACCGCGCCCTCGCACGCTTCGAGCAGCAACGGGGTGTCCTCGCCCGGCCTCGGCATCGCCGTCATCGCTGCACCTTCGCCCTTGCTTGCCCGCCGTCGAATCGCGACTGTCACGCCGCCGCCCGATCGCGGCAACTGGTATTTAAGGGGAGCGAGCGTGGAGGATAGCGCCGCGCCATTGCGGGAGGCGTGGTATTACGCGGCCGCCGGGCGGCGGCTCAAGCCGGGGGCGATGCTGGCCAGGACCATGCTCGGCGAGCCGGTGCTGGTCGGCCGTGACGCCGCTGGTGCGGTGTTTGCGCTGCGCGACCTCTGCCCGCATCGTGGCATGCCGCTCAGCGCCGGCCAGTTCGACGGCCGTGAGATCGAATGCTGCTATCACGGCTGGCGCTTCGCGACCGGCGGGCAGTGCATGGCGATCCCGGCGCTGGTGCCGGGTCGGGCATTCACCCCGGCGCGGGTGCGTGTCCGCCGCTATCCGGCCCGCGAGGTGCAGGGCAACATCTGGGTCTATTTCGGCAGCGATCCGGCCGCGGCACCGGAGATCCCGCTGGTCGACGGTTTTGACGGCGCTCGCCCACGGCTGATCGAGACCGTTGCGTTGGCCGCATCGATCGACCATGCCGTGGTCGGGCTGATGGACCCGGCGCACGGACCCTTTGTGCACCGTGCCTGGTGGTGGCGCTCGCGCCGTTCGATCCAGCCCAAAGCCAAGGTTTTCGCGCCCTCGCCCTGGGGCTTTACGATGAGCCGGCATCAGCCTTCGGCCAATTCGCGCGCCTATCGGCTCCTTGGCGGCGCGCCGGAGACCGAGATCATCTTTCGCCTGCCGAGTGTGCGGATCGAGAATATCCGCGCCGGCCGCCATCTGGTCGGCAATCTGACCGCGATCACCCCGATCGACGAGCGGACGACCGCGATCAATCACTGCATCTACTGGACCGTGCCCGTGCTCGCCGCGCTGAAGCCGCTGCTGCGGCGCTATGTGCGCGCGTTTCTCGATCAGGACCGCGCGATCATGGAGCGCCAGAGCCACGGGCTGCGCTTCGACCCGCCATTGATGCTGATCGACGACGCCGACACCCAGGCGAAATGGTACTACCGCTTGAAGCGCGAGTACCGCCGCGCCCGCACCGAAGGCCGGCCATTCGAGAACCCGATCAAACCGCGCACCCTCGAATGGCGCAGCTGACCGCCCATCGGGATGCTTTTCCCGGGATGCTTGCCCTGGGATCGGCGGCAGCTGATATAGTGGGGCGGGAGCCCGGAGGCGGACAGGCCTCTCGCCAACCCGGTCAGGTCCGGAAGGAAGCAGCCGTAACGAGTGCCGGCCTGGGTCGTTTACCCGGTCTCCCACCCCGGCCCCGGTTTCGAACATGAGCGATCCTGCGAACGCCTACCGCGTGCTCGCCCGCAAATATCGGCCGCAGACCTTTGCCGAGCTGATCGGGCAGGAGGCGATGGTGCGCACGCTGTCGAACGCGATCGCCAGCGGCCGCATCGCCCATGCCTTTATGCTGACCGGGGTGCGCGGGGTCGGCAAGACGACGACCGCGCGGATCATTGCCCGCGCGCTCAATTGCGTCGGCCGCGACGGCACCGGCGGGTCTACGATCGAACCTTGCGGTGAATGCGTGCATTGCCGCGACATCGCCGCCGACCGCCATGTCGATGTGATCGAGATGGATGCCGCCTCGCATGCCGGGGTCGGCGAGATCCGCGACCTGACCGACGGGGTGCGCTACCGGCCGGTCGCGGCGCGCAGCAAGGTCTACATCATCGACGAAGTGCACATGCTCTCGAAGCAGGCGTTCGACGCGCTCTTGAAGACGCTCGAAGAGCCGCCGCCGGCCACGGTCTTTGTGCTGGCGACGACCGAGGTGCACAAGGTGCCGGTGACCGTGCTGTCGCGCTGCCAGCGCTTCGCCTTGCGCCGGGTGCCGGTCGAGCTGCTGGTCGCGCATTATCGCCGGGTCGCCGAGCAGGAAGGCGTCGCGACCGAGCCCGAGGCGCTGGCGCTGATCGCGCGCGCCGCCGATGGTTCGGTGCGCGACGGACTGTCGCTGCTCGACCAGGCGATTGCGCTGGCCGGCGGCCGGGTCACCCAGGCGGCGGTGCGCGACATGCTCGGCGTCGCCGATCGCAGCCAGGTCTTCGATCTGCTCGAAGAGGTGCTGCGCGGTGATGCGGCGGCCGCCCTGGCCCGGCTCGATCACCTTTACGAAGAGGGGGCAGACCCGCTGCTGGTGCTGCAGGATCTGCTCGATCTCGGCCATTTCCTGACCCGGCTCAAGCTCGCACCCGAGGCCGGCAGCGGCGATCCGATCGCCGAGGGCGACCGTGAGCGCGCCCGGCCACTCGTCGCAAGGCTGGCAATGCCGGCGCTTGCCCGGTTGTGGCAGATGCTGTTGAAGGGCCTCACCGAGGTGCAGGCGGCACCGTCGCCGCTGCAGGCGGCCGAAATGGTCCTGGTGCGGCTCGCCTATGTCGCCGATCTGCCGGCGCCGGCCGAGCTCGTCCGGGCACTCGACACCGGCACACCATCCGACACCGGCACCACGGCCAGCGGCGGTTCCGAGAGCCGGGCGGCGCTCCCCGCGGTAGCGGCACCGGTGCGGCAGCGCCAGCCGAGCGCGCCGGCGGCAAAGGCGCCGCCCGTCGCGACCGCGCTGCAGACCGCCGTCGCACGGGAGCACGCCGCAGAGCCGCGCCCCGAGCCGGCGGCGAATGTCGCCGCGCCGCCGCCCGCGGATATGCTTGCGCCGATGCCGCAGAGTTTTGCCGAGGTTCTGGCACTGTTCGACCAACAGCGCGAGGCGGTGCTGCGCTCGCACCTCGCTTCCTATTGCCATCTCGTTCATTTCGAGCCGGGACGGATCGAATTCCGTCCGGCCGAAGGGGCGCCGCGCGACCTCGCCAACCGGCTCGGCCAGTTGCTCGGCGAGTGGACCGGGACGCGCTGGCTCGTCGCCATCTCCGAAGAAGAGGGCGCGCCGACGCTGCGCCAGCAGCAGGCATCTCGCGACCGCTCGCTGCGGAACGAGGTGGCCGATCACCCGTTGGTTCAGGCGGTGCTGGAGACGTTCCCAGGGGCGACGATCGCGGCGGTGCGCGAGCGCATTGCGGCAGCGCCGCAAAGCGAGCAAGACGCGGGCGAGGAGCCGGACGGCGAGGAAGAGGACGCGATATGAAAAATCTCGGCCAGCTGATGAAGCAGGCGCAGGCGATGCAGGAAAAGATGGCCGAGATGCAGGCCCAGCTCGAAGCCGTCGAGATGACCGGCGTCGCCGGCGGCGGCCTGGTGGCGCTGACCCTCAACGGCAAGAGCGACGTCAAGCGGGTCAAGATCGACAAGTCGCTGCTCGACCCGAACGAGGCCGAGGTGCTCGAGGATCTGATCGTCGCCGCCTTCACCGATGCGCGCCGCAAGGTCGCCGCCCATGCCGAGGAGGAAATGCAGAAGCTGACCGGCGGGCTGCAATTGCCGGGCGGTATGAAATTGCCGTTCTGATCGGCGCCGCGGCGCCGCTCTATTGCGGACGCCGGGCCGCCCTGCTTTGCGGATGCCGAACCCCACCTTTTGCGGATGCCTGACCCTTGTCCGAGCTCGACACGCTGATCCAGCTGCTCGCCCGGTTGCCGGGGCTCGGGCCGCGCTCGGCACGGCGCGCGGCGCTGCATCTGATCAAGCGGCGCGAGAGCCTGTTGACCCCGCTCGCCACCGCCCTGGCGCGCGCCGCCGACGCGATCCGCCCCTGCCCGGTCTGCGGCAATTTCGATACGATCGAGCCGTGCGCGATCTGCCGTGATCCGCAGCGCGACGATGGCATCGTCTGCGTGGTCGAGGATCTGGCCGATCTGTGGGCGCTCGAACGCACCCACATGTTCCGCGGCCGCTATCACGTGCTCGGCGGGACGCTGTCGGCGCTCGACGGGGTCGGTCCCGAGGACCTCGCGATCGACCGGCTGATCGCCCGGCTGAAACCCGGCCAGGAGCTGATCCTGGCACTGAACGCGACGGTCGAAGGCCAGACCACCGCGCATTATCTCGCCGACCGTCTCGCTGGCAGCGGCGTCAGGCTGACCCGTCTGGCGCAGGGCGTGCCGATCGGCGGCGAACTCGATTATCTCGACGACGGCACGCTCGGCGCCGCCCTCAAGGCCCGCCGCGCGCTGTAGCGATGCCATCCAGAACATTCAGAACTAGTGGGCCTCAGACCCAGTGGGCCTCAGAACCAGTGGGCCTTGTCGACGAGGTTGCGCAGCGGCTCCGCGGCGAGAAAGCGGCGGCAATTGTCGAGGATCACCGCGTAGCGGCGCTCGTCGAGATAGGGGCCGTAGCCGGCGGTGTGCGGGGTCAACAGCACGCCCGGCAGGGTCCATAATTTGTGATCGGCCGGCAGCGGCTCCTCCTCGAACACATCGAGCCCGGCGCCGGCAATCTCGCCCGCTTCGATCGCTGCGGCAAGGTCGTCGAGCCGGGTCGTCAGGCCGCGCCCGATATTGATGAAGAACGCGGTCCGCTTCATTTCCTGAAACCGCGCCCGGTTCATGAAACCTTCGGTCTCGGGCGTGTGCGGCACGGTCAGGATCACGAAATCGGCCTGCGGCAACAGCGCGTCGAGTTCGTCGGCGCGGTGCAGTTCGGCAATCCCGGGCGGCGCGTCGCGGCGGCGCTCGTCGACACCGATGACCCGCATGCCAAAGGCGGCAGCAAGGCGCGCGATCTCGCTGCCGATGCCGCCGACGCCGACGATCAGTGCCGTCGCCTCTGGCAGGTGCACGACGCCCTCGTTCTGCGCCGGCTTTTTCCATTCGCGGCGCAATTGCTGCGGAATGTAGCGCTGCAGACCGCGCGCGAACGCCAGCACGAAAGCCATCACATGAGTGCCGATATGGTCGTTGTAGATCTCGCGGAAATTGGTGATCTGGACCGGGTGCGCGATCAGTTCGGGATAGTAGTAGCCAGCCGGCGGAGCGGCCTGCGGCGCTTGCAGCCATCTGAGCCGCCGCGCCTGGCGCAGGAGCGTGGCCGGGATCGTGCCAAACGCCGCCTCGGCGGTGGCGATCGCGCGCTCGGCCTGCGCCCGGTCCTCGGCGACGATGATCTCCATCTCGGGCAGTGCTGCGGCGAGCCGCGCCCCCCATTCGCGCGTGGTGTCCCGCTGCGGCGGCAGCATCAGAAATTGCGTCGGCATTGCGAGTCCTTAATTAGGGAGCCAGATTGTTTGTTCTCCTGCCACTCATGCGGCTGGATCGAGCACCTTTAGCTGTTCCGACAGCGCCGCCTCCAGCAACCGGTGATCCGAGCAGACAAACGTAAATGCTTCGCTGGTGGTGCCACAGATCACAAGGCATCCTGCCAATTGTACGGCATCGTAAGCGCGCAACGCATAGCGATCGATCATTTCTAATGCGGTGTCGATTACGGTGTCGTTGACCGGCTGCCGGAGAAATCGACTCTCCATGTGTCTTTGCACGCTTTCGAGAACTGCGATGGCCACGCTCTGTTCGATATCGCCGGCGCGCTCGCGGCGTCTGATCGCGGAACGGAGTTCGACCACCGAAATCGCCAGAATTGCAAAGCGATTTTCTGAATGATCACCGATCAGGTGCAGGAGCTGGTTTGTACCCTGCTCCTGCACGTATAATTTCACGAGCGCACTGGTATCCAAGAAATAGAGAGCCAAGTTACCGCCTGTCGCGCAGCACCGTTGCCGACAAAGACGGTCCGCGGATAGTGACTGGGCAAAATGCCGAGGGACTACCAGTGCGGATGCCAAGTGCAGCGTTAACTTCAGGCATCTGTCGATTCAGCCGGATTGCGGTAACTGGAAAATGTGGCGGTCGAGGATTCGCGACTTTGCTCGTCAAGAGCCAGCGCCTGTCGATCGCCTCGCGCAGGACGTCGTGCCGCGCAGACTCATCGCGGGCCCAAGAAAATTCCTCATGGACGAGCGCATTATCGCGAAACCATTTCAACGAAACAAACTCATAGCCAGGACGTCCCTCCGCACGATTCAATGCGCGAACGAGATCCGACAATCGATCTTCCGCAGACGTCGGATTTGCCGTCGTCTCAACGGAAACCCCAATCGCGCTTGTTGCAGTCTCGATTCCTTCCTCCTCCATCGGAGAAAAAGAAATTCGGATCGAATCAGCGTCGGCATCCCAATTCGCTTCAAATTCAGCATTTCTCCGCTTTTTTCGGTCTCCGCGATGGAGATATACCTCGCACTGATATCCTATCGGAAGTATCCTCAATCGACTGAGAAGTTCGTGGATCGATTGCGCCTGCGACAATTCTAACTCGACGTCGGCATTGGTGGGCATGAGAAATCCTAGTCTAATATAGGCCGAACCATTTCGGCTGCTATGTAATATAGCATGCCCACCTATCGCTGTCAAGCGGATTGCGGTCGAGGCTGTCGATCTTGGCCGGTTGCTGTCCGCCTCGTGTGACGATGGTTTGGTTGTCATTGCGAGCGAAGCGACGCAAGTTGGTGCGAAGCGACGCCGCAATCGAACTCGAGGGAACCGATGGCTCAGACGACCCAAACCAACCGCAAGAAGCTGCTGCTGCCGACGACCTTGGCTCGGGCGGGGTGGGCGATCGTCGAGGCGCGCGAGGATGTCGAGGGCGTGCCCTACCAGACGACGGCACCCAAGCCCGAATTGCACAAACTGCTCAAGGATGTCGCCGGAGTGGCGCTGTCGGTGACGCCGTTCAGCGATCCCGAGCTCGATGCCGGTCCCGATCTCGAAGTCGTCGCCCGCATCGGGGTCGGCTATGACGCGGTCGATGTGCCGGCGCTGACCCGCCGCCGGATCCCGCTGATGATCGCCGGCACAGCCAATTCGGTCAGTGTCGCCGAGGCCGGCGTGTATCTCCTGATGAACCTGGCGCGGCGGGGTGCGGCGATGGATGCGATGGTTCGCGAGGGCCGCTGGCAGGACCGCTATCTCGAGATGCCGGTCGATCTCTACGGCAAGACCGTCTTGATCATCGGCTTTGGCAAGATCGGCACGCGCTCGGCCAAGCGCTTTGCGGCGATGGAAATGGAGGTCCTCATCTACGACCCCTACATGTACTCGGAGACGATCCGCGGCATGGGCTACGAGCCGGTCGGCGATCTCGACGCCGCGGTGGCGCGCGCCGATTTCATCACGATCCATTGCCCCAAGACGCCCGAGACCGTGGGCCTGTTCGACGCGGCCCGGCTGGCGCGCATGAAGCCCACCGCCTTTATCGTCAACACCGCGCGCGGCGGCATCATCGACGAACCGGCGCTCTACGACGTGCTGAAAGCAAACCGCATCGCCGGTGCCGCACTCGATGTCTTTGTCGAAGAGCCGACCCCCAAGGACAACCCGCTCCTGACGCTGAAAAACTTTGTCGCGGCACCGCATGTTGCCGGGGTCACCCGCGAGGCCGTCGACCGCATGGCGGTCACCACCGTGCACAACCTCCTGAGCGTGCTCGACGGCAAGCCCAACCGCGAAAACATCGTCAACCGCGAAGTGCTCGGCTGATGCCAAGGACCTCGAAAGTGCGATCGATCCCGCCGTCGTCGAGCGCGAGAAGGCCGCGGTCGGCGTGCTGACCTCGCTCGCCCTGCCGACCCGGGCGATGGAGCGCGAGGCGGCTGCCGCCGGGCTGTTCGAGGGGCCGTTCGAGGCGGTGCCGCGGAGCATCACCTTGGCCGAGTTGTTCCAGGGCCGGCGGCCGCGCATCCCCCGCATCGATGCCGCCGCCACGTTCCGCACCGCTTCGCGCGAGCCGACCGCGACCCAGCACCGGCTTCTCTGATCGACATCGCCTGCGCCGGCAGCGCCCCCCGCAATGGCATATGCGTGCCGTATCGGCGGCGGAGGGATGGCGCCGCGGTCCTGCGCCTAAGACCACGGGTGCGCCGTTGCGGCGAAGCTGTTGGGGCTCGGATCAAGCGATGCATGCTCTCGCCGCGATGACGCTCGGCCTGCGCCGCCGCCTTGCGGCGATGGTTGGCGCCCCGCCCGATTGGGCAGCACCGCTGGCGATCGGGTTGCTGGCACTGGCATTGCGGCTCCATGGCCTTGGCGACAAGCCGTTCTGGCTTGACGAGGTGGCGAGTTTGCGGCGGGCGACGGCGAGCCTGCACGATCTCGTCGCCGATTCGCTGCGCAACAACCATTATCCGAGCTATTTTCTGCTGCTGTGGCTGGTCGCCAAGCTCGGCACGTCGCAGTGGCTGCTGCGCCTGCCGTCGGCGGTGTTCGGCGCGATCGGTGCCGCCTTGACCTGCATGATCGGCGATCGCGCGGTGGGCCGGCGCGGCGGATTGATTGCCGGATTGTTGCTGGCGGTCTCGCCGTTCGCGGTCCAGTTCGGCCAGGAGGCGCGCTCCTACACGCTCGCCACCTGCCTGATCCTGGTCGCCCTCTTCGGGCTGGTGCAGCTCGCCAAGGAGCCGGAGGCGGCGGCGCTATCCTGGCGCCGGCAGGACGCGTTGCGCGGCGCATGGCTCGCCTACGGGCTCGGCACCGCGGCGGCACTCAACGTGCTCAACGTCGCCGTGCCGTGGCTCGTTGCCGCCAACCTCGGCGCCGCCGCGATCCTCCGGCAGGCCCGCGGCAGCAGGCTCGGGTTTCTGCGCAATTGGGGGCTGGCGCAGGCGCTGATCCTCGCCGCCTGGCTGCCCTCGATCATCTGGGTCTATTTCGCCAGCAAGGGGGCGGTGCTCGACGGCGCCGGCTGGGCGCCGCCGCTCGGCGCCGGGTCGATCTGGTCGACCTTGGCGCCGGTCTACCTGCTGCGCATATCGCGCTTCATCACCTTCGGCATGATGCCGGCCGCGATCCCGGGGCTGGCGATCGCGGTCGCGATCATCGCAGCACTGGGCGCGTGGCGGCTGCGGCGTGTGCCGGCGATGCTGGTCGTGCTCGGCAGTGCGGCTCTGCTGGTGCCGATCGCTCTTCTCATCGTCTCACTCTACGTGCCGGTGCTGGTGTCGCGCTATTTCGCATGGAGTGCCGCCCCCTTCTTCATCCTGGTCGGGGCCGGCATCGGAATGCTCGGCGCGCGCCGCTTCGCGGTGGCGGCGGCGGCGCTCATGGCGGCCTGCCTCGTCAACCTCTACCCCTATTACGGCGACGAGACCAAGCCGCGCTGGGACCTGCTGGCGGCGCAGCTGGCGGCGGCGGTCCAGCCGGGCGATGTCGTGCTGGTCGACAGCTATTATTCCTATTCGGTCTTATCGGTGTTTGCCGCGCGGGCCGGGCTCACCGATCGCGGCGTCAGCATGACCTGGGACCCGGCAAAAGCCTTCGGGCAGGCGCCCGGCCATGATCTCTGGGCGGTCTATGGGCGCGCCGGACAGGCCAGCAAGAAGCAATCCTCGGCCAGCTACCGCAAGACGCTCGCCCCGCTCGGCCACCCGGTTATGCAGCGCCAGGTCGGGCGCTATATCGAGCTGTGGCAATTCCGGGAGCCGAGCGGCGCGGAACCGGTGGCAGCGGCACCGCCGCAGCACCCGCAGGGCCTCGCCGCCGACAGCCCCCAACCCTAACGCAAAGCGCCGGCGCTGCCCTGATGATGAGCGACGCCGCGAGCGCGGTCAGCTTTCCGCCGGCGCCGGCTCTTCGCTGTCGGCAGCGGCTCCCTCCTCCGGCGGCATTCTGGCGCGCGCCCGGCGCACCGCCGCTTCGAGCTCGTCGAGCGTGCACAGCCCGACCCCGACCGGATGGCGCGGCTTGATGTTGGCACTGTTCCAATGGGTACGGTCGCGGACCGCGGCGATCGTCGGCTTGGTCGTGCCGATCAGCTTCGAGATCTGCGCGTCCGACAATTCGGGATGGCTCTTCAACAGAAAGGCGATCGCATCGGGTTTGTCCTGGCGCTTGGCGATCGGCGTATAGCGCGGGCCCTTGTGCCGGATCGCCTGCACCGGCAGCGCCTGCGGCGACAGCACCAGCCGCGCGGCGGGATCGGCCTGGCAGCGCTCGATCTCGGCAACGGTGGTCTGGCCGTTCGCCACCGGGTCGAGACCCTGCATCTGGTTGGCCACCTCGCCATCGGCGATCGCCTGGATCTCGAGGCTGTGCAGCCCGCAGAAATCGGCAATCTGCTCGAAGGTCAGCGACGTGTTTTCGACCAGCCATACGGCGGTCGCCTTTGGCATCAACGGAGCGGACATGGCGGGTCCCGATTTTCGATCCGGCGCAGGCACCGCGACACTGCTGCCCGGGCGAGCGCAAAACTGTGGACGACTATATAGTCCCTTGCAGGATCGAGGGAAGACGGTGCAGGGACGGCAGATGTGATGGACGAAGCCGAATTCGAGCCGCGCCGCAGGCCGGCCCAGCCGAAGGATCTGAGCCTCTTAGGGATCGCCGAGCTCGAAGCCTATATTGCCGAGCTCGAAACCGAGATCGCCCGCACCCGCGCCGAGATCGCGCTGAAGCGCGGCCAGCGCCACGGCGCCGAGGCCCTGTTCAAGCGCTGACCGGTTCGGGCGCCGACCGGTTCGGGCGCCGACCGGTTCGGGCGCCGAGGTGCCCGGCAGGTGCAGTTGATACCGGGTGGCGCGATCGCGACATCAGGATGATCAACTGCGGGGATCCGATATGGCGAAGATGCGCGCGGTCGAGGTGCGGCAGCCGGGCGGGCCGCTCGAACTCGTCGAGCGGGACATCAGGGAGCCCGGCCCCGGCACGGTCCGGATCAAGGTCGAGGCGTGCGGCATCTGCCACAGCGACAGCTGCACCAAGGATGGATTGTGGCCTGGCCTCCAATATCCGCGGGTGCCGGGCCACGAGGTGATCGGCCGCGTCGATAAAGTCGGCGCCAATGTTGCGCGCTGGACGGCGGGGCAACGGATCGGGGTCGGCTGGCATGGCGGCTTGCGGCTATTGCGGCTATTGCGATGCCTGCAGGCACGGCGACGCCTTTGCCTGCGAAACCGAAACCCTGGTGACCGGCATCACTTCCGATGGCGGTTACGCCGATTACATGATCGCCCCGGCGACGGCGCTGGCGGCGGTTCCCGACGAATTATCGTCAATCGAGGCGGCGCCGCTGATGTGCGCCGGGATCACGACCTTCAACGCGCTGCGTCATAGCGGCGCCCGGCCGGGCGAGGTGGTCGCCGTGATCGGTCTCGGCGGGCTCGGCCATCTCGCTGTGCAATTCGCGGCAAAGCTCGGCTTCCGCACCGTCGCGATCGCCCGCGGCGCCGACAAGGCGCCGCTCGCCCAGCGCCTCGGCGCGCATCACTATATCGACAACGCGGCCGAGGATCCGGCGGCGGCATTGCAAAGGCTCGGCGGCGCCAAGGCAATCCTCGCCACGGTCACCAGCGCCGAGGCGATGAACTCGGTGCAGGGCGGGCTCGCGCTCAACGGCACGCTGCTGGTGATCGGCGCGGTGGACCGGCTCGCCGTTGATGCATTGGAGCTGCTGCGCGGCAGGCGGTCGATCAAGGGCTGGTATTCCGGCACCGCGACCGATTCGGAAGACACCTTGGCGTTCAGCGCGCTCGCCGGGGTGCGCCCGATGAACGAAATCTTCCCGCTCGAACGCGCTGCCGAGGCTTACGAACGCATGCTGAGCGGCAAGGCGCGGTTTCGCGTCGTGCTGACCACCGCGGCCTGACCCGCCCGCACCCTTGCTGGCCATGGCCTGCTGCGGACCCGGCCGACGCTCCCGTTACAGGCCGCCGCTCCCGTTACAGGCCGACGCTGTTCTGCATGATCCCGCCATCGACAAAGAGGGTGGTCGCGGCGAGATAGCTGGCGCCGGCGCCGGCGACAAAGCCGACCACCTTGGCGATCTCTTCCGGACGAGCCATGCGCCCGAGCGGGATGGCGTTGTTCAACTGCGCGAGCTTTGCCGGATCGTTCATCGTGGCGAGGTTGATCGGCGTTGCCACCGCACCCGGTCCCACGCCGACCACGAGGATGTTGTGCCGGGCGAGTTCGACACCCGCCGTGCGCGTCAGCATGCGCATGCCGCCCTTGGACAGGCAATACGGCGTGTTGCCCGGCATCGGCCAGTCCTCATGCACCGAAGTGATGTTGATGATGCGCCCGCCGCCACCCTGTTTGAGCATCTCTTTGGCGGCGATCTGGGTGCCGAAAAAGGCGCTCTTGAGGTTGACCGACAACACCTTGTCATATTGCTCCTCGGTGGTGTCGAGGATCGAGCTGCGGGTTTCGACGCCGGCATTGTTGACCATGATGTCGAGCCGCCCGAACGCGCCCACCGTCTCATCCACCAGCCGCTGCAGATCGCTCAGCCGGCTGGCGTCGGCGTCGATGGCAATCGACCGGTCACCGAGCTTGGCGACCTCTCGTTCGAGCGCATCGGCCGCCTCCGGGTGACAGACATAGTCGATCGCGACCGCGGCGCGCAGCCGCGCGAGTTCGAGCACGATCGCCTGGCCGATCCCACTGTTGCCGCCCGTCACGATCGCGACCTTGCCGTCCAATGACACTGTTGACCTCCGTGGCTGCCGGCGCCCCGCGATCATGGCGAAGCACGGCCCGCGAGGAAAGGACGGCGCGCCCGGCTACCGGATCGAGGGACGTGGCTGTGGATCGCGTGCCAGCCGGCGCACGATCTCGATCAGCTCGTTGTGCGCAGGGCTCGCCAGATCGCTGAACTCGGCAATCGAATGGGCATCGGCGAGCTGGCTCAGCCGGACCAGTTCCAAGATCCGCTGGCGCCGGTTCAGCGGCAGTTCGGCGGGCCGACTGGTGCACAGGATGTGGCCGAGTTCGCCCTCTCCGAAGAGGTGATTGATCTCGCTTGCCGTCACGTAAACGAGGAACAGCACCGCGATCCAGATCTGGATCGCGGCAAAGCGATCCCAGGAAAACGTTGCCACCATATGTGGCAGAAAGCTGCCCAGCGGATGATGTTCGACAAGCCAATACTTGATAAAATGTTCAAGCAGACGGGCCACGAACACGACTGCCCAATAGAATACGGTCTTGAACAGGATCGGCCGGAGCAGCGGTGCACGATCATAGCGGCGCAGCGTGTGCATTGCATTGGCGACCAGCACCGCCTTGCCGACGACGAGGGCTGCCCCGGTCGCCAGCAGGAAACTGGCAAATTGCGCATGGTAATCGGCGAGCAGCAGATTTGTGGTCAGCACAATCAGGTTGAAGCCGACAAAAAAGAAGATGAAGGGGGGCAGCATTTCACGCAGCTCGCGCAGCACGAACCCGCCGGCCCGACGCGCCGGCCCGGCGGGATTTCCATCCGGGGCGCTGCCGATTTGCGGATGCACAAGGCGGTCAGGGGCCAGAACAGGCATGCCTTTCATCTGCTCTCTCCTGCGTTTCGCAACCGCACCCCGAATTGCTGCATGACCCTGCTCGGCCCGAGGCCGGCTGCACCACCCGTTCGCGGTGCACCCGTTCGCGGTGATGGGCGCATCTGCAGCCGCCTCATCGGTCGAACAACGTATCGGCCCGCGCGCCGGCATCGGCGCGGTGTGGTTCGGCACCAGACCACCCGGCCATTGCCGCAAGCGTCGACCGGCAGTCAATATTCGACGCGCCGCCCGCGCCGAGCCTTACCGAGCGAGAGGATGCACCGCTATCCGAATTCGGCAAATGTGCGGCGGCAGCAAACGGCGCTGACCCGCGCGACAGGAGGCTTTCGATCGGTCCCGGTTCCGCCCTTTCCCCGCCGCGGGGAGAGGACGGAACCGCACCGCCGGCTCAGCCGAGATGCTGCTCGAAACAGGGCTAGCCGAGATGCTTTTTGAAGAAGGCGACAACCGGGTCGTAGGACGTGTTCGACTGGCGCTTCTCAGCGTCGATATAGACGATCTCGATATCACCGCCGGCGTTGCGGTAGTTCGAGATGAACCGCTCGGGTTCGTTGCCGGGGAAGCTCGAATCATCGTCGTGATAATCGTGCACGATGTCGGGCCGGCCCTGGACCCACAGCGCCGGCGGCATCACGACCTTCTCGCCGCGTTCGAGGATCAGCATCGGGTTGCCCTCGCTCATCGCGGCTTCGGTCTTCCAGTAGCGGTCGTGCTTTTCCTTCATGCCGATCGAGAAGGCCGGCGGGTTCGGCGTCTTCGCCGCCTTTTGCGCATGGCGGTAGCGTGACAGCGGGTTGATGACCGGCCACGACATCGCTACCGCCTGCACCGTCGCATCGACCGCCGGCGAGCCCGACGGCAGCGGCACCGAGGCGTAGCGCCGATCATTGGGACGCATCGCCACCAGCATCGCCAGATGCCCGCCGCTCGACGTCCCCGCGGTGCCGATCCGCGCCGGATCGACCTTGAGCCCGCTTGCATGCGCCTTGACCCAGCGGATCGCATAGTTGATGTCGGCGAGCGAGGTCGGGTAGCCATCCTCATTGTGGCGGAACTCGAGCGAGGCGGCGAGGATGCCGTTCTTCGCCAGGGCTTCGTCGAGACCTTGGGTCCCGGTCAGATCGCCGCTGGTCCAGGCGCCGCCATGCAGGTCGATGACCGCCGGGAACGGCCCGTCGCCCTTGGGCTTGTAGAGCCGGGCGACGAGCCTCTTGTCACCATGGCGCAGATATTCGACATCTTCGGTCGTGATTTCGTAGCTCGGCATTGTCATTCCCTCCCGGGGCTGCGGCCGCGGCACATCGGCAAGGGTTTCCGAACCCCGCGGCCAAGGTGCGCCAGCCTACTCGCTCGAAGCGGTCCGGGAAAGGCGGTGCACGGCAAGGGATGGGCAATGACGAACAGGGCGGCAAGCGTCGTGCTCGCGGAGCCGGCGATGGTGCGCGATCCGGTCTGCGGCATGGCGGCCGATCCGGCTGCATTGCCGTAGAGCGCCGAGCATGCCGGGCACACTTATCATTTCTCCAGAAGCGACTGCCGCAGGCGCTGCCGCCGCCCGATGGACCTGCCCGATGCACCCCGAGATCATGCGCGCCGCGCCCGGCAGCTGCCCGATCTGCGGCATGGCGCTGGAGCCGGTGTCGCCGGCGGCCGGCGAGGCCGAGAACCCCGAATTGCGCGACATGACGCGGCGGTTCTGGGTCGGCGCGGCGCTGTCGGTGCCGCTCCTCGCCCTCGCCATGAGCGGGCATGCCGGCCTGCACGCGCCGGTTCCGGCGCGCGCCGCGCTTTGGCTGCAGTTCGCACTCGCAACACCGGTCGTCTTCTGGTGCGGCAGGCCGTTCTTCGCCCGCTTCCTGGCCTCGCTGATCAGCCGCCGGCTCAACATGTTCACGCTGATCGGCCTCGGCGCCGGTGTCGCCTATGGCTACAGCCTCGTCGCGGCGCTGTTGCCGGGCATATTTCCACCGTCATTTCGCCTGCCCGACGGGCAGGTCCCGGTCTATTTCGAGCCGGCGGCGGTCATCGTGACACTGGTTCTGCTCGGCCAGGTGCTCGAATTGCGCGCCCGTGCGCACACCGGCGGGGCCATCCGTGCGCTGCTCGACCTGGCACCGAAAACCGCGCGGCTCATCGGCGATGATGGCGGCGAAGACGACATTCCGCTCGATGCGGTCATGCCCGGCAACCGGCTGCGGGTGCGCCCCGGCGAGAAGGTCCCAGCCGACGGCACCGTGCTCGAAGGCGCGAGCGCGGTCGATGAGTCGATGATCACCGGCGAGCCGCTGCCGGTCACAAAATCGGCGGGCGACCCGGTGACCGGCGGCACCGTCAACGGCACCGGCGGCCTCGTCATTCGCGCCGAGCGGGTCGGCAGCGACACCCTCCTCGCCCGCATCGTGCAGATGGTGGCCGAGGCGCAACGCTCGCGCGCGCCGATCCAGGGTCTGGCCGACACCGTCGCGGGCTGGTTCGTGCCGGGCGTCATCACCGCCGCCGCGATCACCTTTGCCGCCTGGGCGATCCTCGGCCCGGCGCCGGCAATGAGCTACGCGCTGTTGAACGCGGTCGCCGTGCTGATCGTCGCCTGCCCCTGCGCACTGGGCCTCGCGACGCCGATATCGATCATGGTCGGCACCGGTCGCGGCGCCAGCGCCGGGGTACTGGCGCGCAACGCCGAGGCGCTCGAATTGATGGAGAAGGCCGGCACACTCGTCGTCGACAAGACCGGCACACTGACCGAGGGCCGGCCGCAACTGGCGGTCGTGGTCGCGACCGGGAACGTCGACGAGAACGAGCTGCTGCGGCTTGTCGCCAGCCTCGAACGCGGCAGCGAACATCCGCTCGCCGCGGCGATTGTCGCCGGCGCCGAGGAGCGCGGGCTGAAGCTCGCGGCGGTCGCCGATTTTGCTTCGCAGACCGGCAAGGGAGTGACCGGCACGATCGATGGCCGGCGGGTCGCGATCGGCAATGCGGCGCTTCTGACCGGCCTCGGCCTTGATCCGGGCGATCTTGCCGCCCGTGCCGACGAGCGGCGCCGGGATGGCCAGACCGTCATGCTGGTCGCGGTCGATGGCGCCGCGGCCGGGCTCGTCGCGGTCGCCGATCCGCTCCGGGACGGAGCCGCCGCGGCGCTGGCGGCGTTGCGCGCCGAGGGGCTCAAGATCGTCATGCTGACCGGCGACAGCCGCCTGACGGCAGAGGCGCTCGGCCGGCGGCTCGGTATAGACGACATCGCTGCCGAGACCCTGCCCGACCAGAAAGCCGGCGTGGTGCGCGACCTGCAACAACACCATCACTTTGTGGCGATGGCCGGCGACGGCGTCAACGACGCGCCGGCGCTGGCGCAGGCCGATATCGGCATCGCGATGGGCACCGGCACCGACATCGCGATCGAGAGCGCAGCATTGACCCTGGTCAAAGGTGATCTCAACGGCATTGTGCGGGCCCGCCTGCTATCCCGCGCGGTCATGCGCAACATCCGCCAGAACCTGTTTTTCGCCTTTGTCTTTAACGCTCTGGCGATCCCGATCGCGGCCGGCGCCCTCTATCCGGCGTTCGGCCTGTTGCTCAACCCGATGATCGCCAGCGCCGCGATGAGCGCGAGTTCGGTGCTGGTCGTCAGCAACGCGCTGCGCCTGCGCCGCACGCGGCTATAGAGCGTTTCATCATCGCATCGTCCCTGAAACGGCGGGCCTTTGCTTGACCTGCGGCGCGCGCCGCGAGATCGATTGCGGGCGGCTGCCGTTGCCAGGCCCTGATGCTCGCCGGCGCCGCACCGCATCAAGAGGCCGCGCGCCGGGGCAGGGTCAACCCTAGCCGGAAGGCGGAGTATGGAGATCGACTGGCGGGCGAGAGGAAATGGCTAGCGCATGTTGCCGGTGTGGCCGAGCGAATAGCGGCCGGGCTGCGGCCAGACGGTCAGCCCGTGCGGCTCCTTGCCGACCGGAATCTCTGTGACCGCACCCGTTGTCGTGTCGATGTCGTAGACGACGTTGTCGAACCGTCCGGACAGCCACAGATGCTTGCCATCAGCGCTGACATTGCCCATGTCGGGGCTGCCGCCGCCCGGGATCGGCCAAGTCTTGACGACCGTGCGGGTGGCGAAGTCGATGACGCTGATGCTGCCGGGTCCATGCGGCGGGCCATGAATCTTGTGCGAGCCGCGGTTGGCGACATAGAGCAGGGTGCCGTCGCGGCTCGGATAGAGGCCGTGGGTGCCGATCCCGGTATGGATGAACCCGACCTTCTTGAAGCTGTCGCCATCGACCAGAAACACGCCGTCGGCCAGCATGTCGGCGACATAGAACACTTTGCCGTCGGGTGAGATGCGGATGTCCTGCGGCATGCCGCGGGCGTCGAGCTTCAGATAGCCCTCGACCTTGCGGTGGACCATGTCGACCTTGACCAGACCGCCGCCGCGAAACTCGCAGGTGAAGATCGCATAGCGCCCATCGATCGAAAAATCCGCGTGGTTGACGCCGGCGCAGCCCGGGGTCGGGACGATCTGCTCCAGTTTCATCGTGTGCGGATCGCGGAAATCGAGCTCCTTGAGACGCTCGGCGACGACGATCGCCGCCTTGCCATCGGGTGTGAAATACATGTTGTAGGGGTCGGCGACCGGGATGCTCCGGCCGGGCTTGCCGGTCCAGGGATCGATCGGGGTGACGCTGCCCTGGTGGCCGTGGCGGCCGTTGTTGGCGACCCACAGGGTCCGCAGGTCCCAGGACGGGACGACATGCTGCGGGATGATCCCGACCGGAAAGCGGTCGACCACCTTCAGTGTCGCCGGATCGATCACATAGACATCGTCCGAGCGCAAATTCGGGACATAGACGCGGCTCAGCGCGCCTGCCACCGCCGGGCTCAGCATGTTGACACCGGCGGCACTGTAGAGGTTCTTCGGGTTCAAAACCGGCGGCATGCCGGGCACGGTCTGGATCGCGTTTACCGCAGCGGGCGATGCTGCCGGAGCCGGCACCGCCGGCGCGGGTGCGGCAGCCGGCACGGGTGCGGCGGCGGCAGGGGCCGGTGCTGCCACATTCTGGGCCACTGGCAGCACCGCGGCCGCGGCCGAGCACAATGCCTCGAAGTACCCGGCGCTGCCGCGCACGGGCCAGATCGGCAATCGGCAGACCGCAACACCGAGCACGAAAAGCGGGACGATCCAGAGCGCAGCGTGCAGCCAGCGACGCATCAGCCGGGGCAAGGACACCTCCGCAGCAAGGAAAGAGGAGAGGAACGCGGACCAACCAGCGCGGCGACGGGTTCAGCGCTGGGCCAGATCGCTTCTGATCGCGGCGACGGTCCGCGACACGATCAGATCGACCCCGAGCTGGCCGAGTGCCGCGCTCGCGCGGCGCGGGTCGCCATGAACGCCGTCACCGGGCTTGGTTTCGCCCAGGAGGTCGTCGCGCACCATGCTCGGATCGGTCGCCATCATCAGCGAGGTGTCGAGCAGCCCGGCATGGGTCCCGATCTCGGCCTCGCTGTAGCCCTTCGCTTTCAGCAGCTGCGCGAACTCGATCTCGCTCGCCTTGTAATATTCGTAGACCGCAAAAGCACGCACCCCCGTCCCGGCCCATTCGCGATTGAGCCGCTGCGCCACCGTTTGCAGATCGTGCTGGTAGCCGCCGTGATCGCCGAGAAACAGAATGTTGCGGAAGCCAGCGAGCTTGAAGCTCCACGCCGCCCCTTCGACCACCTCGTTGAAGGCGCCGACCGGAACGCTGGTCGTGCCGGGAAACGCGAGCTGCCCGGTCGGATGGTGGACATCGCCATGCGGCACATATTTGATGACCGGTGCCAGCAGCGCGTTGCCCAGTTTGCGCGCGATCATTTCGGTAAGCAGCTCGACCCGTCGATTGTGCTTGCCGAGCGCCATCTGCGGCCCGTTTTCTTCGGTGCCGCCGATCGGAATGATGATCGAGGTCTTGCCGGCCGCGATATCGGCGCGCAGCTCGGGCCAGGTCAGGTCATCCAGGAACAGGCTCGTCGAGGGCGCGGCGCGCGCGCCGGCGACCCCGATCAGCAGGAACAACGCAACGAGCAATCCCCTCGCCATCAGCCGCCTCCCCCCGGTGTCGGCCCAATTGCTGCTGCGTCGCTTACCCCGTTCCGGTCAGCGAGGCAACCACCGTTGCCGTCACTGCCCCCAATGCGACGACGAGCCAGGGCGGTGCCGCCCACAGCGCCAGCAGTAGAAACGCCGCGATACCGATCGCGAAATCGGCCGGGGTCAGAATCGCGCTCGTCCAGACCGGGTGATAGAGCGCCGCCAGCAGCACGCCGACGACCGCGGCGTTGACCCCGCGCAGCCCCGACTGCACTGCGGTGCGCCGCCGCAATGCGTCCCAAAACGGCAATGCCGCGATCAGCAGCAGGAACGACGGCAGAAAGATCGCCGCCAGGCACAACAGACCACCCACCCAGCCATCGGGACCCGGCCGCATCACGGTGCCGAGATAGGCCGAAAAGGTGAAGAGCGGCCCCGGCACCGCCTGCGCTGCGCCGTAACCGGCGAGAAACGCGTTGTTGTCGATCCATCCGGGCGGCACTACCGAAGATTGCAGCAGCGGCAGCACGACATGGCCGCCGCCAAACACCAGCGCGCCCGAGCGGTAGAATGCCGCGATGAGCGCCAGCGCATGCGACGGCACCGCCGCGGCGAGCGCCGGCAGCCCGACCAACAGCGCAATG
>Ga0335075_10001922_pt1 | contig 33808 bp, 23 predicted proteins | sample Lox_Sample_24_FD_206723 | JGI IMG/M metagenome (GOLD analysis project Ga0335075, IMG submission 206723) | Soil microbial communities from Loxahatchee National Wildlife Refuge, Florida, United States - Lox_Sample_2.4 | ecosystem: Environmental > Terrestrial > Soil > Wetlands | place: USA...
GCGTGTGGTTCAAAACCCTGCACATCCTTGTGCCGATCGGCATCTCGTATTACACCTTTGAGGCCATCAACTACTCGGTCGATGTCTACCGCCGCCAGGTGCCGGCCGAGCGCAATCCGGCGCATCTCCTCTTCTTCGTCCTGTTCTTCCCGCACATGCTCGCCGGACCCATCGTTCGCGCCAAGGATTTCTTGCCGCAGCTGCGGCGCTCCAAGCGTTGGAGCTGGGCGCGTTTCCAGCTCGGCGGCGAGTATTTCCTGCTTGGCCTGATGAAAAAATGGGTGGTCGCCGATCAGCTGGGCCTCTATGCCGACCAGGTTTTCGCCGATCCCAGCGCCTACGGCACCGCGGCCAACTGGATGGGCTTGCTCGCCTTCTGCGTGGAAGTTTATTGCGACTTTTCCGGCTATTCCGACATGGCCCTGGGTCTGGCGCACCTGCTCGGCTACAAGCTGGCCATCAACTTCAACATGCCGTACCTGGCCACCAGCGTCTCCAACTACTGGCGGCGCGATCACATCTCGCTGTCCACCTGGCTGCGTGATTACCTGTTCATCCCGTTGGGCGGCAGCCGCGGCAGCTCCTGGAAAACCTGCCGCAACTTTGTCATCACCATGGTCCTCGGCGGTATGTGGCACGGCGCCAGCTGGAACTTTGTGCTGTGGGGCTTGCTGCACGGCCTTTTCCTGTCCGTCCATCGCGTGTTCCGCTCCTTCTGCGAAGCGCGGCCACGCCTGGAAGCCTTCATGCAAAGCGTGCTGGGCACGATTCTGCGCCGGGCCTTGACGTTGTTCTGCATCTATCAATGTTTCGTGCTGTTCCGCGCCCAGTCGTTCGCCCTCTCGCAAGCGATGTACTATCGCCTGTGGGTGCCGACGACCGGCAAGCCCATCCAACATCCTTACGGGTACACGCTGTTTTGGGCGATCATCGCCGGTTTTGTCCTGGCTCATGTGGCCGGCTGCCGTCAGTGGTGGGAACGGATCAGTCTGCGGCTGCCGATACCCCTCCTTGGATTTAGCTATATTCTCGCCCTTATCTTGTGCATGGTAATGGCTCCCATTTTCGACAAGCCGTTCCTGTACATGAACTTCTGAGGAGCGCCGGCGATGCATCCTTCCACATTATCACCCCGCGAGGAAATGTTGCCGGCGGATCGGCCCGCCGCGCCGGCCGTAAACCGCCATCCCCTTTCCGCTATCCGCTATCCGTTATGGTCGCTATCGACGAGCGGTCCAACGCCGGCGCGGAGCAGACCGCGGACCTCCCCGGTCAGGGCGCGGCTGCGCAAGATGAAGCAGAAGGCACACACCCTGTTATGGTGGCTGCCGCTGTGGTACATCCTCGGGCAGCTGGTTTTCTTTGCGTGGATGGACGAGCACTGGGAGCTTACACGCACGCGGGTGGAACGTGAGAAATGGCAGCAGCTGCACGAGCGGCTGGCCGAGGCGCCGGATCGGCCTCTGGTGCTCATGCTGGGCAGCTCGCGCTCGGATTGGGCCTTTCAGGCGGGGAGGCTGAGTGGCCAGCGCGGACCCGATGGCCGGCTGCTACTGGCCTACAACCTCGCCGTGCCGACAACCGGGCCGTTGCACGAAGCGCTTTACCTCAACGACCTTCTCGACGAAGGCGTCCGCCCGCGACTGGTCCTCGTCGAGTTCGTAACCACGCACCTCAATCGATCGCAGCGCGGCCTGCAATCCGAGGAGCACTTCACCATGCCGCAGTGGCTCAGTCTTCATCAAGCCCTTTTTTTGCGACCTTATTATTCTAATAAACGGCAGCTGATGAATCATTGGCTGGAGTCGCGGCTAGCGCCGTGGTACGGCTTTCGCTTCGCCGTCCACGACCACTTGCAGGGCCGTCATGCGATAAACCCTTACGATCAGCAGGAACAGCCGATGGACAGCTCGGGCTGGCGGATGCTCTACGACGATCCCAATACGCCCGAATTTCGTGCCTGGCGCTGGGCCTGGGCCGCCAACATGTATGGCGACAGTCTCAAGCATTTCCGCCTGGGCCGTGGGCCGGTGCAGGCCATGCGCGACTTGCTGGCCCGCTGCCGCCGCGAGCACATTCCCGTCGCCCTCGTTCGCATGCCCGTCACCGACGAATTTCGCCGACTGTTTCCCGCCGAGGCTCTACTCGATCTGGACAAGCTCTTCGCCAAGCTGAGCGAGGGCGTTCATGTCATCGACGCTTCCGATTGGGTGGCCAAGGAGGATTTCGACGACGGCCATCACGTACGCCGTGTCGGCGCCTACTTCTACACCACGCGAATGATTCAAGAAGTACATAAGCTGCTGGCACGGACGGACCCACCGCAGCAGGTCAAAACCTGTCAGAGCCCGTAGCGTAAGCGAGGGCGAGCTGTCCCTCGCTTACGCTTCGGGCTCTGATGGAACACGCTTTGTCTGCTGGCGTTTCACCATCGGCGGCCGCTTCAGATGATAGCCGGTCGCCTGCTGGTAGGCATGCGCCACCGCCAGCAGGTCGGTCTCGCCGTACAGCCGGCCGGTAAACGTGATGGCGTTCGGCAGCTGCCGATCTCCCGCTTTGTGAAAACCGTTCGGCAGCACCACCGTCGGATGTCCCGTCAGGTTGGTCAGCACGAGATCGTCTCCGCCAACGTAGAGATCGACCTGCGCCATCACGTCTTCCATCGCCTGCATCAGCAGCGTTCGGATGCGGTTGGCGCGAAGATACTCGACCGCCGGCACCAGCTGGCCGAGGCGGAAGATCCTCGGCCAGGCATTCAGCCCCTCGGTGATCCCCTTGCGCGTCAGCTCGTCGAAGACGGTCGCCGCCTCGGTGTCCAGAATCAGCCGCAGCGCGTCGAGTGGATAGCGTGACGGCAGCTTGATTGGCACCAGGCGCACGCCCAGATCGCGCAGCACACGCAGCTCGCTCCGTTCCTTGACGGCTCCTTCTGCTTCGACATAACCGACCTTTATTGTGTGTAAATCGCGGCGCGGCGGCCAGCTAAAGGGGCGATCGACCGCCGAGGGATCGAGACCGTCGAAGCCGTGGATGGCCGCGAAAACAAGGGCGCAATCCTCCACGGAGCGACACATGGGACCGAGCTTGTCCATGCTCCACGATAGTGTCATACATCCGTGGCGGCTTACGCGGCCGAAGGTCGGCCGCAGGCCGCTGACGCCGCAAACGCTCGACGGCGAGACGATGCTGCCCAGCGTCTCGCTGCCGATGGAGAAGCCGACCAGCCCTGCCGCCGTCGCTGCTCCGGGACCGGCCGACGATCCGCTGGAGCCGCTGTTCGGATCCCACGGATTGCGCGTCCTGCCGCCGAACCAGCGATCGCCCATCGCCAGCGCTCCCAGCGACAGCTTGGCGGCCATCACCGCTCCCGCTTCTTCCAGACGACGGGCGACCGTCGCCTTCGTGTCGATTTTCTGATCCTTAAAGGGAGCTGCTCCCCAGGTCGTCTTGTAGCCGGGATAGGCGATGAGGTCCTTCGCGCCCCAGGGGATACCGTGCAGAGGGCCGCGATAGCGTCCGGCAGCGATCTCACGATCCGCCTGCTCCGCCTGCTTGAGAGCAAGATCGTCGGTGAGGGTGACGACGCAATAAAGGATCGGATCGTACTTCCGCAGTCGCTCCAAATAGAGCTTCGTCAGCTCGACGGAGGAAACTTGCCGTGTGCGAAGCAGCGCCGCCAGCGAGGTGACGGGGAGGAACGCGAGATCGTCGCCGGCATGCGGTTTCTTGAGCGCGGCCCAGGCGATCGGCTCGGCGCCGCGGCGGATCGGCTCGCAACACGGCGACAGCCAGGGCGCCGGGTTGAACGACAGTGCCGGCGAGATGTCATTGCTGAGCGGAACGCCGCGCATGGTCTCGAAATGCTCTTGTTGGCGATTGAGCCGGTCGAGCAGTGCCTTGCGTTCGTCCTCGGAGAGATGCAGTCCGGCGATCCATTCGGCCTGCTGGAGCATCTCGGCCGTAATGGTCTTTGCCTTGTCGGCCGCCATCGCCAGCGCGCGTTGAAACACTGCCGAGCCAATGCCCAGACCAGCGAGTAACCGCAATAGCTGCCGGCGCGTCGGCGGCAGATCAACGGAGCCATTTTCAGCAAGATGGTCCTGAGGTTTCTCCATGTTGGTCGCTTACGCCTCCTCATCAGCGATCCGTCGCGCTTGCTCGATGTCGTGCCGCAGCTGCTCGATCAGATCCGCGACGCTCTGAAAAGGCCGAGTGTCGCGCAGACGCTCGACGAAATCGACGGTGAGCGGCCAGCCATACAGATCGCCCTGGAAACCGATCAGGTGAATCTCGACCTTCCAAGCCATTTCGCCAAAGGTTGGGTTGGGGCCGACATTCGCGGCGCCTGGCCATGTCTTTCCCTGGTGCGGAACGCGCACCGCATAAACCCCCTCACCGGGGACGAGCGTTTGCAGCTGCTCCAGATTGGCTGTCGGGAAGCCGAGCTGCTGGCCGCGTCGCTGCCCGCGGCCAACGAGGCCGTGAAGCCGATAGCGTCGGCCCAATAGCGAGGCGGCCTCACGGACGTTTCCGGCCGTCAACGCGGCTCGCACCCGACTGCTGGACACTTCCATGCCATCCCGAATAAGCGGCGGCACCACCGTCAAGCGTATCGCGGCCGGCTCGCACAGGCGCGCCAACGTCGTTACGTCGCCCTCGCGTCCGCGTCCGAAACCGAAATTCGGGCCTTCCACCAGCCCCCGCGCATCGAGACGCTCCTGGATTACCTGTGCGAAAAACTCCTCGGCACGCAGCGCGAGAAGCGCGTGCGTGGCGCGGAGAACGAGGACGTGATCGGCACCCAGCTCGTGCAACAGCCGTGTGCGATCCTCCGGCGTTGTCAAGCGCGGCGGCGTCTGACCGGGACGGAGCAGCTCGATGGGATGCGGATCGAATGTCAGGGCGATGACCGGCCCGTTGATTGCATCGGCTTGGCGGCGAAGCTCGGCGAGCAGGGCGGCGTGACCGCGATGAACGCCATCGAAGTTGCCGATGGCGACCGCGCCGCGGCGGCACTCCTCCGGCGGCAGTGCATCCCAGTCGATCGTATGAGCCGCCATGTGCCGATACATCCTCCCGTCTTGCCGGCCGCCCCTCGCGTTCCTGTTCGCTATAATAGCGAAAGTCCGCAGGTCGGCTGGACGGTCGCTGTCCGCGCAAGCGGAGAGAGGAAAGTCCGGGCTCCACAGGACGCGGTGATGGCTAACGGCCACCATCCGAAGTTCTCCCTCCTTCGGGATCGGGACGAACGAAGGATAGGGATAGTGCAACAGAAAGGATACCGCCTTGTCCGTGGCCGCTTGCGGCTTAGCGACGAACGCTAAGCCGTAAGCGGCCACGGACTTGGTAAGGGTGAAATGGTGGGGGGACGTTGCGTTCCTTAATGTAAGAGCCCACCAGCAGCTTGGCGACAGGCTGGCTCGGCAAACCCCACCGGGAGCAAGACCAAATAAGAGAGCAGGGCTGGTCCGGCCCACTACGACTCTCGGGTAGGTCGCTCGATCCGCCGGGCAACCGGCGGGCTAGAGAAATGATCGTCGCCGCGCCCGGCGCGGTACAGAACCCGGCTTACAGGCCGGCCTGTGGACTTGTTTTCCAGCTGCAAGCGATGCGAGAACCCCTCTCGGATGCCGAGCGTCCGATCCGAGCATTCGCGATCCCCATTCGTCCTTATCTATCCCCGGTATTGTCGGATTAACCCCTACATTCGGAACCGGTTTCATCACCTCTTCACTCTCGCAGCGCAGGATTTACTTGGGAAAAGCCGTGTCGAGTCTTTATAATTGTCCACGGAGTGAGGTCCGTGTGTTGGCACCAACGCTCCTTTCTCAGCCACGCCACTCGCGAGAAGGGGTCCACTCATGAGCCAGCCCAACGCCGAACGTCCGGACATGCCGCGTCTGCCCAGTCATCTCAGTGCGACTAATTCTCCTCTCGAAAAGAAACGGACGATGCCGCGCTTCAAGGTCGTCCTGGTGCAAAGCGCCATCGACGACCTGATGTTCATCGTCCGCAGCGTCATGGAGCTGACCCGCTTCCCCCGCGCCGAAGCGACTCACAAGATGTGGGAGGCCCACCATTGTGGCCGCTCCGTCCTGCTCACCACGTATCTCGAACGCGCCGAGCTGTACGTGGAACAGTTCGCCAGCAAGGGATTGAACGTCACGATCGAGCCGACGTGAAGTCGCCGCTTGCGGCTTAGTGGGCGTCCGCCGCTAAGCCGCAAGCGGCTTCTCGCTCTGGGTTGCGCGCACGCGCTGGCGATAATACTTCAATCCCGGCAGGAAGAAGCACACCGCCGTTACCACGCCGAACAAGAGAATGCCGTACTTCGGATACAACGGCGGCAGCGCCATCGGCACCGCACTGAGAAACTCGGCCGCCGACGCGAAGTAGAAGACGCCGGAAAGCATGCTGGCCTTGACGGCGAAAGTGATGCCGGCGATCACCGCCAGCATCGGCGCCAGCGACAGCACTTTCAGACCGAGCAAATACTCGACCACGAACACGCCGACCGTCGCCGCGATGGCCGATCCCCAGACGTGCGCCACCTGCCGCTCGATGAACAGCACCGGCCCCGCTCGTTTGCGCAGCTGCCAGAAAATGAATGCCCAGACGATCAATCCTCCGCCCCACAGGAGCAGATACCACAGCGGGTTCGCGACAGCGCTACAGGCCAGCCCGGTCGTCACTCCGCACATCAGCAGGACGATGGCGCTATGCCACATCCATAACAGACCGAAATTCTCCATGACGACGGCGTGCGGCGTTTCGCGGAAGGTGCGGTTGAAGACGCTGGCCAGCCGTCCGGAACGCACCGACAGCGGTTCGCCGTGCAAATACGCTTCCAGATCAACGGCGAGAGCGCGGGCGCTGGCATAGCGCAGCTCCGGCTCCTTCTGGATGCACTTCAAACAGATCATTTCCAGGTCGGCATCGACGCCGGGGTTGAACAAGCGCGGCGGCACCGGATCCTGATCGAGCACCAGGAGCAGCGTATCGATGGGCGTCGGCGCCTGGAAGGGCGGGCGTCCGGTGAGCATCTCATAGAGGATAATTCCGAGGCTGTAGACATCGCTGGCGGGGCTGGGTGTGCCGCGGCGGTTGCTGACCTGCTCGGGGGCCATGTAAGCGGGCGTGCCGACGATGGCGCCCGTGGCGGTCAGCGCGGCTGGAGGTGCTTGTGTCCCGCTGGTCCAATCCGCGCGCTTGGCCAGGCCGAAATCGGTGATGTGCGGCTCCTCGTTGGCGTCGATGAGGATGTTGGACGGCTTCAAATCGCGGTGCAGAATGCCGTGTTCATGCGCGTACTGTACAGCCCGGCTGATGGCGGCGAGATAGCGCGCCGCGTCGCGCGGCCTCAGTGGACCGCGCGCCAGCAGCGCGGCCAGCGTTTGCCCCTCGACCAGGCGCATGCTGAAATAGGCTTGTCCCTCATGGTCGCCGGCGTTGTAGACAGGCACGATGTTCGGGTGTTCGAGATGGGCGGCGGCCTGCGCTTCGCGGCGGAAGCGCGCCAGATCTTCCGATGTGGCCAGCTCGCCGTTGAGGATCATCTTCAGGGCCACGGGGCGATTGAGACTGCGCTGCCGCGCCTTGTACACGATGCCCATGCCGCCGCGGCCAATCTCTTCCAGCAGCTCGTAATCGCCGAAGGATTTTGATGTGTACGGTGCATCGTTCTGAGCGGGGGGCGTAAGCCCCCTGAGAGTCGGCTCAGGAGGCTTACGCCCCCCGCTCGGAGGATGAGCTAATTCTTCCGCGAACAGCACCGCTCCCCACAATTCGCGCAGCTCGACGGCCAGGTCGGGATGCTGAGCCGCGACCGCGTCGAGGTCGGGCGGACGCCCTTGACGCATCTGCTCGCCAAGATCGGCCAGTAATTGCGCCAGACGTTGATCGCGTTCTTCAGCCGGCGTGGGAGAGAGCATTATCTATTCGGAAGAAGTCGTGGAGTCCTCGGCCGCCGTGCCCGGAAGGAGCGCGGCGCGTAATCGGCGCACCGCTCGCAGATAACGCATCGACGCCGCTGCTTCGCTCAAACCCAGGGCGCGCGCCACGTCTTGATTGGCCATCTGCTCGCGGTGGCGCAGCAGAATGATCTCACGGTCGTCCTCGTCAAGCTCGGCGATGGCCGCATCGAGGCGGCGCTGCATCTCACGCCGCATCGCCTCGGAGGCGGGCGTCAATTCCGGATCGAGCAGCTGTCCGGCCAGCTCGTAAGACGAGTGATCGGCCAGCACGGCCGGGACGACCGGCTGCTCGCGGTCGAGGCTGCGTCGCTGGGCCTGGCGATGGCGGCGATGGGCGTCGATGATGTGGTCCTTGGCCATGTGCCGCAGCCACAGGTGGAAGGGCATGACCGGATTTTTCAGATACTCCGGCAAACGGCGGTGTGCTTCCAGCAGAACGTCCTGCACGATGTCGCTGGCGTCGACGCGCGCGGCCAGGGCCGGATCGAGGCGTAGCCCGATCATGCGCCGCAGCGGCTCGCGGTGGGTCGCCAGCAGGCGCTCGACGGCTTCCGCTTCGCCGCGCCGTGCTTCCTCCAGCAAGGGATCGATTTGCGGTTGTTCGGGCCACATGGAACATGATCCAGGGCGGCTGTTTATCCAACACCGGAACCTATTTGAACGATAACGCCGCCCCACACCGACCGCAACGACATTTCCCCAAATAGAACGCGGATGACGCGGATACTACGGAATTTCGCGGATCTGCGTCATCCGCGTTCTATTTCGGAGCTTCAGGCGGCGGGCAAAAGGTTGGAAGCCGGGACCGATGCCGAGCTCATCGGACGGCGCAACAGCACGATCATCGCCGCCAGCAGCACGAAATAGGCGAGCACGAACGTGCCGTACACCTGAGCCTGCTTGGCAAAGAGCTGGTATAGCCGATCGTGATGAGACGCCCCGTCCTGTCCGGTGTTACTGGTCGCGGCCATGAGCAGCATCGTCGCCGCCAGGGAGATGATGAGATAGGCGCGCATTCCCTTGCCCGGTGCGGCCGTCGCCAGGTAATAGCAGATCACGGCGAACGGCAAAACGAGCGTAACGCAATGATGTTTCCACGTCCGTTCGCTGAAAAGCAGCATGCCCAGCAGAATGATGCTGAATTCCGCACTGAGCCGCCAACCTCCCCGCCGCACGGGAAATCCGAAATCCGAAATCCGAAATCCGAAAGAAATCGGAAAGCGAAATCTCAAAAAAGCAAAAAAACTCATCGGCTGATTTTGGATTTGTGGATTCTTTTTTTGAGTTTCTTTCGGATTTCGGATTTCGGATTTCGGATTTACCTCGGTCGGCGTCCGGCAGACCCATACGACGATCAGGGCGAACAGCCCCATGCAGCCCTTGACCAGCCAGCGCGCCTGTTGCGGCGACAGATCGAGCAGATTGTCGTAATGAACCGGCGTGTACACATTGTTGACATAGGTGGAGAATGACGGACTATGCGTCGCCAGCCGTGCCATGAGGCCGGGCAGCGATTGATTGTGATGCTCGCTGGTGACTTTTCCTTCGATCACGAACGGATGCACCATGTCGTAATACCAGCTCACCAGGTGCCGCTCGTTGTTTTGCCAGCCCATCAGCGCGGCGGGCACCAGGCCCGGCCACAAGAAGAGGATAAGCCCCGCAGCGCAGCCGGCCAGGGCTTTCCACGAACGTTTCCACAAGAAATAGGGCACAAACAGAGCCGGCGTTACCTTGCAGGCGATGGCCAGGCCGAACACGATTCCGGCGAGCACGTCGCGGCCGCGATGATACGCAGCCAGGGCGGCGACGACCAGAAAAAGGATGAACAGGTTGACGTTGCCATGCTGCAAGTCGCTCATGATCGGCCGCATGGCTAAGAGGACCGTCAGGCACTTCGCCCACAAGGGGAAAGGGCGCGACCTCTCCTCGACCAGCTGGAAGACCCAGCGGAAGGCCAACAGGGTCAGTGCGGCCTTGATGTAGAACCAGCACAGCGCGGCGGCGGTCGAGGAGATCTTCTCCGGGATTCCCAGGGATTGCAGTCCATCCGGAAGGCGAGCCAGCGGATAGAGTAGCAGGGCCATGATCGGCGGATTGGGATAATTGAACCGCTCAGCAATGTCCACACCGTCGCTAAGGGCGCTGATTTGCGGCTGCCAGCGCTGGAAGGCGGAGGCGTGGCGCGAAGCCTTGATGCCATAGGGGACGCTCAGCGCCACGAAGAATAGCATCAGGCCGAGGGGGAGCCAGCGCTGCCAGGACAGCGGAACAGGGGAGGTCAAATTGGCTATCTTCATGCGCGTTGCATCCTTGCACGGCGGATTATCGTTTTTGCCGCTTGCGGCTTAGCGATGTTCGGACGCCAAGCGGCAAGCGAAACTGTACACCGGGCTGCCAGCTCGCCACAAGGCGATTTCATGGGTTCGCTCTGTGCGGACAATGCAAATCGGGCCAGATGATTCGTGGTTTCCGGGGAGTGATCCCCTCGTTTGAAGCTTGGCGCTGGGCCGGTTGTTGACGTAAAGTAAAGGGACCCCTTCCCCCTGGCCGGGTAATCGCGGCGCGGATTGAAACATGAGTCAGGCCGATTTCTGGTACATTCGCTTCCCCGACGGGCGCGTTCTCCGCGCCGCCAGCACCGTCGTGCTGCGTCAGGAGCTGAACGCCGGTCATGTTCCGCTCGGCAGTACGGTGCGGCGTTCACCCATCGACGAATGGGTGGCGCTGGCGTGGACACAGGAGTTTGCCGACCTGGTGGAGGAGCTGGCGGCACGGCAGCCGGCGGGTGGGACATCCTCGCAGCGGAGCGCGAGCATCCCTCCCACCAAGCCGCAAGCGGCCTCCCGCCGATCCGCGACCCCTGGGAGCGCCGATGTCCCGCCGCTCGATGACCATCCTGCCACGGTCGGCTCGCGTCTGGATTCCTCACGACTGCACCTCGTGGGCGTGCGCGGCCACCTGGACGAATTGCTGGCCGCCCTCGATAGTGCTTTGGCTCCGAAAAAGCTGCTCCTCGGCGTGATCGCCGGTCTTCTCCTGGGCGTTTTGTTCTTGCTGGAGCGAGCTGCCTGGTTCGAGCGTGATGGCCGCAGCCTGGCCACCGCTTGGTGCTTGCTCGCGGTCAGTATGGTCGTTTTCGATGCACTCTCCGGCCTGCTCACGCGCTTGACGTTCATCGAGCTGGCGCGTCTCCGTCCCGCCCGCTGGCGCGAGGGACTGAACGGCCTGGGGCGCTTGACGGTCTGGATCGTGGCCTCGCAGGTGATTGTGCGCGGGTTTGCCTGGGGTTTGATCGTGCTGCTGCGCTGGCTGCCGTTTTGGCTGGGTGCGGGACCGGACGAAGCCTGGAGCAAGACGCAGCAGATCCTCGCCGGAAGCGTCCTGGCGCTGGGCATGGTTGCCGAAGCGCTATTGTGGCCGGTGTTCTTCTTCTGGTGGCTGATACCGCCGCTATTGGTCGTCGAGGATTGCACCGTCTGGGCCGGCCTGCGGCAATGGCTGACCTTGCTGCGCCGGCACCTGGGTCGCGTGTTTCTCTATCAGACGATGGCGGTTGGCCTGGGTGTGCTGGTCACGGCGCCGTTTCTGTTGCTGATCGCGCCGCTGTTCCTGCCGACTTTCTATCCGCCGGAAGCGCTGCAAGAGGTGGCTCACGCGACGCGCTTCGTGCTGCTGGGGCTGGCCTGCGCTCCGCTGCTGACCTACTGGATCACCTCCAACGTGTTCATCTACCTGAATCTCCGCTATGGCGCCAACAGCCGGCGTTGAACGGAGACTCTCGACATCGTCTCAACGGGGCCACAATACGCTTTCGCCGCTCTCCGGAGCCGCAACGTCGCCGAAGCCTATCCCCCGAAGCGAATCGGCCAGCGCGGCGGCGGGTTCCGGCTCGCCATGTACCAGTCGCACCTGGCGCGTCGTGCCGGCCAGCGGAGCGAGGCTCGCCAGAAGCCCATCGTGATCGGCATGACTGGACAAGCCGTTTAGCAACACCACCTCAGCCTTGAGTGCGGTATTCCGTCCCAGAATGCGCACCTCCGGCCGGCGCTCCACAAGCCGTCGGCCCAGGGTCTCCGGCGCCTGGAAGCCGGCGATCAACACCGTGCTGCGCGGATCCTCGATGTTGTGCTTGAGATGATGCAACACCCGGCCGGCCTCGCACATGCCGCTGGCCGAGATGATGATGCATGGCTCGCGAAGCCGGTTCAGCGCGATGCTCTCATGCACCTTTTCGACGTAGCGCACGCGGCGCTCGCCGAACAGGTCCGGCTGTTCGCGCAGCAGTCGTAAGGTCGGCTCGTCGAAGCACTCGGCGTGCGCCTGGAACACTTCGGTGGCCCGCACCGCCATCGGACTATCGACGAAAACGGGGAGATTCGGCAATCGTCCGGCGTTCATCAATTGATGCAAGAAATAAACGATTGTCTGTGTCCTGCCGACGCTGAACGCGGGGATGAGCAGCTTGCCGCCGCGCTCGGCTGTCCGCAGCACCACGTCGCCGAGGCGCTCGGCCGTCTCCTCGACATCCTCATGCCGGTGTCCGCCATAGGTGCATTCGCTGATAAGCAGGTCGGCCGGCGGCACCGGGTCTGGATCGCGCAGGATTGGCAGACCGGGCCGGCCCAGATCACCGGTGAACGTCAGGCTGCGCTCGCCGTTCGGCCCCTCGGCGCGCAGATGAATCATCGCCGAGCCGAGCAGATGCCCCGCATCCACGAACCGCGCTTCCAGACCCGGACCCACAGCAAACGGCTTCTCATAGGGCACCGCCCGCAAGCGGAGCAGCGTCCGATACACGTCGCGGCCGTTGTAGAGAGGCTGAATCTCCGGCTGGCCCTTGTCGCGCCGGCGATTGAGGTAGCCGGCGTCTTCCTCGTGGATCTTGGCTGCGTCGCCGAGCATGACCGCGGCCAGGGCGCGCGTTGCCGGAGTGCAATAGATGGGACCGGTGAAGCCCTGCTTGACCAGGTTGGGCAGGTTGCCGCAGTGGTCGATGTGGGCGTGGCTGAGCAGCACCGCATTGATGTCGCGCGGCCGAAACGGGAATTTCCGGTTGCGGGCGTGGCTGTCGGCTCGCCGTCCCTGATACAGCCCGCAGTCCAGCAGCAGCGATTGGCCGCATGCCGCGACCTGATGCATCGAGCCGGTGACAGTACGGGCGGCCCCCCAGAAGGTGACACTGGGTTCGGTGGACGACGTGCTTTTTCTGCCCATGACCGCATTATAGCAGGTCATCGGTTAGCGACGCTTCGCAGAAGCGTCGGGAAGCCGCGACGCTTCTGCGAAGCGTCGCTAACCGGGCTCTTTTCCTGTGTCGTGCAAGCCATACTGCCGTATTTTATCAAAGAGCTGCCGGCGACTGATGCCGAGAAGGCGAGCCGCACGCGTGCGGTTCCATTTCTCCTGTTCGAGTGCTTGCTGGATAGCACGGCGTTCCGTCTCCGCCAACAGGTCGCGCAGGAGCAGCGATCCGGAGCTGGACTCCGCCGAACCGGGAACGGAGGCCGGCATGCGCACTTCGTCAAGTCCGATGACCTGCCCTCGCGCCAGGATGGCCGCTCGCGCCAGCACATTTTGCAATTGGCGGACGTTGCCCGGCCACGGCTGGGACGTCAGATGCATTAGCGCTTCCGGTGACAGGGCCAGGTGAGTCCAGTCGTACTTCTGGGCCAGCTTGCCGAGGATGTGCTCGGCCAGCAGGGGAATGTCCTCGCGCCGCTGCCGCAAGGGCGGCAGCTCGATCGCGACCACATTGAGCCGATAGAACAGGTCTTCGCGAAACTGTCCCTCAGCGATGCGTGCCGGCAGATCACGATTGGTCGCGGCCAGTACGCGGACATCAACTTGCAGAGCTTCCTCTCCGCCGACACGCTCGAACTGACCGGTTTGCAGCACGCGCAGCAGCTTGGCTTGTAAATCGATGTCCAGATCGCCGATCTCATCGAGAAACAAGGTGCCGCCATGCGCTTGCTCGAACCGGCCGACACGTCGAGCCACGGCACCGGTGAAGGCGCCTTTTTCATGTCCGAATAGCTCACTTTCCAGGAGCGTGGCACTGAGGGCGGCGCTGTTGACCTTGATGAACGGTTGCGCGGCGCGGTCGGAGTTCTTGTGGATGGCGCTGGCGACCAGCTCCTTGCCGGTGCCGCTTTCGCCGACGATCAGTACCGGCTCGTGCGTCGGCGCCACCCGGCCGACCGTTTTGAACACCTGAAGCATGGCCGGGGCGCGTCCGACCAGCTCTTCTTCTGGGGTGGAACCAACGTCTTGCCGGTCGGTGGGACCGGCGTCTCGCCGGTCCTGCGATAGCGCCTGCACCTGGGCGACCAGGGCGCGTTGCGTCAAGGCACGGCGAATCGAAAACAACACCTCGTCGAAGTCGAACGGTTTGGTGATGTAGTCGTAGGCGCCGAGCTTCATGGCCTCGATGGCCGCCTTGCTGCCGCCGTACGCGGTGATGACGATAACCGGCGTCTCTTCCAGCCGGTCGGCGTGGCCGCGCAGCACATCCAGGCCGTCGCGGATCGGCATCTTCAAATCGAGCAGGCACAGAGCCACGTCCGGATCTTGCAACAGACGCTCAGCCTGCCGGCCATCGGCGGCCTCGCGGACCTGATAGCCCTCCGACTCAAGGAGCAATTTTAGGTTGGTGCGGATGGCCGGCTCATCGTCGGCGACGAGGATGAGGGACGGATAAGAGAGCTTGTTCATGGCAATTGTCTCTTCCGTGGCGCTCTCGACTCGGCGTTCGCGGCTTCGAGCCTTTCGAGCGCCATTCGAGCTTCGACGGCAAGCGGAACGTCCTGCGTTTGCTCGGCCCAGGAGTGGAGAAGCTTTCGCGCTGCGGCGTTGCCGAGGCGTTCTAGCACCTCAATGGCCCGCACGCCGCGAAGGCGCTCCCCCTGCAACGGTATGCGCGGCAGCACCGGCGCTATTTCCGCCAGGATGCCTTCGATGCGGCGTTTCATCTCCAAGGAAGGTTTCTGGGCCAGTACACGCCGCAGCGCCGATTCCGCTCCAGCACCATAGGCACGCAGCTTACGCGATGCTTCCTCGCGGGTGGTGAATTCATCATCGTCCAGGTTCTTGATGAGCGCGGCAATCGTGCCATCCACGGGCGGAAGACGGAAGCGCCTTGCCAGTAGCTTCGTTGCCGAGGCAGGATGACAATCCAGTCGTTCCAGCGCCGCTCGCGCTGCGGCGGCTGCCGAGCTGCCGAGATCCTTCCAGAGCTTTTCGGCTTCGCCGTCCGGCAGTGCGGGCCCATGGGCCGGACGGGAGCGCGGGACTTTCCACAGCAAAATACTTCCGTCGTCATGGGCGGTGGCGAGCGTGGCGCCGTCGGGAGCGAAGTCAAGCCCCTGCTTCGTGCCGCCGCAAACCGCGTCCGGGGCGGAATACGCGGTCAGCGGCTTTTGGGTCAACAAATCCATCAGACGCACTCCCCGACCGTCGAGCAAAGCGATGGTGCGGCCATCCGGCGCGAAGGCAACATGGGCCACGAAACCGCATTTGGCAAAACGGGCCAACACCTGGCCGGAAGCCAATTCCCAGACGGCCAGGGCATCCTCGGCTGCCGATTTCGCGTCCTTTTTACGGAGATGGGCGGCCATGAAACGGCTGTCGTCGGAGAACCAGACCGGGCCGTGCGCTTTCTGGTTGCCGTCCATCAGCGGTTCTCCGCTCAATCGCTCTCCGCGACGGCCCGCCGGGGCGAACAGCTCGGTCCCGCTGCCGACGTGATACAATTTGCCGCCCAGCACCACCCAGCGGCCGCAAGGCGAGAACGGCGATCTTGGCCAATCGATGCCGGCCGGCACGGTGAAACAAGATAGAAGCTCCTCGCTAACCGCATTCCGGGCCGTAACGTAGTTTTTTTTCGTGTCGGAGTGGATGGCCAGGATTGTTTTGGCGTTCGCCGTCAGCGCGTAAGTTTGAGGGTTGGACGACGGCACTTCGGGCGGGAGTTGGATGATGTCGATACAGGGAATGGTGTGCAGCATTTTCTGTGCAATGGGGTCGAAGACACCGAACGCGACATGCCTCTGCCGATATTCGTAACGCAGCACTCGCAATCCGTGCGGCGTCCGAATAAATGGACTGCTCGCGGCATTCTCCCCCCGTATCATGTCGGTCCTTTTTCCGGTCGTCGCATTCCATCGGCCTGCTATTCCACCATAAGCGGACGCGAATATCTCTTTGCCGTCCGGAGTGAAGGCCAAATCGAGGAAGGGGCTAGGCAAGCCGTTGTCCGGTAGAACGAAGGACCGTTTGCCGGTCGTAAGGTCAAGGCGTTGCAGATACCCCGCACGCGTCACGAACAGCAATTTGCGCTGGTCGCTCGAAATTGCCATCTTCGTCAAAGTGAAGGAGCTATCGGATGTCTTCGACAATCGGAAATGCTTCGTCACCTTGCGGTCGCGGAGGTCCCATAGCACGATTTCCTTGGAACGGCGCAAGGCAATCGTGCGGTCGTCCGGCGCTAGCGCGAAAACGGTATAGTTAAAGGTATCGTAGTCGGATTGCGCAGTGACGAGCCGGCATGGCACGAAACGCTCGGTTGGCTTGGCCGCGCCGCCGTTCATCTCCATGACATGAAAGCCGGGTTCCCGAGACTTACGGTCTCGAAACCCGAACCCAATCACCATCTTGCCATCGCGGCCGATGGCGAAATTCGCTCCCCATACAGTGCGTCGCCACAGCTCCTTACCGGATGAGAGATCGATATTGATGATTGTGTGACGATTGATAAATGATATGGTGGAGCCGGTCGTCAGCTCCGGGATGCATTGTACGATCAGAAGCCGTTTGCCGTCTTCGGAGAAATGAAGTCCGGTTATAGAGTAGTCAAACTTGCCCAGCTCGCGCGTGCGTCCCTGCTTGAGGTTGAACACGCGGACGCGCTCCGGACCAACGTTAGCGTTTTCGGCTTCGACCACGGCCAATTGTTTGCCGTCCACTGACAGTCTGCTCAGGAGAATGTTCTTCTCCGTGAATTCGCGGCGAAATATCTGCTTGCCGGAGGCGATATCGTAGGCCGTCAAGCGCGGGCCTGTATAACTGCGTTCCGTGATGGCGACGATTTGTCCGTTCGCCGACAGACGAGCGAAGGAGCCGCGCACGGGATCCACGTCTCCTCGGTCGGTGAGCTGACGGCGTTCGAGCAAGCGGCCGGTTTGAGCGTCAAGCCGCCGAAGGTTGCCTTGCTCTGTGACCACAACGATGGTTCGTCCGTCCGGCGTTAGCACAAAGTCGGCGTACCCGTTGCGCAGAGGCGACCAACCGATGCGAACGACAGCTCCCGGCGGCAGGGCTTCGGGATCGGTCTCGGCACCTATTGCCAAGGGAAGCAGCCAGACAAATCCAATCTCATACACCAGCAGAGGAAGGCGACACATAAGAGTCTCCTTGCGCGACAATTACGTTTCAACCGTTTCGAGCGGCAGCGTCGCGCGGAACACGGCTCCCCACTCCTTTTGTCGATCCAGCTCGATCCGCCCGCCATGTTGTTGCACAATCTCACGGCATAGCGCCAATCCCAAGCCTGTGCCCTCCGGCCTCGTGGTGTAGAACGGCTCGAAGAGATGCGGCAGCTCCTCCGCGGCGATACCGGGACCGGTGTCAGCGATCTCCAGCTCGAGGCGCGGCGGAGCCTCCACGCGGCGCGTGCGGCACAGCAGCGTGCCGCCGTTTGGCATCGCTTGCAGCCCATTGGTCATTAGATTGAATACGACCTGATGCAAGGATTGCGCAGAGCCGAGCAGCGGCGGCAAGTCGTCAGCCAGCTCCGTCCGCAAAACGACGCGTTGGGAATCCGCCTGGGCCCGGAGCAGGGTCATCGTCTCCTGCACGATCGCATTGACATCGATGGGGCGGCGCTCCTCGTGGCCCGAGCGCACGAAATAGAGCAGCCGACCCACCAGGTCATTGAGGCGACCGACGCCGTGCAGGACAGCATCCAGGGTCGAGGGATCGCGGCGCGTCTCGGGCAGACGCTGGTAGAGCTGCACGGTAGAGCGAATTGCGGCCAACGGATTGCGCACCTCATGGGCGACGCCGGCCAGCAGCTTTCCAAGGGCGGCAAAGTGCTCGGCGCGGCGCAGCTCCTCGCCGAGCTGTTCGCGCTGCCGGCGCTCGCGGCGCAGATTTCGGCCGAGGTTGGCTGTCAGCACCAGGGCGGCGAGGATGCCGGCCAGGGACAAGCCGGTCGCCACCTGGAAGCGGACCAGCTCGGCGGCCGTATGCTCAGGGCTGGTCAGGCGAGTCATGATCCAGGTGGCCATGTGGGCGGGGCGTTGTCGGCCAACCGGCTCGGTGACGATCATGACGCGGCTCGGGCCGATTTCGCTGACCTGCACCCGCGGCGCCGCGCTCTCTTCGAGATTCAGGCTGTTAACGCACTGATCGTGAATCGGAGGTTTTTCTTTTGGCGGCGGATCGTCCGACAGCGGCGGTGGCGGTGGTGGATGCTTCTTTTTCTTCCCTTTGTGCGGTGGTTCGGGCGGCCGGTCGGGATTGGTGGGATAGGCGTGGCCGATGAACTTGTCCCAGTCGCCGGCCAGGTAAAAGCCGCCCTCCACGCCTCCCAGCTCTTCCAGGGCGCGATGGGCGACCTCCGTTAACTGGTGCCGCCAGTGCAGCGGCGGCTCACGCGGCGGCCTCGGCAGCTCCTCGAGCAAAGGCGCCGCCTCTTCGGCCATCCGCCGGCTGGCTTCGATCAGCTGGAGACGCAATTCCTGTTCGCGAGCCGGCAAGTGGATGGCTGCCAGCATGTTCGACAGCAACACCACCAGCGAAGCGGCGAACAGGACGACAACCAGGATGATCTGCCCGCGGAGGCTGAAGAGCGGACGCATGCACACTCCATCACACCTGGTTCTCGGCCGGCCGCTTGCGGCTTAGCGCGTCAACGCTGAGCGACAAGCGGCGCGCCGGCAACGTCTCCGGCACCAGGATCAACACCAACAACGTCGCCACCCCCGCGATGCCGGCCAATAGTGCGAATAGACCGCGATAGCCGAGATCCTGCACGATCAAGCCGGCTAGCAGTGGTCCCAGGGCGGAGCCGAGCACCAGGCACGAGCCAACCAGCACTTGCGCCTCGCCGGCACGGCGCGGGTCGGCGAAGCGATCCGTCACCCAGGCGGCGGCGAGAACACCGAACAAACCCTGGGCCAATCCGTCGAGCAGCTGAATGAACAGGATTTGCTCCGGCGACGTGGCCACGGCGAGGAGAACCAGTCGCACGGTCATGGCCGACCAGCCCAGCACCAGCAACGGCTTGCGTCCAACGCGATCGGCCCAGCGGCCCGCCGGACGCACCAGTACCATCCAGGCTACCATCATGACGATGAAAAGGCAGGGCAAAAAGCCGTCACTGGCGCCGAGATCTTTCTTGACGAACAGACCGAGGTAAGCACCGCCGGGCGCCGCCGCGGCGTGGAACAGCACCATCGCAACCACGAACGCCCACAACCGGCCATCGCGCCAGACGGAGCGCCTTGGCGAGCGAGGCCGCGTCAGCGCCCCGAGAGAAAGCCGAACGAGACACTCGGGGCGCTGACGCGACCCCGCTCGCCCTTCCGCTTCGTGGATCAGCAACGCGGCGACGAATGCCGATCCCTGCACGACGACCAGCAACCGCAAGATCGAGCCGAGGGTGTACTCCTGAGCGGCGATCGTGTCGATGACGCGGTCGGGCAGCACGCTGGCGGCCCAGCCGTAGGGATCGACCAGAACGCCGCCGGCAAGCGCCACGGTCATGATGCCAATGGGTCGCCAGAACCGCAGAGCGCCGAGGGCCGCGCCCACCTGGCTCGGCGGCGCCAGATGAACCGCCTCGGCACCCGCCAGGCTCTCGACGGTCGCCCGGCATGGTCCATTCTCGGCGAACAACACGGCCAGCACCCCTAATGCCAGCACCCCGCTCGCGCCATGCAGCAAAAACGTCGCGACGGTCAACACGCCCAGGGCGCCAAGAAGGAACGGCTTGCGAGCCCGCAAGCGATCCGACCACACGCCGAGAGGAAATTGCAGCAGTCCGGCGAGGGCGGCTGCCATCCACACGAAGCCGATGGCCGATTCCGAGAGTCCCTGTTGGTGCAGATACAAAGGCAAGTATGGCAAAATAAAGCCGATACCTGCCATACACAAAAAATACGATCCGTAAAGTCCGATACGGTTGCGGATGTCCATGAGGTGTGGTCCTTCCGGTTAGCGACGCTTCGCAGAAGCGTCCTTCGTCGAATCAATACGGCACGAGCTGCAACCAGATGATGCCGAGCGCCAAGGTCAACAGCGTCACGGGCACGCCGACCTTGCAATACTCCCAGAACGACACATGGACGCCTTCGCGTCGGGCGTTCTCAACAACGATGAGGTTGGCCACCGAGCCAAGCACCGTCAGGTTGCCGGCGAACGTGCTGGACATGGCGAGCGACAGCCACGCGGTTTCCTGGCTCGCCGGCGGCATGGCCTTCATCGCCGGCTCGAACAGCAGCACCGCCGGCACGTTGCTGACCAGGTTCGACAGCGCCGCCGACAAGCCGCTGAGCAAATCGACCGGATGATTCAGCAGCCAGGTCCAGGCGTCGATTCCCCACCGCGAAACGACGTGGATCTGGAAGGCATGGACGACGACGAACAGGCCGGCGAACATGACTAGCAAGCTCCAGTCGATTTGCCGATAGATTTTCTCCGGATGTACGATGCGGCCCACGAGGAGGAAGGCGGCCGCGCCCAGAGCAATTAGCGGTAGATACTGGCTGGGCAGAAGGAAGAACAGGATCACGGCCGCGATAGCGGCGAGAGCGCTCTTGCCGAGCAGCCACTGGTGCGCTCTCCGAAGTGACGGCAGCTCGTGGGCAATCGGCCCGGTCACATCGACGATCTTCGGCGTGTTCAAGCTTTGCCGGTAGATGAAGGCGATGACGACATAATTCAGGATCAGGCCAAGGGCCGCGATCGGAAACAGCTTGGCCGCGAAGCGCAGATAGCTGATGTGCGACTGAATACCGATAATCATGTTCTGTGGATTGCCGGTAATGGTGGCGCTTGACCCGATGTTCGACGCGGTCGCCAGCCCGATCAGGTGCGGCACCGGATGGAAGCGAAGGCGCTGAGCCAGGTGCAATACCAGGGGCGTCAGCGCCAGGCACACGATGTCGTTGACCAGGAAAGCCGATAACACGCCGGAAAGCAGAATGGTGACGGCCAGCAGCTCTTTCGGTGTCTCGATGCGGTCGAGAAACCAGTGCGCAAGCAGCCGGAAGAACCCCGACAGCCGCAGACAGCCCACCACGATCATCATGCCCAGAAGCAGGATCAGCGTTTCATAATCGATCGATTGAGGAGAAATCGCCTCCTGCAAGGTGAGAACGCCGGAAACGAGCATCAGCGTGGCGCCGACCAGCGCGATGCCGGCGCGGTCCATGCGCAGACCCGGAATTTTCCCCAGGGCCAGCCCCGCGTAAGTCAGAGTGAACAAAATCGTCGTCCACCAAACGACAGATGGGCACTCCATCGAGCGATTCTCCTTTGTTCCGCAACAGCGATCCGCGATCGTCGGAGAGCGTCGCAAACAACCGCTCCCCGACGGTCGCGGCTCGGACAGATAACGCGCGTCAAGTCCTTACTCGTTCGGGGGAGGCGGCGGTGCATCTCGTTCGGGTCCGCGCGGCGGCCGTGGCCGCTCACGCCGCCGTTCGGGCTCCGGACGGCGAACGTCGCGGAAGTCGGCCCGGCTGAGGTGTTCGCCGACATGCGTCCAGGCTTCGGCGGCGCGGGCCAGCTGCAGCGCTCGATCCGTGTCGTCGCGTCCGGCACGGCGCGCCTGATCGTAGAGCCGGCGCGCCGCGTCGAAGAATGCTCGGCCGGCTCCACGCGGCGCCTCCTCCGCAGAGTCTTCCAGCCGATCGGCGGTCCGTCGCAATAAGTCGTCCAGCTCCTCATCGTCGCGCTGCGGCGGCAAGGGTAGGCCTCGTGCGGCCGGTGCCTCCGCTCGCAGCGCATGCACCAGACCGCGGGCCGCATCGTGCGCCGCCGCCGCCAATTCGTCGGCGCGCCGCGGCTCCTCGTTGCGTGCCGCGCGAACGGCGTCGCGGTAGAGATCCTTGGCTTGATCGATCAGCGCGGCCAAGTTGCGGGGCGTCCGTGCGCGGTCGGTATCGGTCCATGCGGACACATCGGTCAGCGCCTCGTAGGCTTTTTGCAAATGATCCTTACCCTTCTTTGGTCCTTTCGGACCTTTCGGTTTCGCTTCGGCTGTGCATGTCAAGCCGGTTGCGGGACGCCAATCGATCAGGCCGCCGACCGTCAGGACGGCCAGCAGCACCAGAACACCGCGCAGCAATCTTGTCATGGCTGTCTCCTCCAAAAAAGAAAATCCCAGCTCGTCAATAACCCCTGCTATTTCGTAGGACGGGCTTCGCAGGCCGTCTGGACGGGCCAGGAAGCCCGTCCTACGAGACAGCAATACCTAAACGCAAGAGGTGTACCAAGGACGATTGAGATGGCTTGTCCAGGTTGCGTTGGGACTGCAAAGGATTAACAAGAAAGGAGTTAAGAGACGCGATGCCAACCGTCGCGGCGGTCGGCCGATACGGAAGGGCCAAGCCGTTGATGGGCACAAAACCCTCACTTGGGGGCTTTTCGCCCACGAGATAGTTCCAGGACCGACGAGCAATTCGGCGACATTTCCTTGTCGGCCTCGGTACAATAACCTGCAATTTGTTCCGCTTTTCCAGCCCGCGATTTTCGGAGATTGTCTCATGCAATGGCGGCCGAAAAAGCCCGACTCTACCAACCAATCCGCGCGCCGACAATCTCGGCCCGTCGAGAAGCGACCGCGAGAGCGGCGGCCGGAGGCGGAGGAACCCCAAACGAAACAGCGCAAGCAGCCTAAATTATCGCGCCTGCACAAGCCGGAAGGCATGTCGCTGGAAGATTGGCAAATCGAGCTGCGCCGGCAGTTCGGCCGCGACCAGAACTATCGGCTCGAAAATGTCGGCGAACATCCGATCTTCTCTCTGTTCCACGTCACCAATCCGCAATCGCAGAGCACGTATCGCATCCACATTCGCGGTGCGCAGCCGGGAGATAACTACTGCTCGTGTCCGGATTTCGCCACCAACACGTTGGGCACCTGCAAACACATCGAGTTCACGCTGTCGGTCCTTGAGCGCAAGCGCGGCGGCGTGTCCGCCCTGCGGGCCGGCTTTCAGCCGCCCTACAGCGAGGTCTATCTGCACTACGGAGCTCGCCGCGAAGTGCGTTTTCGCCCCGGAAGCGATTGCCCCGTCGGTCTGGCTCGGTTGGCGCCGCGCTACTTCGATGCGGAAGGGGTGCTGTTGCCGGAGGCGTTCGGCCGCTTCGAAACGTTCGTCACCGAGGCCAACCGATTCGACCATGAGGTACGCTGCCATGACGACGTTCTCGCCTTCATTGCCGAGGTGCGCGACGCCGAGCGGCGCCGGCAGTGCGTCGCCGAGGCGTTTCCGCGCGGCGGCCGCAGCGCCGCCTTCAAGAACCTGCTGAAAGTCTCGCTGTACGATTACCAGCGCGAGGGCGTGCTGTTCGCGGCGCGGTCCGGCCGCTGTCTCCTTGGCGACGAGATGGGACTGGGCAAGACCGTCCAGGCCATCGCCACGGCCGAGATCATGGCCCGACTCTTCGGCGTCGAGCGCGTCCTGATCGTTTGCCCCACCTCGCTCAAGCATCAGTGGGAGCGGGAAATCTGCCGGTGCAGCAGCCGCAGCGTCGAGGTCATCAGCGGTTTGCGCGACCGCCGCGAGATCCACTTCGCCGCCGACGCCTTTTTCAAAGTCACCAATTACGACACGGTTTATCGTGATCTCGATCTGATCGCTTCGTGGTCGCCGGATTTCGTCATCCTCGACGAGGCGCAGCGCATCAAGAACTGGAACACGCGCACCGCACGCAGCGTCAAAAAGATCGCCGCCCCATATGCCCTGGTGCTGACCGGTACGCCGCTGGAAAATCGTCTGGAGGAGCTGATCTCCATCGTGCAGTTCGTCGATCGCTTCCGTCTAGGGCCGACCTTCCGGCTTCTGCACGAGCATCAGATCCGCGACGGCGACGGCAAGGTGATTGGTTATCAGCATCTCGACCGGCTCGGCCGCACACTGGAGCCGATCCTGGTGCGGCGGCACAAGGACGAGGTGCTCGATCAGCTCCCCGAACGCATCGACACGAACATTTTCGTGCCGATGACGGAATTGCAGCGCAAGCATCATGTCGAGAATCACGAGATCGTTGCGCGCATCGTACAGAAATGGCGGCGTTATCGCTTTCTGTCCGAGGCGGACCAGCGTCGGCTGATGATCGCGCTCCAGCGCATGCGCATGGCCTGCGACAACAGCTATCTCGTCGATCATCGCAGCGACCACGGCGGCAAGGCGGACGAGGCGGCGACGCTGCTCGATGAAATGCTCGAAACGCCCGGCGTCAAGGCGGTGGTGTTCAGCCAGTGGCTGCGCATGCACGAGCTGCTGGTGCGGCGTTTCGAGGACCGGCCCTGGGACCACGTTCTCTTTCATGGTGGACTGTCGAGCAACAGGCGCAAGGAGGCGCTCGATCGCTTCCGCGACGATCTCAATTGCCGGGTGTTCCTGTCCACCGATTCGGGCGGCGTCGGCCTGAACATGCAGCATGCCTCGGTGGTGCTGAACATGGATTTGCCGTGGAACCCGGCGGTGCTGGAGCAACGCATCGGCCGGGTGCATCGGCTCGGCCAGCGGCAGCCGGTGCGCGTCATCAATTTCGTGGCCCAGGGCACGATCGAGGAAGGCATGCTGGCGGTGCTGAAGTTCAAGAAATCGCTGTTCGCCGGCGTACTCGACAGCGGCGAGAAAGAGGTGTTCCTCGGCGGCAGCCGGCTCAACAAGTTCATGGAAACGGTCGAATCGGCGACTTCGGCGATCCCCGAAGCGCTGATCGAGGACGCCGAGGAAGCACTTCGCGTGCCGCCCGACGAGCGCGCCGGTCCGAGTAGACCTCGGCGTCCAAGGCGTGTGCCGCTGGAAGTCGAGTCCGAGGCGGAAGACGAGGCCGCGGCTGCGACCGGCGTCTCGTCGAGCGGAGGCACAATGCAGCCGGCGGCCGATCCGTGGACGGGCCTGTTTCAGACGGGCATGGCGTTGTTGCAGCAGCTGGCCGCGCCCAGCACCGGCAGCAGATCCGAGCCATCCAATAATGGCCCCGTCCCGCGCTCCCTGGTGCAGCGCGATGAGCAAACCGGCGAGACCTATCTCAAGCTGCCGGTGCCTCCGCCGGAAGTGCTCAACCAGGCATTGCAGGCATTCGGAGCGCTGTTGCAGAGCTTGCGAAAGTGACGACCCTTTTTCCCGGCGAGCGTGACGAGGATGACTGATGACGGAGAACCTATGTCCAAGTAAGCTCCAATTCGGCCGCATCGCTGGTCTTTTTCTTGTCGCCGCCATGTCCTTGGTCCTTCTGGAGGGCTGTAGCCGCAACGGCGGCTCCGATGCTCTCCCTCCTCCGCCCGCGAATCCGATGGCGACGCCGCATTTGCCGCAGCGTATTCAGCTTTTTTGCGGCACCTGCCACGAGAATCCCCCAGCCGATACCTTTCCGCGCTCTGCCTGGAAGGGCCTCATCGAACGCATGTACATGGCCTATAACGAGTCCGGCCGAGCCTTGCAGCCGCCTCCGATCGAGGAAGTGGTGTCGTATTTCGAGGAGCGCGCTCCCGATCACTTGCCACCCGCCGACCTCCGCCGCGCCAGCCATCCGATCCCGGTAGGCTTTCGCCGTATCGATTACCCGGTTTACGAGGGGCCTCCCGAGGTCTCACCGCCGCGCATCTCGAACGTCAATCTTGTCCGCTTTTTCGATCCCAAAAAGCTGGATGTGCTGGCCTGCGAGATGCAAGGCGGCGCCGTGCTGCTGTTGCAGCCCTATCTACCGCAGCCCAAGTGGCGCGTTCTGTTCGGACCCGGAGCCAACAAGGGCTTCCATCCGGCGCACACGGAGGTTGTCGATCTGGACAAGGACGGCATCGCCGATATTCTGGTCGCCAACTTGGGCAGCTTTCTCCCCACCGATCGCCGCTGCGGCAGCGTCCTCTGGCTGCGCGGACGAGGAGAAGGGCGCTACGAGCCGATCACGCTCCTCAAGGACAAGGGGCGCGTCGCCGACGTGCAGGTGAGCGATTTCAACAGCGACGGCAAGCTCGACCTTGTCGTCGCCTGCTTCGGCTGGAAATCGATTGGCGAGATTTACTACCTGGAAAATCGCACCAACGATTGGAAGAAGCCGCGCTTCACGGTCAACCTGCTCGACGAGCGCCACGGAGCCATCCATGTGCCGATCGCCGACCTCAATGGCGACGGCAAGCCCGACTTTGTCGCGCTCATCAGTCAGGAGCACGAAGTCATCGTCGCCTTCCTCAACGACGGTAAGGGACATTTCGAGAAACGAACGCTCTACAAGGCGCCGCACCCTGGCTACGGCTCCAGCGCCATTCAGCTCGTCGATCTCAACGGCGACGGCAAGCTCGATGTGCTCTACACCAACGGCGACGTGCTGGATCAGCCGTATCTGCTCAAGCCGTATCACAGCATCCAATGGCTGGAAAACAAGGGCGATTTAACTTTCGTGCATCATCCGCTGACGCCCATGTACGGCGTCCATCGAGCCATCGCCGCCGACCTCGACGACGACGGCGACTTCGACATCGTCGCCGTCAGCTTCCTGCCCGCCAAGGACTTCAAGCAGCGTTCCGAGCAAAAGCTGGATGCCGCCATCGTGCTGGAGCAAACCGCTCCGGGCGTGTTCGCGCGCCACAGCCTGGAGACGGAAACCTGCGATCACGTCTCCTGCGCCGTCGGCGATGTCTTCGGCACCGGCAAGATGGATGTGGTTACGGGCAGCTTCGTCACTGAGCCGTCGAAGCACGCCATCACGATCTGGAAGAACCTGGGAAAAATGCAAGCCGCTTGCGGCTTAGCGGAGCCGCGGAAGCTCTGCGGCTTAGCGCTTCCCTCGTCGCGCTAAGCCGCAAGCGGCTTTCGCAACAGTCCCTCACTTGTTGGCCTTGATTTTCGCTTGCACTTCTTTCTTGCGCTTCTGCTCGCGCTTGCTCTCGCCGGCTACCGCGAGCCCCTTCTTCCAGACAGCCACGGCCTCCGCTTTCTCGCCCAGCGCCATCAGCACGTCGCCGAGATGATCGAGAATCTCGATCGATTCCAGCTCATCTTCCTCGATCGTGTTCTGTACCGCTTGTTGCAGATACTTCTTGGCCTCGGAGTATAACCCTTGCTTGTACAACACCCAGCCGAGACTGTCGAGATAAGCACCGCGGTCCTTGATCTCCTCCGGCTTGGCCTTGGGGTTGGCCTTTTGCCGTTGTTTGCGGTCGTCCTTGATGGCCTTGCGAATCAGTTTCTCCGCCTCGCTCAGGTTCAAATCGTGGTCGGCCCAGATGTAGCCGAGATCGTTGTTGTATGTCGGATTGTCGGGCGACTTGGCCAGCAAGGCTTTCAGGTGCTCGGCGGCCTTCTCGACCTGGCCCAATTCAATGTAGACGCCGCTTAGCGAATAGCGAACATCGTTGACAAGCTCTTCCTTGTCCTTCTTCTTGAGATCGTTGTCTTCATTCAAGCGCTCCATTTCCGCTTTGTAGGCCTTGACCGATTCCTTGTACTTGCCGGCGACGCGGTAGGCGCGTCCTTTCAGGTCCATGGCCAGCCAGCCATCGGACTTGTCTTTGAGAAGGCGATCGATGATATCGACGGCCCGATCGGCGTCGCCCTGCTGAGCGATGGCCATGATTTGCTCCTCCAGCACTCCGGAGATGAAGCGCTGGATGGTTTTCAGCTCCTTGCCGGCGTCCTCGTCCTTTTCCAGGCTCAGGTTCTCGACCGTTGCCGCGATGATCTCGCTCTTGCGGACCTCTTCGCACCATTTCTCGGCCTCGGCGTACTTGCGGTTGGAATAGGCGGAGGTGATCAATCCGCCGTAAGCAGCGAGGAGTCCCTGGGTGCTGCGCAGCTGTTTGGCCTGCTCCAGATGTCCGCGATAGAACGTATCGGCCGCGCCATAGTTTTTCACTCCCGAAGCGACCGTGCCCAGGATGAGCGTGGCATTATAGGTGAAGAGTTGGGGCTTGTCCGCAGCCATGCGAGCGGCTTCGGAGACGAGTTTTTTGGCAGCGTCCTTGTCCTTGAGCAAGGCCTTCGCCTCGCTGCTCATGGGATCTTTCCCCGTGATCTCGTTGAGCTTCAGGATCTGCCGGCGCAGGTTGGCGCCGCGCTCCTCGGCCCGGACAAACGCCGGCGACAGGCACCCCAGCACGGTCAGCGCAATCGTCGCCCATCGGAATTCCGTCCGCAATGTTCGCATCGTTCGCTCTCCGCTTGGACCCTGGTCTGTGATGGCTCGCCCGGACTGTCCGGGACGTGGAATGGGCCCACATTTTACCTATGGTAACCAAGATGGCTTTTTCACGCCACTGGAACCGCGGCGAGCGGGGCTGCGTCAGCGCCCCGAGAGATCAGTAGGCAGTAAGCAGTCGGCAGTAAGCAGTCAATAAACAGCTTCTTCCGCCTACTGCTTACTGCTTCCTGCCTACTGCTTATTGGCTACTCGGGGCGCTGACGCAGCCCCGCTCGCCTCACCCGGCACAATCAATGCCAGCGGCTGAAAGCACTTTCGTCGCTGGTGTAGGTGATGTCGCCGTGCAGCACGCCGCGAACCGACAGCAGCTCTTCGCCGAGATGGCGCACCTCGGCCGCCGACCCGCGCAGCACCGAGACTTCCAGACAATGCCGCTCGCCGAGATGAACGTGCAAGCTGGACACGACCAGGTTGTGATGGTGATGCTGCTTGTCGATCAGCCGCGCCGCCAGCTCGCGGGCATGGTGGTCGTAAACCAACGTGACGACCGCCACCTGCTCGGCCGCGCCGCCCTTGGCGTCCTTGGACTCTTCGCGGATGAGATGCGCGCGGATCAGGTCGCGGATGGCTTCGCTGCGCGTGGCGTAGCCCTGCGAGGCGATATTGGCGTCGAACGCCGATAGCAGGGCGTCCTCCAGCGAAATACTGATCCGGGTCAAGTCTGCCATGATTTCTCGATTCGTAGCGACACACGCTTCCTAAAGGCCCCTTCTCCCATTGTCCGCCGAGGCTGGAAGAATTGCTAGAGCGAACGAGACGCGCCCTTTCCGAGAGCTCGGAGAAAATCGGCAGTCGGCCACTGGTCTGGACAGGTCGCGCCGGGTCATCGACAATAAACAAAATGACCACGGAAACGCTAAGCTGCCCTTACTGCAATGCCTCCATCGGCGTAACCCCCGGCCTGTCCGCGGGGCAGCGTGTGCTCTGCCCGCGCTGCGGCGACACTTTTCCGCTGCGGCCGGCCGGTGCCTTCACGGGTCAGCCATCTCCGACAGCAGCCACGGAAACCGCCATCACCACCAAACCGGCTGCAACCGCTGCCACGGCTCCACCCCCAGAGCTAATCTTGCCTTCTCGGCGCTCGCCAGGCCTCGTGGCGGCGCTGGTGGTCGGCGTCATGCTGCTCATGGCCGGCGGCGGTCTGCTCTTCATGCTGAAGACCCAGGCGCAGCGTCGCGCCTACGATACCAGCCGGCCGCCGCGCCGACCCGGAAAACAGCGCGGCGTGCCCGAGCCGGCATGGACCCCTCCGGTCGTCGCCAGCATCGCGCCCGACAAGCTGCCCGCCCTGGGGTTTCTGCCCCCGGACGTCAATTTCCTCTTCGCGGTACGCATTCCCGAGCTCCTCGCCAGCTCGGCCGGCGTGCAGATGGTGCGCGACCCCATTAAGCTGGGCAAGAAGGAGCATCACCTGGAAGAGCTGCCGGCCTGGCTTGGTTTTCGGCTGGAGGACATCGATCATCTGGTCTTTGCCGCTCACATTGACGAGACGTTCCCGCCGCCTTTTTATCTGGTGTTCCGCACGACGCAGCCTTACGACGAGGAGCAGCTGCGCCAGCGGCTCAAGGCCACGCGCATCGCCAGCTCCAGCAAGAAAAAGCTGTACGCCTTCCAGACGCCGCGATCGAATCTTCCGTTGCACGCCTGGCTCGCCGACGAGCATACCGTGGTGCTGGCCCTCCTGAAGAAGGAGCTAGAGCGGCTGCCGGACGAGCCTGTTGAGGATATTCAGCAGCTGCCGGAAGAAATGCGAACGATCCTGAAGCAGCGCCGCGAGCCGGTCGCCCCGGTCTGGATCGTCGGCCATTCGCGCGAATGGAGCAAGACGCGGGCCGCGATGTTTCTCAGCGGGTTGAAGCAGAAAGACCAGGCCAGCCTCGCGCCCTTGAGGACTTTTGGCATCTGGTTGGTGCCGGACAGCTCGCTGGTTGTCAAGGGCGTCTTCGCTTGCAAGGATGAGACCGGAGCGCGGCGGCTTGAAGGTTACTTCCGATCTCTCGCCGACCGCGATCCAAACTTCAAAACCGCCCTCGACGGTCCTTGGCTCACCCTGCAATTCCCGACGAGTCCGGACTTTCTCTCTCGCTTGCTGAAACGGTAAGCACTCGTCCAACGACACGGTCATTCGTTTAGCCGCGAGGCGCAGCGGAGCGTGGGGCCGACTCGCGCTCCGCTGCGCCTCGCGGCTAAACGAAGATATACTCAGGCGCTGAGACGTTGCCGGCACATGGTCACACAGTTGCCGGCGTCGTTAAAACGTACCCACGTCATGTAGTTGTGCATGAGCAGCAGACCGCGTCCGCTCGAGCGCTCCAGGTTTTCCGGCGCGAAAGGATCGGGCACGTCTTCCGGCTTGAAGCCCGGTCCCTGGTCCTCGATCTCGGCGAGGATGCACTCCGTAGTGAGGTGATAACGCAGCTGCACTTCCTTGCCGGGATCGCCCTTGTGACCATGCTTGATGGCGTTGACCAGCGCTTCTTCCAGCGCCAAACGAACGGCGAACAGCTCCTTCTCGCCATAACCGACGGATTTGAGCATTCGGAGAATGTCGTCGATAACAGGAACGATTTCTTCCGAAGCGTGTAATGTTCGTGTTCGCCAACGGATGCCTTGGCCGGGGCAATGACGGGCGTCTCGCCGGCAAATATCCGTCTCAGAAGGAGCCATCAACAACCTCCCTCGATCGCGTGGATCGATGGGCGAAGGTTTCACTCTGAGGGCGACATGATTGGTATTCCTCCGTAACCGACAGGCGAGGTCTTCTCCGAGCCTGAAGCGTAAGCGAAGGCTCTTCGCTTACGCTTCAGGCTCGGAGATTTTGCATTTCTCATGCCAAGGATGAGCAGCGCTGACAGCGTAACGATTGAGTGCTAGACTCAAAGGATCGCGGTCTCGTCGCCGCACCGCCTTGGCATCTCACCCTGAGCAACCATGCAAAACGAACCCAATACGTCTCAAACGCCTTTTCAGATCAATGTCGCTGACCGCGTGAAACGTCTTCCGCCCTATCTATTCGGAAAAATCAATGAGCTAAAATACCGGAAACGCCGCGCCGGGGTGGACATTATCGATCTGGGCATGGGCAATCCGAGCGACGTGCCTGATCCCCAGGTCATCGACAAGCTCTGCGAGGCGGCCCGCGATGAGCGGAACCACCGCTACTCCGTGAGCAACGGACTGCGCAACCTGCGCCGCGAGGTGGCCCTTCGCTATGCCCGCCGTCATGGAGTCCAGCTCGATCCGGACACGGAAGTCCTGGCTGGGCTGGGGTCCAAGGAAGTCTTCAGCCACATGTGTCTGGCTCTGCTCGGTCCCGGCGATACGGCCATTGTACCCGCGCCGTCGTTTCCAATCCACGTTTATGCGGTGGCTCTTGCTTCCGGGAACGTCATCAGCCTCGATTGCACTCATCCCGATCGTTTTCTCGCCAACGTCGCCATAGTCGCCGAGCATCTTTTTCCTCGACCCAAAGTCCTCATCTTGAATTATCCGCACAATCCGAGCACCACGGTGGTGGAGCGCGATTTCTTCGTCGAGGTCGTGGCCCTGGCGCAGCGATTCGGTTTCATGGTGATTCACGATTTCGCCTATGGCGATGTCTGTTTCGACGGCTATCGGGCGCCGAGCTTCCTGAGCGTGCCGGGCGCCAAGGAAGTCGGCGTCGAAACCATCACGATGAGCAAGGGCTACAACATGGCCGGCTGGCGTTTAGGCTTCTGCGCCGGCAACGCCGAGATGGTGCGCGCCCTGGCCACCATCAAGGGCTATTACGATTACGGCATTTTTCAGCCGATTCAGATTGCCGGCATCGTCGCCCTTCGGCACGGCGAGGATCTGGTGGACCGCCAGGCGCTGGAGTATCAGAACCGCCGCGATGTGTTGGTTGATGGTCTGCGCCGCATCGGCTGGGAGGTGGCGTCTCCCAAGGCGACCATGTTCGTGTGGGCGCGCTATCCCAGGGAATGGCGCGAGCGCATGGGATCGATCGATTTTTCGATGAAGCTGATCGAGGAAGCCGGCGTGGCGGTGAGTCCCGGCCGCGGCTTCGGCGAGGCCGGCGAGGGACATCTCCGCTTGGCCCTGGTCGAGAACGAACATCGACTTCGCCAGGCCGTGCGCCAGATCGGCCGCTGTCTGCGCAGCGAAGTGACCACCTAAGCAAAGCGAGATCGCCTTGTTCGATTGGCTTTTTGAAGGCCGTAACAGTGTTTACGTCGTGGTCGCCGCCCTGGCCGTGTTTCTGCTACTGGCCTGGTGGCAAATACGCAAACGTTGGCTCCTTCTCGGCGTCGTCGTCTCCGTGGCGATGATCGGGCTGTATGCCCTGCTCGATAAGGCGGTTGAGACCGACCGCGAGCAGATTGTCCGCAAGGTCCAGGAAATGGCCACTGCTGTCAACGCGCGCGATCTCGATGGGCTATTCGAGAACATTTCCGATAACTTTCGTTCTCCCCAAGGCAAAGATAAGCAGCAATTCCGCGACACGGTTGCGAACTATCTCAAAATAGGGATGGTCAGCAATGTTCGGGTTTGGGACATCGTTTGTGAGGAGACACCGTCGCGCGAGCATCCGCCGGCGCGAGTGTTTTTCCGAGCCAAGGCGGAGAGCGGGCGCGAGCTGCTGGCCGATTGCGATGCCACCTTCGATTACGATGCGGAACATGGCTGGCGGTTGCGGAGCATTCGATTGCTCAAACCGCAGACGACCGAGGAGTGGTTGATTCAATTGTAATGGTTAGCCGCGACCCGAAGGGGAGCGCGTTTACGTTTCGCGCGAAACGTAAACGCGCTCCCCTTCGGGTCGCGGCTAAACGGAGACAGCTCATGCTGCCCGTTCGAGCGCGCGCCGCAGGCTCGCGGCCATGTCGGTTTTCTCCCACGAAAAACCCGGCAGCTCGCGTCCGAAGTGCCCATGACGGGCCGAATCCCGATAGATCGGCCGGCGCAGATTCAGCGTTTCGATAATGCCGCGCGGCGTCAGCTTAAAATGCTCGCGGATCACTTCGGCGATGTCGGGATCGCGCAGGCCGCGCGCCGCCGTGCCGAACGTGCTGACCCAAATGTTCAGCGGATCGGGATACCCGATGGCGTAGGACAGCTGCACTTCGCACTGCGTCGCCAGTCCGGCAGCGACGACGTTCTTGGCGATGTAGCGGCCCATGTAGGCGGCCGAGCGATCGACCTTGGTGGGATCCTTGCCGCTGAAGGCGCCGCCGCCGTGCCGGCCGCGGCCGCCGTAGGTGTCGACGATGATCTTCCGCCCGGTCACGCCCGAGTCGCCGTGCGGCCCGCCGATGACGAACTTGCCCGTCGGGTTGATGTGGAACTTCAGCGAGTCGTCGATCAGGTCGGGCGGCAGGACCGGCAGGATCACCCGCTCCTTCACGGCCTTGACG
>Ga0335075_10001924_pt1 | contig 33780 bp, 35 predicted proteins | sample Lox_Sample_24_FD_206723 | JGI IMG/M metagenome (GOLD analysis project Ga0335075, IMG submission 206723) | Soil microbial communities from Loxahatchee National Wildlife Refuge, Florida, United States - Lox_Sample_2.4 | ecosystem: Environmental > Terrestrial > Soil > Wetlands | place: USA...
GTCTTGCCGCTCGTGTCTGACGGCGACGAGGCGTGCGACTCTCGCCTGCAGCTCGCGGACGGAGAATGGCTTCATGACGTAGTCGTCGGCGCCGGCATTGATCGCGGACGCCCGGCTTTCGGCGTCGCCGTGTCCCGAGATCAAAATAATAGGCGTGTCCGTGCTGTGGCGGATCGTGCGCAGGATCGTCATGCCGTCCCCGTCGGGGAGGTAAATATCCAGCACCACGGCGTCGAAGAACCGAAGCTCGGCGCTCTGGGTCAGGTTCAGCGACTGCCGATAAGTCGAAACGAATCGAAGCTTGTCAGAAGGCACGGGCCATCCAAGCCGGATCGTGGAGCAGATTTCGGGTTCGTCTTCAATGACAAGTATATCCATGTTTTGCCACCCGCGCGGATATCGCGCCCTGCACGACAGATACCGTCAAGCATCATCGGCTCGAAATTACTAATACATTCCAAAGGCGAAGGTAACGCAACTGTGACGTCAAGTTTGGCGCGCGAGTGCTTGCCAAAATTACAAGTAAAAATTGAAGCATATGTCAGGTTAGCTTACTCAATTTTTGGGCTGAGCCTCTTCCAAGTTGTATGCGGTTGCAGAGAGATATGTCGCGCTTACTCCACATGTTCAGAATTCGCGGCGCATCGACGACCTGAATCGGCGGGCTCCTTGTTCGCGTTGTTCTCAAGAGTAAATCAAATCAATCTCGGTAAGAGTTTGCCAAGTGGAGCAACCTCGAAGTATTTCTATGAAGAGAAGCAAAAATACTTAAAATTACTTGGATATACTTATAGATAAGTAAGTACATAGAACTCACAATACGTCTCAGGAACACAGAAAGGTTGCCCCATGGCACAGACATTCACCTTCAAAGCAGCTGCCGGCGATGCAACAGGCTGGCAATACGACATGGCAAGCGGCGCACTCAGCCCGGTGCCGGCAACGCTACCGAGCACTCATCACGGCCCGATTGAACTCCATCTCGGCTTGCTGGGGCTGGGCGGCGACGACCCGAACCCGCTGAACGAGGATCCGGAAGATCTTCAATCAATCGACGCGGGCGACTATCGGCTCTTCGGCGACCTCGTGGTGAAGCGGGAGGGAACGGCCTCGCAGCTCATTCCGATTGTCGGTTTGATCTGGCTGGTGGACTACGACGACTACGTCGACACGGCCGCATCGACCCTTACGCAAATCGGCTCCCTGGACGGCAGCGTCGACCATTTCACAATCGATTTCGGCGGTTCCGTCGCTTACAATAGCCTGGCGAACAAGACGCTCGGGCAGATGGTCAAGAACGGCGACACCATCGTCGGTTCGAGCTTCGCCGATGCGCTCAAGACCACCAACATGCAGGAGACCGTGCGGGCCGGAAACGGCAACGACACGATCGAATCGCGCGGCGGTAACGACGAGATCTACGGCGGCGGCGGCAACGACAAGCTCAATGGCGGCACCGGTGCCGACAAGGTGCACGGCGAGACTGGCAACGACTTCGTCTACGGTCTCGATGGCAACGACACGATGACGGGTGGCACCGGCAACGACGTCCTATACGGCGGCGTGGGCGCAGACGTCATCGGCGGCGATGCCGGCAACGACCGCGTCTATGGCCAGGACGGCAATGACACCGTCGTCGGCAATGCCGGCAATGACGTGATCGACGGCGGCGGCGGCAACGACAAGATGGCGGGCGACGCCGGCAACGACGTCATGTACGGCGGCGCCGGCAACGACGATCTGTACGGCGGTACCGGCAATGACGGCCTCGACGGCGGCGCCGGCAGTGACGGCCTGGCGGGCGAAGACGGCGCCGACAAGATCTACGGTCGGGCCGGCGCGGACACGCTTGTCGGTGGCGCCGGCAATGACGTCATGCACGGCGGCGACGGGAACGACGTTCTGAACGGCGGCCTTGGCATCGATACCCTCACGGGCGGCCTGCACAGGGACATCTTCGTCTTCAACGTGAAGGTCGCGCGGGCCAACGCCGACATCATCGTCGACTTCAACCCTGTCAACGACACGATGGCGCTCGACAACGCCGTCTTCACGAAGATCGGCGCAAACGGCGCACTGCGCGCTTCTGCGTTCAAGCTTTCGACGCAGGCCCTCGATGCAAACGATCGTATTATCTACAATGCGAGCAACGGCGGGCTCTTCTACGACCAGGATGGTTCGGGCAACGCGGCCGCCATCCAGATCGCACTTCTGAAGAACAAGGCCGCAATCACGGCCAGCGATTTCATCGTGATCTGACCCTCCGGGGGGCGGGCGCGCCCTGGCGTCCGCCCCCCGAACCTCCATCAAGAATCAGAGCAACAGAAAACAGGTAACAGGAGAGTAGTCATGACAAGAGCAAGCAAGCGTTTCGCCATGGTGCTGGCCAGCTGCGTCGTCTTCGGCGGGATCACCGTCCACGCCAGTGCGCAGGATCTCGGCGGCATTGGCGGTGGTGGCCTTGGCGGCCTGGGCGGACTTGGAGACGCCGTCGGCGGAGTCGTTGACGGGCTTGGCGGCGGCGGCAATGGTGGCCTCGGCGGCATCGGTGGCGGCGGCCTGGGTGGTCTGGGCGGTGGTCTCGGTGGCCTGGGCGGTGGCCGTGGCGGCAACACCGTGGACATCGGCGGCATTGGTGTCGACGTGAACAATAACGGCGGCAAGGGCCTTGGCGTCGATGTCTCGATCGGCGGCAAGAACGGCGTGGCCGCCGGTGTCGGCCTCGGCACACGCGACGGTGTCAAAGCCGACGTCGACGCGTCGGTCGGCGGCAAGAACGGCATCAATGCCAATGTCGACGCTGGCGTCGGCAAAGACGGCGTGAAGGCCGGCGTGCTCGCGACGGTCGGCAAGGACGTGCGGGCAGGCGTTGGCGTTGGCCTCCTCGGACGCAACCTCCTCGATCTCGATCTCGACATCGGCCTCGGCCGCCGCGACGGGCGCACGGTCGTGGACAATCCGACGCGTCCCGATACACGGCCGGACGTGCGTCCAGGCATCCGCAACGGCGATGCTCGTGACGGCGGTCTGGGTCGACGCGGCACGGATGGCGGCAAGGGTGCAGGTGGCGGCAGCGGGCACTCTGTCGTGGCCGGCATGTCTGGCAGCGACCTGAAGCGCTTCTCGCGCCGCTGCAGGGATATCCTTGCCAGTTCGGAGAGCTTCGATCGCGATCTGATCCGGCTCTGCCGCATGGTCCAGAGCGCAATGCGCTAAACTAGACGGCCTCCCAAGCCGAATGGCCCGCCAATGGCGGGCCATTTTTTTGACGGATGGGTTTGAGGCGGCGCCTGGAAGCCTCAGCGAAGATCAACGCTCGTGGCGAGCGCCCGCAATCTCACTTCTCCCGCAGCAATCCGGCATAGCTGCTGCCGCGCGGACCATAGGCGCGGATGCCGAAGGAGCAGGCGGTGTCGATGACGGGCTTGTTGGTGATCGTGCTCAGATCTTCGATGAATTGAGCCGTGGCCACGGTCGCGTCGAGCATCTCCTGATGAAACCGGCCGTCCGGCTCGAAATCGCTGAACTCGACGTCTGAGCCCGCCATCGCGGCGCGCAACCGGCGCTTGTCGACCTCGAGCACAGGGCAAAGCGCCGCCGCGGTTGCAGCCTTGGCAAAATGCTGGACGATCCGCGGGCCGGCTTGGGAAGGAGCAGGCAACGCCAAAAGCGCCACGCCGAGCGTGCCGGCAAATCGGAACGTGCTCCTGCCGCGCATTGCGCATCCTTAAAAACGAGAACGCAGCAAAGATGGTCTAAGGGAACAGTCTTAAACTTTTCTTGGCCGGGCGGATTCAATTTGTTCCGGCCAGCAGACATCGTGCTTCGGCCAATCTTTTTCCGAATCGGCCAGCGTCGCAACTACACCATTCTCTCAAGCCGTTCGAGCGTAGTTTTTCTCCAGCCACATTTTCGGCAGTGCGGGCACGAAGTTGCCGTTGATGCCGGTCATATCGTCATTGGCGACGAGCGCGTTGAGGATCGCTTCCTCGGTTGACTGGATGACAGCGTCGAAGAACGGATCGATGTCGGCGTCCGGGATGAAGTCGGCTCTGCCGAGCGTGCCGGGTCCGGCGCGCACACCGTCGGGATTGGCGGTCGAGAAGGCGAGAAAGATGTCGCCCGAACTGTTGTAGCCGAAGCCGCCCGCGGCTGCGACACCGAGCGGGATGCGGCGCGCCAGCCGCTTCATCTGATGCGGTAGGAACGGTGCGTCGGTCGCGGCGATCGCGATGATCGAGCTCTTCTCCTTGAGCGGCGTTCCCTCGCGCATCGACGGTTCGGTCAACTCCCGCCCGACATTCCTGCCACGAATGGAAAAATTCCAGCGCTTGCCGAAGTTAGACTGCACGAAGACGCCGACGGTGTAACGCTTGCCGGCCCACTCGACGATGCGCGACGCCGTGCCGGAGCCGGCCTTGAAGCCGAAGGTGATCATGCCGGTGCCGCCGCCGACGCTGCCTTCCTCGATCGGGCCGGACGTGGCGCCATCGAGGGCGGCGAACACGTGCTCGTTGGCGATGTGAAAGCCGTTGATGTCGTTCAGGAAGCCATCATACGTCTCGCCCGCCACGGGCAGGCCCCAGGTGGAATCCAGCGCATCGGGCATCAGGTCGCGCATCCAGCGAATGGTCGCGTCGCGGGTGACGCCACAGGAGTGGGTGTTGGTGATGGTGATCGGAAAATTGAACGCGCCCATCTCCTCGATGAGGTGCCAGCCGGTCAGTTCGCCATTGCCATTCTGCGAAAACATGCCGGCGAACATCGGCGTTGCGAGCTCGGCGCGCGGCCGCGGCAGGATGGCGGTGACGCCGGTGCGGATGGAGTCGCCTGCTATGAGCGTCGTGTAGCCGACAGCGACGCCGGCGACGTCGGTGATGGCGTTGTTGGTTCCCGGCGTGCCGAGGAAGGGAATGCGGAACGCGCGGGCGCGGGGCTTGCCGGACGGCGTGGCGAAATGCGGATTGGACATCGGGAATTCCGTTTGTGGCTGCGTGTCACCCTACCTTCTCCCCGCAAGGACGGGGAGAGGGTCGTCAGCGTTGGTGGGAGGGGGGCGTTGGTGAGTTCGCGGAAACGACGGAGCGCTTTATCTCCCCCTTTGCGGGGGAGATAAGGCCGCAAACTCAGAACAGCGAGCCCTGTCCGGGAATGGGCGCCTTGGAGCGCAGGCGGTAGGCAGGCTTGCGCGGCGTCGCGGAGCCGGCGGCGACGGCGCCGGTTTCGCCGTCGGCGAACTCCAGCCGCAGCGATGCGCCGGCCTTCACTTCGGCAACGGTTTTCAGAACGCCGCCATCGGCATCCTTGACCACCGCGTAACCGCGCTTCAGCACGGAGGTGTAGCCGAGCGAGTCGAAGAGACGCGTCGCGTTCTGAAGACGTGCTTCCCGTCGTTCGAGCGCCCGATCGATGGCCTGCTCGGAACGAGCAACCACACGCTGCAATGCCGTCTGCGAACTCAGCAGGTGCTGCGCCACCGGTTCGATGCGCAACCTGACCGCGACCTTGTCGAAATCCGCCCGGCGATGACGAAGATAAGCGCGGCCGCAGCGCGTCAACTGGTCGCCGTCTTTCTGGAACCGCCGCTTCGCCTCCTCGATGCGGCGCGCAAGCATGGCCGGCGACAGGCGCTGCGCGGTCAGGCGCCCGCGCTTCTTCTCCGTGCTGACGGTCAGCGCGCGGCCAAGCCGGCTGGTCGCTTCATCGAAGCGGCGGCTGGGCAGCGCCAGCAACTGGTCGGGCGAGGGGAGGGCGCGTGCGGCCGCACGCAGCGTCTGGCGCTTGCGGTCGAAACCGCGCGTCATGCAGCCGCGCAGCCGCGCGCCGAGCGACGCGACCGTTACTTCGAGTTCCGCCTTCACCGGCACGGCGATTTCGGCAGCACCGGTCGGCGTTGGCGCGCGCACGTCCGAAACGAAGTCAATTAGCGTCGTGTCGGTCTCGTGACCGACAGCGGAGATCACCGGGATTTTCGACGCGGCGACAGCGCGCGCCAGCGCTTCGTCGTTGAAGCCCCACAGATCTTCGAGGCTGCCGCCGCCGCGCGCCACGATCAGCACATCGGGACGCGGGATCGGGCCGTCAGCCGTCATTGCGTTGAAACCGGCGATCGCCGCACAAACTTCCGGCCCGACCGTGTCGCCCTGCACACGCACCGGCCAGACGACCACGTGCAGCGGGAAACGGTCCTTGATGCGGTGGATGATGTCGCGGATGACCGCGCCGGTCGGCGAGGTGATGACGCCGATGACGCGCGGCATGTAGGGCAGCGGCCGTTTGCGCGCTGGATCGAACAGGCCTTCGGCGGCGAGCTTGCGCTTGCGCTCCTCGAGCAGCGCCATCAGCGCACCGGCGCCGGCCGGTTCAAGATTGTCGATGACGATCTGGTATTTCGATGAACCGGGATAGGTGGTGAGCCGCCCGGTGGCGATCACCTCCATGCCCTCCTCGGGCCGAAATTTCAGCCGCTGCATGGTCGTGCGCCAGACGACAGCTTCGATCCGGGCGCGGTCGTCCTTCAGCGAAAAATAGGCGTGGCCGGAGGAATGCGGCCCGCGATAGCCGGAAATCTCGCCGCGCACCCGCACATGGCCGAACGCGTCCTCGACCGTGCGCTTCAGCGCGTTCGAGATTTCGCTGACCGTGTATTCGGTTGCGTTGGTCGAGGAATCGGTGGCGAAGAAGGATTCGGACATAGCTGAATTGGCGCGCGCGGAGGCTGTCTGGTCAAGTGGCGTCAGATTCGGGGAAGAGGAGGCGCTCGTAGTCCATCGCGCCGTGCAGGACACGAAGAATCAAAATGCGCCGATCCGCAACGCGATAGAAGATCAGATAATTCTCATGCACGAGCTTGCGGACCCCTGACGACTCGTAGCGCGACGAGCGGAGATCTTTTCGGAAATGCGCTCAGGTCTTCGCAACGCTCCCTGATCTCCCGAACGAAACTGACCGCACGTCTGGCGTTGTCTTGCGCGATGTAGTCGCCGATCGCTTCCAGGTCAGTTTCCGCTGACCGCGAGAAGACGATCCTCATCGAGCCTTAGCGGCCATGGATGCGTATTTTTTCTCGAGGCGGTCAAAAACTTCGTCGGCATCGGTGACCCGGCCCGCCTCCACGTCAGCAAGCCCTTTCGCAATCGCGGCATCGAGCTGCGCGAGCTTTGCTTCGCGTTCCTGAACGAGACGAACGCCCTCACGCAGCACTTCGCTTTTGGAGTTGTAGCGCCCGCTTCGAACGAGATCTTCGACCACGCTTTCAAGTTTGCTTCCAAGTTCGGCGCTGATTGCCAAGGCTGAACTCCTTATCGGCTCGGCAGACCAATAACAGTTATTGGTCTGCCGAGAAAGCTCAAAACGCGGACATGATGGAGTTCGGCTTGGTGCGCTTGACCCGCGAAAAGGCGATCGCGGCGAAGTCGAACGTGCCGGTCTCCTCATTGATCGGCACCGAGATGTTGTCGAGGCTCTCGGCGATGTGGCGGGCGAGCGCATCGACGACATGGCCCTGGCTGGTCTGGCCGCGCATGATGCCGATCTTGCATTCCGGCAGCGCGCCAAAACCGTCGGCTTCACCGAGCACGCGCATGCCGGGGCGGAGCGCACATTCCGGCAGCACCGAGATAGCGAGGCCGGAGAGCACAGCCGCGGTGATGACGGTTGCGGAGAAGCTCGAAAACAGAATGCGATGCTCACGGTTCATCTTTTCGAGCACGTCGACCGCCGCCCGCCGCCAGATGCAGTTCGGCCGGCCGAACGCCATCGGCAGGATCTCCTGCTCATGCGTCGCGTGATTGGCTGAGCTGACCCAGAGCAGCGGTTCGCGACGCACGACTTCGGACTGGCCGCGCGCGTCGCTGTGGGTGACGATGGCGAGGTCGAGATTGCCGCGCTTGATGTGCTCGGCAAGGCCGGGCGTCGGTTCGCAAATCACGGTCAGCTCGACGCGCGGATTGGAGCGGGCGAAACGCGCCATGATCTCCGGCAGGAAGCGGTCGGCATAATCGTCCGGCGTGCCGATGCGGATCGTGCCTTCGAGCGCCCGGTCGTCGAAGGCGGCGAGCGTCTCGCGGTTGAGATGCATCATGCGCCGCGCATAAGCGAGCAGACGGTCGCCATCCTCGGTCAGCCTGTTCGTGCGGCCGTCCTTCTCGAAGAGCGGCTTGCCGACCCGCTCCTCCAGGCGGCGCATCTGCATGGAGACGGCCGACTGGGTTTTGTGCACCTCTTCCGCCGCGCGGGTGAAGCTGCCGGTGTCGGCGATGTGGACGAAAGTCTGGAGCTGGTCGAGATCGAGCGGCGAGGCCATGGCGTGAATCCATCATCAGCTTTGATGCTAAAGATTAAAAACATTCGTTGGATTAATCAATAAGACGGGGCGATATTGCGAACGTCCAGAAAGGATTCGAGTCCAATCAGGCCGCCGGCGTCCTCCCGAGTCGCGGCGAGCGTCGATTCGTGCCTTTCGGACCGGCCCCATTGAAAGGAGAACGGCCATGACCACGCTCGACCACGACACTTTCGCATCCTCGCGCATTTCCACGCGCCCGGCCCTTGCGACGCGCATCGTGATACTGGTCGCGAATTCATGGCGCTTCTGGAAAAACCGCCGCGCCTTCTACCGGCTGGGCGAACTGTCCGACGCGGAACTGCATGATATCGGGCTGACCCGCGCCGATCTGTCCGTCGCCGGCGGCCTTCGATTCAGCGAGGACCCGACCGCGCATCTTGGCGCCATTGCCGAAGCGCGCGCGACCTCCCCCGAACACGCCGCCCGCATGGTCGGCTGAAAAGCAGGCGTCCCCCAACTGAGCCGGATCCCCTCCGGCCTGCCTGCAAAAATGCCCGGTCTCAAGGCCGGGCATTTTTCTTTTCCAGGGAGTGCGGTTCAGGCGATTGCCAGTTTAGGCGATGGCTTTGGAACAGGCCGGCCGAGTTCCTCGGCAGCTTCGATCCATGAGTCGATTGCGTCGCGGACGTTCGCGATTGCCGCCTCGGGCGTATCGCCGTCACTCATGCATCCCGGCAAATCAGGAACAACAGCGGAAAAACCGCCGCCATCTGCGTCGGAAAGGGGTGCAATCAGAACTGCATATTCAAGTTTGCGCATGGTTCCTGATCGCCTCATCCAGAAATGCGACCAATTTCCGGATATATACGGGTTTGATAGGTCGTTTGAAAGGGACCGTCAGTATCTGCCGGATTGAGCCGTCGAAGATCTTGTAGTGCGAACCGCCACCGCGGGGCGGCTCGCAACGGACATTTGCTTCGCTGCATGCCTTTTCGACATCCCGGATTGACCAGTCGCCGACTGGATTCCGGCGCATGGACTCCAGGACCTTGCCCATCAGCTACCGATGCCGGTCCATACCCTTGGTGAACTGCTCGAAGATCGATTCGACGCCCTTCTGATAGTCGTCGCGCTGCTTCGCCCCCGTCTCGAACATCTCGCCGAACAAATCGTCATAGGGGTTGCGGCTGCGGCCGCTTGGATTGCGGCGCGGCTCGGGTTCCGGTGCAGGCCGAGAGCGCGGCTGAGGCGCGCGCTGCTGAGCGCCGCCGCCCAGCATCTCCTCGAAAATCTTGCCGAGCGGATTGTCGCCAAAAGGATTGTCGCTGGGCGGATTTTGCGGCGCCTGCCGGCGCGTCGGCGTTTCGGCCGGCACACCCATGCCGCCGCCGCCGAACATATCCTGCAGGATCTTGCCGAACGGATTGTCGAACGGGTTTGCCGGAGCGGGCGCTTCGGTCCGGCGCTGCGTGCCGCGCACATCGCCACCACCCATGCCCATGTTCTGACCCTGGCGCATCATCTGCTCGATGATCTCGCCGAGCGGGTTGCTCGCGGCCTGCATGTTGCCGGCCTGGTACTGACCGGGCTGGAACTGGTTCGTCGTCTGCTTGAATATGCCGCCCATGATCATCGCGGCGATGGCAGGCAGCATCTGCTGCAGCACCTGCTGACCAATGCCGGTCGCCTGCGCGGCCTGCGCCGCGACCGCACGCGACAGATCTTTCGAGCCGAAGAGATGGCCGAGAATGCCATTGCCTTCGGCCATGCCGGCCGGCGTGAAGGCACTCATCGGATTGTCGAAATAATTCACGTGCTGGCCGCTGGCCAGCGCCTGCAGGAACGCGCCGACGCCGTAGGGATCCGACGCGTTCTGCTTCAGCCCCTGGCTGAAGGCGGGCAACAGCGCCTCAAGCGCGGACTGCGTCTGCTGTTGCGAAAGATTGAACTGGCGCGACAGCGCCTCGATGCCCTGGCCATTCTGTGCATTGGCCAGCATGTCGAACAGGTTGAGCATTGGGTCCTCCTCAAAACCGCGCCTCGACAGAAGCCTAGAGATTTTCCATCGAGGATAGAAGAGGCCAGCGCATGCAGCCGGTTGTCGTGTCAGGCTGTCCCGCGCCGCGCCAGACGGCCGCCGAACAGGTTGACGCACAGCCCGGCGATCACCAGCGCGGACGCCGCGAGCTTCCAGCCCTGGATCGGCTCGCCGAGCAGCAAATATGAGCCGAGAAAGCCGAAGACGGGCACCAGCAAGGTGAAGGGCGCGACGGTGGCGACCGGATAGGCGCCGAGCAGCCGGCTCCAGACGGCGAAGCCGAACAGCGTCGACAGATAGACGATGTAGGCGATCGCGCCTGCCGACGCCCAGCTCACATGCTCGACGCTCGACACAAGTCCATGCGGATCGATGACCAGCGCGATCAGGACATGCGGCGGGATAGCGAACAGGCAACCCCAGACGACCAGTGCCAGCGTGTTGGTCCCCGGCGCGCGAACGGCGATCTGACGGGCGGCGATGTTGCCGGCGCCCCACGATGCGGCGCCGAGGATGAGCAGGCCGAGGCCGGCCAGCGTCACATCGCCGCCGGCATGCGCGGCGACGACGCCGATGCCGCAGAAGGCGAGCAGTGCGCCGGCAAGCTGCCAGCCGGTCGGCTTTTCGCCCAATACGAAGACGGCGAGGCCGATGGTGAAGAAGACCTGCAATTGCAGGATGAGCGAGGAGAGGCCGGCGCTCATGCCGACCTTCATGCCGGTGAACAGGAAGGCGAACTGCAGCACGAAGATGAACAGGCTGTAGGTTGCGAGCAGCCGGACCGGGATGGCCGGGCGGGGGATGAAGAACACCCAGGGAAGTGCCGCCAGCACGAAACGCGCGACGCCGAGGCCGAGCGGCGAGACGTCGCGCAGGCCGATCGCGATGATGGCGAAGTTGACGCCCCAGATCGCCACGATGACGAGCGCCAGGGCGAGATCGCGGGCTGTCATGACAAAGGTCCGGCGATCGCGTCAGTAGGCGTATTCGAGGAAGACGGGTTCGATCGAATTGCCCCAGCGCGTGTGGAAGGCGTTGAGCATTTCCTGAGCACTTGTGGTGCCGCGCGCGACGACTTCCTCGAGCGGGCTGAGGAACGACGTCTCGTCGTAACCGTCGCGGTTTTTCCGGTCACGGTTCTTCAGGCCCATGCGCGAGATGGCGACGACCTCGCGGGCGACATCGCGCAGCGTGCCGGAGCGGAACGGCACGGCGATGCCGCCGGCCGGAACGGCATTGCGCTGCGCCAGCACCTCTTCGTAAGTCCAGTCCTTCGTCAGCGCTTCAGCCGCGTCAAGCGCTGCGTCGTCGTAGAGCAGCCCGACCCAGAAGGCTGGCAGCGCGCAGATGCGCCGCCACGGGCCGCCATCGGCGCCGCGCATTTCGAGGAAGCGCTTCAGCCGCACGTCGGGGAAGAGGGTGGAGAGATGGTTCGCCCAGTCGCCGATGGTCGGCCAGCCGTCCGGCACGGAGTTGCTGAGCGCACCCTCCATGAACTGGCGGAAGGTGACGTGCGTGGCGTCGTGATACTTGCTGTCGCGGATGACGAAATACATCGGCACGTCCAGCGCCCACTCGACATAGTTCTCGAAGCCAAAGGTTGGCGAGAAGCAGAATTCGAGCAGGCCGGAGCGCTGGTTGTCGGTGTCGCGCCAGATCTCGCCGCGCCAGGATTGCAGGCCGTTCGGCGTGCCTTCGGTGAAGGGCGAATTGGCAAACAGCGCGGTCGAGAGCGGCTGCAGTTTCAGCGACACCTGCATCTTGCGCCGCATGTCGGCTTCGGACGAGAAGTCGAGGTTCACCTGGATGGTGCAGGTGCGATACATCATGTCGAGGCCGTGAGAGCCGACCTTCGGCATGTAGCGCGTCATGATCTCGTAGCGCGACTTCGGCATTTTCGGCGTGTCGGCCAGCGTCCATTTCGGGCTGCCGCCGAGGCCGAGGAAGCGGATGCCGAGCGGCTCGGCGATCTCGCGCAACTGGGCCAGATGCGCATTGCCTTCGCGGCAGGTCTGGTGGATTGATTCCAGCGGCGCGCCGGACAGTTCGAACTGGCCGCCCGGCTCCAGCGAAATAGCGCCCTGGCCGGTCGGCTCGACGAGGCCGATGATGCGGTTATTGTCGAGAATAGGCTCCCAGCCGAGCACGCGCTGCATGCCTTCGAGCAGCGCGCGGATACCGCGGTCGCCGCCATAGGGCACCGGCGCATTGCCATCGATATAGAAGGGGAATTTCTCGTGCTCGGTGCCGATGCGCCATCTGTCGCGCGGCTTGTTGCCTTCGGCGAGATGCTCGGCGAGCTCGTCCCGATGCTTGATCGGCCGGAAATCCGTTGTGTCGCGCGCCATATTCTCTGCCCCTCCGGCCGTGCCGGACATGTCGGCGCTTGATTCCCCATTTCAAGAAGCAAGGGCAAGCGAAATTAACTGAGCCAGCGTCAACTGGAATTGATGCTCTGTCGCGCGGTTTTGCGGCGATCCGCTCCCTAGTGCTGGCCAGACTGACTATTTTTGGGTGGATCGGCGCTTTCGCGTGAAACCGCACAGTTGGTTTGTTAAGCAACCGCCGGGGTTACGCACGGGAGGGTGGCACGATGGCATGCTTTGACGTCGAAGCGGGCGGGGTCCCGCAATGAGCAGTGCGCCGACCGTCACGATCAGCTTCGCCTGGCCGAGTACAATCTACAACGGGGTGCGGGAGGGCGAGAGCCTGGCCCTTGTCGCCACAGGTAACGATCCCGACAACGATCCGCTATCCTACACGTGGGATATCAATGGCGACGGGGTCTACGGCGACGCCACCGGATCCACGCCGACACTCAGCTGGGCGCAGCTGGTGGCGCTCGGCATCGACGAGGGCCCTGCTTACCAGCAAAACGTCACTGTGCAGGCAAGCGACGGCTTCCACACGACCACCAGTGCTCCGTTCGCGTTCCAGGTCTTTAACACCGCGCCGTATGCGACCAACGCGCCGCTGACGACCGCCGAGGACACGCCGCTCACGATCTACGCGTTCAACCTCGTCAGCGACCACAGCCCTTTGGATGTCGCCACCGGTTTCCACATCGAGGACATCACGAATGTGGCGAACGGCACGGTCTCGTTCACGCCCAACGGCAACTTCCTCATCTTCACGCCGGACGAGAACTTTGTCGGCGTCGCCAGCTTCTCTCACAAGATCCTCGACAGAAACGGCGGCTTCACGATCGCCACCGCCTACATCGAGGTGACGCCGGAGGACGATGCACCGACGGTCGATGCCGGCGGGACCTACACGATCACCGAAGGCGACAGCCTGACACTCGCGGCCATCGGCTCCGACCCGGATGGCGATACGCTGACCTATGAATGGGACATCGACGGCGATGGCCAGTATGACGATGCGACGGGCGCGGACCCGACGCTCACATGGGCGCAGCTGAACGCTCTCGGCATCAATGATGGTCCCGCCACGCACACCATCGGCGTCCGCCTCACGGACGGGACCACGACCGTGACAAGCGCGGCCACTCTTCTGGTCACCAACGCGCCGCCGGTCGCGACCGGCGCACCGCTCACCGTCGCAGAAGATGGAGAGCTCTTCTTCACCCCGAGCACGCTGGCCCGGGATGCCGGCTACTGGGACACGGCTGCGGGCTTGCGGATCGCCAATTGGACGGGTGCAACATATGCGGCGGCCATGACGGGTTTCACCTTCAGGCCTGAGGCCAACTTCAACGGCACGGTCGACTTCACCTATACGATCTTTGACAAGGACGGTGGTTCCCTCACCGTGACCACGACCATCGAGGTCACGCCCGAGAATGACCCGATCGAGATTTCCACGACACCGGGTACGATCGAGGCGACCGAGCAGACCGCGGTCGTTATCGATTCGGGGCTGACGATCGTCGATGTCGACAATGAGGCGCTGACCTATGCCGAGGTTTACATTTGCAGCTGTGTCGAGTCGCCCGGCGACAGGCTGCTGTTTCAGGACACCGACAAGATCAAGGGAGAATGGGTCGCCGCCACCCGCACCCTGAAACTCGAAGCCGTGACGACGGCAACGGCCGCCGAGTTCCAGGCGGCGCTGCGTTCGGTGCAATTCATTGCCAATTCGAACGCGCCGATTGCCGGCGAACGCACGCTCGAATTTGCCATGTATGACGGCTCCGGCACGGGGTATCTTGCGAGCAAGACCGTCAACGTCCAGGCTGTGAACGATGCGCCGACAAACATCCTGCTGTCGGCAAGCACGGTGCGCGAGAACGCCGCGCGCGGCACCGTCGTCGCGACGCTCGCCGGCGTCGATCCCGATTCGTCGGCGTTCACCTACGCCCTGCTCGACAACGCCAAGGGACGCTTCTCGCTGTCCGGCAACACGCTGCGCGTCGCCGACGGCCTGCTGCTTGATCGCGAGCAGGCGGCGAGCCACACGATCCGCGTCAAGGTCACTGATGCCGATGGCGCCAGTCTCATCAAGACGCTGACCATCGGCGTCACCAATGTCGACCCGGAGAACGTCACCGGAAACGGGCTGGCGAATACGATCTTTGGCGGCGCCAAAGCGGACAGGCTTTTCGGTCTCGGCGGCAACGACCGGCTGACCGGCAATGCCGGCAATGACACGCTCGACGGCGGCATCGGCAACGATACGCTTGTCGGCGGCGCGGGCAACGACATCCTGATCGGCGGCGCCGGGCGGGATACGCTCACCGGGGGTAGCGGAAACGACACGTTCCGCTTCCTGAACAAGGCGCACTCGTCCGGCGCCAACACCGATGTCATCATGGACTTCGACGATGGCGGCAGCGGTGACCGCATCGACGTGTCGGCGCTGTTCGGTCCGAAGATGGCCTACATTAACACGGCCGCTTTCACGGCCGCCGGTCAGGTTCGGGCGGTTCAGGCTGGCGCGGACGTGCTGGTCCAGGTCAACACGGGCGGCAGCCTTGCCGCCGACCTGATTATCCGCCTGAAGGCGACGGCCATCGCCGCCATGGGCGCCGACGACTTCATCCTGTAGCCCCGCGGTTCTTCTTCTAAGCCGCCCAGCGGTCGACGTCGCCGCTCTCGCCGATCAGCGCCAGCCCGTGCGCGATGGAGAGCAGTTCGCCGCCCGTCTCGATGCGCGAGGCGTCGAAGCGGCGCTCGAACAGCCGCCGCACCGCCGGCACGAACGATGTGCCGCCGGTGAGGAACACCTTGTCGACCGTGCCCGTCGACGTATTGCTCATGCTCAGAACCTCGTCGAGCGCCTCCTCGATGCGCGCGAGGTCGTCGGCGATCCAGGTCTCGAAATCGGCGCGGCGAACCACCTGCCGGCCGGCGCTGCCCAGCGGCGGGAAGACGAACTCCGCTTCCTCGGCCTCCGACAGCGCCATCTTGGTCGCCGAGATCGCCTGATAGAGCGGATAACCTTCGTCATAGTCGACGAGGTCGACGAAGAGCTGCAGCTTGTCCGGCTCGACGGCCTGGCGCACGGCCGATTTCAGGTCGGCGAATTCGCGCGTCGTCTTGAAAATGGAGAGCTGGTTCCAGCGGCCGAAATTGACGTAATAGCTCGCCGGCAGGTCGAGCAGCTTGCCAAAACTCTTGACCTTCGTGCCCTTGCCGATCAGCGGCGAAACGAGCCGGTCGATCAGCCGGTAGTCGAACTGATCGCCGGCGATGCCGACGCCGCCATGGCCGATCGGCGTGGCGGAAAGTGTGCCCGCGGCGCGCTCGAAGCGGATGAGCGAATAGTCGGTGGTGCCGCCGCCGAAGTCGGCAACCAGCACGGTCGCGTCTCTTTTCAGGCTCTGCGCGAACCAGTAGGCCGCCGCGACCGGCTCATAGACATAGCGCAACTCGGGAAAACCGAAGCGGGCGAGCGCGTCTTGATACCGCTTCAGCGCGAGGGCCTCGTCCGGGTTTATGCCGGCGAAGCGAACCGGGCGGCCGACGACCAGCCGCGAAATCTCGGACGGCCAGGCGTCGCCGGCATAGTCCCGCAGACGGCGCAGGAACGCTTCCATCAGGTCTTCAAACGTGTGGCGGCGCGCATGGATGATCGTCGCCTGGAAGGCAGCGCTCGCCGCAAAGGTCTTGATCGACTGGAGGAAGCGGCAATGGCCGGGATTGTCGATGAACATGCGGATCGCGGCCGGCCCGGCCTCGATCGTCATCTCGGCCAGTCCGGATGCGCCGATGCCCTTCATGAAGCCCAGCGCCGTGCGCACCGTGTCGGTCGTTCCGGCGCTCGAGGTGAAGGGCAGCGAATGCGTCGTCCCGTCCGGCGTGTCGGCGACAGCGAGCACGGAATTCGTCGTGCCGAAATCGAGACCGAGCGCGCGTGCCATATCAGGCGTCCTTCATGTCGGGTGATGAGCGGATTGGCCTGACGGGCGCGCGGGATAAGCGCGCCGGTGAACGGGAGCGCGCTTCTGCCATGCGGCCGTGCCCGATTCAAGACTCTCCTGACAGGCAATGTCAGTGGTGATGCCGTCGGACAATGTATGAAATCCGCGCTGGATGTATATACCGGGTCCTTCCAGGCAGGCGGGCGAGCGTCATATCGCGGAGGACACTTTGAGCACCACGCTTATTCGCACCGGGCGCGCGATCGCGCTGATCGGTGTTATCCTGCCCTTGCTGCTGATCGGCGGCATGAAGTTCACCACGGTCGAAATCGAGGCGTTAAAGCCGTTGATCAGCGGCACGCCGTGGCTGGCCTGGATGTACCCGGTTTTCGGCGAAGCCGGCGCGTCCTATGTGCTGGGCGTCGTCGAGATCGCGACGGCGGCGCTGCTCATCCTCTCGCCATGGTCGCGGCCGGCCGGCATCGCCGGCGGCGCGCTGGCGGCGTTCACATTTCTCGTCACCTGTTCGCTGATGCTGGCGCTGCCGATCTGGGAACCGGCGCTCGGCTTTCCGGCGCTCGGGCCGGCCGGCCAGTTCCTGATCAAGGATGTTTCGCTGCTCGGCATCTCGCTGGTCGTGCTTGGCGAAAGCCTGGCACGTCAGCAGGCCTGATCACCAGTCGCCGATCGTCGCCTGGATGACGGCGAGGGCTGCGACTGCCGCCGTGTCGGCGCGCAGGATGCGTGGCCCGAGCGGGATGGCGGTGACGAAGGGGAGCGCGCGCAGCATCTTGCGCTCGTCTTCGGAGAAGCCGCCTTCCGGGCCGACCAGCAGCGCGAGCTTCCGCTCCTTCAGCTTGGTGAGCGCGGGGACGGGATTGTTGGTCGAGGAATCTTCGTCGCAGAAGATCAGCCGGCGCTCGCTGTCCCAGCCTGACAAAAGGCGCTCCAGCTTCACCGGCTCGCGCGTTTCGGGGATGGCGAGGATGCCGCACTGCTCGGCGGCCTCGACCGCATTCGACGCGATGCGGTCGGTGCCGATTTTTGCGACCTGCGTGTGCTGGGTGACGACAGGCTGCAGCACGCCGGCGCCCATCTCGACGGCTTTCTGGACGAGATAGTCCAGCCGGCCGACTTTTAGCGGCGCGAAACAGTAGACGAGATCGGACGGCGCCGGCTGCGGGCGCGCAAGCTCGACCGGCGTGAGCTGCACGGCCTTCTTCGACTTTGCCGTCAGCCGCGCCAGCCATTCGCCGTCGCGGCCGTTGAACAGAAGCACCTCGGCGCCTTCGCCAAGGCGCATCACGTTGGAGAGGTAGTGGCTCTGCTGCGCGCTGGCATCGATCGGGAGATCCTTTCCGAGATCATCCGTCACATAGAGCCGTTTCAAGGTGTAGTTCGCGCGCATCTTCGAGCAATGAGCCGCCGCGCGGGAGCCGGTCAAGCGCGGCGCCGAAAAAAGTGCTTGACCCAGAGCCGGATTGAATATAGCAGATTTGTTATAGAAAGAGTTGGTTATATAGATGCTGACCACCGAACGACTGGACGCACTGTTCTTCGCGCTTTCCGACCCGACGCGGCGCGCCATCGTGGCGAAGCTGGCCGAGGGCGAGGCGACGGTGAACGAACTGGTCGAGCCGTTCGAGATCAGCCAGCCGGCGATCTCCCGTCACCTGAAGGTGCTCGAGGCGGCGGGGCTGATCTCGAAGGGCAGGGAGGCGCAGAAGCGTCCGTGCCGGCTCGAGCAGAAGCGGATGGAAGAGATGAATGTCTGGATCGAGCGTATCTGCAAGATTTGGGAAGAGAACTATCGCCGCCTCGATGCGTTGCTCGACGCGGAGATGAAGTCGCCGCCCCCCAAGCGGCCGAAGTGACGATCACCCCTAACCCCGAAGAAAAAAGAGTGGAGAGAGACATGCCTGTAACAGTAGCGACCCCGTCCGATACGGAATTCTCCGTGACCCGTGTGTTCAACGCGCCGGCAAGGCTTGTGTTCGACTATCACACCAAGGTCGAGCACGTGAAAAAATGGCAGCTTGGGCCGGATGGCTGGTCGATGCCCGTCTGCGAGATCGATCTGAGGGTCGGCGGCAAATATCACTATAAATGGCGCGGCGACGCCGAGGGCATGGAATTCGGGGCGCGCGGCGAGTTCAAGGAAATCGTCGCGCCGACGAGGCTGGTCCATACCGAAAGCATGTATGGCGTGCCGGGTGCGGAAGGCGAAGTGGCGCTCTGCACGCTGACCTTCGACGAGAAGGGTGGCCGGACGACGCTCGTCACCACGATGAAGTTCTCGTCCAAGGAGGTGCGCGACGGCGCGATGGCTTCCGGCATGGCCGACGGCATGTCGACCAGCTACGATCGGATGGAACAGGCCTGGTCGAAGAAGGCGGCTTAACCCGTCACAATTTGCTCGGAAAAATGCTAATCCTGCCGGTGCGGCCAGTTGGTCGCTTCGGCGGGATTTTTCATATGCGCGCGGCCATCTCCTTCGGCGTCCTCATGCTGGCGACCGTTCAGGCGTCCACGACCGGCGGCCTCAACTGCCATGCGGAAGACGAGACCGTCACCTATGAGCTTCGGGCCGGCATCACGCGCGGGCTCGGTTCGCCGGCCTTCAACTTCAACGGCAGGCTGACGATCGCCAAGGGCGTGCCGGAGGCTTTTCGCACGACGATTTTCGAAGCGCAGGATCTCACGATGTACTGGCTGGACGAGATGCGGCTGATGCTGCGCGTCCATCGCGAGCGCCGGGACCCAAACGGCTCGGTCGAGATCGAGGTGATGACGCAGGTCAGCGAGGAGGGCGTCTATGGTGGGCAATACACGATCACCGTGGACGGTGCCGTGCCGGGCGGCGAACCGGTCAAGATCATTGGCACGAATACGTGCTGGGTGGAGTAGGCATGAAAATTTTGGCTCAAGCCATTTTGGTGGGCAGTCTCATCTTGATGACGATCTTTGGCGTTTTCGCCTTCGTCGGCTGGAGTGCCACTCAGGCCCAATGTCCGGACGGTAACGACTGTGGTGATGCTCTAACGGCGTTATATCTGGGTATGACAGTCGCATTGATATCTGCAGCCGTGTTCTTTGGCGCTGCCTTGTTTCTTCGCAAGCCCGGGTAACTCGCATCTAAGCCGCACTCGCATGCCACACAGGCCGGTAGCCGGCGCGGAGAATATCGACGGTCGCCGGCGGCGTGAGCAGTTTTGGGTCGGTGATGATGGCGGGCACGACAGGTTCGCCGTAGCCGTCGAAACTCCACGGCAGGAGCTTGTCACCTCTTACCGCATAAGCCTGATCACCGCTGGCGATCATCGCGCCGTCCGGCAGCTTTGCGATGTCGGCCTTACTGATTAGCGGCAGCGGCTTGCGGCTGGAGGCATGTCGCTCCGCGTGCAGCCTTCGGTCGAGTTCGCCGGCCTTCGGTTCGACGCGGTGAAAGGCGTCGGCGTAGTAGCCGACAAACAGCTTTGCCCGCTCACGCTGGCAGAAGAAGCAGGGGCGGTGGCCGGCGGCGAGTGCGGTCACCTCGTCGAGGAAAAACAGCTCCGTCCAGCCTGCCGCCGTCCCGTGCTCGCGGTTGAAGCCCATCGCATCGCGCGGTTTTCGGCCGGGCAGCAGGTCCAGCGTGCAGACGATCCAGGCCGGGTTCGTCCAGCGTTTCCTGAGCAGCGTCTTCGTCGCCGGATCGTGGATGATGCCGCGATTGCCCGTGAACAGGCCGCGCGCCGCATGGACATGTATCTCTCCGAACGGATCGACGCGGTTCTGCAGCACCACTCGTCTCTCCCCTTGTCAGCCCGCTCATGCTAACGGTCGCGCCGGCATTGTCACTTGGGGTTTGTCAGGAGAGATGGCGGCAAAGCGCGTTCTCGTCGTCGTGAACTACGACAATACGGGCCTCGGCCAGGTGGGAACCGCACTTGGTGAAGCGGGCGCCGCGATCGACGAGCGCAGGGTGCACAATGGCGGCGTGCTGCCGAAGGATGCGAGCCAGCACGATGCGATGGTCGTGCTCGGCGGCGGGCAGAACGCACTGGACGACGAGACCTATCCCTATATCCCGTCGCTGCTCGAGCTGATGTGCGACTTCGAGCGCACCAATAAGGCCGTGCTCGGCATCTGCCTCGGCAGCCAGCTTCTGGCGCGGGCGTTCGGCGCCGAGAACAGCATCGGCACGGCGACGGAATTCGGCTGGCACGGCGTGTCGCTCACCGACGCCGGCAAGCACGATCCCGTGCTGGGCGCGCTGCCTGAAAATTTTCCGATTTTCCAATGGCACGACGACACGTTTTCCTTGCCGCCGGGGGCTGAACGGCTGGCCACCAACAGTGCGGTCGAGAACCAGGCGTTCCGCATCGGCCGCGCGGCCTATGGCATGCAGTTCCACTTTGAAGCGGACCGGAAGCTGGTGCGCGGCTGGAACGAAGCGTTCGCCGGCTGGATCGCCGAGCGCCATCCGGACTGGGCCGGCGTGTTCGAGGCGGAGGCTGCCCGTCATGGCCCGGCTGCCGACGCGGTGGGGCTGCAGATCGCCAGGGCGTGGGTCTCTGCTATCTAATCACGTTGCATTTTCGCAACGCGGCCCGGTCAAAGCGCCGGGACACCTGAAAATGCCGCTGGTTTGTAACAATGCGCCCGTCTAACAGCCGCGCTGCCGACACAGAGCGGAAACACCAAGACACTATTGAGCACGCGGCCCGGTTGAAATCGGTTCGGTTGGGAACCGTTTCGTAACCAAGCCGTTGCTAGAAAGCATCGAATTTTAGAGATGACCGTGATGAAAGCTGCGTTTTTGTCCCTCGCCATGGTTGCCGCGATCTGTGTGTGCGGCATTGGCATCTACGCCGCCGATGCGGCGAGCGGTCATCAGGTCGTCGACGGTTACGGCGTCGTCGCCCTCAATCGCTAGAACCCGATCTCCGGAAAAGCTTGGCCTGCGACCTGCAGGATCTGCTTGTCGCGCCCGTCGATGACGAGCGCGGACAAAATGCCTGACTGAAACGCCGCCGTGTCGAGATTGACGCGGTTCGGGCGGACGTCCGGCTGGCCGCACGGCGTGTGGCCGTGGACAATGATCTTCGGATAGAGAGGCTCGTAGCGGTGGAACTCGCCGCGGATCCAGATCAGGTCCTGCCGGTCCTGCCGTTCGAGCGCAATGCCCGGCCGGATCCCGGCATGGCAGAAGAAGAAGTCGCCCGCCGAAGCTGAAAATTTCAGGGCGCCGAGAAACTCGCTGTGCGAACGCGGCACGGCGCGCGCCAGTTCGCGATGGCCGCGGTCGATCAGATGCGGCTCGAAGCTCAGATCGACGCCGTAGCTGAGCGCCGTCTGGTAGCCGCCATTGTGGGCGAAGAGGGAGTTCGGGTCGGGCCGGGCGAGAAATTCGAGCAAGCCGAGATCGTGGTTGCCGGCGAGCGAGAGGATGCGCGGCTCGTCCCGCGAAGCACGCATCAGGAAGTCGATGACGCCGCGCGAGTCTGGCCCTCGGTCAACATAGTCGCCCAGGTGGACGATCAGCCAATCCTGCTGCGGATGACGCGCGCGGTCTTCGGCAATCGCGCGGTGCATTTTCTCCAGGAGATCGAGCCGGCCGTGGACATCGCCGATCGCATAGACGCGCGTGCCGGCAGGTCCGCTTGCTTCGGCGAAATGAATGCCCGTCGCCAACTCACCCGACCACGACGACGTGCAGCGCGCGCGGGCCGTGCGCGCCAAGGATGATCTTCTGCTCGATGTCGCCCGAGCGCGACGGGCCGGAGATAAAATTCACGGTGCGCGGCATCTCGCCTTTGCCGTATTTCTTGCGCACGCGGCTGATGGCGGCTTCGAGGTCGCCGTCGACCTGAGCGGCGTCGACGATGACGATGTGATGCTCGGGTAAAAAATTGATGGTGGTCGGGTTGGCGTCTCCCGACACCATCACCAGGGTACCGGTTTCGGCGACGGCCGAATTCGCATGGCTGACGCCCACCTCGTCGTCGCCGTCCGACGGGCCGGATTTGACTTGCAGCGAGCGCTGCTTGTCCCACGGGATGGTCGTCAGCCGTTTGTCCAAGCCCATGCGGAATGTTGCCGGCAGATTTCGCTCGCGCAGATAGGCGGCGACCGCGCGCGGCACCGCGTCGTAGTCCTTCACGCGATCGACCGTTGCGGCGAGACCTTCGAGCTTCGTGCAGAACAGCGCGACGCGCTCTTCGGGCGGTAGTTTTCCGCGCACCGGAATGACGCCTTTCGGCGCGCGCTTCAGCCGGTCGGCTACGGCCTGCGCGCGCGCCTCCGCATTGACATGCGCGTCGAGCGAAGCGCGCACCTTGGCAAGAATGGCGTCGCGGGCGCTCATCACAGTGCCGCCTGTTTCGCGATCGCGTCGCGGTCGCGGAGCTGTTGCATAAAGGTGCGGCGCTCGGGCGCGGGCATGTCGCGATGTTTCGTCCAGCCGCCTGCCAGCGGTAGCCAGGCGAAGCGCCCCTCAGCCGGCGCGAACAGCGCCAGCAGGGGCACGCCGATCGCGGCCACCACATGGTATAGCAGGGGGCGTCGCGCGAAGAACGCCCAGAGCTTCAATCCGTAGCGCTGGGTGCGCGGCGCGAGCTTGCGCTCGAATTCGCGCTCGCGCCAATGCCGCATCATCTTCGGCAGCGGAATGCGCATCGGGCAGACACTTTCGCAGCGCCCGCAGAAGGTCGAGGCGTTGGGCAGGTGCCCACCTTTGTCGACGCCGATCAGCGACGGCGTGAGCACCGCGCCCATCGGGCCGGGATAGACCCAGCCATAGGCGTGGCCGCCGACGGAGTGATAGACCGGGCAGTGGTTCATACAGGCGCCGCAGCGGATGCAGCGCAGCATGTCCTGGAACTCGGTGCCGAGCATGGATGAGCGACCGTTGTCGAGCAGCACGACATGGTACTCGGCCGGCCCGTCGACATCGCCCTTGCGGCGCGGGCCGGTGGAGAGCGTGGTGTAGACGCTCATCTCCTGGCCGGTGGCCGAGCGCGCCAGAACGCGAAAGATCTGTGTGGCGTCTTCGAGCGTCGGCACGATTTTCTCGATCGACGCCATGACGATGTGCACGCGCGGCAAGGTCTGCGTCAGGTCGCCATTGCCCTCATTGGTGACGATGATCGAGGTGCCGGTCTCGGCGACGAGGAAATTCGCGCCGGTGATGCCGACGTCTGCGGAAAAATATTCCGAGCGCAGCACACGACGCGCTTCACCCAGCAGCGCCTCGGGCTCGGACAGGTCGCGATCCGGCGGCAGATGGTCGTGCACGCGCCGGAAATCTTCCTCCACCTGTTCCTTGTTGAGATGCACGGCCGGCGCGATAATGTGGCTCGGATGCTCGCCGCGCAACTGGATGATGTATTCGCCAAGGTCGGTCTCGACCGGGCGGATGCCCTGCTTTTCGAGGAAATCGTTGAGTCCGATCTCCTCGGTGATCATCGACTTGCCCTTGGTGACCGTGCGCGCCTTGGCGCCGCGGCAGATGTCGAGGATGAAGGCGCGCGCGGCCTCGGCATCCTCGGCCCAGTGCACGAAGCCGCCGGCCTCGGTCACCTTCTGCTCATAAGCTTCGAGATAGAGGTCGAGATGGGCAAGCGCGTGATCCTTGATCGCCTTGGCGCGGTCACGCAGCGCGTCGAACTCGGGCAGCGCCTCGATCGATGCCTTGCGCTTGTCGATGAAACCGGCGCGGACATTGACAAGCGCCTTCTGCAGCGGCGCGTCGGCCAGTGCCTCGCGCGCATTCTGCTTGAAGCTGGGTGAGGTGACTTGCATCAGATTCCGCCCCCTCTCTCCTTCCAACACCCCTCATCCGTCGCCTTCGGCGACACCTTCTCCCACAAGGGGAGAAGGGGGAGCGTTGCATTTGCGCTGCCGCCAATCGCCAGCGCTGAAAAATTGCAGCGAGGCAGAGGCCAGACCCCTTCTCCCCTTGTGGGAGAAGGTGTCGCCCTCGGGCTTGCTGGAAGCAAGCACGAGAAAAGGCGACGGATGAGGGGTGTTGGACGAAGCACGAGCGTTTCTACCCCCGCCCCCCGATCGGCGGGCCGTCGGTCATGCCGGCGAGCACTTCCGCGACGTGGCGCGCTTCGATCTTCGACCCCTGCCGCTTCAGCTTGCCGGCCATGTTCATCAGGCAACCGAGATCGCCGGCGAGCAAGGTGTCGGCCCCCGTCGCGTCGATCGTCTCGGTCTTTTTCTCGACGATAGCGTTGGAGATATCCGGATACTTCACGCAGAACGTGCCGCCGAAACCGCAGCACACATCCGGGTCCTGCATCTCGACCAGCTTCAGGCCGGGGATCGAGTGGAGCAGCGCGCGCGGCTGCGCCTTGACGTTCAGCTCGCGCAGCCCGGAACAGGAATCGTGATAGGTGACCGAACCGGCGGCGGCGACGTGCGCTGCTTTCACGCCGCGCACATCGACCAGGAAGCTGACGAGTTCGTGGACCTTGGCCGAAAAGGCGCGGGCGCGCGCCTCCCAACGGGCGTCGCCGGCGAAGAGCCCGGGATAATGCTTCTTCAGCATGCCGGCGCAGGAGCCGGACGGCGCGACGATGTAGTCGAAGCCCTCGAAGGCGGCGATGGTGTTCTCGGCGATGGCCCGCGCATCGGCGCGGTCGCCCGAATTGTAGGCCGGCTGGCCGCAGCAGGTCTGCGCCAGCGGCACCTCGACCTCGCAGCCGGCTTCCTCGAGCAGCTTCATCGACGCAAAACCGATCGTCGGCCGGAAGAGATCGACCAGGCAGGTGACGAACAGCGCGACGCGCGGCCGGGTGTCAGCGGGTTTGTGCTGCATTTTTCTCCGGCTTGCTTTTGGCTGGCTGGTTTCGGGTCACGGGCTTGGCGCTGTCGCCGCGCTGCGCGAGTCTCAGCCGCGAGACGCGCCGCCAGCCGCCGCTGCGCTCGGTCTCGGCCAATGCCTGGCCGACGAAATCGATATGCGCGACAGCTGCCTTGCGGGCTTCGGCCGGATCGCCCGCCATCACCGCGGAGAAGATCGCGCGGTGCTGCCGGAGCAGGTCTTCGCGCGCGCCGGGCTGGGTGAAAAGGGCGAGGCGGTTGCGGAACACGCCGTCGGAGAGCAGCCGGTAACAGGAGCGCAGCGTGTGCAAGAGCACGATGTTGTGGGCGCACTCGCCGATCGCACTGTGGAACTCGACGTCGATCGCGGCTTCGTCCTCGAAATTGCCGCGGCTGTGGGCGCGCTCCATGCGCTCGATGATCGACGACAGAAGCGCGCGGTCATCCGCCGTCGCGCGCCTGGCCGCGAACTCTGCCGCGACGCCTTCCATCTCGCGGCGGTATTCGAGATAGTCGGCCACCGCCTTCGGGTGCGAGGCGATCAAATCCATGACCGGCCGGGCGAACACCTCGCCGATGACATCGGCGACATAGGTGCCGCCGCCATGGCGGGAGGCGAGGAGCCCGCGCGTCTCCAGATCCTTCAGCGCGTCGCGCAGGATCGGCCGCGACACGTCGAGCTGCTTGGCGAGGTCGCGTTCGCCGGGCAGCCGGTCGCCGACGCCCAGCACGCCCTCCAGGATAAGCCCCTCGATCTGCAGGACGACCTCGTCCGCAGTCTTCGAATGCTCGATCCTGGAAAAAAGCTCGCCCAAGAGTGCTCGCCCGTTGGTCACGGCAAGATAGAGGCGCGGCCCGCAACTGGTCAAATAAATTATCCAATTGCTCGCCCAATTGGTTGCCGGCGTCGCAGGCGCGATAATTTCAGGCGCGACATTGTCGCACATGGGAATGACGTTGCCGTAACGTCATAACGGACAACGATTTTCCCTGGAGCGCGCCATGTCCGTCGAGCCGTCGAAACTCGACTTCACGCCTACGTTGACCGGATCGGTCATGGGTTTTCCGGCCCATGACGGCCGTCCGGGCGCGCTGGGCGAAGTGCATGCGCGGCCGCACCCGCTGATTTCGGCGCCGCGGGTCGTGGTGCAGCTCTCCTTCATGACGGAGGGCGGCTCCGGCGTCGATCACGCGGTTCTGTCGGAACTGTCGCGGCGGCTTGGCATCGCGGCGCCCGACCGCAATGCGCGCCACCATTCGATGAAATGGGGGCCGGGCACGCTCTCCTGGGAGCGGCACACGGAATTCTCCTCCTATCTCTGGGAAGGCCCGCTCGGCGCCCGCGACGGCAGCCAGGCGGAGGCCTCGCCCTTCGGCCACGGCTTCATGCCGCCGGGCACGGTCATTTCCGGCATCCGGCTGGAGATCCGCAAATGGACGCCGCAGGCGGAAAAACTGATCGCCGGTTTCGATCCCGCCAGCCTCTGCTATTCCGTGGTCGAGAACGGCATGGCCGCGGTGGTGACCGATTTCCGCCAGGATGGAGACGGGCTGACCCGCATGCTGGTGCTCGACCGCGGCCTGTCGCCGGCGCGCACCGGCGCGCTGGCGCAGCGGCTGATCGAGATCGAGACATATCGCACGCTCGCCATGCTTGGCCTGCCGCTGGCGCAGTCGCTGTCGGCGCGCGTGCGGCGCATGGAGGATCGCCTGGTGCAGGTCACCACGGAGATGCGCGCCAACGGACGCCGCAACAGTCAGGGGCAGCTTTCGGAGCTGACCGTGCTCGCCGCCGAACTCGAGGCGGACGCCGCGGCAAGCCTCTACCGTTTTGGCGCGAGCCGCGCCTATGACGGCATTGTCGAGGAGCGCCTGGCAGCGCTCGATGAGGAGGCTGTGCCGGGTTACGACACCTGGGCCGGCTTCCTGCAGCGGCGCGTCGCGCCGGCGATGCGCACCTGCCGCTCGGTCGAGGAGCGCATGGCGAACCTGTCGCGCAAGTTGACGCGCGCCACGACGCTGCTCCGGACCTGGGTGGACGTTGAGGTGGAAAAGCAGAACCGCGATCTGCTCGCTTCGATGAACAATCGCGCGCGGCTGCAACTGCGCTTGCAGCAGACGGTGGAAGGACTGTCGGTCGCGGCGGTGTCCTATTACGTCGTCGGGCTGATTTCCTATCTGGCCAAGGGTACAGGCCTGTTCGGCGAGACGCTGAAGCCGGAACTCGTCACCGCGCTTGCCGTGCCGGTGGTGGTGGCCGCGGTGTGGCTGTTCGTGCGCCGGCTAAGGCGTTCCCATCGCGAGGAAGACAAGGTCCCGACGCCGGTTCGCTAGCGGCCAACAGGCTGTTTGCACGCCACTGCGCTTACTGGTAAACAGATTTGACCAGTAGCGCGGAGCCATGAAATGACCGGTCTCGCCATGCCGAAAGCCGATCCGGCGACGCTGTCGAAGCGCGCCGAGATCGTCGCCGACATGCGCATCATCGTGCCCGGCGAAGGCGTGGTCGACACGATCAATGAGATGCGCGCCTTTGAGAGCGACGGGCTGACGGCCTACCGCCAGCTTCCGCTCGTCGTTGTGCTGCCGCAGACGGTCGCGCAGGTGTCGCGCATCCTCAAATATTGCAACGACCGCAACATCCGCGTCGTGCCGCGCGGTTCCGGCACCTCGCTGTCGGGCGGCGCGCTGCCGCTGGAAGATGCGGTGCTTCTGGTGATGAGCCGCTTCAACCGCATCCTCGACATCGATTTTCTGAACCGCTGCGTCGTGGCGCAACCCGGCGTCACCAATCTCGGCATCACGCATGCTGTCGAGCAGGAAGGCTTCTACTACGCACCGGATCCGTCATCGCAGATCGCCTGCTCGATCGGCGGCAATGTCGCGGAAAATTCCGGCGGCGTGCACTGCCTGAAATACGGGCTGACAGCCAACAACGTGCTCGGCATCGAGATGGTGCTGATGAATGGCGAGGTGGTGCGGCTCGGCGGCAAGCATCTGGACAGCGAAGGTTACGACCTGCTCGGCGTCATGACCGGCTCGGAAGGGCTGCTCGGCGTCGTCACCGAGGTGACGGTGCGCATCCTGAAGAAGCCGGAGACGGCACGCGCGCTGCTGATCGGTTTTCCGACCAGCGAGCAGGGCGGCCAATGTGTCGCCGACATCATCGGCGCGGGCATCATTCCCGGCGGCATGGAAATGATGGACCGGCCGGCGATCCACGCGGCCGAGGATTTCGTCAAGGCGGGCTACCCGCTCGACTGCGAGGCGCTGCTGATCGTCGAGCTCGACGGGCCGGGCGTTGAGGTCGATCATCTGATCGGCCAGGTCGAAGCGATCGCGCTCAAGAACGGCTCGACCACCTGCCGGATTTCGCAGAGCGAACAGGAGCGGCTGTCCTTCTGGGCCGGCCGCAAGGCGGCCTTCCCGGCAGTGGGTCGCATCTCGCCGGACTATTACTGCATGGACGGCACGATCCCGCGCAAGGAACTGCCCAAAGTGCTGGCCGGCATGCGCGAGCTGTCGGAAGAGTACGGCCTGCGCGTCGCCAACGTCTTTCACGCCGGCGACGGCAATCTGCACCCGCTGATCCTCTACGACGCCAATCTGCCCGGCGAATTGGAAAAAGCGGAAGCCTTCGGCGCCGATATTCTCCGGCTCTGCGTCAAGGTCGGTGGCGTGCTGACCGGCGAGCACGGGGTTGGCGTCGAGAAGCGCGATTTGATGCCCGAAATGTTCAACGAGATCGACCTCGACCAGCAGATGCGCGTGAAATGCGCCTTCGACCCCAACCATCTGCTCAATCCGGGAAAAGTCTTTCCGCAACTGCGCCGCTGCGCCGAGCTTGGCCGCATGCATGTCCATCGCGGGCAGGTGGCGTTTCCGGACATTCCGAGGTTCTGAGCCTTGCTGTTTCGGCGCGAAACCCTGGACGGCATCGCGGATGGCAGCGTCACGCTGGCCTTTCGCCGCTGGAAGCGCCCGGGCGCGAAAGCCGGCGGATCGACACGCACGCAGGTGGGTGTTGTGCGTTTCGGCAAAGTCGAAACGATCGAAGCCGCATCTCTGGCCGAGGCAGATGCGAAGCGCTCCGGCTTTCACGATCTGGCCGCGCTGAAGGACATGCTCGGCCCGGACGATGGCAACCCCGTCTATCGGATCGAGCTGAAAGGCATCGAGGCGGACGCGCGCGAGGCGTTGCGCGAGACGGCGTCCTTCACGGATGCCGAATGGCGGAAGCTCGAAGCGCGGTTCGCGCGCTGGGAACAGGAACGGCCGGGTTATTTCCCGGGCATCCTGAAGCTGATCGGCGAACGTCCCGCGACCGTCTCGACGGAACTGGCCAAAGCGCTCGGCGCGGAGCGCTTCGCCTTCAAACAGGATGTGCGCAAGCTGAAGGAGCTTGGCCTGACGGAAAGCCTCGAGGTTGGCTACCGGCTGTCGCCAAGAGGCGAGGCGGCGCTCAGGAGGCTCGGCACCAGTTCCTCTCCCCAATGGGGAGAGGTGCCGACCGGAGGGAGGCGGTGAGGGGGAATCAGAACTTGGGTTCCTCTCCCCCGCGAAGCGGGGGAGAGGTGGCTCGGGCGAAACAGGCGGCGAATGCCGCCGCGCCCGAGACGGAGAGGGGGGCGGAACAACCCGGCCGCCGCTCGCCGAAGAGTATCGCCCGCGCTCGCCTGCTGCGCCGCGGCGACAACCAGGCGGAAGCGACGCTCTGGGATGAGGTGAAAGCGAAGAAGCTCGGTGGACATAAGTTCGTCCGCCAGATGCCGTTCGGCCCATACTTCGCTGATTTTGCATGTCGCAGCGCGAGGCTCGTTGTGGAACTGGATGGCAGCCAGCATGCTGAAAGCAACTATGACCGACGGCGCGACGAATTCAGGCGGGATTCCGGGTATTCAGTCGTCCGTTTCTGGAGCAGCGATGTTCTGAAAAACAGAACCAGCGTTTGCGAAACGATTTTGGCGGCGCTGGAGGGTCAGTTATCGGAAGACACGGTCGGACCGGACCTGCGATTTGTTTTCGCCAAGTCGACGTCGGGGGAGCCGTAGATGGTGCCCCCCTCTCCGCCTCGCTTGCGGCTTTGCCGCGCTCGGCACCTCTCCCCCGCTCCGCGGGGGCGAGGAACCCAAGATCGGGGGCGCTCATGACCACCCTGACCCCCACCACCGCCGCCGATGTCCTCTCCGCCGTCCAGTGGGCGGCGGGCGAAGAGCAGCCGCTGGAGATCGTCGGGCATGGCTCGAAACGCGGGATCGGCCGACCGGTGCAGGCGGCGCATACGCTCGACCTGTCGAAGCTGGCGGGCGTCACGCTCTACGAGCCGGAGGAGCTTGTGCTCTCGGCGCGCGCCGGCACGCCGCTGGCGGAGATCGAGGCGCTGCTGGAGAAGAACGGCCAGGAACTCGCCTTCGAGCCGATCGACTACGGTCCGCTGCTCGGCGGCAGCGGCCAAGGGCGCAAGACCGGCACGATCGGCGGAACGCTGGCGGCGAACCTTGCCGGTCCGCGCCGCATCAAGGCGGGCGCGGCGCGCGATCACATCCTCGGCGTGCACGCCGTGTCCGGACGCGGCGAGGCGTTCAAGTCGGGCGGGCGCGTGGTGAAGAACGTCACCGGCTACGATCTGTCGAAAGCGATGGCCGGTTCGTGGGGCACGCTCGCCGTGCTCACCGACGTGACGTTCAAGGTATTGCCGCGCGCGGAGACCGAGACGACGATCGCCGTGCGCGGCCTGCTCGATGAGGACGCGACGCGCGCAATGGCATTGGCGCTTGCGTCGAGCGCGGAAGTGTCGGGCGCGGCGCATCTGCCGGAAGGGATTGTCGGCCGCGTTGCGGGCGGCGTACTCGGCAAGGACGCGGCGACGCTGTTGCGCGTCGAAGGCTTTGGACCGTCGGTGGCCTATCGTGTCGAGACGCTGAAGACGCTGCGGAAAAATGCGGGGCCGATCGAGGCGCTTTCGGTGGAGCAGTCAAAGCGCGTTTGGCGCGACATCCGCGACTGCATTCCGTTTGCCGACGGCAGCGAGACGCCGGTATGGCGCATCTCCGTCGCGCCGTCCGACGGGCACGCGCTGGCGCTGGCGCTCCGCATCGAGGCGCCGGCCGAAACCTTCTACGATTGGCAGGGTGGATTGGTCTGGGTTCGCCTAAACGGTGATCCCGAGGCCGATCTCGTGCGCCGCCTGACGAGAAAATTCGGCGGCCACGCGACGCTGGTTCGCGCCAGCGCGGCGCATCGCGCCGCCGTGCCGGTCTTCGAACCGCAACTGCCGGCGCTTGCCGCGCTGTCGGTGCGGCTGAAAGAACAGTTCGACCCGAAGGGTATCCTCAATCCGGGGCGAATGGGGTAGGATGGTGCTCGCTATTCAAAGGACTGCGACATGAACATCGATGATGTGTTGAGCAGCGATCCCGAGATTGTTTCGGGTGCGGTTGTCTTCAAGGGAACGCGCGTGCCGATCGAAGTCTTCTTCGTGAATCTTGCCGCCGGCGTAGGCCTGGATGAATTTCTCGAGAACTTCCCGACAGTTGAACGGCATCAGGTCGAGGCGTTGTTGCAGATCGCTCGAGACGATATGGAATCGCATTTTGAGAGAGCAGCTTGAAGGCTGTTCTCGACGAAAACGCACCGCGTGCTCTCGTCGCGGTGCTGCGGGGTTTTGATTGCTCCATTTCGCCCTTTCCGAACGCCTGGAAGGGCCTGAAGAACGGCAGACTTCTGGAGCGCCTCGAGATCGACGGCTTCGATCGACTCCTTACCTGCGACAAGAACATCGAGTGGCAGCAGCCATTGCGAAATCGAAAAGTCGCCGTGGTTGTCCTTCCTGTTCAGGACATCAAGACGCTGAGTGCCGGAGCGGAACGGATTGCGCTGGCGCTTAAGTCGGCGAAACCCGGGGCAGCAACCCAAGTCCACCTTGACATTGATTTGAGATAGTTCCGAGCGGTCGTGCAAACCTCCTTCACCCTCGCCCAGCTTGCCGATCCGCATGTCGCGGAATCGGAAAAGATCCTGCGCAAATGTGTGCATTGCGGGTTCTGCACCGCGACCTGTCCGACCTATGTGACGCTCGGCAACGAGCTCGACAGCCCGCGCGGCCGCATCTACCTGATCAAGGACATGCTGGAGAACGGCCGTCCGGCGGACACCGAAATCGTCACGCATATCGACCGCTGCCTCTCCTGTCTCGCCTGCATGACGACCTGCCCGTCCGGCGTGCACTACATGCATCTCGTCGATCATGCCCGCGCGCATATCGAGAAAACATACCGCCGGCCGATCCTCGATCGCATGATCCGCGGCGTGCTTGCGATGGTGCTGCCCTATCCGGCGCGGTTTCGCGCGGCGCTCAAGCTGGCAGCGCTCGGCCGTCCCTTCGGTGCCTTGTTCGAGAAGATCGGGCCGTTGAAACCGCTGGCCGCAATGCTGAAGCTTGCGCCGTCGTCGCTGCCGCCGCAGGCGAGCACGGTGCGTCCGATCGTGCACGTGCCGTCGAAAGAGAGGCGAAGGCGGGTCGCGCTGCTCACCGGCTGCGCGCAGTCGGTGCTGGAGCCAAACATCAATGACGCGACGGTCCGGCTGCTGACGCGCCTCGGCATTGAAGTCGTGCTGCCGGAAGGCGAGGGGTGCTGCGGCGCGCTGGTCCATCACATGGGGCACGAGGACGATGCGCTTGCCGCCGCGCGGCGCAATGTCGACGCCTGGACGCGTGAGATGGAAAACGGGCTCGACGCGATCGTCATTACCGCATCCGGCTGTGGCACGACGATCAAGGATTACGGTTTCATGCTCCGCCTCGACCCAGCCTATTCGGACAAGGCGGCACGCGTCTCGTCGCTGGCGAAAGACGTGACCGAATTTCTCGCCTCGCTCGATCTGCCGGCGCCGGCGGTGAAACCCGATCTCGCCGTGGCCTACCACTCGGCCTGCTCGATGCAGCACGGCCAGAAGCTCACGCGGCAGCCGAAGGAACTGCTGGCCAAGGCGGGCTTTACCGTGCGCGAGCCGCGCGAGGGACATTTGTGCTGCGGTTCGGCCGGCACCTATAACATCCTGCAGCCGGACATCTCGGCGCGGCTGCGCGACCGCAAGGTGAAGAACCTCGCAGCGACCGGTGCGTCGATCATCGCGACAGGAAATATCGGCTGCATGACGCAGATCGCCGATCGTGCCGGCATGCCCATCGTGCACACGGTCGAGCTGCTCGACTGGGCATGGGGCGGGCCGAAGCCCGCGGCGCTGGCGCGAGCCCGTCAGCCCGTTACCGGTTGAGCCCCACCAAGCCGGCGGCGCCACCACAAGACGTAAGGCACC
>Ga0335075_10001925_pt1 | contig 33773 bp, 25 predicted proteins | sample Lox_Sample_24_FD_206723 | JGI IMG/M metagenome (GOLD analysis project Ga0335075, IMG submission 206723) | Soil microbial communities from Loxahatchee National Wildlife Refuge, Florida, United States - Lox_Sample_2.4 | ecosystem: Environmental > Terrestrial > Soil > Wetlands | place: USA...
GTCCGCCGTCTCTTTCGCCCAGCACTCGCCCAGCAGCTCCGCCAAGCCCTCGCCCGTTTGGTGCTTCAAACGCAAAATGACTTCGCGGAGCAAACCGTCATACCTCCCCAGCCGAAGCACCTGCTCGAAAGCGAATGCCTCATCCCGGCAAGCATGGCAGCGTCCTTCGATCACGGCGAATGGGCCGATGGTGCCGGCGCAGCGCGGACAGATTTCATGGGAATCGGTGAAAAGCTCTTGACGGCACCCCGAACAGAAATGCGCTTGCTCCGCGGCGAGAGGTTGGCCGCACAGCAGACAACAGCCGGGATAGATCAGGTGCCCCGCACCGATCAGCAGCTGATGCCCCAGGGTAGTGAGATGATCCAGCCACGAAACCGTCATGACCCATCACTCCGAAAGATATTCGCGCAGCTGATCGAGCATTTCGGCGAGCCAGTAATGAATGGTACGCAGCGATTTGCCGCAGCGGCGAGCGATTTCCTCGCGGCGCTCGCCCTGGACCCAGCCATCCCAGACTTGGCGCCACTGCGGCGGAAAGCGCGACACCGCCTGCTCGATGCGTTCGATGGTTTCACGATCCGGCGCTTGCGGGCGAGGATCGGCGACCTCGACAAGCGGCAAACGCTGCATGGGATCGGGCAAGCGGCTCAGGTCGATGGCGCGGCGGGCCGCGACGACGGCCAGCCACTTGCAAAAAGGACAACGCTCCTCCCATTTTTTCAAATTGGCAAAGACGCGCAGGAAGATGGCCTGACAGGCATCGTCCCATTCCTCGCGCCGGCTCGAGCCCAGCACGCGCGGCACGATGCTCCGTACCAGCGGCGTGAACTTGCAGGCCAGGGCGTCGCCCGCCTCCCGATCACCGGCCAGGAAGCGGTGTACCTTCGCGGCGCAGTTATCGGGGGGACAGTTACACTGAAACATCTGCGGTTCCGTTGGGAGAGGAGAGATCCTCATGCGGCCCCGCTGCGGCCGCCTCGGCGATCCGTCCATGCCGGCGCACCAGTACCATCGTGATGTCGTCCTTCTGCTCGGTGTGTTCCAGGGCTTGCTGAAGCAGAGCGCGCACGCGCTCGAACAGGCCCGCTCCCCCCGCGATCCGGCCCAACCGTTGCACCACGTCGATCGGGGTGTGCTCGTGCAGCTGGTCGAACAACCCGTCGGTCGCGAGCAACAGCTCGTCGCCATCCTCCAGGGTCCAGGTCTGCTGCTCGGCAGGGGAAGGCCGAATCAGTCCCAGCCAGGGGCCGCGCATCTTGAGAAGGACCGGCGTTTCCTGCCGTCCGCGGCGCAGCAACAGACGCGAGCCGCCCGCGGGAGCCACGACGACCTCGCCGTCCGAATACAGCCGCGCCAGGGTGCATTCCACGTAAACGCCCTCGGGCAGACAATCCGCGAGCAGATCGTGCATGGCTGCGAGCAGCTCCGCGGGTGTGCTCGGGGCCGGCTCCCAGCAGCGCTGCCAAATGTCGGGTAGCGTACTGGCCAGCAGATAGGCGTGATACCCGTGTCCCGTGATGTCGGCGAGCAGGATCCAGAGCGAGCCGTCGGAAAGCTCGCGACCGCCGAACCAATCGCCGCTGAACCAGGAATCCCCCACACGCTCGTAGGGCAGTGAATAGATTTCGCTGGAGTAACAGAGCGAGCGCGGCAGCTCGCCCTGCCGCGACCGTGAAACAAGCTGCGGGGCTTGGGGCTGGGAGGCGAGCTTGGCGATGTGGAGCAGGACGGCAGCGCGAAACGCGGGCCAGCTCACCGAGGCGAACGTCGAAATGGGCCGGGTGCGCAGGTACGTCTCGCCGGCGTGCAGGGCGTTGCGCGTTAGCATTTCCTGCTCGTGCTGGAGACGATATCGGCCTCGCATCGCTTCCATGAGCCGGTCGATCGGGAAATAGAGCATCTCATGCAGCTGCGCGCGGGCGCCGTCGCCGCGCTGCTGCAAAGCCTCGACCAGATCTGGCGGAGTAGGATAACGCGGCGCCATGTGGTTGCACTTCCTCGATCCGTCTCCAATGCCCGCCCTGGCCCCATTAGGGGGGTCAGCTATTGCATTGTACCGGGAGGAAGACAGAGAGGAATGGTGAGGCCGCTTGCGGCCTAGCGTGTTGCCGCTGAACGGCCCAATACCGCTAAGCCGCTTGCGGCCTGCGACCAGTGCTCTTCGAGATCCTTGAAATCGCGGAAGCCATAATGACGCCGCAGAGCCGCTTCGAAGCCGCTATCAAGCCCCTCGCGGACGAAGCGCGTAAAGTTCTGTGGTCCGCCCTTCTGGGAACACAGGAAATCCACGAGCGAAACGCTCTGCACGTAAAATGCCGTGATGCGATGCGGCTTCGGCCAGTCATCCTTGAAGACCATCAGCTCTTCCGCCGAGAACAGCTCGTGTCGGGAGCGCAGTGCCGAGACATTCTTTAAATAGCGCTCGACCTTCTCGCGCGGCTCGCTAAGGACGGCGATGCCCTCGTCGGCCCAGCGCGGAGCGAGCTGCTTCCCAAAGCGGTTGAAGAGTACGACGTGCGTCGTCTCGTGCGGCAGGACGTGCGTGAGCAGATCGGCCAAATCGCAATGCAAGTCAATCCGCCGCTCGACCACGCGCTCCAAGTTGGCGGCATCCCGTTTCATCGTCGAATGTCCCGGAGAATCGGCGCGCTCACCGGTCTGCCGGGCGTAATAGGCCGCGTTGGGAAACAGGAAGATGGTGCATTTGGGAGTCCACGCGGTCGGCTCCTCGCCGAACCATTTGCGGATCACGGTCGTGCGCGTCATCTCGGCAACCCGGGCCACCTGTTCGGCTCGTTCTTTCGCTTCGTGGTAGATGACGCGAAAATTCGCCGTCTCGACCTCCGGCCAATTCCGTCCCTGGGCCGGCACATGGCGGATCTCGATGCCGCGATCCTGAATGGCGCGTAACAGCTCCTTGCCGTGGCGTTGCATCTCAGGCGTCGTAGACAGGGCGAGGGCGGCCAGCACTTCCTTCTCCGCTTGCGCGGGAGGAACCCAGCCAGCCTTGTTCACGGACTCGTTGGCAACATAGAGCTTGCAATAGGCCCATAATTCGCGGTACGGCGCGGCCGCGCGGCTATCGAGACGATTGGCTTGCGCAAAAAGTCGATTGGCGGAGGGGTAGTTTTTCGCGTCGTACTCGCGCCGCGCTTGCTCCAGGACATCGCGGCTCGATGAGGGCTGCACGCTGTTGCTGTCGGCGAACGGATCGTGCTCCTCCGGCATCTGCATCCGCGCCGTCGGCGGCGGCGTCGGTTTGTCGGCTGTGCTCGCAGGGGGGGAGCTAGGGGCTGTCTGTGCAGCCAGCGACGCAATTGTCGGTGGGCCGGAGGTCGATGAGCTGGAAGGCGAGATATTGGCTGGACGACCGCCGGTTACCTCGATGTGGTAGCCGGGATCGAGGATCTGGAGTCGTTCCTGATATTTCCGCGCCTCGGCGTAGCGGTTGGTTTGTTGAAGCTCGCGGATGTAGCCGCGATAGGCTTCGCGAAGCGCGTTCATGTAATCGCGGCTGCCATCGACGCGCGCGATTTCTTTTTCGAGGCAGTACACGGCGGCCTGGTATTCGCCGCGGCGCAGGTTATCGCGGCCCTGCTGGAGCGCCGACTGGATCGCGAGCTGGGCCCTCAGCTTGCTCTCGGCATCCTCGCCGAGTGCCGAGCCAGCCCCAGGTACCAGAGCGAACCACGCAGCGGCGCACAGCGACACGAACAGGCCGTTCCGGACCATGACAGCATCCTTGCCCCGGGTCAGGAGAGGTTCCGCGCGTGAGCTCCGTCTGCGCGGATCCCTCCGCGCTGCCGGCCTGCGGCGAGACGGACAAAAAGAGCGGGTCGAATCGAGAGGTGAAAGTCTGGTGGTCGCTCACACGGTTGCGGTCGGGCCGCTTGCGGCTTAGCGGCTTAACAGCAGCGGGATGCGTTAAGCCGCAAGCGGCCGGTCGCGAACGAGGCTACCGTAGACGGAAGCGCTCAAAGTTGCAAGACGAGGTTGGCCGTTACTCGGCGCTGAGAATGCGCTGAATGTACTGGCGCACCGCCGGGGCATCGACGCCTGTTACCAACTCAACATTTGACTTGGCCGAGCTGCCCCAGCGGCCGTCGAAAACGCTCATCCCGCGCGTCAGCTCACCCTTCAGCTCCACGTCTGCTGCCACGGAGCGCGCTGTCAGCGCAGCGGGCATGACCAAGGGGATGAGGCCGAGAACGTCTTGCAGATAAAAGCCCTCGATGCCGAAGAGACTGGCCGCTCCGGTGATCCCCTGCGGCACGATCCGCCGTAGAAAACCGGTCGTCCGCGACTCCGAATCCGGCAAGGACAGAAGCTCGGTCGGCGCGAACAGGAGCTTGCGCGTCACGTCGAGCGGCAACACGGTGATGGGCGCGCCGCAGCGGAGCACCTGGCGCGCCGCGGGGGGATCGCAGAAAAAGTGAAATTCGGCGACGGCACTGGCGTCGCCCGGCTCGTGCCAGGCGCCGCCGACCACGATCAGCCGCTCGACCAGTGAGGCGATCTCCGAGTCGCGATCGAGGGCGCGGGCGAAAACGCTGGCCGGTCCCATCAGCACGACAGAGACTTCGTTGGGATAAAGATGTACCAGATCGCTAATAAGCTTATCGCTGGGATGGGGATGGTGCAGCTGCGCGCAGGGAAAATCGACGCCGCCGAGTCCGCCGTTGCCGTGCAGCTTGACGGCGTCGAGGTCGTAGCTGGCGGGCAAGGCGGCCCCCAAGCGCGGCCAGCGCGGCGGATCGAGCTGCTCGATGAGAATATGGACGTTGCGCGTCGCCTGTTCGGCAGACACGTTGCCGGCCGTGGCCGCCAGGCCGAGTACTTCCAGCTCCGGGTCGTGCAGCGCCAGTGCGACTGCAAACGCGCCATCAATGCCGGGGTCCGCCACGATAATGAGCTTGCGTGCCATGCGCTGATTCCTTCTGGCTTAGCCCGCAGCGCCAGCAAGGGCATCCCTTGCTGGCGCTGCGGGCTAACCTAACCATTCGATAGGGCGATGAGATCGTTCAGCACCGCAACGGCGCGGCCGCAGGCGATGGCTTCCGCCGCCATCGCCACTCCCTCTGGAAGCGACGCCACCTTTTCGGCCGCAAGTAACGCCGCGGCGGCGTTGGCCAGCACCATGCGACGAGCCGGTCCCTCCTCACCCTGCAACACCGCTCGGATGACGGCAGCGCTTTCCTCCGGCCCGGCGACGCGCAATTCATCGAGCCGGCAAGGAGCCAAGCCAAAGTCCTCCGGCGTCCACTCCTCGGCCCTTACCTGTCCCGCCGTCACCTCGCGCACCAGGGTTGGCCCCGACAGACTTACTTCATCCAATCCATCACGACCGCATACCAACAATGCACGGCGCGTGCCAAGGCGGGCTAACGCGGCGGCGAGTCGATCCAGCCACTCGGCCCGACCCACTCCGAGAAGTTGATAGGATGCGCCTGCCGGATTGGCCAGCGGTCCCAGACAATTGAACAACGTCCGCACTCCCAGTCGGCGGCGTACGGCGCCGACGTGCTGCATGCGCGGATGGAAGAGCGGCGCCAGACAGAAGGTCATGCCCGTGCGCTCCAGGCAGCGCCGCGCCGAGGTTACATCCAGCTCGACGCGCACACCCAGGGCAGCCAAGACATCGGCGCTGCCGCTACGACTGGACATGGCGCGGTTGCCGTGCTTGACAACCGGCACGCCGGCGGCGGCCACGACCAGGGCAGTGGCCGTGCTGATGTTGAAGGTGCAGCTGCCGTCGCCGCCGGTGCCGCAGGTGTCGAGCACATCGTCGCGTCCCGCGGCCAGGGGAACACAATACTCGCGGAGCACCGCCGCCGCCGCCGCCAGCTCGTCGGCCGTCTCGCCTTTCGCGTGCAAAGCCACCAACAACGCCGCCGTCTCCACGTCGCCGAACGTGCTGTCGAGGATTCCATGCATCAATTGACACATGTGCATGGGTGACAGATCGCGCCGATCCAGCAGGGCGGTGAGCGTGGCAGCGAACCACGAAGGCGGCGACGAGGGGGGCATAAATCATCTCCTCCAGGCCCGCGCAGGGCCTCTTCGCTTGACCATACACGAATAAGAAACCGAAACCAAAAATTTCTCTTTTTTTGTGTACGGGCGTCTAATATACTAAGGTACACATTAACTTCGCTCGATACAGGAGGATAGAGCGAGGCGGCCAGAGTGTAACGGGTCGAGCGACCCTGAGCTTAGCACACACCACGCAACCTCGTAAGGAGAGAAAAACATGGTGGACCTCAGCAAGTTGACAGAGCGGCAGCGCGAGATTTACGAGTTCATCAAGGACAAGATCGAGTCGCGCGGGTACGGTCCAACCGTGCGCGAGATTGGCGACGCCTTCCACATCAAATCGCCTAACGGCGTGATGTGTCATTTGAACGCGCTGGTCAGCAAGGGCTTGATTCTGCGGCAAGGTAAATCGGCGCGGGCCATTCAGCTGGTCGATCATCGGCCGCCCGGCGCGGAGCTGCCGCTCGTCGGCTCCGTGGCTGCCGGCCCTCCGACCGAGGCCGTCGCGCAGGAGGACCATCTCAACTTCAGCGATCTGTTCTGCGGGCCGGATCACTTCGCCCTGCGCGTGCGCGGCCAGTCGATGATCGAGGACCACATCGACGACGGCGATTTCGTGGTCATTCGTAAGCAAGCGACGGCGGAGAACGGCGAGCGCGTCGTGGCCATGATCGATAACGAGGTCACGCTGAAGCGCTACTATCGCGACAAATCCCAAGTGCGACTGGAGCCTGCCAACGACAAGATGAAGCCGATTGTCGTGGATCCCAATTCGGATTCGTGCATCCTCGGCGTTCTCGTGGGCGTGCTACGGAAGTGCTGACTGTCGTTTAGCCGCGACCCGAAGGGGAGCGCGTTTACGTTTCGCGCGAAACGTAAACGTGCTCCGCTGCGCGTCGCGGTTAAACAAAGATGTTACGCCGCAAGCGGCACGGACGACAGACAATCGAGAAGCCGCAAGTTCAGCGCTTCATTCCGTCGCGTCGCTTCGTCGGGATCGACGGCAAGGGCGGGATGCTCGGTCCAGTGCAGGATCCGTCTCGTGAATCCATGCAAGTTGACCGGCGACCAGTCACCCACCACATCCACTCCCGCCAGGTCGCCGTCTACTGCGCTCGTGAAGGCTTCAAGGATGGCAAAGATCTCCGACGCGGTCAGATGACCGGAATCCCAGCTCACTACCGCCTCGGACGCGGGCAACACGTCTTTATCCAGGGAAATGTACAGGGGCCGGGCAGCCAGCTCCGCACGATAGGGAGCCAGCCAATCCTCGATCATGCCGCGCTCCGCTGGCTCCTCGATCCGGCGGCGGAATGGCCGGTGAGGGATCTGGTCCCACCATCGGCAACGGAAACGATGACGCGGCGGCCCAACGATGATTTTGCCGCAGCGAAGCAGCGGCCACGGCGCCAGCCAGCGATAGCGATTGTCGAAATCGACTTCGCCGCCGAGATGAAAGATGCGCTGGACGCCCGGTAGTTGGGCCGCGTGGAATAGCCAAGTGCCGCAGTGCAGGAAGGGAATACCGCGCATCCAGTCCGGATGATTGTCAATCACCAACAGATTGAAAGGGCTGTGCAAACGCCGCAGCAGTGCCAGGCTGACGTGATGAAAATCGCCCGAGCCGAGAAAGGTGAGGAAAGGCTGGCGGTCGAGTGGGGAGCCGGCGAGCTGGGCGAGGCGTTGCTCGAAGCGTGCGAACGACCCGTGACCGCAAGCGATGCGGAGGCTCGGTCCCCATTCTCGTAATCGCAGGATCCTCGCGCCCGAACGTTGCATCAACATCGTTTGCCGAACGATACTGCCATCCAGATCGAGTACGCGGGTTTGCATCCCTTTCCTCTCGTTCCCAAGCTCTGCTTGGGAACGCACGTCGCGAAGCTCCGCTTCGCGTCTCGGTGCCTAGCTCACGATCACGGTTGCGAAGCAGAGCTTAGCGGACGGGGTTCCCAAGCTCTGCTTGGGAACCAGAAGAATGGATAAGAGCAAGAAAGGGTAGCGCAGGCAAGAGCAAGTATCGTGAGCTACCGGCTGTACCAGGCGATGAGGCGGGCCAGCTCGCCGCGCCGCGCGAGAATACGGAAGCTGAGGCGTTGCCGTCGAGTGGCGAGAACGGGATTGAAACCGACGTGATCGTCCACAATGGTCAGCGCCTCGACGATGGCTTCGTGGCGCGGCCGATCGCCGAAGGCGCGCGACACCCAGAGCACGATCGGCAGCGTCAGAGCCAGCGCCTCGAAGCCTTCCCAGAACGGAAGGCCGAAGGAGGCCGCTCCGCAGAATTGCAGCGCTCCCACCTTGAGGGTGTAGTAGCGTTCGAGGATCTCTTCCGCCTCGGCGGGCAGCGGGCCGCGCGGCATTTCGAGATCCTCGAAGGCGACCGGCGGAATGTGCTGATGCATGCGCGGCACCATCCCCCGGCCGCGCGTGAAACGACAAGCCGCGCGGAAGAGCGCGACTCGGCCGCGGCCCGGCAGTCCCCGCTTGGGACCGTGGTCCTTGCGCGTGAACAGGGCGGAGGCCTGGCGGAAGAGGATCCGGCCAACCCAGCTCGGCCGCGGCACCAGCATCGGATTCGCCGTTGTCTCTTGCTCGATCACGCCGGCCAGCACGTCAAGCAGATCGCGCAGCTGCTTGCTGTCCAGACGATCGAGCCGTAAGGGCCGCATCGCTTGCGCCAGGGCCAGGCACTTCCGCAAGCGGCGCTCCACGGGATCGCGGCGATTCCGCAGAAAACCAAGCAGCACGTCGAGCAGACGCAGCACCTCCGGCCATTCGACATCGGGGCGTCGCTCCAGCGGCGGCGGCGGCGTCAAGGCGCCATCCGGCCGGCGAGTCAAACCCTCACGCTGGGCCAGACGCGATGCGAACTCGGCCAGCGCAGGATCGTGTGCATTGATGGGCCGACCCTTGTTGCCGGCCGCGGACGGACAAGCAAAGCGAATGCCTACACGCCATTCGTCGGCCACCGGCACCAGGACAAACGGAAACAGTCGGCAGGCCAGTGGTTTCGTGTCGTAGCCGAACCGCTCGTGAATACGACAGCGGCCCTTGTCGCTCAGAAACACGCAGCTATCGTCGTCGCGATGGTTGAGGAGGTACAGGCCGCGTTTCTTGTCATGCGGAAGAAACGCCTCGCGCCCGCCGAGATCGGCATCGCGATCCCAGCCCTGTGCTTCGATGCGCTGCTTCTCCTCTTCCGTGACGGTGACGCGATATTCCTGGCAACAGGTGCCGCAGACGTGACAATCCCAATTTTGCAGGACCGGCAGATGATGAAGGGGGAGCGCCATGTTTTGTCCAAGAATGATGGGGGCCGCCCGGCGAGGCTGTCCACCGCCATTGTACAGCTCTACCGGGGTTGTTCGCTACGCCTCGCCCTCACTTCGGTATGGCAAGTGCGCTTTACGGCTGTGCGAGACCGCTCAGCGGCGGTGCCAGAATCGCACAGTGCCAAGCCAAGCGGCGCGGAATTCCCCCGGTTTTTCAACACATTCAAGAGAAGTGTTTGGAAAAGAAGAACTTTGAAGGAGCTACCTTTCCGGGCCAAGCAGTTCTTTCGGATATGGCATCCTTATTGCGACTCAATTGGCATTCGTCAGTGTGTGAAAACTCGGCACTGGAACGGAAGGTGCCAGGAGAGGGGACAGCGGGAATGAACCCCGCTACTCGCCGGGTTTAACGCAAACTGCTGGGTGTTTGTCCCCTCGCTCCCAATGAGCACATTTTTGCCCAAAATGAGGAAGTACCATGTCATCCTACTTGCGCGAGGTGGCAGCGGGGCGTGGATTGGGAATGGCTTTGCTCGTGAGACTGACGAGCTGGAGCAATCCGGTGAAGACCCTGTTTCGGCGCAGATTTCCGAGGCCGGCCGCTCTTGCCAAAGTCGCATATCTGCTCGTCTTGGCGGTTGTCATTTCCTTGCTGCTCGCGCCGGAGCGGTCGCACGGTCAATTCCGCGGCATACCGTCGACGCCCACCCTTATTCCGGGTTTCGGCTTCAATACGGTCTTCCCGTACGTTAGCACCGGCTTCACCGGCTTAACCAGCCAATCGTTTAAGTTCTCGCCTTTCCCCGCCTTCCCCGTCGGTCCCTATTACGGCATGCCCGGGATCCCGTTTCAGTTTCCGTTGTTCAACTTCCCCGCCTCGACATCCTTCTTTAATCCCTTCCTCGCCGGCTTCGGCGGCTTCACCGGGTTATCAAGCATCAGTTTCGGGATGATCGGCTCTCCCTTTGGTTTTCAGGGCTTCGCCTCGATTGGCTCAGGCAGCAGCGGCTTCAGCGGCTTCAACAGCAGCGTCGGCCTGAACGGGTTTGGACTCAGCGGCTTTGGCGGGATGGGCGGCTTTGCCGGCAAAGGGTTTGGCGGCTTCAACGGCAGAAAGCCCCTATGAGCGGCCCCTCCGTAAACAAATCGCCAGTAGTGCCCGCGCGCAAGGCGCCGGAATTCTGACTTTTCCGCCCAGCGGAGGTAAGCTGGAAAGGGTGTATCTATGCGCTGCTACAGAGCGCGGAGGGGCTGCCATGTCGAAATTATTGAGAGTGGGACTGCTGGCGGGCTTCCTATTGGGGAGCGTTGCTCCTTTCAGCTCCGCCGTCGATCCGAAGGCCATTCAACATGCGATCGATCGGGGCGTCCAAGCGTTGCGCGGCATGCAGGCCGGCAACGGCACCTGGCCGCCGGATGAGGAGTTCGGCGCCGCCACCCAGACCGGCGCCACGGCCCTGGCCGGACTGACGCTGCTGGAGTGCGGTGCCAGCGCCGAGGACAAGGCCGTGCAGCGCGCCGCCGAGATCGTGCGCAAGGCCAGCATCCACCTCACGCACAATTACTCGATCTGCCTGGCCATTTTCTTCTTCGATCGACTTGGCGATCCTCGCGACATTCCTCTCATCGAATCGCTCACCGTCCGCTTGCTTGCCGGTCAGACATCGACCGGCGGCTGGAACTATTTTAGTCCTGCGGTCAGCGAGGCCGAGGTGCGGCGGCTGCAAGCGCTGCTCGACCAGCGCAAGGAATTGATCGGCCGCAATAATCCGCCGAAAGCCGGCATCGTCGAGCGCACGGCCAAGGATCTTCCCAAGGAGATCAAACAGCAGCTTGCCTTGCTCCGCCGCCAGGGCGTTACGGCAACCATGGAAGGCAGCGACAATTCCAACACGCAATTCGCCACCCTGGCCTTATGGGTCGCGCACCGGTACGGCCTGCCGGTTCAGGATGCCCTCAAGCGTGTGGAGTCGCGTTTTCGCAGCTCGCAGCTCGCCGATGGCGGTTGGGGGTATTTCGATCCCAAGGCGCGGGTGCGTCGCCGCATGGCCGCCTCGACCGCGAGCATGACCTGCGCCGGCCTGCTCGGTCTCGCTGTCGCCGACGCCAAGGTGTTGGAGACCGTCCATAAGCGGAGACCAGGGGGGCAGCCCCAGCGGGCCGCCCACATGGATCCGAACATTCGCAAAGGGCTGATCGCCCTGAGCACAGCCATCGGAAAACCCGTGAACGACAAGGCCGGCCGGGCGGCGCGGCACGCCTCGCCGATCCCGCAGGTGGGTGGCCGGACCTATTATTTTCTGTGGTCCCTGGAGCGCGTCGGCGTCGCGCTGGACCTGAAAACCATCGGCAAAAAAGACTGGTACGCCTGGGGCGCGGAAATTCTCGTGGCGAATCAACAGGAAGACGGCGCCTGGCGGGGCTATTACGGTCTGTGCGGCGCCGATACCTGCTTTGCTCTCCTGTTCCTCAAACGCGCCAACCTGGCTCCCGATCTCTCGCGGCAGCTGACCGGCCGCGTGCAGGATCCGAGCGAGCATCTCCTCAAGGGCGAGGAGCTGCATGAAGGCATCGCCCTGGAAAAACCGAGCCGATTAACCTCCGGTATTGAGGATAAGAACGCGAAGCACAGCGAGGACGGCCGTTATCCGGAAGCGATCGCCAAGAATACCGAGCCGCGGCCAATCACCAAGCCGCTGCCCAAAGCGGCCGCCCCGGACAAACCGCAGCCCGAGCCGGTGACCTCGGACAAGCCGCCGTCCTCCCCCGCGGAGCGAATGGCTGCGGATCTTGCGCAGGCGACAGGCACCCGCTTTGCGCTGCTTCTGGACACCATGCGAAACGGCAAGGGTGCGATATTCACCGAAGCTCTCGCGCTTGCCGTGCCGAAGCTCCAGAGCGACCGGCAACAGAAAGTACGCGGCGCTCTGGCCGAACGCCTGACGCGCATGACGGACAAGACCCTGTTCGCGTATCTCGCCGACGAGCAGCTGGAGATTCGCATTGCGGCGGCTCGTGCCTGCGCCGCCAAGGGCAGCAAAACACTGGTCCCGCGCTTGATTCCGTTGGTGCGCGATACGCGCGGCGGAGTGGCCGAGGCGGCGCATCAAGCCCTCAAGCAGCTAAGCGGCAAGGATTTCGGCCCCAAGCCGGATGCCGGCCGCGAGGAGCGTGTCAAGGCCGCACGTGAATGGCTCGACTGGTGGAACAAGCAGGAAGGCAAATAGAGCGTTTATCTGGGTTCATGAGATCAAGGGGGATCGACCGGTGGGCGCGAAGCGCGGCGCGAGCATCTGGGACCGTCTGATTGGTCCTGTGCTGCTGTGCGATCTCCTACGGCTCACTCGTCGCGGCTCGACTACGATCTTCTTGGCGCGCGGCTTCTACCTCGGAATGATGCTGTTGGTGATCCTGATCTTCTGCGGCATCGAGTTAGGCTTGAAGACGCCGGCGCATTTCTTCGACGCCTTTCGCGCAGGCTTCCCTGTGGAGGCGAACAAGGCAGCCTCGTTCGCCTCTCACTTTTTCTTCGTATTATTAGGCACACAATTGGCGATGGTTGTGCTGCTGACCCCCGCGTATGTAGGTGGCGCGATCGCGGAGGATCGTGAGCGGCGGATTATGGATTATCTGTTAGTCAGCGACCTGAGCAATCGCGAAATCGTACTGGGGAAATATCTGTCTCGTCTGGCTCATCTCGCTCTGTTGTTGCTGACCGGGGCGCCGTTGCTGGTCGTGGCGCAAGTTGTGGGCGGCGTCCATTTCATCTTCGTCGTAACTGGCTTGGCGGTGGCCCTCCTGACGATGTTCAGTGTCGGAGCGCTGAGCATCCTCGTCTCGATACTCAATCGTCCGCCAAGCAAAGCGATCTTCCATACTTATGTCTTGTTCACGCCCTATCTCTTGTACTCAACCACGTTCATCCTCTTCGATTATTTCCCAGCCAATCAGGATCTGATGCAGCGCGGCCTTGAGCTTTTCTCCGCCGGCAATCCTCTGATGCCGATGCTGCGATTGTGGCTAGGCATGGGAGACGCGGATTGGCCCGGCGGCGTGGTCGCGCCGGCTCTTGCCGATTGCAGTGTCGTTCATGGCGTGGTAACGGTGGGTTGCCTGGGCTTGGCGATTCGTTATCTGCGACGGCGTCTGACCGCCACTGCCGCCAGCCGAGAGGAAAGGTTCGCTCAGCGATTGCAACTGTGCCGGTCCCAGGTAACTCTCGAAACGGCCCGCCGACTGGCCGCCTGGACTCGGCCGGCGCCAAACCCTCCAATCTTTCGACCTCCTGTGTCGGACCACCCAATTCTGTGGAACGAGCTTCACCTCAGAGCGCCGTTTATCCGCTTTTCCCGCGAGGCGAGCACAATCTTGGAGGCCATAGTGCGGATACTGACAATCATCTGGGGAGCCATGTTCTTTTTGGCCTTGCTGATCAACTGCATCTTGGGCGGACCCAACGAGGAGTTTTGGCCGGCTATCTTCGGGATCAGCGTTATCCTGGTTGGTTTCCTGTTGATAGGTGTCGCGGTACGTGCCGCCGGTTGTTTGAGTGAAGAACGGGAGCGGCGGACGTTGGATGACTTGCTGGCCACCACCTTTGAGAATGCCGCCATCATCAACGGCAAATGGTTGGCGAGTCTTCTGCGGATGCGGCTGTACGGGATCATGTTGGCGATTGTGTGGGGGACATCCTCTCTCCTGGGAGTCCTCGATTGGCAAGTCTTGCCAGTTCTCCTTGTCGCCGCGGCTAGTTGGGCGTGCATCGCGGCCAGCTTGGGCGTGTTCTGCTCGTTACTGTGCCGTGATACCTGGCGAGCGACGGTGTTGACGCTGGGAATTCTGCTGCCGCTGAGCGCGTTTCCCTTGTTGCTGGGTTGGGGTGAGCTGGCGCCCGTGGGAGGGTTACTCGTGCTCATTATGCCTTCCCGTTCGGACACTCTCGGTCCTTGGGATGGGTTTTCCTGGGAAATAACAACAGTTTTATCGGGGGTTCTCGTTTACAGTGTTCTGGCAGTGATATTGTGGAGTGGGACACACTTCCTCTTTCCGCGTGTCACGGGACGGATGCCAGTGGGACGCATAAGCCGCCGGGAATCGCGTGTCGGCGACGATCGTCGATGACCTTCTGCTTCCTTACGGATGTCCCGCTCCTTATGCTGACAACATGCAACGTCCTCACCTGCTGTTCGTGACCGGAAAGCTGGCCGAGCCGTCGCTGCGCCGCATGCTGGCCGACTTGTCGCCGCGCGCCGGCTTCGACTACAGTGTCGCCGTTTTGCCGATCACAGTTGTCGCCCTGGCCACGACGCCGTGGATCGCGCGGCATCTCATTATCCCTCCTGGCATTGACCGTGTCATCCTGCCCGGTCTATGCCAGGGCGATCTGGAATCGCTGCAAGCAATGGCCGCCGCCGTCGAGCGCGGTCCCGACGATCTCCGTGATTTGCCGGAGTTTTTCAGCACGTCCGCCGGTTCTCGCGACGATTACGGCGGCCACGATATTGCCATACTCGCCGAGATCAACCACGCGCCGCGGCTGGACCGTGCGGAGATTCTGCGACAGGCCCAGGCGCTGCACGCCGACGGTGCCGACGTGATCGACATTGGCTGCGATCCCGGCTCGACGTGGAGCGGCGTCGGCGACACCGTTCGCGCCCTGCGTGACGCGGGTCTGCATGTGTCCATCGACAGCTTCAATCCGCGCGAGGTCGAGGAGGCGGTCGCCGCGGGCGCGGAGCTGGTGCTGAGCGTTAACAGCAGCAATGTGTCGGCGGCGCGGTCGTGGGGCTGCGAAGTTGTTGTCCTGCCGGATGTGCTCGCCACGCTGGAAGGGCTGGATGCGACGATCGAAAAGCTGCACGCCTGGGGAGTGAAGTATCGCATCGATCCGGTGATCGAGCCGATTGGCCTGGGTTTCGCCGCCTCGCTGGGCCGCTATCTGGAAGTGCGCCTCCGCTATCCCGACGCCGAGATGCTGATGGGCGTCGGTAATCTCACTGAGCTAACCGACGTGGATTCCGCCGGCATCAACGTGCTGCTGCTCGGCTTCTGTCAGGAGATCGGCATCCGCAGCGTGTTGACCACGCAAGTCATCAACTGGTGCCGCAGCTGCGTCCGCGAGCTGGATCTGGCACGTCGTCTGGTGTATCACGCCTGTACACGGCGCGTTTTGCCCAAGCATGTCGAGCCGAGCCTGGTGATGCTGCGCGATCCAAAGCCGCGGACGCACGGCGAGGCGATGCTCAACGATCTGGCAGTGAGCATAACGGATCGTAATTTTCGCTTGTTCGCCGAGGGCGGCCTGCTGCACGTTCTAAACAATCAGATGTTCCTGCAAGGCGGCGATCCGTTCGTGCTGTTCAAACAGATGTGCGAACGCGCGGAAATTGATCCCTCGCATGCTTTCTATCTTGGTTACGAGATGGCCAAGGCGGTGACGGCGTTGACGCTGGGAAAGAATTACACGCAGGACCAGGCGCTGCGCTGGGGCTTGCTGTCGCTGGAGGAGCGTTCCCCTCACGACGATGCAAGCGCCAAGCCTCTGTGAATGACCAGCGTTTGTAAGGAAGTTACGAGCGTTAATGCGGATTGGTGCAGCATACCTCTGGCGGAGTGGCGGTGTGGCGGTTTGGCGGCATAATGGGACACCTACTGGCACAAAGTGGCACGACATGACGCTAATCGGATCGTGTCGAAGTAGCGGGGCGGCGAAGTGACTGTATCCTGCGCAGAACCGCCGCGATAAAAATACAAGATGACGAAGCGAACAGCAAAGCCAGGAAGAGGAGGAATGAACGGCATCGCTCTATCGTCCGAGCCTCGCGAGGCGGCAATCCCGTTCGTGGAAGAGCTAGCGACCTGGCTCGATCCCTGGGAGGTCTGCCGTCGATTGGCGTCTCTCCCACATCTTCTGTTACTCGAAAGCGCGGCAGCCCACCCGACGCTGGGCCGCTATTCGTTTGTCACGGCCGATCCATTTCACTGGTTGCGAGCACGAGGCACGATGGTCCGGGAAGGCGACGAGGAGCCGCGCCTTGCGGATCCGTTCGCCGTGCTGCGGGAACGTCTGGAGCAGTGGCATGTCGAGAGGGTTGCGGATCTGCCGCCGTTCCAGGGCGGTGCCGCCGGATTGTTCGGCTATGATCTGTGCCATCACATCGAGCGCCTGCCGTGTCCACGGCGAGATGAGTTCGAGACGCCGGACCTGGCGGTTGGCTTCTACGATTGGGTGATCGGCTTCGATCATGTCCAGCGGCGGGTGTGGATTGTCTCGACTGGTCTTCCTGAAACCGAACCGGCGCGGCGGCGACAACGTGCCTTGCATCGACTGCGATGCGTACAGGGGCAGTTGGCCACTTGCGGCATAGCCTCGCAACGCGCTAAGCCGCAAGCAGCATGCGTTTCCGATTGCCTTTTCCCGCTTCCGAATTTTCCGGGTGTGATCAGCAACTTCGATCGACCCGGCTATCTCGCGGCCGTGCGCCGGGCCATCGACTACATCCACGCCGGCGATTGCTTTCAGGTCAACCTGTCGCAGCGTTTGCTCCACCCCGCCAGCCTCACACCGCTGGATCTCTATTCTCGACTGCGAGAGCGGAACCCGGCCCCGTTCGCCGGCTATTTCGATCTCGGCGATTTTGCCATCGTTAGCGCCTCGCCGGAACGCTTCCTGCGCGTCGAGAACGGCTGGGTAGAGACACGACCCATCAAGGGCACAAGACCGCGCGGCGAGACACCCGCGGAAGATACCCGCCAACGCGATGAGCTGCTGCACTCCGCCAAAGATCGCGCCGAGAACGTCATGATTATCGATTTGCTGCGTAACGATCTCGGCCGGGTCTGCGCCTACGGTTCCATCAAGGTGCCGGCGGTGTGCCGGCTGGAAAGCTATCGCACCGTGCATCATCTCGTCTCGGAAGTGATTGGCCGCTTGCGTCCGGATTTGGGACCGATCGACCTGCTTCGGGCGGCGTTTCCGGGGGGGTCGGTGACGGGAGCGCCGAAAGTGCGGGCGATGGAGATCATCGCCGAGCTGGAGCCGACGGCGCGCGGGCCGTACTGCGGCAGTCTCGGCTACATCGGCTTCGACGGCAGCATGGATACGAACATTTTGATTCGCACGTTTACGATCGGCCGCGGCTGGATGCAGTTTCCGGTCGGCGGCGGCATCGTCGCCGATTCCATCCCGGAAGCCGAGTACGAAGAGACGCTGCACAAGGCGGAGGGACTGCTGCGTGCCTTGCGCTGAAATCATTTGCCGGGGACAGGCATCGGCGGCGGCAGCTCTTCTCCGTTGGATGGTTGTTGAGTCGGGGACGGCTGATTGAGCTGCTCGCCCTCCGATTCGGGAGGCGCGGCGCGGCAGCCCGCGAAGGAGAGATCGGCAACGGCAGCCGCCAGATCCGTCTGGGCCTGGCTCAGCTCCCACAGCGCATCAAGATAGGCGTCCCGCGCCGTCAATAATCGGCGACGGATGGAGATGAGGCGCGACAGATCCACGCCGGGCTGCCCCGCCAGGTACAGCTTATCGAACTCCTGAAGCGTTTTCCGCAGCGTCGGCAAGGTATCCGTGCGGAAGTTCTTCACCACTTGCTTGGCTTGTGTCAGCCGGGCCCAGCTGGCCATGACATCCTGCCGCACCTGGATCTCACTTTGATGCACGGCCTGCGCCGCACGGGCTAGCTCGGCCTGACGCTGGCGGATTTCGCCCTTACGCGTGTTGATAATCGGCGCCTGCCAGATCAGCCACAAGCCGACAAAGCCAACGCTGGTTTCGTTGACTTCGCCGGACGGACCCAGCGACGGATTGCCCCAACGGTTGGCGATCTCGAAACGCAATCGATTCTCGGCTTCGCGGACGGCGATCTCAAAGCCGTGCAGGTCGGGGCGGCGCTCCAGGGCAGCCTGGGTCAAGAACAGCGGATCCGGGAGGACGACATCCTTTTCCAGCGTGCCCTGCAGCTGGAACGGCTCGCCGATAATGCCCAGGGAGCGGCGCAGGTCGTTCTCGGCCACGATCATCACACCGCGCGCTGGACCAAGCGCATTTCGTGCCTCGACGACATCGGCGCGGGCCAGCAGCAAATCGGCGCTGCGCAGGGTGCCATTCTCGACGAGCTGCTTCGTGGATGCGGCGATGTCCTCGGTGAGCCGCGCCGCCTCTTCCAGCAAACGATATTTTCCCTGGCGATAGATTGAGGTGTTGAAGGCGCGGACCAAGGTGATGGATGTCAGCAGCTCCTGGGCGGCGATCTCCCACTCGGTGCGTGTCAGGGCGGCGCGGGCGGCGGCGCGGCGATACTTGCCCTGCCCGTTGATTTCGAGATCCAGACGCGAGGTGTGCTCCTGGAAAAAGTGGTTGGTGACGCCGGCCGCGGCGGGCCCCCAGTCGCCCCACATGTAGTGCTGGATGATCGGGTTGAACGGATACTGGCGGGCGATCTGGACGGCCGCCTCGGCGATGCCACGGTTGCGCCGGAAGGTGGCCAACGCCGGATTGCTTTTCAACGCCCACTGCACGGCGGCATTCAACGTCAGGATCGGCTGCTCGGGCGGCGGCGCCGCCGCGTTCGGCTCGGACCGGACCGGCACGGCGCACAGTATCAGCCCCAACAGTCCAGCCGGAATGGTGAAACGGAAGACAGTGCTACCTCGGATGCGCGGACGAGGTTTCATGCTTTTTCATCCCGTCAACCAGGGCGAACGGGTGGTTCGCGCAAAGCTGTAATAACACGGGAGAACGTCAGCGCGGTGTTAGCGAGGAGAAAACGCGATGGTACCTACAGTATCGGTAAGGAAGGCAATACTATTGCGAAATTGTCCTGGAAAACATCATCGGCGAGGTTTGGGGAGAAACTCGCCGACCGTGGTGACGCGATGATCGCGCGCCGCCGTGTACACAGCCTCACACAGCGCGATGGTTTCGAGGTTGTCGCGGCCGCTGATTTCCGGCTCGCTGCCGTCCTCCAGGGCGCACAGCAGCTGAGCCATCGTCCCGACGAATGCATCGGGGAACCACACTTCGGACCAGCGGGGCTGCTGCCAGGCGTCCGGCTGGCGGCGTGTGGCGAAATCGAGCGTGCTGGGCGTGCGTTGCGGATAGCTCGGCCAGCCGATCGTGCCTCGCGCCAGTCCCTCGGTGCCCTCGACGCGCCAGCGGATGCCGATGTCGCCGGGGCAGCCCTCGCGGGCCGGGCCGGTCCACACGTCGTCCCAGGCAGCAGCGCGGCAGCCATTGTCATATTCGAGTATGTACAGGTTGATACCATCGCGGTGGGGAAAGCGCGTGCGTGGATCGGGGCGCGTGCTGGCCAGCACACGGTCGGGCGTTCCGAACCAGTATCGAAACGTGTCGAGGTGATGGATGCTCATGACGAATGTGGACAGCGAGTGAAGACCCTGGCTCCACGGCATCCAGTGCGGGATGGCGCGCATGTCGATGGTGCCGAGCACCGGCTCGCCGAGCCAGCCGCGCTGGAGCAGATCCTTCAAGGCTCGCACGGACTGGTCATAGCGCATGTTCTGGTTGACGGCCAGAGTGATGCCCGCCGCGCGGCATGCTTCGACGCATTGTTGCGCTTCCGTGACGGACAGCGCCAGCGGTTTTTGTGCCAGGATACCGCGTATGTGGTCCTTGCGCCGACAGGCCGCATGGATCAGTGCCGGCTGCGCGTCCGGCGGCACGGCGATGTCGAGCACTTCAATTTCGGGATCGTCGAGCAACTCGTCGATGGTGGCATGGCAGCGCGGGATACCATGCTGCTGGGCGACGGCCTGGGCGTTGGCCGGCGTCCGCGAGGCAATGGCGACCGGATTGAAGCCGGCCTGCCGATAGGCGACGAGATGGCAATCGCGCATGATGAAGCCGGCGCCGATGCAGCCGATGCGAAAATCCTTGCGACGCGGCAGACGCGGCAGATGATTTAGCTGAGCATCCACAGGCATTGCCTCCTCGTTTTTGGACTCGGTAGGGGACAGGGACGAGATTATTCGCGGGTGGCGTGTTGTCAACACGCGGCTTCATCCGAGCGGATTTATGGCAAGCGCCAGAAGCGGAAGATTCCGTCATCTCCGGATGAGACGATTTGCCGCCTGTCCGGACAAAAGGCGACGGCGAGGATAACTTGAGCGTCCGGCATCTTGTAGACTCGCAGCTCCGCGCCGTTTTGCAGATCCCACAAACGGATGACGCCGGCTCGATCGGCGGAGAGGACGCGGCGGCCGTCGGCCGAGATAGCCACGACGTTGACGGTCGCGGTATGTCCGTGCAACACCCAGCGCGTCTGCTCCGTCTCCACGTCCCAGACGCGCACCGTCTGATCGACACTGCCGGACACCACGAGGCGGTCGTCCTCGGACAGGACCGCACAAGTGGTCCTGCCCTCATGTCCGCGCAGGCAGTGCGCTTCGTGCATCAGGGGCAGATCCCACACGCGAACGGTCCGGTCGTCGCTGGTCGAAACGGCCAGGCGGCCGGAGCGCGACGCCATGATACTGAAGACCACCGCCTCATGACCGACGAAGCTGTGGATCAGCCGGCCGTCGCGTGCGTCCCAGAGCAGCACGCGGCCATGATTGTCGCCGGAGATGGCCAATCCGGTTTCGGCCACGAAATCCACGCCGCGCACCCAGCTGGTATGATTCTCAAACGTCCGCAACAGCCGCCGTTGTTCGAGGTCCCACAGGCGGACACTATTGTCCATCCCGCCGGACAAGGCTCGGCATTCGTCGCGCGAGAAAGCGAACGACATGGGCCGGGCGGTATGGCCTTTCAATTGGCCAATCGCACCGCCCGTGCGGTTGCCTGCGCTGTCGTTTTCGAGATGCCACAGGTAGACATGGAAGTCCAGCCCGGCGAGCAGAGCGCGGCGGCAGCTCGGCGCGAAGACGGCGCGAAAGCACGGGCTGATGGCGCAGCGGACTTGCCTAATTTCCCCGTCGGCAAGCTGCTCGATTGTCTCCCGCTCCTGCACGGCCTCCGTCTCGTCTTTGCGGCTTGGTTCGTGCTTCGGCCAGAACCAGAAAATGCCGAGCAGGGCGGCGAACAGCAGCGCGGCCGCGGCAATCGCCAGCGTTCGCCAGCGTCTCCGCGCCGCTCTTTTCGCGACCCGCTCACCGGCGAATGAGAGAGTGGAGGTGTCCGCAACGTTCGTCGGAAGATCCGGGCGAGCCGCGACGGAGAGCAGCCTGTCGCCGGCGGCAAACGGGGCCAGCTGTTCCGCGACCTCACTCGCCGTTTGGAAACGCTGAACAGGCTCCTTCGCCATCAGACGTTCGACGATGCGGATCAGCTCGTCGGGGATGTCCGGGCGGATGCCGGCCAAGGCCGCCGCCTTGCGCCGCTGATGCGCCAAGAGCTTTTGCAGGGCGGAGCCGTCCGGAAACGGCGGTCGTCCCGCCAACAAGAAGTACAGCGTGCAGCCGAGACTGTAAATGTCGGCCCGCACGTCGGCCTGGCGTGCGTCGAGCGCCTGCTCGGGGGCCAGATAATCCAGGGTGCCGAGGATATCGCCCGGCGCGGTAAGCGATCCACTGCTGCTTTCGCGGCAATAGCGAGCCAGGCCGAAATCGAGGATCTTGACCTGTCCCGCTGGTGTCAGCAAGAGGTTCTGCGGCTTGATGTCGCGATGGATCATGCCGCGCTCGTGGGCGTGCTGCAAGCCGAGGGAAGCTTGACGAGCGATGTCGCAAGCCTGAGCGACGGGCAGCGGTCCGCGCGATCGCACCACTTGATCCAGGGTGGTGCCCTCAACGTACTCCATGACGAGGAAGTGCAGATCGCCGGCGTGCTCGGCGTCGTAAGCGGTCGCGATGTTGGCATGGCTCAGCCGTGCCGCCGCCTTGACTTCCTGGCGAAAACGCTCGACGGATTCGGCACGCCGGGTGAGCTCTTTGTGGATGATTTTCAAGGCGACGGTGCGCTCCATGAGGCGATGCTCGGCCTTGAAGACCATTCCCATACCGCCGGCCCCGAGCGGACCAAGAACGCGATAGCGCGGATGATCGAGCAGCTCCGCAGGCAGCTCGACGGAGATCTGCTCACTGGCGCGTGGCGGCGTGTCGGAGGGTAGAGCGCAGGTATCCCTCGACGCCGTCGGCGACATCAGCCCCGCCGAGATCTGCAAGAGACCAATGAGGTCATCATCGCCGATGCTATCGAGGCGCTGGCAGCAGACATCGCAGGCAGCGACGTGTCGTTCAACGGCTTCACGCTCCGCCGGTTGGAGATGACCGCGATCGAAGGCGGTCAGCTCGTCCAGGCTGGGGTGAGCGCTACCGACATCGTTCATGGGGCGCTCTCCGAGGGCGATCGCTTCCCGACAATTCTGGAGCGGCAACGACAGGTTCGTTCGGTCGCAGACGCTCCTCCAGGAAGCCAAGGGGCAAAGCGTGCTTCAATCGGAGCTGTGTAAGATATTCGCTTGGGGCAACGCTTTCTTCAACTCTTGCACTCCCTGTTCGGTGACTCGGGTGTTTCGCAAATCCACCGACTTCAGCTTGGTGAGTCCCTTCAAATGGACCAAGCCGGCATCTGTGATGCTTTTGCACTTGTAGAGGGTAAGGTTCCGGATCTCCGTTAAACCTTTCAGGTGCGCCAGTCCGGCGTCCGTTACTGGAGCTCCGACTAGATGAAGCACTTGCAGTTGTGCAAACGTTCCCACCGCGGCTAATCCCGCATCCGTCATCTTCGCTTCACCCTGCCTCAGCTCACGCAGCTTCCTCGAATCCTTGAGGTGGACCAGTCCCGTGCCCGTGACGTTGGTATTACTCAGCTCTAGCTCTTCTAGCTCCGTCAGCCCCGTTAAATGCGCCAGCCCCGCGTCGGTGATCTTCGTGGCGGCCAACCCCAGCTTGTGGAGCTTCGGCAGATTTCTCAGCACGGACAGACCCGGCCCCCTGATGTTCGTGGCCGTAAGGTCTAGCTCTTCTAAGTTCTTCAGTTTGGCCAGGTGTTCGAGTCCTGCCTCGGTCAGCGCCCTGTTGCTGATGGAGAGAAGCTGTAATTCCGTCATTCCGCTCAGATACCTCATCGCCGTTGGGGTGATTGGCGCCGACAGAATCAGCGAACGCATGCGTGGCATGTTTTGTAGGCAGGCCAGCCCGGCGTCCGTCACGCCGTCGCCAGCCCAGAGCTGTAGCTTCTCCATCTCGGTCATCTTCCGCAACGGCGTCAGACTGGCATCTTTGAGCTTTCGGTCGCCAATGTTGAGCTCCTTCAAATGCGTCATTCCCGCCAAAATCTTCAGCTTCTCGTCGCTATCCCCGCTCGAAGCCACGTCAAACTGTTCGAGATTGACCAGAGCGGCCAGCGGCGCCAACTGTTTGATCGAGTAAGTCCTGTTCGGCAGCTCCAGCTTTTTCAATTTCGTCAGACCTTTCAAGTAGGTGAAACCATCGCCTTTGACGCCGGTCTCCAACAAATTTAACTCCTGAAGATTGGTCAAGCCGGCCAGGTACGGCAAACCGGCATCGGTGATTTTCCCGGCAAACGCGAGATTTAATACCCGCAGCTGCTTGAGGTCGCGCAGGTCGGCCAGATCGAGGTCGGTGACATTCGGGCTGGATTGTAAACCCACGGCGACGATAGGTTTACCGGGCGTGTTCTCATCGACCTCAACCGCCGCGCCGAGCCGCTTGAGCATGCCGAGCGGCTCGGCCGCTTTGAGTTCGGCGAACGGGACCGGCGGCTTGACCGAGCGCGTCAGACCGTCAACGACACGCGTCTTGTCCCAGGTCACTATGTCGAGCTTGGGCAGATCTTCCAGGTGCTTGAGGCCCGCGTCGCTGATCGCCGTATTATCGAGATGCAGTACCTTCAGCTCCTTCAACCCCTTGAGGTGCGCCAGGCTCGCATCGGTGATCGGCGTTCGTTGCAGCGACAATTCTTCTAGTTGGTTTAACTGCTGCAAGTGAGCTAATCCCGCACCGGTGATGGGAGTGTCCGCTAGCGAAAGTGTTTTCAAATGGGGCACGCCGCGCAGCCCTGCCAGACCCGGGTCCGTCACCTTCGCTTTGTACAGTCTCAACGCCGTTAGGGTGGGGATGTCCTTGAGGTGCATCAGGCCCGCGCCAGTGACGGGGGTGCCCGATAGACCCAGCGATTTCAGGGAGGACAAGTTTTTCAGTTGGGCGAGTCCGGCGTCGTCGATCTTTGTGTCGCCCAGATCCAGCGTCTGGAGCTTACGCAGGCCGGCCAGATGCGTCAGACCAGCGTTGGTAATCCTCATCGGGCCGAAGAGGCCCGACAGCTCGAGCGTTTCCAGGTTGCTCAAGCGGCTCAGGTGTTTCATACCGGCGTCGGTGATGTGCGTGCCGCGAAGGTTCAGATGTTTGAGCTGGGTCTGATCGGCCAGTTGCGCGAGGCCGTCATCGTGAATCCGGGAGCTCTCAAGGAGCAGCGTTCGCAGATCGGGAAATTGTTTCACGAGCACCAGCGTGCTGTCGGTGGCCTTACGGCCCATGTTCAGAAGCGTAATTTTGTTGTCGCTGTCCGGCTCGACGTTGATCTTGAGCTGTTTAACCGCGGCCACGGGATCGGCGGGCGGCGGCGTCTTGGGCGCCAGCGTGCGGGCGCACTTCATCATAACCAGGCAGTCGGCTTTGTGGTGCGTAACCGACTTGTTGTCCACGATCGGCAGATTTTTCAGGAAATAGTCGCGGTAGCCCGCCGTGACGTTCAGGCCGAATTGGTATGCCGAGCTGCCGAGCAAACCGCCCTTTAGCAACACCAGATCGCGCGAGGCGAAAACAATTTTCTCCCCGAAGGCGGCCTTTTTAATCTCGGCCAGATCGTTTCGTCCGATCTCGATTCTGACCGTGAAGTGTTGACCGCCCATCACCTTCACGTAGCCATACGATTCCTTGGCGGTTGCTCCTTCCGGCGCGTCCATCGTCAAGGGCAGTCCTGCTGAGCTGAGGTCGAGCTTGACGAGCTTGACACCGGCGCCGGCCGCGGCGATTTCGGCATCGAGAGGAGAGGGAGCATCCGCCGGAGCTTCCTTCGCTTCAGGTTGCTCTTTCGCTTTCGGTCGGCTGTCAGGCTTTTGTGCTTCGCCTTGTGCCGATTTTTTCACGTTCTCCGGCGGCTTCGAGGGGATCGGGGTTGTTCTCCGCGTCGTTGCCGAGGCGGCCCAATCTTCCAGCGCGTTCTTGCCCTTGTTGACGAGCCAGAAGAAACCGGCAACGCCCAGGCCGATCAGAAGCAGAAAGACGAAGGCACAGCTGAGACAGCTGTAAAGAAGCGCCTTCGATTTCTTTTTCGGGTCGGGTTTTCGGGGAGGGGGAGCGGCTTGCATCTCGGCTGACCCTTTCTCGGCACCTCCGGGAGGGACCGTGGCCGGCTTCACCACGGGCGGCGGGGCGACTGCCTGGGGTTTCGCCGGAGGGGCTGCGGCCGGCGGAGCGGATGCAGGCTTGCCGGCCAGAAACACCGTAGCGCAGCCAAGACACTTTACTTGCTTGCCGGCCGCCGTATCCGGGACCTGGAGCTGTTTCTGGCACTTCGGACAGACGAGCAGAAGGGACATCACCGTTTCTCCGTTGCGGGAATCTGCTGGGGTCTTCGATTATTGTCTTCTCGGTGAGGGCGGTTCGCCAGGGCTGTTTTCTGAGAAAGGCGCTTCGCGACGGAATCATTTCAGAGAGATTCCAACAGGCCGCTCGCGGCTTAGCGGAGCTGCGGAACGGCTACGTTGTAAGCGGCTTGCGGAACAGACCTTCAATCGAGAATACCATCGATTTCTTGGCGAAAGCGGCTGAGAACACGCGATTTGGCGATGCGCACCGCGTTAGGGGTGACGCCCAGATCGGCGGCGACCTCGGCGGTGCGTTTGCCTTCCAGCACGAGGCCGCGGAAGGCACGCCACGTGGTCGCCTCGAACTCCGGCTCGATCAGGACCAGCAGCCGCCGCGCGACGTGGCGATCATGTTCTTCGTCTCAAAGACGGCTGAGATGGCTGTTGGGATCTTCCAGCTGATCGAGGACGTGCCCGAAATCGCTGCCGCCGGTAGCAACGGGGCGCGCACGCCGGCCACGCCAGAAGACGCGCAGTCGATTGACTGTGACGTTGCGAAGCCAACGACGGAAGGCACCAGGCCGCAGATCGTGCCGGAAATTCGGCAGCTCGCGGACGAGCACCTGCATCACTTCCTGCGTCAAATCATCGCTGTCGGAGCCGGAGAGATCATGGCGGCGCAGCCAATCGCGGATGAGGGGAGTGTACAAATCCACCAACCGCTGCCATGATTCCTCATCCGGTCGTAGACGCAAACGCTCCAGCAAGCTGATAGGGGTGTCCGGCACGGTTCAACTCAAGATGTACGATCCGGGGCGACAAGTTGTCAGGAGCTGCTGGCGGCGAGCACGCGCAGCTCGCGCGGCAGTGGGAAGCTCACATGCTCTTCGCGGATCGTCCGCGTCTCGACACGCGCGCCGAAGCGATCTTGCAAGGTTGCGACACACTCTTGCACCATCTCTTCCGGAGCGCTCGCGCCGGCAGTGATGAGTACCGTTTCCCTTCCGGTAAAGGCGGACTCCGGCAAATCGCGGATGCTGTCGATGAGATACGCCGGCTTGCCGTGCGTGCGCGCCAGCTCGGCGAGGCGCATGCTGTTGGAGCTGTTTTGACTGCCCAGCACGATGACGGCGTCGGCCTCGGGCACCAGCTCCTTGACGGCCTCCTGACGGTTTTGCGTGGCGTAGCAAATGTCGTCGCGCGATGGGCCGACGATGTACGGAAAACGTCGCTTGAGCGCGCGGATAACGACCTCGGCGTCCTCGACGCTCAGGGTCGTTTGCGTGAGATAAGCCAGCTTCGCGTCCGGAGGCAGATCGAGCGCCTCGACCTCCTCGACGTTCTGCACCAGACGAATGTGTTCCGGAGCTTCGCCGGTCGTGCCGATCACCTCGTCGTGTCCCTCATGGCCGATGAGTATGATGATGTAGTTTTCGTTGGCGAAACGCACCGCTTCGAGATGGACCTTGGTAACGAGCGGACAAGTGGCGTCGATGGCGCGCAGACGGCGTTCGACGGCGGCGGCGCGGATGGCCGGGGCGACGCCGTGGGCACTGTACAGCACCGTTGCTCCTAGCGGAACCTCGTCGATGTGGTCCACGAAGACCACGCCGCGCTTGCGAAAGCGCTCGACGACCGGACGATTGTGGACGATCTCATGGTAGACGTACAACGGGGTGCCGTAGACCTCAAGGGCGCGTTCCAGGCTCTCGATGGCCATGTTCACGCCGGCACAGAAGCCGCGCGGATTGGCGAGAATGATCTTCACGATAATCCCTCCTCGTTAGTCTGTATGGTAACGTTCCGCGGCGATTCTCGCCATGCGAGTGCGCCGCTACAAGTGGCCCAGAACGTAACCGAACGAGAGGGAAAACGACAACGCCACCCAAGCGGGTGGCGTTGCAAGAGAAGCATCGGATCGAGCAGATGGATTCGGATTGCTACTTCACCGTGACCTTGGTGGCCTTGATCCACTTCTTGCCGTCTTTGGTGCTGACGGTGCCGGTCACTTCGGCCTCCTGCTCTTTGCCGCCGGGGCAGATGGCCTTGTGGTACTTCTCCTTGTTGCCCTTGTCGTCGACGAAATAATTGACGGTCTTGCCGCCTTCCTTGACCTGGAGGACGTTCGTGCATTTCTTCAGGCCGGCAATCTTCAGCGTGCATTTGCCGCACACCATCGTGCCTTTGAGGGTGACTTCCTTGTCTGCCGCCTGGGCCAGGGCAAGAAAGCCCAGGACCACGGCTAAGCTCATAGCCAACTTGAAAGCGGTCTTCATCGTCAAACCTCCCCTTACTATGGTTTCAGGCCAGCCCCCGACCTGTCGGGGGGATCTCCTCTGACATGCAGACGACTATAGCCGCCCGCCTTATTCAAGGCAATGATCTTCTTTTATTTCGGCCAGGAATTCGCGCCGCTGGTTTGCTGTTCCGCGCTAAGCCGCAAGCGGCCATTGACACTCGCCCAAGGGGGTTTAGAATGGTCTTTTCCCCTTTGTGCGTGCGTGCCCTGGATTTTGCAGGGGATAGGCTTCTAACCGCGGTTCTCAGACCGTGGACCCATTGAAGTAACGATCGTGATGGACGACGCCATCCGCAAAGCCGAAGCCCTCATTGAAGCCCGCAACTACATTCAGATGTTCCGTGATAAGCTCACGGTCATCAAGTTGGGCGGCAGCGCCATGGAGGATGCCGGCGCACTCGAGGCGACGCTGCAAGACGTGATCTTCATGGAAACCGTCGGGCTGCGTCCGATCCTCGTTCACGGCGGCGGCAAACCGATCGATCGCGCCATGGCGCGATCCGGTCTCCAGCCTCGCAAGATCCAGGGCCGCCGCTACACCGACGCGGCCACGCTCGACATTGTCGTCAACGTCCTGCTGCACGAGATCAACGAAGGCATTGTCCGCCGTATTCGGCAGCTGGGCGGTCGGGCGATCGGCCTGCACTCCGGATCGCTGCACAGCCTGTTCGGTGAGCGTCTGCGTTTGCCGGCAGCTAACGGCCAGCCGATCGACCTCGGCTTCGTCGGCCGCGTCACCAGGGTCGAGAGCACGCTGATTGAATCGTTCTGCGCCGGCGGCGTCGTGCCGGTCATCCCCTCGCTGGCGGTGGACATTTCTGCGACAAGCGAGACGCCGGTCCCAACAGATGGGGCAGAGGCGTGGCTGAACGTCAACGCCGACACAGCCGCCGCCGCCGTCGCCGCCCAGATTCGCGCTGAGAAGCTTGTTTTCCTCACCGATACACCGGGCATCTTGCTCGATCGCAGCCGGCCCGATTCCCTCCTCGCCAGCCTCAACGCGACGCGCTGTCGCGAGCTGATCGAGCGCCGCGTCATCGACGAGGGCATGATTCCCAAGGTGGAAGCGTGCCTGGAGAGCGTAGGCGCCGGCGTCCGCAAAACGCACGTGATCGACGGCCGCCTGCCTCATTCCCTGCTGCTGGAGATCTACACCGACCGCGGCGTCGGGACCGAAATTACCTTGACTTAGTTTAGCCGCGACCCGAAGGGGAGCGCGAACACGCTCCCCTTCGGGTCGCGGCTAAACGAACTAGTACTGCCATGAAGCAAGCGACCCTCGAACAATTTCAGCGTTTTGTCATTGCCAATTACACGCGCTATCCCGTATGCCTGGTGCGCGGCGAGGGATCGACCGTGTGGGATGACGAGGGCAATCGTTATCTCGACTTCTTTCCCGGCTGGGGCTGTGATCTCCTCGGCCATTGTCCGCCGCGCATCGTCAAGGCCGTGCAAGAGCAGGTCGCGCATCTCATCCACGTCCCCAACACCTGGTACACGGAGCCGCAGGGGCGCCTCGCTCAGGCACTCAGCGAGCGCAGCGGGTGGGGCGGGCAATGTTTTTTCTGCAACAGTGGTGCAGAAGCCAATGAGGCAGCCATCAAGATCGCCCGGCTGCACGGCAAACCCGGCCGATACAAGATCATCAGCATGCTCAACAGCTTCCACGGTCGAACGCTGGGGGCCTTGAGTGCCACGGGACAACCGAAGTATCACCAGGGACTGGAGCCGCTCCTGGCGGGCTTCAATTATGCTCCCTACGGCGACCTTGACGCCGCCGCCCGCCTCATCGATAGCGAAACGTGTGCGATTCTCCTCGAACCGATTCAGGGCGAGGGCGGCATCAATATGCCGCCGCCCGGCTACTTGCAGGGGCTACGCGAGCTGTGCGATCGTCATCGGCTGCTGCTGATCTTCGATGAAGTGCAAGCCGGTATGGGTCGAACCGGCCGCTGGTTTGCGCATCAACACTGGGATGTGCAGCCGGATGTCATGACGCTGGCCAAGGCGCTGGCCGGAGGCGTCGCCGCCGGCGGACTGGTGGCGCGCCCCGAAGCAGCCGAAAAACTGCGGCCGGGAACGCACGCCGCCACGTTCGGTGGCAATCCCCTCGCCTGCGCCGCCGCCCTGGCCACGATCGAAACCATCGAGGCTGACGGACTTCTTCACCGCGCCGAGGAGCTGGGAGAGTATTTCCAGAATCGATTTGAAGCACTGCGCCAGCGCTGTCCGCTGATTCAGGACGTCCGCGTCAAGGGCGTGATGATTGGCATCGAGCTGACCGTGGACGGCGCTCCAGTGGTCAAGGCCTGTTTGGAGCGAAGGCTCCTCATCAACTGTACACACACCACCGTCCTGCGTTTGTTGCCGGCGCTCACGCTGTCGGACGCCGAGCGCGATGAGGGCTGCGACACCCTAGAAGACGTGTTGTTGAACGTGAAGTGAGGCTCTGTTGCGCAAGCCGCATGCGGCTTGGCGGAGCTGCGGAATCGTGAAGCGCTTGTGACCAAGGAGAACGGGCGGCGCATTACTCAGGGCCATGGATGCGGTCGTCCCGAGGAAACGTGTTATGCGACACTTTCTGAGCTTGATCGATTTGAAGCCGGAAGAATTGACTCACCTGCTTGCCGAGGCGGCGCGGCTGAAGGCCGATGCCGAGCAGGGCAAACGTCCGCCACTGCTGGCCGGCCGCGTCCTGGGCATGATCTTCGAGAAGCCATCGCTGCGGACGCGCGCTTCCTTCGAGGCGGCGATGGCCCACCTCGGCGGAACGAGCATCTTCCTTAGTGCCAGCGACGGTCCCATCGGCCAGCGCGAAAGCGTTGCCGATTTCGCGCGGACCCTCAGCCACTACGTAGACGCCGTGGTCCTGCGCACCTTCCACCACGCCACCATTGAGGAATTCGCCGCCCATAGCAAGGTGCCGGTAATCAACGGTTTGTCGGACCTGTGCCATCCGTGTCAGGTGCTCGGCGACCTGCTGACGATTCAGGAGCATTTCGAGGGTGGCATCGCTGGCAAAACGCTGGTGTTCGTCGGCGACGGCAACAACGTCGCCCGCTCGCTGGCCCTGGGCTGCGGCAAGCTCGGCGCGCGCTTCATCCTCGCCGCTCCGGAGGGCTATCAATTCGATCCGGCTTTCGTGCAGAGCTACCATCGCATCTGTGGCAACGGCGAGCTGATTCAAAACGGCGTGCCGTCGCACGCGGTCGGCCTGGCCGACATCATTTACACGGATGTGTGGACAAGTATGGGTCAGGAAGCGGAGCGTGCGCTGCGTTGCAGCAAGTTCGCTGACTTCCAGGTCAACGCCCAGCTGCTCGCGCAGGCACCGCCGCACACGCGGCTGATGCACTGTCTGCCGGCCCATCGCGGCGAGGAGATCACCAGCGATGTGCTCGACGGCCCGCGCAGCATCGTCTTCGAGCAGGCCGGCAACCGCATGCACGCGCAGAAGGCGCTGCTCACCTGGCTGATGCTCGAAGAGAACCATGCGTAACGACGGCCGACAACCCGATGAGCTGCGTCCCCTGAGCTTCAAGCGTCGCTACACGCGGCAGGCGCCGGGCAGCGTTTTGGTACGCATGGGTCGCACAACCGTTCTTTGCACCTGCTGCGTTGAGCCGGTGGTGCCCCCGTTCTTGACCGGCAAGGGCAAGGGCTGGCTCACGGCCGAATACAGCATGCTTCCCGGAAGCACAAACACGCGCAAGCCGCGCGACCGCGGCGGCAAAATCGACGGACGCAGCGTCGAGATTCAGCGTTTGATCGGCCGCGCGTTGCGGACTGTCGTCAATTTAGAGACCCTGGGCGAACGCACACTCTGGATCGATTGCGATGTCCTGGAGGCCGACGGCGGCACGCGAACCGCCTCCATCAATGGTGCCTACATCGCGCTCATCGACGCCCTCCACGCCGAACGAAAGAAAAAAAATCCCTCTCTTTTTCTACCGCTTCCTCCTGTCTCCGCCATCGTTCGCGGCAGCGTCGCCGCTGTGAGCGTCGGTCTACTCGACGGCCGGGGGCTACTGGACCTTGATTACAGTGAGGACAAGGACGCCGACGTCGATTTGAACCTCATCATGACCGGCGGCGGCGATTTGATTGAGGTGCAGGCCGGCGGCGAGGAAGCGACCTTCAGCCGCAAGCAGCTGGATCAACTGCTCGATCTGGGGAAGCGCGGCATCGACACCATCACGCACGCCCAGCGCGCCGCCCTCGGCGCGAATTGGCCTCTGGACTGAATCCGCTCGATCTGCTATGAGCCGCTCCGTCCGTGACAAGTTTATCCGCGACCCGCAGGGGAGCGCGTTTATCGTTTCGCGCGAAACATAAACGCGCTCCCCTGCGGGTCGCGGATAAACGAGCTGACAAAACGGGAGGACCAGGCGATGAGGCGGAGTACAATGCTGCTGGCCCTGGGGCTGGGGCTGGTGTTGTTGGCGAGGCAGGGACAGGCACAAGCTCCGGCGCCGCGGATCCCAAATGCCGCTGGTCAGCCCAGCGGGCTGAACGACCTTATCCAATCCAATCCATCGACCGGCGAGACGCCGGTCCCACCGGATGTCAACTCGGCCTACGCCGTCACTCCGGAAGCCGGTCCGTGGATGATCTGCGTGGCCAGCTACCAGGGCGAATCGGCGCCGGAGCTGGCCTACCTGCTTTGCACCTATCTGCGCCAACAGCGTCATCAGGCCTTCGTCTACAACCGCGGCAATGCCGAACGCAAGAAGATCCAAGAGGAGATGGACCAGCGGAACACGGCCTATCCCGGAATGCCGCGACGCCGGATGCTGGCGCATCCGCAGGAGGAGCAGCTCGCCGTGCTCCTGGGTGGCTACCGCGACATGGAGGACGCCACCGCCCAGCTCAAGAAGGTCCGCAAGTGGGGCTTGCCGGACCTCAAGCTCAAATCCGGAAAACCCGCCTTCGATACCTACGATGTTTACGAACCCGTACCAGGCAAGAAGAGTTACGCGCTGAAACGGTATCCCGTCAATCCGTTCCACTCGGCGATGGTCGTTCCCAACCCCAGTCTTCCGCAGCAGCACAAGCCGGTCGCCAAGGTCGATCCGTTGTGGAAGAAGCTCAACGCCTGTGAATCACGCAGTCTCTACAATTGCCCCAAGCCGTGGACGCTGGCGGTGCAAGAATTCCGTGGCGCTCACGTAATCCAAACGGCATCTGAATCCAGCGGCTTTCTGAACAAGATCGGGTTCGGTGATCATCTCGGTAGGCGTCTCGACAATTCCGCGAAGATGGCCGAACAGGTATGCGACATGTTTAAGAAGCTGGGCTTCAAAAGCTACGTGCTGCACACGCGCTATAACAGTGTCGTTACGATCGGCGAGTTCGACGGCCCCAACGATCCCAATCTGCTGCGAACGCAGGAACAGCTCGCCCGCATGTCGTTCAAGAACGGCAATACCGGACAAACCGCATTCAAGCTCTTCGCCAAGGCCCTGCCGATGGAAGTGCCGCGGTGAGGAAGGCTCTCGTTCCCAGGCTATCAAGGTATTGTATTACGCCGGTATGTAAGTTTGTCGCGGTCCTTGGCGAGCGGGGTTGGGGGGCTCCGCCCCGGGACCAACAAAGGGGGCGGGGGCCACCCCCCCCCCCCCGGGTCTATATTAAATGCCGGGGGAGGAAAAA
>Ga0335075_10001927_pt1 | contig 33735 bp, 32 predicted proteins | sample Lox_Sample_24_FD_206723 | JGI IMG/M metagenome (GOLD analysis project Ga0335075, IMG submission 206723) | Soil microbial communities from Loxahatchee National Wildlife Refuge, Florida, United States - Lox_Sample_2.4 | ecosystem: Environmental > Terrestrial > Soil > Wetlands | place: USA...
GCAGCAGGTGAGCGTGGGCGTCGATGAGCACGTCAGACCTCCGCGAACGACGGGTGGACTGAGACGTGGATGGCGGCCTCGCCTGGCACGTCACCGCCGAGCGTCTGGATGGCCAGCTCCGCGTCGGCCAGGCCGAAGGTGTGGGTATGCATCTTCTCCAGCGGGAACCGGCGCGACTCGATCAGAGCGATCGCGTCGGCCATTCCCTTGGCGTCCACCCCGAACGCGCCGCGGATGGTCAGCGCGCGGTTGATGATCAGGTCGGTGCGCAGCGGTATCTCCCGGTTGCCTTTGAGTCCCGCGAGTACCACCCGCCCGCCGCGCTTGGCCGCTAGCAGCGCGTCCGACACCGGCCCTGCGGCGAGCGGGGTCAGCTCAAGCACGACGTCGGCGCCCTGGCCGCCGGTGATCTCCTCGACTTGCTGCACCACGTCCACCGCCTCATCGCCGTCGACGACGAGCGTGTGGTCCGCGCCGAGCTCAGCGGCGAGTGCGAGCTTGTGCGCGTCCGCGCTCAGCCCGGTGATGATGATGGTGCCCGCCCCGGCAGCGCGGGCCGCGACGACCGCGGCGATTCCGCGCTGTCCGGCCCCCAGCACCAGGACAGTGTCGCCAATTCGTACCTCGCCGAGATGGCAGGCCCAGCGCACGCCCGCACCCATGGAGTTGTACAGGGCGGCAACTTCAGCGGGCAGGGTCTTGTCCATCGGGTGGAGCACCGAGGTGGGCGAGAGGTACATGTACTCAGCCATCCCGCCCCAGAGCGCCGGCTCGGTGTCGACACTGGTCACGCCGTGGCCGTACTTACGGTTCCGGCAGAACTGGTAGCGGCCGGTGAGGCAGTCCTGACAGGACCGGCATGGCACGATCACCTCGAGCGCTACCCGGTCCCCTGGCTGGACACCCCACCGCTGCGCTGCGCGCTCCCCGATCTCGTCGATGATGCCGAGCGGCTCATGACCAGGGATGAACGCCGGCCGCGGGCCGCCGAGGTGGCCGCGATAGGTCTCGACGTCGCTGCCGCAGATGCCGTTGGCTTCCACCCTGAGCAGCCCGTCGTCAGGGCCGACCTGCGGCCGCGGGAACTCGCGCAGTTCCATCCTGCCCGGCGCGACCTGAACCGCGGCCCGAATCATGTCAGTCATGTGCCTTGCTCCTTACTGGAACGGCTTCTCCGGACCAGCCGCCGAAGAGCCGCACGACCATGGAGATGCCTGCGTTGCGCGCGCCGGCGACGGCGATGAGAAGGTTCCGTGGCTCATCGTCGGGCAGCTGCGGCTGGAACTCCGGCTTGCCCGCACCGTCGCCGGGCAGGCGCACGCCGTTGGAATCAAGAGCGTCCTTGCCCACAGCCGCCAGCTCGGCCGTTGTCCGGCCGGACCGCTCCGCCAGGAAGGCACGGATCTCGGCGCGGCCGAACCCGGCCCCGGCGAGCAGCTGGGCGTGCTCGGGGCAGAACACGATCCCGGCCGATGCGTACCGGAAGATCCAGGCACCGGACCGGCCGATGGTGTCGGCGAAGTCGGCAAGCAGCTGCTCGGCACTCGCGGTGTGCCGGTTGTCGACGAACTCGCAGGTGCGCAGCAGGGTCGCAGCGACGGCTGACGCGCCGGGAGGAAGTCCCGCAGCCGTGGCCAGCGGTGGCCACGGGCTCTCCTCCTCGTTCTCTGCCAGGCAGATCGACCAGCGGCCGGGCAGTCCCTGAGTTGCCTGCTCGAGCTCGTGCGGGTGGATGCCGAACACGTTCCTGACGATCAGCCCGATGGCGCGCGGCACCGTCGCGTTCGGCCGGAAGCCGGGCCCGAAGACCCCGCCCGCGGCGTTGAAGCCGAGTTCTCCGCGGACCGGGCCGTTGACGACGATCAGCGGCGCGGGCCCGCTGGTCGACTGCCAGCCGCCGCCCCGGGTGGCGCGCTCACGCGTCAGCGCTTCCCAGGCGGCCAGCACCACCGGGAAGTACTCGGGCCTGCAGCCTGCCATGACCGCGTTGACGGCGGCCAGGCCCACCGTCACCTGGCGATCCAGCTGCGGCAGCGCGCCGATCACCTCGTCCGGCTCGCGCCCGGCTGCGGCCAGGAACTCGTCCGCCAGTGGCTGGGTGGCTGGCACCAGCGGCAGGCCGTCGGACCAGCCGCGGGCGTAACAGTGCTCGATCGCGGCCTGGGCGGCGTCCGGATCGAGCGCCGTCTCCGGCGCGGCTGCCGTCACTGGCTGGTCCCGCTGGTGAGCATGTCAACAACGCCGGGCAGCAGCCGCTTGGCGCGCTGCACGACCTGCTCCCCGCTGAGCACCGCGACGGGGTGCTCGGTAACCAGGTAGGCGTAGTCAGGCACGCCGCGCAGCTGCGCCATCGCGGTCGCGGTGACTCGGAACGCGTCGCTGCAGATCACCGCGGCCGGCATACCTGCCTGCTCGAATACGATGCCGTCAGCGACCGCCGACGCGCTGCAGGAGCCGCAGTCGCCGACGCCGGTGATGACCACGTCGCAGTCCTGCCGGTAGCGCTGGATCAGGTCATCAGGCGCGGGCGCGGCGAAGTTGGCCTTCGTGGCGGCGACCGTGACCGCAGCACCGTGCTCGGTGATCAGCAGCTTGCCAATCTCGGCGAGCAGCAGAGCGGCGTTGTGTTTCGTGTTGTCCATCAGGCCAACCCGGACTCCGGCCAGGCTGGCCCGGCGCGGCGCCAGCGCCAGGCCGGCCGCGTGCTGCGGGGTGTGGTCTGCCCGCCCGGTCGGGTCCAGGATGGCGTTCGGCACTGCCGCCTCCCTTAATGCTCGTGGACGATGACGCCGCGGATGTTCTTGCCGTCGTTCATGTCCTGGTACGCGTCGTTGACCTCGTCGAGCCGGTACTTGCGCGTGACGAGCTCGTCCAGCTTCAGGTTGCCAGTCTTGTAGAGGCGGATCAGCCGCGGAATGTCGAACAGCGGGTTGCTGTCGCCGAACAGCGCGCCGCGGATCTGGCGCATGTAGCTGATGAGAAAACCCGCGGGCAGGTGCACGGCGTGCTCGTCGAAGTGGCCGACGGCCGTGATCGTGACCTTGCCGCCCTTGCCTGTCATCAGCACGGCGGCGTTGACCATCTCCTCGGTGACCACACCGGGGGTGAGGATGACGTGGTCGGCGAGCTGGCCCCAGGTGGTCTCGACCACGAAGTCGCGCGCCTCGCCGGCACTGGCGAACGCTCGGGTGGCGCCGAAGACGGTCGTCGCCATCTCGCGCTTGAACTCGACCGGGTCGACCACGATCACGTCCTTCGCGCCGGCGAACCGCGCTCCCTGGACCGCGTTGCTGCCGACGCCGCCGGCGCCGAAGATGACGACGGTGTCACCGGCACGCACGCCAGCAGCGTGCACCGCGGAGCCCCAGCCGGTGGGAACTCCGCAGCCGATGAGGCAGGCGATTTCCCACGGCAGGTCCTCGAGCAGCGGCACGCAGGCCCACTCCGATACGACGGCGTACTGCGAGAACGTGCCCAGGGTGCAGAAGCCGCCAAGGTCCTGATCAGCAAGGTGAAAGCGGAACGTGCCGTCGAGGAACATCCCGGTCCCGGCGTTGAGACCCTTGACGCACATGTTCTGGTGACCGGTCGAGCATGGCCGGCAGGCACCGCATGCCGGGATGTAGGAGCAGATGACCGGGTCTCCCGGCTTGACCCTGCGCACATCGGGTCCGACCGACTCCACGATCCCGGCGCCCTCATGACCGCCTACCACCGGCAGCCGGACCCTGGCGTCACCGGAGGTGATGTGGTCGTCGGAATGACAGAGCCCGGCGGCCATCATCTTCACCCGCACCTCGTGGGCCTTCGGGTCGTCGAGCTGAAGCTCGGTCAGTTCCCAGCCGACGTGCGGGGCGCGTGCGATCGCGGCGCGGGTGGTGATCCTCATCGATACTCCCTCCTACAGCTGGGACAGCACCTCGGCGCCGATCAGCGCAATGTGATCCAGATCGTGGATATCGAAGATGTGCAGGTAGACGGTGTCGGCGCCGACCTTGGCGAGGTCGGCGATGCGATCGGCCAGCAGCGCGGGCGGCCCGATCAGCATCGACTCGCGGATGCGCGACGAGCCGACGATCTCGGCCCGGCGGTCCGCCTCCGCCTGGGTAGACCCGATCGCCACCGGGATGAACCCGGACTTGCGCACCGTGGCGGGGTCGCGGCCGATCGCCTCGCAGGCGGCGGCGAACACCTCGAACCTGGCCCGGGCCTGTTCCACGGTGCTGAGCGCGGCATTGAACTCGGTGGCGAACCGGGCGGCGATGGCCGGAGTCCGCTTCGGCCCGGCTCCGCCGACGATGACCGGCGGGTGCGGCCGCTGGGTAACCTGCGGCGGTGACTGGTTGTCGTCGATCCGGTAGTACCGGCCGCTGAACGAGAAGTTCTGATCTCCGGCGAGCCACAGCCCGGTGATGATGGCGAGCTCTTCCTCGAGCCGGTCGAACCGCTCCTTCATCGGCGGGAACGGCAGCCCGAAGGCCGCGTGCTCGCGCTCATACCATCCGGTGCCGATGCCCAGCTCGATCCGGCCGCCGCTCATCTCGTCCACTGACGCGACGATGGCAGCGAGCAGCCCTGGCAGGCGGTAGGTCGCCGCGGTGACCAGGGTGCCGAGCCGGACGCGCTCGGTGTCCCTGGCCAGGCCGCCCAGCGTCGTCCAGGAGTCGGTCGGCCGGTAGCTGCGATCAGTGGGGTCGACGCCCATCAGGTGGTCGGAGCGGAAGAACGCGTCGAACCCGGCCCGCTCCGTGGCCTGCGCCAGCGCGAGGATTTCGGAGTACCGCGCGCCGTGCCGGGGCTCCATGAGCACCCGGATGCGGACCTTCGATCGCTGCTGCTCAGCCATGGGTGCCGCGCATCGACACAGTCTTGACCTGGGTGTAGTCGAGCACGGCGTCGGCGCCCATGGTCCGGCCGAAGCCGCTGTGCTTGTAGCCGCCGAACGGGCCGCCGATGACCCCGGCGCCCAGCGCCGCATTGACGGCAACCTGGCCCGCCTGCAGCTTCCGGCTCATCCGGACAGCACGTCCGACGTCCCTGGTCCAGACAGATGCGACCAGGCCGTACTCGGTGCCGTTGGCCACGGCGACCGCCTCATCCTCGCCGGAGACCGTGAGCACCGACAGCACCGGGCCGAAGATCTCCTCCTGCGCGATCCGCATGCCCGGATCCACCCGGTCAAACAGCGTCGGCTGCACGAAGAAACCAGCGGCGTACTGCTGTCCGGCGGGCGCGCCGCCGCCGGTGATCAGCTCGGCACCCTCGTCGCGGCCCAGCTGCAGGTAGCCGAACACGCGGTCCTGCTGCCTCGCGCTGATCAGCGGCCCCATCTGGACCGGCTCGTGCCACGCCCCTACCCGGACCGTCTGCATCTGCGCGGCGAGCCGCTCGACGAGCTCTGCGTGGATTTTCTGATCGGCCAGCACTCGAGAGCCGGCCGCGCAGATCTGGCCGGTATTCAGGGTGATCCCGCGCACCATCGCGGGCACGGCCGCGGCCAGGTCCGCGTCAGCGAACACGACCTGCGGGGACTTCCCGCCGAGTTCGAGGTGCAGCGGAGTGAGATTATGCGCGCAGGCTGCCATCACCGATGCACCGGTCGCGGGTGAGCCGGTGAAGCTCATCCGGCGCACGCGCGGATGGGCCGGGATGGCGGCGCCCGCCTCGGCGCCGTATCCGGTGACGACGTTGAGCACGCCCGGCGGGATGCCGGCCTCCAGCGCGAGCCGAGCCAGCGCGAGCGCGGTGAGCGGGGCGTCCTCCGCTGGCTTGATCACGATCGTGTTGCCGGCCGCGATCGCCGGGCCGGCATCCGTCACGAACATCGGTCCTGGTGCGTTCCACGGGATGATGGCGCCGACTACCCCGTACGGCTCGCGCAGCGTGAAGCCGATGGCGTCCGGTGAGTGGGTCGGCAGCGACAGGCCGCTGACCTTGTCGGCCTGGCCGGCCACGAACCGCAGGATCCTGCCCATCGGCGGCGGGCCTGAGGCCGGATGACCGACTTCCATGCACTCCAGCCGGGCGATCTCGGCAGCGCTGGCGTCGATCAGCTCAGCCCACTTGAAGAGCAGGCTGGCACGCGTCGTCGCGTCGGTGTCCCGCCACCGCGGGAAGGCTGCCTCCGCGGCCGACACGGCCAGGTCCACGTCCGCGCTGCCGCCCCTCGGCACGCGGCCGAGCACCGCCCCGGTGGACGGGTCGATGACGTCGATGGTCTCGCCGTCGCAGGCGGGCACCCACTCGCCGCCGATGAGCTGAGCGTTGTCGATGATGAGCGGACTGGTGGCGTGCTCCGCGTCAGTTGCTGTCATGACTGGTCCTCGCCAGGCAGGTACTAGTGCTGATGGATGATGACGCCGCGGATGTTCTTGCCGTCGAGCATGTCCTGGTAGCCCTGGTTGATCTCGTCAAGCTGATACCGGCGGGTGATCAGCTCGTCCAGCTTCAGGTCACCGGACTGGTACAGGCCGATGAGCATCGGCACGTCCACGAGCGGGCTGCAGCCGCCGTAGATGGAGCCCTGGATGCGGCGCTGGTAGCCGATCAGCATGCCAGGGTTCTCGTCGATCATGCCCTTGCCGACGGCGGTGATCGTGACCTGGCCGGATTTGCCGACGACCTGGATAGCGTCGTGAATGACCTGATCGTCGAGGATGCCGACGGTGATGATGGCGTGGTCGGCCAGTTCGCCCCAGGTGGTCTCAACGACGAAGTCGTGCGCCTCCTTCGCGGTGGCGAACGTGTGAGTCGCCCCGAACACCGCGGCCATCTCGCGCTTGAACTCCACCGGGTCGACCACGATCACGTTCTTCGCGCCCGCCAGGCTTGCGCCCTGGACAGCGTTGCTGCCGACGCCGCCGACGCCGTAGATCACCACGGTCTGGCCGGCTCGCACTCCTGCGGCGCGGACGGCCGAGCCCCAGCCAGTCGGCACCCCGCAGGCGACTAGCGCGGCCACATCGAACGGGATCTCGTCCGGGATCCTGATAACGGAGAACTCCGAGACCACCGCGTACTGCGAGAACGTGCCGAGCACGCACAGCCCGCCGAAGTCCTCGCCGCCTGCGTGGAAGCGGAACGTGCCGTCAGGGAACATGCCGGTGCCGGCGTTCTTTCCTGCGTCGCACAGGTTCTGCCGGCCAGTCGAGCAGTACCGGCAGGAGCCGCATGCCGGGATGAACGAGCAGGTCACGTGGTCCCCCACCGCCACCCTGGTGACCGCCTCGCCGACCATGTCCACGATGCCGGCGCCCTCATGCCCGCCGACCACGGGCATGCGCATCGGCGCGTCGCCCTTCTGAATATGGTCGTCGGAGTGGCACAGCCCGGCCGCGTAGAACTTGATCCTGACTTCGTTGGCCTTCGGGTCGTCGAGCTCGAGCTCGGTGATCTCCCAGGGCTGCCCCCCGGCGCGGCACACCGCGGCTCGGGTGGTGATGCTCATGTGGACCCCTCTCCCAGCTGATGGCTAGTCCACCCTTAGGCAGGCCCGCGTGGCCGCGCCACACCCTTTTCTGTGACGCGGAAGAGCAGGTTCCGCCCGTGCGCGCGGCCGTGTTAATTTCCGCGACGGCACCGGTGATCAGGTAGATCCGGCGTGGAAGGGCTCCGTGGTCATGGAAGGCCCCGTGGTCATGAAAGGCACCGCGTGATCGACAAGTTCCGCCCCGAGCCGGCCGCCGCGCTGGCGGTGATACCGAACGGTGCCACTGTTGCGGTCGGCGGATTCGGCAGTTCCGGCAGGCCGGACACGCTGATCGACACACTGTGCGACCTGGACCGCCGCGACCTGCACGTGGTGGTGAACAACGTCGGCGGCGACTTCACCGGCATCGGACGGCTGCTGGCGGAGGGCCGGCTGCGCCGGGTAACGTGCTCGTTCCCTGTCCTTACCGATTTTTATGACGACTACTTCGCCGGCCGGGTAGAGCTCGAGCTGATTCCGCAGGGCACGCTCGCCGAGCGGCTCCGAGCCGGTGGTGCGGGCATTCCGGCCTTCTACACGCCTTCCGGGGCCGGCACGATGCTGGCCGACGGCACCTTCCCGCTCGGCTACCACGCCGACGGCAGCGTCGCGGCGTGCATGCCGGAGCGCGAGCACCGTGAGTTCGGCGGCCGGGAGCACGTGCTCGAGTACGGCATCGTGGCGGACTTCGCCCTGGTCAAGGCCCACAAGGCAGACCGGCGCGGCAACCTGCGGTTCCGCCTGTCGGCGCGTAATTTCAACCCGCTGGCGGCGATGGCGGGCCGGCACACGTTCGCCGAGGCGGAGCATCTCGCCGGGCCCGGCGAGCTTGAGCCCGACGACATCCACCTGCCCGGCGTGTTCGTGGACGAGGTCCTGCTCTCCTCAGCACTGTCCCCGAAGCTGCCGACGATTTCGAGGATCTCGCCATGACGCAGACGGCAACGGCAGTACCGGTCAGCGGCCGCAGCCGCGAGGGCATCGCGCAGCGGCTGGCCGCCGACCTGCGCGACGGCTTCGTGGTGAACCTCGGGGTGGGCATCCCGCTGCTGGTCCCCAAGTTCATCCCCGCTGACCGGGAGGTCATCCTGCACGCTGAGAACGGCGTGCTCGGGATGGGCCCGCTGGCGCCCGCGGGACAGGAGGATCCGGACCTGACGGACGCTGGCAAGCAGGCCATCACCCTGGTCACCGGTGCCGCGATCGTGGACTCGGCGACATCGTTCGCGATCGTTCGCGGCGGGCATCTGGACGTGACGGTGCTTGGCGCGCTGCAGGTTTCCGGCAGCGGTGACCTGGCTAACTGGTACGTACCCGGCCGCAACCCGGCGGTCGGCGGCGCCATGGACCTGGTGGCCGGTGCCCGCGAGGTGTGGGTCACCATGGAGCACGTGGACCGGGCCGGCCGGCCCAAGATCGTCGAGGCGTGCGAATTCCCGCTGACCGGGCGCGGTGTTGTCACCCGGCTCTACACCGATCTGGCAGTCTTCCAGTTCGCGGATGGCGAGCTCCGGCTGACCGAGTACGCACCCGGCGTGACACCAGAGGCAGTGCGCGACCGGACCGCCGCGCCCTATGTTGAGGATCTGTGACGTGACGATTGACATCAGCGCCATCACCGCCTTTGACGTGCACACCCACGTGCACAAATCCATCCGGGCCGGGAACGAGGCCGACGGGGCCGGTGGCCGGGAAGATATGGGCGAGTACTTCGGCATCGGCACCATGCCCAGGTACACGGTGCCGGAGCTGGCCGACTACTACCGGCAGCGGAACATGGCGTGCGTCACCTTCACCGTCGACAGCGTCTCCCAGACCGGCGACGACCCTGTTCCGGACAACTTCGAGGTGGCCGACCTGGCGGCCGAGGAGTCCGATGTGATCATCCCGTTCGCCAGCATCGACCCGGCGCGCGGCGCGGCCGGCGTGAAGCAGGCCCGGCGGCTGATCGCCGAGCACGGTGTGCGGGGGTTCAAGTTCCACCCTGGTACGCAGGCCTTCTACCCGAACGACCGGATGGCCTACCCGCTCTACCAGGTGATCGAGGAGCACGGCCTGGTGGCGCTGTTTCACACCGGCCAGACCGGCGTCGGCGCTGGCACCCGCGGCGGCGGCGGCATCCGGCTGAAGTACTCCAACCCGCTGTACCTGGACGACGTCGCGGCCGACTTCCCGGACATGGACATCATCCTGGCGCACCCGTCGTTCCCCTGGCAGGACGTCGCGCTGTCGATCGCTACCCACAAGCCGCGGGTTTACATCGACCTGTCCGGCTGGTCGCCCAAGTATTTCCCGCCCCAGCTGGTGCAGTACGCGGGAAGCCTGCTGAAGAACAAGGTGCTGTTCGGCACCGACTTCCCGGTCATCACGCCAGAGCGCTGGATCAGGGACTTCGACAACCTCGCGGTCAAGCCCGAGGTCCGGCCGCTGATCATGAAGGAGAACGCGGCCCGCTTGTTCGGTCTCGGTTAGTCGGGGTTAGTCCCAGTTAGTCCGAGGGCGGCGTGTCGTCCAGCACGATCAGCGGCAGCGGCCCGGCCAGGTCCTCCGCCGCAGCAGGCGCGTAAGCGAAGTTCTTTGCCCTGGCGCCGCCGTCGACCACCAGGTCGGTCCCGGTGATCAGCCGGGCGTAGTCCGAGCACAGCCAGGCGACAGCGTGACCGATGTCGGTCGGCGTCCCGGTCGTCCCCATCGGCACCATCGGCGACCGCTGCCCGGACCATCGGCTCGGCCTGCGCCATGGCTCGTCGCCTGTCGGCCCGCCGAGCCCGCCGCCGCGGCCGTGCACCAGGACTCCGCCGGGGCCGAGGCCGCGCCGGGCCATGTCAGCCAGCAGCTCAGGGTTGTCGGGATTCGGCGCGGTCGGAGTGAAGCTGTTTACCCGGATGCCGTACGGCGCGAGGTCCATGGCCGCAGCCCGGACGAAGTTGTTCACCCCGCCCTTGTGAAAGGCATACGCGATCACGCCGGCCGTGCCCGACCAGGCGTTCGAGGAGGAGATGCAAACGATCGAGCCCTTGATGCCCCGCTCGGCCATGGCCCGCCCGACGTGCTTGGTGTTCAGGAAGTAGCCGAGCGACGAGACCCGGACAGCCCGCTCGAACGCCTCCGCGGTCTCGTCCAGCACTCCACGGCCGCCGAGCAGCGCCGCATTGTTCACGAGGATGTCGATGCGGCCCCATCGCTCCAGCACGTCGCTGATGTAGCCGTGGACGACTGCCTCGTCGGTCACGTCGCCGGGCGCTGCCATCGCCTCGCCGCCGTTTCGCTCGATCCGGGCGATGCATGCCTTGATAGCGGCCTCGTCCACGTCGTTGCAGGCCACCCTGGCGCCGTACTTCGACAGCGCGAGCGCGACGCCACTGCCGATGTTTGGTCCGCAGCCGGTGACAAGCGCGACCTTGCCGTCGAGTGAGATCTCCACGTGCCCAGTGCTCCCTTTCTGCTCAGTGCACCTTTTCCGCGGACGTCCGGTACGCGACCGGCACCGACTTGCCGGACCAGGCCGCCCAGCCGAACGGCCGGAAGACCATCGACATGGCCGCGTTGGCTGCGCCGGCGACCAGAATCGGGATGTCAGCGGCGGCGGGCATCAGGGCAAACGGCTGGTCGCCATCCTCGGCCGTGCCATCCTCGGCCGGGCCAGTGTGCTCGCCCTTTCCGGCGGCGATCATCTCCGCGCGGGACCGGACCGCGTGCTCGAACAGCCACTGCTGCACGTCGGAGCGGCTATAGCCGGCATTGCCCAGTAGCTGAGCGTGCTCCGGGCCGAGCACCAGCCCGCCGCTTGAGTGCGGGCCGCCGACGTAAGCGCCGATTCTAGCCAGCGAGTCGGCGAAGTCGTGCAGCACTGCCTCCGCGCTGTCAGTGGAGCGGTTGTCCACGTATTCGCATGTTCTGATCAGCATCGCCGACACCGCGTCACTTCCGGCCGGCACGCCGCCGACAACGCTGAGCGGCGGCCACGGCGACATCTCCTCGTTCTCGCCGAGGCAGATCGACCACCGGCCGGGCAGGCCCTGGGTCGCCTGCTCGAGCTGCTGCGGGCGGACCCCGAAGCCGTTCCGGACAATCAGGCCGATCGCGCGCGGGATAGTCATGTTCGCGCGGAAGCCTGGGCCGAATACCCCGCCGCGGCTGTTGATCCCGAGCCTGGCCCGGACCGGGCCGTTGACCACGATCAGCGGCGCCGGCCCGCTGGTCGACTGCCAGGCTCCGCGGCTCGCCCGCTCTTGCCTGACCGCCTGCCAGGCCGCCAGCACGATCGGGAAGTAATCCGGCTGGCAGCCCGCCATGATCGCGTTGGCAGCCGCCTGCGCGACGGTGACGCTGCGGCCGAGGTGCGGCACCGAGCCGATCACTTCGGCCCCGTCGGCGTCGGTGGTGGCCAGGCAGGCCTCGATGTCGGCGCTGGTGGCCGGCACCACCGGCAGGCCGTCAGTCCAGCCTTGCGCGTAGCAGTACTCGATGGCGGCCTTCGCCTGCTCGACCGGGCCGGTAACCGGAGCCGTCATGCAGATACGGCCATCGCCGGCTCAGTGAGCAAGCCCACGATCGCCGAGCGGGCCTGCGCCGCCCGGCTCCGCACGCCGTCAGGGGTGAGGTTGGCCACCGGATGCGGAACCGTGACGTACCTATAGCGTGGTGCGCCGCGCAGTTCTGCCATCGCGTCAGCGCTCACCGTGAAGGCCTCGGTAACGATGACCGCCGACGGAGTGCCGGCCTGCTCAAGCAGGATCCCGTCGGCGACCGCAGATGCGCTGCACGAGCCGCAGTCCCCGACCCCGATGACCACGACATCGCATTCGGCGCTCAGCTCAGCCAGAGTCAGCTCGGGCGCGGTGCTGGTGATGTCAGGCTTCTTCATGGCGAGCACGACCTGCATCCCGTGCTGGCCGGCCAGGAGCTGGCCGACCTCATCGAGGAACTGCTCGGCGTTGCGCTTGGTGTTGGCAAGCAGCCCGAGCCGCAGCCCGGACAGGCTCTCCGGCCGCGCGGCGAGAACAAGGCGGTCATACTCGGTTGGGTTGGCCTGGCTCACCGTGGGATCGATGATGCTGTCGAACACAGCTCACTCCTCAGGTGTGACTCGCTGACGAGCAGGCTACGGGCTGAGCTGGTAAGCGGCCAGTCCGATTCCGTGTCGCGGAATGGCAGGGCTGATGGCAGGAACGAGACAGAGCCGGGTGACGCCACGCGACGCCGCACGCGAGCTCGCCGAGCGCGACCCGGTGATCGCCAGGCTGGTCACCGAGGCCGGGCTGCCGACCTTCCGAAGGCCGACGGAGACGCATTTCGGCACGCTCGTCCGGGCCATCACGAACCAGCAGCTCGCTCTTCCTGCTGCCCGGGCGATCCACGGGCGACTGGTAGCGGCCCTTGGCGGGGAGGTCACGCCGGAGCGGCTGATGGCGCTGCCGGACGAGGCGGTGCGGGCAGCCGGATTGTCCGCCGCCAAGACCGCGTCGCTCAAGGACCTGGCCGCGAAGGTGCTGGACGGAACCGTGGTGCTCGATCCGCGCCGCCTGGCCAGGCAGAGCGATACCGAAGTCGTGGAGCGCCTGTCCAGCGTGCGCGGCATAGGGCGGTGGACGGCCGAGGTCTTCCTTATCTTCCAGCTTCGCCGGCTGGACGTGTGGCCGACCGGCGACCTCGGCGTTCGCCGGGGTTACGGACTGGCCTTCGACGTGCCGACGCCGACGGCGAACGAACTCGACCTGATCGGCGAGGCCTACCACCCGTACCGGAGCATCGTGGCCTGGTACTGCTGGCGGGCGAACGAGTTGTATGCTCCGCGCCAGGTAGGCGCCGCGCCGCTGTAAGCCACCGATCCCTTCGAGGGCTCGATCGCCGCCGGCGGCCGCGGCCAGCGGGTGATTGCCGCCGGGCTGGCCCGCGCCGTCGAGCAGTACTTCGCGTAGCCGGCCTGGATCAGCTAGGCAACGGTGCCAGGTGCCTGCCCGCTGAACAGCTGGCGTAGCTGGTCGAGGCTGGCCGTGACCGCCTCCTTTTGCCGGTTCAGCTCGTCGACCTCGCGCTGCGCGGCGGCCCGGTTCCGTTCCAGCTCGGCCTTGGTGTCGGCCATCAGCTGATCGGCCTGCACCTTGGCCTGCGCGGCCTCGGCTCTGGCCTCCGCCACGATTTGCTCGCCGTTCTTCCGGGCGTCGGACACCAGCTGCTCAGAGTGCTGGTCCGCCTCCCGTATCGCGTGGTCGGCCTGCGCGCTCGCCTCAGCGGCCCGCTGCTCAGCCGTGGCCGCCCGACGCTCCGCCTCGGCGACCAGCTGCTGCGTCGCCGCCCGCACCGCCGACAGCCGCTCCGCTTCCCGCCGCTCGGCCTCCTCCCGCCGGGAGGCGAGGGCGATCTCGAATTCGGCTTCGGCCAGCTCCCGCTGGGCATCGCTCTCTTCCCAGATTCGCTGCACCTGGGTGCGTACCTGGTCCGCCTGCCGCCTCGACGTCGTCAGGATCTCGTCGCCCGCCCGCTTCGCAGCGGCCTTCAGCTGCGCGACCTCGCGCCTGGCGGCCGCGCGCAGCGTGGCGATCTCACGCTCCGCCGCCGCCCGCTTCTCCGCCACCTCCTGGTCAGACATCGCCAGCAGCTTCGCGGCTTCCTGCTCGGCCGTCGACGTCAGGTTTCCGGCCTGCCGCAGTGCCGATCTCAGGTCGTCTGCCTCCCGCTGTGCCGACATCCGGATGGCGGCCGCCTCCCGTTCCGCCTCCGCGCGCAGCTCATCGGTCTCGCGCCGGACGGCCGCCCGCAGCTCGGCGGCCTCGTTCTCCGCCGCCGCCCGCACCTGCGCGGCATCCGCCGCCGCCGCCGCCCGCAGCTCGTCCGCCGCCAAGCGGGACTCCTGGACGATCCTTGCGACCTGCTCCTCGGCCAGGCGCAGCAGCTGCTCGAGCTGGTAGCCGGGGACCGCCGCCGTGACCGGCCGCGGGGATGCCTGCCGGGAGACATGACCGGCCTCCGCGACTATCCCCGGATCCATACGCTCAGCTCCTCAATGACGGTGAGCCAGGCGGAAACTCAGCTAATGCCCCAGTATGCAGCCAGCCGCCTGGCTGCCCGGCCCGAACCGGAGAGGCCGCGAGCATCACCGGACCACCCTGGCGAGCTGAGAGTTGACCGGGACGTTGCCCGACCTGAGCCCGGGCTGGCCGTACAGGTCGAACTCGCGGCGGGCGAGGCGACAGGCCGCCCAGCACGGAACCGTCGCCGCGCTGCCGCCAGGCACAGCAGAAATCGTTCCTGATGTGGTCTGGTCTGTCATTGTTACTTGAGCATTAGCAAGTACCCGGGCAAATACCCGGCTCTCAGGTGGGGAGCATGTCCGCCCATGACGGTTAGCCCTGATGTGGCCGGCGCACCAGCGCAGGCGGGCCGTGCGCCCGGACCGCGCTATAAGTGGATCGCGCTGTCTAACACGACGCTTGGCATGCTGATGGCGACGATCAACCAGTCGATCGTGCTGATCGCGCTGCCTGATGTCTTCCGCGGCATCGGCCTGAACCCGCTGACTCCCGGCAACACCAGCTACCTGCTGTGGATGTTCATGGGGTTCCTGGTGGTGTCGGCGGTGCTAGTGGTGTCGTTCGGCCGGCTGGGCGACATGTTCGGCCGGGTGCGGATGTACACCCTGGGCTTTGCGGTCTTCAGCGTGGCCTCGATCTTCCTCACCGTCACCTGGATGCACGGCGCGGCCGGGGCGATGTGGCTGATCATCTGGCGGGTCGTGCAGGGCATCGGCGGCGCGTTCTTGTTCGCTAACGCCGCCGCCATCGTCACCGACGCGTTCCCCGCCAACCAGCGCGGCAGGGCCCTCAGCGTGAACTCGATCGCGGCTATCGGCGGATCGTTCATCGGCCTCATCCTCGGCGGCGCCCTGGCCCCGGTGAACTGGCACCTGATCTTCCTCGTCTCGGCACCGATCGGCGTGTTCGGCACCCTGTGGGCGTACTTCATGCTCCATGACATCGGAGTGCGCAAGCACGCGCAGATCGACTGGTGGGGCAACTTGCTGTTCGCCGCCGGCCTGATCGCCATCCTCGTCGGCATCACCTACGGCCTGCTGCCCTACGGCGGCCACCCGATGGGCTGGACCAATCCGTGGGTACTCACCGCGCTGTTCGGCGGGCTCGCCCTGCTCGTCGGCTTCGTGTACCTCGAGACCAAGGTTCCCGAGCCGCTGTTCCGTATCTCGCTGTTCAGGATCCGCGCGTTCGCTGCCGGGAACATCGCGAGCCTGATGCTGGCGATGGGCCGCGGCGGCATGCAGTTCATGCTGATCATCTGGCTGCAGGGCATCTGGCTGCCGCTGCACGGCTACAGCTACAGCCAGACCCCGCTGTGGGCCGGCATCTACCTGGTGCCGTTGACGACCGGCTTCCTGGTGGCAGCTCCGCTGTCCGGGATACTGTCCGACAAGTTCGGCCCGAAGGCGTTCACCGTGGGCGGGGCGCTGCTGACCGGAGCGACCTTTCTGACCCTGATATTTGTCCCGGTCGACTTCCCCTACTGGCAGTTCGCCGTCGTCATCGCCCTCAATGGCTTCGGCTCCGGCCTGTTCGTCTCGCCCAACTGGGCAGAAATGATGAACTCGGTGCCGTCGGACAGGCGCGGAGCGGCCGGCGGGATGATCGCCACCTTCCAGAACTCCGCGTTCGTGCTCTCGATCGGCATCTTCTTCACCCTGATGGTGGCCGGCCTGTCGAGCAAGCTCCCGGCCGCCATGTTCAGCGGGCTGACCGCGCAGGGCGTCCCGGCCGCGGCGGCCGCGCCGATCTCGCACCTCCCGCCGATCGGCGTGCTGTTCGCCTCCTTCCTCGGCTACAACCCGATGCGGCAGCTGCTCGGCTCGCTGCTGCATCATCTGCCCCCGGCGCATGCTGCGTACGTGGCCGGGCGGGAGTTTTTCCCGCACCTGATTACCGCACCGTTCCACGGCGGTCTCGGCGTGGCCTTCTGCTTTGCCATCGCGGCCAACCTCATCGCGGCGACCGCGGCGGCGCTGACGGGCCGGCGCGGGCCGGTACCTGCCAGCGGAGATTAGGCCGCAGCGAAGCGGACGCTGAGCTTCAGCCGGTGCAGAACGGTGCGCAGCCAGACGACAGACGCAGCGACTCCGAGGACGATGAGCGCACCGGTCGCGACCACCGAGAACACCAGGAACGTCACTGTCGGCTCGGTGGCAAGCAGCACCGCCATGCAGACCCCGAGCAGCAAGAAGACACCTGCCCACAGCCAGGTCGCACCCTGGAAGAACCGCTGCAGTCCCGGCTGACGGGTGGCCGGCTGCCGGAGCGAGATAACCTCGCCGGCTAGCTTCTCGGCGAGCGGCACGTCAGCGCGCGCCGTGCGCGCAAACAGCAGGCATAGCGCGAAGTTCGCCAGCGGGAAGTGCAGGAGGAAGATCCACAGATCGCCGGTGCCGATGGCGAGCGCGGTCTGGATCGTCAGGATGATCACCATGATCGTCACGAGGCCAGGCACGGATCCGGTCACGACCCTCCGGATCCCTGCCGTGATCCAGGTTGCGCCAAGGCCTGCCAGCAGCCCGGCATCCCGGCCGCCAAGCCACGCCCCGATCGCGAGGGCAGCGAGAGGGAACCCGATCGACTCGATCAGGCTCCAGGCCGTGGTTCGCACCAGGCACAGCGGCCGGGGCAGTTCCAAACAGGGCGAACTGGTCATGCGAACCGCGCGGCTCGGCAAGCCGGATGACTACTTCAGCTCGGTGACGATCCAGTCGACCATCACGGCCAGCAGGCAGCAGGTAGCGCCCAGAAGTAGTCCGGTTCGGGCTTCCTTACCCATAGCGTCCCCCTCATCGCACTCGTAAACGCGCGGACCTGACAGCAGATGCCCCGGCAGTCTGCGGAGCAAACCACGTTGGCGGACGGGGAGACCGGGCGGCACGGGCGTACCTCGGAGATCATGGGGAACCTTCGGAGGATGGGAAACTCAGGGTCGGGCAGGCTTGCTGAGCGGGGCCAGAACTGTTTCCGCTTATCGCCGTCGTGGCGGCACTCAGTGCCGCGGCCGTCTTCGGCATCTCGTCCGTCGCAGAGCAACGCGGCACCAAGAAGGTTCAGAGCCGGCGAGCGCTGTCACCGAAGATCCTGCTGGACCTGGTGCGCCAGCCGCTGTGGGTGATAGCGATCGGCGGGAGCGTGACCGGGTTCGTGCTCCAGATAGTCGCCCTCCGGTACGGCCCGCTTGCACTGGTCGAGCCACTGCTGGTGTGCGATCTGATATTCGCCGTGCTGATCGTCTCGTATCTGCGCCGGCGGCTCGATCCGGTCATCCTCGGCGGGGTACTCGCGACAGCGGCCGGCGTGGCGGGCTTCCTGGTGATCGGCCATCCCTCGGCCGGCCGGACGACCGTCAGCTTCTACGTTGTGCTGCCGCTGGCTGCAGGGCTCGTGGCGTGCGTCGGCGGCTGCCTCGCCGTCGCCAAGCGCAACCAGGACCTGCGCCCGCTCGCGCTGGCCCTGGCGTGCGGCATCTGCTACGGCACGGCAGCGTTCCTCGTCAAGCTGGTGGTCTCAGACGTCCGAGGGGGCATCCCGCACCTGCTCACCGACTGGCCCATCTACGCGCTGGCAGTAGTGGGCCCGGCGGGCTTCGTGCTGAACCAGGACGCATTCCAGCAGGGCAAGCTGCTATCGCCGGTGCTGGCCATTATCACCGCGTGCGACCCGGTGATCTCAATCGCGCTCGCGTACCTGTGGCTGGGCGAGAAGCTCAGCAGCAGCCCGGCAGCGATAGGAGGCCAGATCATCTCGCTGCTCGTCATGATCACCGGGATCTATGTGCTTGCGCACCATTCACCGATGGTTGTGGAGCAAATGAACGAGGCCGGCGGCTTAGGAGCCGGAAAGCACTTCAAATGCCGGGTGCATGGGGGCGATCGCGCGGAGCTGATCGTCGGTGGAGTCCGGCCCGGTGCCGTCGAAGAAGATTCCGACCTCCGCCTTCCACCGCTTCAGATAGGCGCGCAGCACCGGCACCTTCTCCTCGTCACCAAGCTCGCGGCCGCGAAAGCTCTCGGCGCGCCTGCCGAGCCGCAGCTCTCCGGTTCCGGCGGCGCGCAGATTGCGCACCCACTGAGTCTCGCCGCGGGGCGCCACGATGTACCGGCGACCGTCGTAGCTCAGCAGATTGACCGGCGTAGTGCGCCATTGCCCGCTTGTCCGGCCCCGAACCGCAAGAACTCGCGAGCCGAGAATGCTGATGCCCTGCCGGGCCAGGAACGCGATGGACTCGTTGAAGACATTGCGGGTGAACCAGCCGGGCGCGCGGTAGTGATCCGTCACGCCAGTAAGCCTAACTATCGGCTAGTGGGGCGGCCAGTTTGGCTGCCGGGCTGTCGGCTGGATGGAACACCCCGAGGACGCGCAATATCTCCGGCCCGGTGTTCTCCAGGCAGTGCCCCAGGCCGGGCCTCAGGTGCAGGCACGAGCCGGCCGACAGCGCTGTTTCGGTCCCGTCCACATGAGCGATGCCGGCGCCCTTCAGGACCAGCACCACCTCGTCGTAAGGGTGACGGTGCTCGGGCGCCCGGCCCGGCGGGATCTCACCGACGAACTGCGTCGCGGCCGCGCAGTCACGGCCGGGTCCGAAGAGAACGCGGAAAGTCCGGTCTCCGGTCGTCTCCGCCGGGCAGTCGCTCAGGTCACGGCAGAGCAGGTCACCGCGCAGCGCGGACCCGCGGGGCAGCGCGACGACATCGATGCGCAGATCGCCGGCTCCGGCGCACGCCACCTCGTATCCGGTGCCAGGCGGCATCAGCAGACCGCGGTCGGGCACCAGCGCAGGTCCCGGCACACCATCAAGGGCGAGCCGCCCCGAGCCCTCGAGCACGAACCAGAGTTCGCCACCGGAGCTGACCGAGCCGACATGCCGCGCCCGAGGCGGAACCTCGGCCAGCGCGCCGACCAGGCCGGATCTAGTGGAGGCAAGAACTGTCAGCCGCGCGCCGGTACTGCCCACGCCTGGCAACGTAAGCTCAGCCAGCGCACGCGGTCAACAGGTCACGTGCGTCAGCAGGTCACGTGCGTCAGCAGGTCACATGATGGTGCGGTGCACGCTCTCCGCCCTGGCTGGCCCGGGCACGACGGGGCTGATCCACGGCCCTGGCAGCGACGGGTCAATGACCCCGTCTTCCAGCCAGGTATAGCGGCCGGCGAGGATGCGCTTGGCCGTCGCAGAGTCGGGCGCGTCGCTGTTGGTCCACAGCTGCCCGAACAGTTCCTCGATGCGCAGCCGCGCCTGCCGGCAGAAGAGATCTGCGAGCTCCGGCGCGGTCGCCCCTCGCTCAGTCCCGGCTTCATCGGCACGGTCCATCTGCGCACGGACGCAGGTGGCGCTGATGGCGAACAACTCGGCGCCGATATCCACGATCCGGCCAAGGAAGCCCTGCTTGCGCTCGAGCCGGCCCTGCCACCTGGCCATGGCGTAGAACGTCGACCTGGCCAGCTTCCGGCTCGCGCGCTCCACGTACCGCAGATGCGGAGCGAGCTGACCGAACTCGCTGAACGAGCCCGGCTTCTGCCCTCTGCCGGTCACCAGCGTCGGCAGCCACCTGGCGTAGAACTCACCGGCCTTCGCCGCAGCGCGGGCACGATCTGCAGCCGGCTGCCGCGAGTCGAGCAGCTCCCCCGCCGCGGAGAGATGCGCGTCCGTCGCCTCGCGCGCGATGAACAGCCGCATGATCTCCGACGACCCCTCGAAGATCCGGTTGATCCGCATGTCGCGCATCATCTGCTCGGCGGGCACGCCGCGCTCGCCCCGCGCGGCCAGCGACTCGGCTGTCTCGTAGCCGCGGCCCCCGCGGACCTGGACCAGCTCGTCGACGATCTTGCTGCCCATCTCGGAGCAGTACAGCTTGGCGAGCGCAGCCTCGATCCGGATGTCGTTCTGCCTGTCGTCGGCGAGCTGGCTGGACAGCTCGACGACAGCCTCAAGGCCGTACGTCGTGGCCGCGATGAACGAGACCTTCTTGGCGACCGCCTCGTGCTCGCCGACCGGCCGTCCCCACTGCACTCGCTCTGCCGACCACTCGCGGGCGAACTTGGTCGCCAGCTTCCCGGCCGTGACGCAACTGCCCGGCAGCGACAGCCGGCCCGTGTTCAGCGTGACGAGCGCGATCTTGAGGCCCTGGCCTTCCCGGCCGACTCGATCTCGTGCCGGGACCCTGACCTGGTGGAACCGGGTCAGGCCGTTCTCCAGCCCGCGCAGGCCCATGAAAGCGTTCCGGCGCTCGACGGTGATGCCCGCGGCATTAGCCGCCACGACGAAAGCCGTGATCCCGCCGCGGTGGCCGTGAGCAGCCGGGACCCGGGCCATGACGACGAGAAGGTTCGCGACGACGCCGTTGGTCGTCCACAGCTTCACGCCATCGAGTACGTACTCGGATCCGTCTGGCGATGGCGTCGCCGTCATGCTCAGCCGGGCCGGGTCCGAGCCGACGTCCGGTTCGGTCAGCAGGAACGCGCTGATCTCGCCACGCGCGCACCGCGGTAGGTAGCGCTGCTTCTGCTCGGCCGTCCCGAAGAGGGCCAGCGGCTGCGGCACGCCGATGGACTGATGCGCTGACAGCATCGCCATCACGGCCGGCGACGCAGATGCCGCGATCATCAGTGCGCGGTTGTAGTACAGGTTGGTCAGGCCCAGCCCGCCGTACTCGGGCGCGATCTTCATACCGAAGGCGCCGAGCGCTGCCAGGCCCTTGACCACCTCGTCGGGTATGACGGCGTCGTGCTCGATCTGCATGCCGTCGACCGAGGCTTCACAGAATTCCCGCAGTCGCGCGCAGAATTCCTCGCCGCGCCGGCTCGCCTCGGCACTTGGCCGCGGATGCGGATATATGAGATCAGGCCGGAAATCGCCGAGGAAGAGCTGCTTGCCGAAGCTCGGCCGCTGCCACGAAGCCTCGCGGGCCTCCTCCGCCACCTCGCGCGATTGCTGCTCACCGACGGTGCGGACGCGATCTTGCTGCTGAGTGGTCATGGCACCCCCGTTCCACGAGTCCTCTGCGGAGTGCTGCCCGTTCTGTACCCGCGAGTAACACCAGCAGCGCCGGTGCCTTGCTGGAAAGACCTTCAGCGGCCTGCCGGGACGGCCAGCAGCTCGGCGAGGTGGTACGCGGGCCGGTCAGTCAGCTGATCGAGCTGCGTACGGCAGGAGAAACCGTCAGCCAGGACGACCTCGTTCCGGTCCTCCGCAAGAGCCGGCCCGAGCGCGGTGCGCGCAACGGACATGCTGACCTCAAAGTGGCCGCGTTCCATCCCGAAGTTGCCCGCAAGCCCGCAGCAGCCGCCAACCCGCCGGACCTCCGCGCCCGCCGAGGCGAGCAGATCGGCGTCGCTCCCCCACCCCATGACCGCGTGGTGGTGGCAGTGCGGCTGCGCGAGCGCCCGGACGCCGCGCAGATGGGCGGGCGGGCGCCAGCCCGGTGTGTCGGCAAGCAGCTCGGCCAGCGTCCGGACGGAAGCGCCGGCCGCCGCCACGCTCTCGTCAGCCAGCTCGCTCGCGTCGCCCCGGAAGGCCGCGACGCAGGACGGCTCGAGGCCGACAACGGGCGTGCCGGCCTTGATCTGCGTCGCAAGCCCGGAAAGCGAGCGGCTGAGCTTGCGGCGGGCGGTGCCGAGCTGGCCGGTCGAGATCCAGGTAAGCCCGCAGCAGTCGCCGGGCCTGGACAGCTCTACCTGGTAACCAGCCGCCTCGAGCACGGCCACCGCCGCGATCCCGACGCGCGGGGTGAAGTAGTTCGTGAACTCATCGACCCAGAGCAGGACGGGCCGGCCCGCGTCGGGTGCGGGCCGGGCCGCGTACCAGTCGCGGAAGGTGTCGGAGGCGAGCCTTGGCAGCTTGCGCCGCGGGTCGATCCCGGCGGCTTGCTTCGCGATCCGGTGCAGGACCGGCGCTGCCAGCAGCGCGTTCGCCAGACCCGGCGCGCGCGCTGCGAGCGGTGCCCAGCGCGGCAGCCAGCCGAGCGAGTAGTGCGCGACCGGGCGCAGCCTGCCCCGGTAGCGCTGGTAGAGCGCCTCGGCCTTGTAGGCAGCCATGTCCGTTCCGGTCGGGCAGTCGGCCGAGCATGCCTTGCAGGCCAGGCACAGGTCCAGCGACTCGGCGACCTCGGCCGAGCGCCAGCGGTCCGGGACTGCACCGGACACCAGCTCCTGGAGGACGCGGGCGCGTGCCCTGGTGGAGTCCTTCTCGTCCCTGGTCGCCAGGTAAGACGGGCACATGACGCCGCCGGACGCGGTGAGGTCCGCACGGCATTTCCCGACACCGGTGCACCGGCTGACCGCGGTGCCGAAGTCGCCCCCGTCGCGCTCATACCGGAAGCCGAGCCCGGCGTGGTAGGTGTGCGGCCGCGGCGGCCGCAGGTCGGCATCCAGCGGGCGCGGCCGGACGATGATGCCGGGATTGAGCACGTCAGCCGGGTCGAACACGGCCTTCACGGCCGCGATCGCGGCCAGCGCCTCCACCGAGTACATGCGCGGCAGCAGCTCGCCGCGAGCCCGGCCGTCGCCGTGCTCGCCGGACATCGAGCCGCCGTGCGCCGCGGCCAGATCCGCCGCATCGAGCAGGAAGTCGCGGAACGCAGCGGTCCCGCCGGATGAGCCGAACTCGAAGTCGATGCGGATGTGCACGCAGCCATCGCCGAAATGCCCGTACGGCAGGCCGGTCAGGCCGTACTTGGTCAGCAGCGCATCAAGGTCACGGAGGTAGCTGCCGAGCCGGTCCGGCGGTACCGCCGAGTCCTCCCAGCCCGCGTAGTGCATCCGGCCGCCGGGCGGCCGGGCTACCAGGCCAGCGCCGTCCTCGCGGATCCGCCAGATGGCCGCTGCCTGCCGCGCGTCGGCCGCGACGACGCAGTCCGGTCCGCCAGGCTGGCCCGCACCCGCCGCAGTCCGAAGGCGGCCGACCGCATCGTCCAGCTCCGTCTGGTTCTGGCCGGCCAGCTCGACCATCAGCAGGCCGCGGCCAGCCGGCAGGGCGGGAACCCCGCCGCCCGCACTCCCCCGCTCGGCCGAGACCAGATCGATGATGCCGGCATCGAGGCCTTCCATGGCGACGGGCTCGAGCGGCAGCAACGGCGGCACGGCGTCGGCTGCAGCTGCCAGGTCCGGGTACCCGAGTACCACCAGTACCGTCTGGCGCGGCGCGCGGACCAGCCGCACCGTCGCCAGCGTGGTGATCGCGCAGGTGCCCTCGGTGCCGACCAGTGCCCGCGGCACGTCGAAGCCGCTCTCGGGGAGAAGGTGCTCGAGCGAGTAGCCAGATACCTGCCGCCCGAACCGGCCGAACTCGGTGCGGATGACGCCAAGATAGGAGGCCACCACCGACTGCAGGGCAGCGAGCGTCGGTGACGTAGCCGCCGTCGTCGTCGCCTGGCCCGCCGCGATGAACTCACTGGTGCCGGTGATGACATCCAGCGCGGCCACGTTGTCGGCAGTGCGGCCGTAGCGCAGCGCGCGCGAGCCGCAGGCGTTGTTGCCGATCATGCCGCCGATCGTGCACCTGCTGTGGGTGGACGGATCGGGGCCGAAGCGAAGGCCGAACGGGGCGGCAGCGCGCTGCAGGTCGTCCAGCACCACGCCGGGCTCGACCACCGCAACCCGGGACTCGGCATCGATACTGACGATCTTGTTCAGGTGGCGGCTGACGTCCAGCACGACGCCGGTGCCGACCGCGTTGCCTGCAAGCGACGTACCAGCTCCGCGCATGGTCAGCGGAACCTGCCGCTCGCGGCAGACCTCGACGGCTGCGGCGATGTCCGCGGCCGATCGCGGGAAGGCGACAACCGCAGGCCGGACCCGGTACAGAGCCGCGTCGCTTGAGTACTCCGCCAGCCGCCGCGGCGCCGTCTCCACGTCTGCAAGCCCGCGGGATCTCAGCTCGCCGGCAACCTCTTGCTCACCACCCGCCACGCCTCATTTTCGCACGTGGAGCGCACCTGAGGCGCACGAGGGACGCGCCCGCGACGGCGCCGCGGCCGGCCCCGAGCCCCGCGGAGGCGACGAGCGGGCGGCGCGAACCTACGATGGGCGGATGGATGTCACTAATGCCGCCAGGGACGACACCAGCACCCGCCCTGCGATCCTGACCGTGGACGACGACCCCGATGTTTCCCGCGCGGTAGCAAGAGACCTCCGGCGCCACTACGGCGAGCGGTACCGCATTGTGCGGGCAGAATCAGCTGACGATGCGCTCGACGCGCTGCGCCAGCTCAGGCTGCGCGGCGAGCAGGTCGCAGTCATCCTCGCCGACTACCGCATGCCCCAGATGAACGGGATCGAGTTCCTTGAGCGGGCAATGGACATTTATCCGGGCGCCCGCCGGGCATTGCTGACCGCCTATGCCGACACCGGGGCCGCGATCGAGGCCATCAACGTCGTCGACCTGGACTATTACCTGCTGAAGCCGTGGGACCCGCCGGAGGAGAAGCTCTACCCGGTGGTGGACGCGCTGCTGGACTCCTGGCATTCGGAGGAGCACCGGCACGTGCCGGAGCCGAAGGTCATCGGTCACCGGTGGTCGGCTCGCTCTTCTGAGGTACGCGAGTTCCTGGCCAGGAACCAGGTACCGTACCGGTGGTTCAGCACGGACGAGCCGGCCGGCCAGCAGCTGCTGGCTGCCGCCGGGGCGGACGGCGAGCAGCTGCCCGTCGTGATCATTCCTGACGGCACGGTGCTGGTGGCGCCTGATGATCCGGAGCTCGCCGCGCACGTCGGCCTGGCGACCACCCCGTCGGCCGAGTTCTACGACCTCATCGTCATCGGCGCCGGGCCGGCCGGCCTCGGTGCCGCGCTCTACGGTGCGTCGGAGGGACTGCGGACCGTGCTGCTGGAGCGGACGGCAACCGGCGGCCAGGCTGGCCAGAGTTCCCGGATTGAGAACTATCTGGGCTTTCCTGATGGTGTGTCGGGCGCGCAGCTGACCGACCGGGCCCGGCGGCAGGCGCTCAAGTTCGGTGCCGAGATACTCACCACCCGGCAGGTTGTCGGCCTCGAGGCGAACGGCTCCGCCCGCACTGTCCGCTTCGCCGACGGCACGTCCATCGACGCGCATACTGTCATCCTGGCCAGCGGGGTGACCTACCGGCAGCTCACCGCTCCCGGCCTGCCCGAGCTGACCGGGCGCGGGGTGTACTACGGCTCCGCGCTGACTGAGGCGGTCAACTGCGCTGGATGCGACATCTACATCGTCGGCGGCGCCAACTCGGCCGGGCAGGCGGCGGTCTACCTGTCCAAACACTCCAAATCGGTGACCATCCTGGTCCGCGGCCCGTCGCTGACCAAGTCGATGTCGCACTACCTGATCGAGCAGGTGGAGAGCAACCCGGCCATCCGGGTGCGCACGTGCACCGAGGTGGTGGAGGCGCACGGTACCGACCACCTGGAGCAGCTGACGCTGCGGGATGCCAACACCGGAGCGACCGAGACGGTCGACACGCAGTACTTGTTCGTCTTCATCGGCGCGGCCCCGCTGACCGAGTGGCTGGACGAGGTGGTGGCCCGCGACGACCACGGCTTCGTGCTGGCCGGCCCCGATCTGGCCGGCGCGAAGCTGCCGTCCGGCTGGCCGCTGGACCGTCCGCCGTATCACCTGGAGACCAGCGTTCCCGGCGTGTTCGCGGCCGGCGATGTGCACGCCGAGTCGGCGAAGCGGGTCGCGTCAGCCGTCGGCGAGGGCGCCATGGCGGTCATGCTCGTGCATCGCTACCTGGAGAAGCTCTGACTGGAGGAGCGGTGACTGAGAAGCCAGCCTCGGACGTGCTGTGCAGCGCCGACGAGCTGCGCCGGCTGTTCCTGTTCGAGAAGCTGTCCGACGACCAGCTCGCGTGGCTCTGCCGCGAGGGCCAGGTCATCTCCGCGGAGCCCGGCCGGGTTTACCTGGAGGGCGAGCCGGCCGAGTTTCTGTACGTGCTGCTGTCCGGCACGGTGGTGCTGTCCCGGCGGATCGGCGCCGACGACGTCGAGACCACCAGGTCGTCGACGCCTGGCGTTTACGCGGGCGCGTTCTACGCTTACCTGGGCGAGCAGGTAGCCCAGGTCTACAACAACTCCATGCGGGTAACGGAGCCGTCCCGCTTTTTCGTGCTCGAAGCCGCTAAGTTCGCTGAGCTGATGCACAGCTGGTTCCCGATGGCGGTGCACCTGCTTGAGGGCCTGTTCTTCGGCGTGAAGAACATGCAGGAGACAGTCGGTCAGCGCGAGCGGCTGCTCGCGCTCGGCGCGCTCTCGGCAGGCCTGACGCATGAGCTGAACAACCCGGCCGCGGCAGCCGTGCGCGCGACGGCGAGCCTGCGCGACCACATAGCGCGGCTGCGGCGCAAGCTGCCGGCTGTCGCGGCCGGGCACGATGACCACACGGTTGTGGGCGTGCTTGTTCAGATCGTCGACGGTGCAGCGGAACGGGCCGGGCACGGAGTGTCGCTGAGCCCGCTGGAGGCGGCGGATCTCGAGGACGTGCTCTCTGACTGGCTCGACGATCATGACATCAGCGGCCGGTGGGAGCTGGCATCCACCCTGGCCCAGGCGCGGATCAGCACCGATGAGCTCGACCAGCTCGCAGCGGCCGCGGCCGCGGACGGGTCGGGCAAGAGCCTGGCCGGGGCGCTGGACTGGCTGAGCGACACGGTGGAGACCGAGATGCTGCTGACCGAGATCACCGACTCGGTCGCCAGGATCTCCTCGCTGATCGGGGCCACGCGGCAGTACTCCCAGCTCGACCGCGCCCCCTACCAGGTCGTCGACGTGCACGAACTCCTGGACAGCACGGTGGCGATGCTGTCCGGGAAGATCGGCGACGGTATCAAGGTGGTTCGGGACTACGACCGGACCCTGCCGCGAATCCCGTGCTTCCCCGGCGAGCTCAATCAGGTCTGGACCAACCTCATCGACAACGCAGTGACGGCGATGGATGGCAGCGGCACGCTCACCATCCGCACCGCGAAGGACCAGGACCGGCTGCTGGTCGAGTTCGGCGACACCGGGCCGGGCGTGCCGGACGATATCAAGCAGCGGATCTTCGACCCGTTCTTCACCACCAAGCCGGTCGGCCAGGGCACCGGCCTCGGGCTGGATATCTCCTACCGGATCGTGGTCAGCCGGCATCACGGCGACCTGCGGGTCGAGTCGGTGCCGCCAGACACGCGGTTCCGTGTCTGGCTGCCCCTCCAGGCACCGGACTCGGGCTGACCCGGCGCTAGCTGTCAGGCATCCCTGACGACCTGGTACCTGAGGCAGGCAAGACCGCCGCCGAGCGTCCGGGTCTCGGTCAGGCGCACGCGCCTGGACGCGCTGGCCTCGCCGAAGAGACGCTGACCCGCCCCCAGCACCACCGGGTAGACGATCAGCCGCAGCTCGTCGTCGAGGTCGTGTTCCATCAGCGTGCGCACGAGCTGGCTGCTGGCGTAGACGACGATGTCGCCAGCGAGCCTCTCCTTCAGCTTGAGCACCTCGTCCACCACATCGCCGCGGAGCAGGGTGGCGTTGCTCCAGCTGGGCGCGCCAAGCGTGGTGGACACGACGTACTTGGGCATGCTGTTGAGCCGGTCCGCCCACGCACCGCTGCGCGACAGCCACCGGGCGGCGAACCACTCGTCGCTGCGGCGGCCCATCAGCAGGGCCTCGGCTGCCAGCGCTTCGCCGAGGAGATACTCGGCCCACGCTGCGCGCTCGGAGTCCGCCATCTGGTTCGCCCAGCCGCCTCGCTCGAAGCCCTCCTCACCAGCCGGGTCCTGGATGACTCCGTCGAGCGAGACGTTCTCGGTGATGATGATCCTGCCCACTTCGCTCTCCTCTCGTTCCGGTGTGCTGCCGATGCAGACACCGCGACGAGGCAGAACTGGGCGGTCTCCGGGGACGCAGTTACGGTGAGCCCGGATACGGTGAGGTCGTGGCGGCCGACCTGATCAGCAGAGCGCAGACCGGGGACGGCGATGCATTCGCGCAGCTCATGGCGCCCTACCGCCGGGAACTTCAGGTCCACTGCTACCGGATGCTTGGCTCGATGCAGGACGCCGAGGATGTCCTGCAGGACACGCTGCTGGCCGCCTGGCAGGGCCTCCGCGGGTTCGAGCGGCAGGCCTCCATCCGCAGCTGGCTCTACCGCATCGCCACCAACCGGTGCCTCAATGCGCTGAGATCGGCGCGACGACGGCCCGCTCTGCAGTGGAATGTCCCGGGCGTCGAGCCCCCCGCGCCCACCCGGCTCGGTGAGGTGGTGTGGCTCGAGCCGTTTCCCGATGCGCTCCTGGCTGGGACGGCCGACGGGCCAGGCCCGGAGGCTCGGTACGAGCAGTCCGAAGCCATCTCGCTCGCGTTCGTCACTGCCCTCCAGGTCCTGCCGCCGCGGCAGCTCGCCGTGCTCATCCTGCGCGACGTCCTCGGCTTCCGCGCCCGCGAGGTCGCCGGCATGCTGGACTGCACTGTCGAATCAGCGAACAGCGCCCTTAAGCGCGCCCGGACGAGCCTCCAGCGCCAGCGCCCGCCGGCGGACCGGGAGCCGCCTCCGGCACCCGGCTCACCGGCCGAGGACGCGATCGTGGCGAAGTTCGTCAGCGCGTACGAGTCCGGTGATCTGGACGCGCTCGTAGCGCTTCTCACGGACGACGTCTTCATCTCGATGCCACCGATGCCGTTCGAGTACGAGGGCCTGGACATCGTGGCCCGCTTCTTTGCCGCCATCTTCGGCGCGGGCCGGAGCGTCGACCTGATGCCGACGCGTGCCAACGGTCAGCCGGCCTTCGGCGCGTACCGGCGCAGCGCGGACGAGACCCGGCAGGCGACCGGCCTGTTCGTCCTCACGCTGGCCGGCGACCGGATCAGCGCGATGGTTCGCTTCGAGGACAGGGTGCTGCCCCCATTCGGCTTGCCGCTCTCGCTGCCGAACCGGTAGCGCCGCCGCGACGTCGTCGGACCAAGGTCGCCGATCGAGTCGCTCAGCGCCTTTAACCCGTGCTAGCGGCGCCGGCGGCCCACGAACAGGACCCTCGGTGCGCGCCCGCCGGTATCGATGCCGGGCGCCGTTCCGGCCTCGAATCCGGCCTCCGTGAGCTGTCGCAGCCAGGTGTCGCGTCCGAACGAGCCCAGCCGGTGCGCCTCCGGCACGACCCGCACTGTGCCGTCGGGCTCGCGCAGCGTGAATTCGTACTCTGCCAGGATCCAGTCGTCTCCCGGCTCGGGATCAGTCGTGCGCTCCCGGAAGCTCGCCTGCCTGCCAGCCGGGTCGCTGCTGCCGCCGCTCCCCGTGCCGGGCCTGAAGGTCTCGGCCGTGTGGTCAGGCGCGAAGACGGCAAGCCCGCCCGGCTTGCAATGCGCGAAGGCGGTCCCGATGACCTGCCGCAGATCCTCGCGGCTGGTGATGTAGTCGATCGCGTCGTGGACCAGGACCGCGTCGAACACCTGCCCGAGCCGGAGGGTCCGCATGTCCGCTGCCACGTGCACGGCTTCCGGGTTGAGCTGCCTGGACACGGCCAGCATGCCGGCCGACAGATCGACGAGGGTGAGCGACCGCCCGGGCTGCAGGTGCCACGCGACATGCCCGCCGCCGCTGCCGAGGTCGAGCACCGTCCGCGCCGGCGTCGCGGCTGACGCGAACACGGCAGTGATGACCGCGGCGTCATCGGCGTACTCGGCCAGCGGCGAGATCAGCGGCCACCACCCGGCCATCTCGCCGTAGAGCCGGTACTGATCGCCAGCCACGACGGTCAGGCTAGCGCGGGGCCGCGGCCGACCGCGTAGCCTGGGCCCGACACCGAGGAGGACAGCCGTGGCCAGGACACCCGAGATTGGTCAGATTTCCCCCGACTTCACCCTGCCCGGCATCTTGCTGACCGGCGACGAGGCCGTTCAGGGCGAGTACGCGCTCGCCGACCAGCGCGGGAAGCCGATCGTGCTGGCGTTCTACCCGGGCGACAACACGGCGGTCTGCACGAAGCAGCTCTGCTCCTACACCTCCGAGCTGGAGAACCTCACCGGCTTCGGTGCCACGGTATGGGCCATCAGCCCGCAGGGTCTGGCTAGCCATGAGCAGTTCGCCCGGAGGTACCAGCTGGCCTTCCCGCTGCTGGCGGACGAGGGTCTGGCCGTCAGCCGGACGTACGGCATCACGCTCGGCGGCGCCGGCCTGCGCCGGTCGGTGTTCGTGATCGATGCGGGCGGCGTGCTCCGCTGGAAGCACGTCACGCTGGTCGGGCTGACGTTCCCGCCAGCTGACACGATCACGGCTAAGCTCGCCGCACTCCAGGCGGCCTGATGCGCATCCTGATTATCGGCGGCACGGCGTTCGTGGGACGGCACGTCGCCCAGGCGGCGATCGACTCCGGCCACGAGGTCACTCTGTTCCATCGCGGAGTGACCGGGGCCGGCCTGTTCCCGCAGGCGACTCACCTGACCGGGGACCGGGATAACGACCTGTCGGCGCTGGCCACCGACATCGCCGAGCACGGCGTGTTCGACGCCACGATCGACGTGTGCGGGTACTTCCCGCGGCAGGTGCGCTCACTGGCCGACGCGCTCGGCGCTGGTGCCGGTCAGTCCGGGCAGGGCGGCCGGTACGTCTACATCTCGAGCGTCTCCGCCTACAGCCCCTCGGTGCCGGCCGGATTCGACGAGAGCGCACCGCTGGCCGATGTCACTGACCCGGATGCGACCGAGATCACCAACGAGAACTACGGCGGGCTTGAGGCTGCCTGCGAGCGCGCCGGGGCAGAGCTGTTCGGGCCGGGCACCACGATCATCAGGCCCACTTACGTGATCGGCCCGTACGACCGCTCCTACCGGTTCGGGTGGTGGGTGGACCGGCTCGCGCGCGGGGGCACGGTGCTGGCGCCAGGCAGCCCGGACGACCCGGTCCAGCTCGTCGATGCGCGAGACCAGGCAGCTTTCATCGTCTCGCTGCTCGAGCGTGACATCCGCGGCACGTTCCACACGGTCGGTCAGCGGCCGCCGTTCGGGTTCGGCCAGATGCTCGAGGCCATCGCTGCCGAGGTCGCGCCTGCGGGCACGCGACTGGTCTGGGTGCCGAATGACTTCCTGCTGGCATCAGGCGCTGACGGCGCTGCGCTACCGCTGTGGGGCGAGGGAGACGCGGAAGCCGCGAACATCATGTCGGCGGACCCGGCCGCGGCGTTCGCGGCCGGTCTCCGCTCGCGGCCAGTGCGTCAGACCGTCGCGGATATGCGCGCCGAGGACCCGGCCCCCGCCAGCCGGCCGGGCGTCGGGGTGCCGCCAGAACGCGAAACGGAGCTGCTGGCCGCGTGGGCCAGCAGCTCCGCAAGTGCGAGCAGCTAGGCGCGCTCGTCAGGCCTTGACGGCCTCGATCTCGAGCTGTAGCTGGATCTTGTCGGCGACCACGACGCCGCCGTTCTGCATCGGCGCGCTGAAGTTCACGTTGAAGTCACGCCGGTTGATCTCGCCGGTCGCGGTGAACCCTGCGCGGGTGCCGCCGTAGGCGTCCGGGCCGAAGCCGTTGAGCTCCAGGTGCAGCGGCACGCTCCTGGTGACGCCCTTGAGCGTCAGCTCGCCGTCCAGGACGTACTCGCCGTCCTCGACGCGCACGCCGGTCGACTTGTAGGTCATGGTGGGGTACGTCTCGACCTCAAAGAAGTCCGCGGACCTGATGTGCGCGTCGCGCTGCTCCTGGCCGGTGTCGATGGAGCTGAGGTCGATCTCGGCGGTGACCGAGGACTTCGCCGGGTCCTCAGCGGTCACGAGCTGGCCACTGAACTTGGTGAAGCGGCCCCGGACCTTGCTGACCATCATGTGCCGGACGGAGAAGCCCACCTCAGAGTGGACCGGGTCGATGTTCCAGGTGGCGGCCTCGTAGCCGGGGATCGCGGTCTCGGTGCTTGTTGCGGTCAAGGTGATCACTCCAGTGGCGGTGGTTGAGTGCTAAGTTGTTGATCACTCAATGAATATCACGGCGCGGTGTTGTTGTCAAACGCTCAACTACATCGGGTAGACTACCGAGCATGGCGAACTCGCAGACCCGGTGGCTGACCGCCGCGGAGCAGCAGGCGTGGCGGGCTTTCCTGACCGCGGTCCACACGCTGATGTCGGCTGTCGACGGCCAGCTGATGCGAGATTCCGCCATCCCGCTCGGTTACTACGAGATCCTGGTCCGGCTGTCGGAGGCGGATGGGCACGCGCTGCGGATGAGCCAGCTGGCTGAGGCGGCGACGTCCAGCAAGAGCCGGCTGTCGCACGCGGTGGCCCGCCTCGAGGAGCGCGGCTGGGTGGAGCGGCTGAACTGCCCCACCGATCGCCGCGGGCAGATCGCCCGCCTCACCGACGCCGGGTTCGCTGCCCTCGATGCGGCTGTGTCCGGTCACGTCGACCAGGTTCGGCGGTCGCTGTTCGACCGGCTGAGCCCGGAGCAGGTCAGCCAGCTAGCGGCGATCAGCACCGCGATCGCGTCCGGCGAGGCCGGCGGTGCGGGCTGCTGCCTGGAGAGCTGCAGCGGGGACGAAACCGCCGACCTCGCTGCCGGGCCAGTTTCTCAGGACGGGGCCACGACGCCGTCCAGCTGACCCGCCATCGCCTCGGCGACCGCGGCAGCGCCTGGCCCCGGCTCCGCCCGCAGGCCCGCGACCACACCGGCCCGGTCCAGCTCGCTGCGATTCTGGCTGAGCTTCTGCTTGGCCTCGATCGACGTGATCGCCAGTTCCACGCCGACGATCGCCCGCAGCTGGCCGTCGATGTACTCGGGCGGCGCATCGGTGACCGCCCATGGGTGCTGCCGGCCGGCCTCGTGGCGTACGGTCAGCCGCGTGACGAAGGCGCGCAGCCACTCAGGATCGTGGTGGAAGGTGACGTCGCCGGTGAGGTGGACTGCCTCGTAGTTCCAGGTCGGAACGACCCGGCCGTGCCGTGCCTTGGCCTCGTACCAGGACGGCGAGATGTAGGCCTGCGGGCCGCGGACGATGGCCAGGGCCTGCGCGCCGGGCAGCGCCGTCTGCCATTGCTGGTTGGCGATCGCGATGTGCCCGAGCAGCAGCCCGCGGCTCGCCTCGCCGTCGAAGTCATCAGGCCGGTCCCAGATCACCGGCAGCAACGTCGAGACGGGCCTGGTGCCGTCGAACGTGACCAGGTCGGCGGACTGCGCCGCGTCCACGAATGCGGTGATCTGGCTAAGCTCGGTGAGGGCAAAATGCCGGGGAACGTACATGCCTTAAGGGTAGGGGCAGCGGGCGCTGGCCAGCACCCGCTGCTCAAGCTCGTCCGCCGGTCAGCTCGCCCACTGAG
>Ga0335075_10001928_pt1 | contig 33719 bp, 42 predicted proteins | sample Lox_Sample_24_FD_206723 | JGI IMG/M metagenome (GOLD analysis project Ga0335075, IMG submission 206723) | Soil microbial communities from Loxahatchee National Wildlife Refuge, Florida, United States - Lox_Sample_2.4 | ecosystem: Environmental > Terrestrial > Soil > Wetlands | place: USA...
ACCCTGCCCTGTTTCGAAAGCCCGATTGCGGGCCTGCCCATGATCCATTGGAGCGAACGATGATCGATATTTCGCGCAGAGGCCTTGTTCTCGGCGCTGCAGCGCTGTCCGCTGCGACGCAAGCATCTGCCGAACCTCCGAAACAGCCCCGCGCGCTGCCGAAGGATTTTCTCTGGGGCACGGCGATCTCGGCGCATCAGAGCGAAGGCAACAACACCAACAGCGATTCCTGGCTGCGCGAGAACATTCAGCCGACGATGTACAAGGACCGCTCCGGCGACGCCTGCGACTCCTATCATCGCTATGCGGAAGACATCGCCATCGCGGCGCAGCTCGGCTTCAACTGTTACCGCCTCGGCATCGAATGGGCGCGCATCGAACCGAGCGAAGGGCATTTCTCCAACGCCGAACTCGACCACTATGCCAATGTGCTGGAGACCTGCCGCAAGCACGACCTCAAACCCATCGTCACCTTCAACCATTTCACGACGCCATTGTGGTTCGCGGAACGCGGCTGCTTCGAGGTCGCGGATTCGCCCGCGCTGTTCGCGCGGTTCTGCGGCAAGGCAGCGGAGCACCTGGGCGGCCTCATGCACATGGCGACGACGTTCAACGAAGCCAATATCGGTCTGCTGCTGCCGTTTTTTCCAGGCTACGACAAATATCGCGAATTCGCCGCGCTCACGACCGCCGCTGCCGCGAAAGCAACGGGCTCGCCGAAATTCTCAAGCCTCGCCATCGGCGATCCCGCGATCACGACGCCGCTGCTGCAGGAAGCGCATCGCAAAGGCTACGCGGCGATCAAGGCCGCGCGTCCCGATCTGCGGGTGGGCATCAGTCTCACCACACAGGACATCCAGTCCGTCGGCGATCCGTCGCTGGTGGAAATCTATCAGAAGAAACTCTATGGCGACTGGATCGATATCGCGCGCAACAGTGCCGATTTCATCGGCATCCAGACCTACACGCGTTTCCGGGTTGATGAGAAAGGCCTAGTCATGCCGCCGAAAGACGCGGAGCTGACCGCGGCGGGTTATGAATTCTATCCGCCCGCGCTCGCCAACACGATCCGCTGGGCGCACCGCGTCATCGGCAAGCCGATCTATATCACCGAGAGCGGCATCGGCACCGACGACGACACGCGCCGCATCGCGTTCATCGATCAGGCGCTCGCCGGTGTGCGCGACTGTCTCGACGAAGGCATTCCGGTGCATTCCTACCTCTACTGGTCGCTTCTCGACAATTTCGAGTGGACGTCCGGCTACGACAAGCATTTCGGACTCGTCGCGGTCGATCTTCAGACTTTCAGGCGCACCCTGAAGCCGAGTGCGTTGCATCTCGGTGCGATCGCGCGTGCCAACAGCATCTGACGATCAGAACGTCTGGCGGCTGCGCGCGTAAGCCAGAGCCATGCACGCACCCGTGACGATCACGCAGACAAACGGGATCGCACCCGGCAACGGTTGCGATGCAGTCAGGGCCGACAAATCCGGCGCGAGGGCCGCGACACATCCCGCGGCGAACACGCCGCCCGCAACCACGCCCCCCGTGTAGCGATAGAACTGGCGCCGCGCGCGGCGTTCCAGCACCGCAAGACGGAAAGCAGCGTCGGAGGCTTTCGGCCGCTCCGCACGGAAGAATGCCGCGAGCTTTGTCTCGGTGTCGCTCATGATGTCTCACCCAACACGGCCAGCAGTTTGGCACGTCCGCGCGCGACATGCGACTTCACCGTGCCGAGCGGGAGATTCAGCGCCTGCGCGGCGTCGGCATGCGAGAAATCCTCAGAGAGACACAGCACAACGGCCGCACGCTGCTCAAGAGGCAGAAATGAAAGCGCGGCTTTCAACGCGATACCCTCTTCAACGCTGATTTCGTTCGGCCGCTCCAGTTCCACGCGGTCGACATAATTCGTGTCGCGTGTCCGTGCGCGAAACCACGAACGCCGCGCACTCTTGGCCTTGCGCCAGGCGATGGCGCACAACCATGTTCGCACGCTGGCATCGCCGCGATAGGTCGAGAGCTGCGAGCAGGCGGTGAGGAATGTTTCCTGCGCGAGATCTTCCGCCTCGTCACGGCTGCCGGCGATGCGTGCGAGGAACGCACGCACCGCCTGCTGGTGCCGGTCGATGAGACGGGAGAGATCGGCGACCGATCCGTCCCGCGCCGCGGCGACAAGCGCGGCATCGTCATCATCCGTCATTCGTGGAGCTGCGGCTCAACGCCTGGACGAGATTGGAAAGCGCCAGTGCCGCCATGACGAAGGAGGTGATGGCGAAGCCGAGCACAAACGGCCAACCGCCGCCCGTGCTGCTGAACCAACCCGCTGTGAAGATGAAGCCGATGGCCATAACGGTGAAGAAGACAAACGACGCCCAAGGATTCTTTTTCTTTTCAGAACTGGCGCGGCTGAGCACCGCGAGGACGCTGGCCGGCGGCTCCGTCCCCTTTTCGGCGTAGGTCCGCAGCACGTCGAGCGCCTTCTTCTGCCGCCCGAATTCGCCCGCCACGGCCATGAACGCGATCCCCATGCCGAGAATCGGGAAGATCAGCCAGAAAAACTCGCGGAAAAGCTCAATCATCGTCGCATCCTTCGTATGTCCGGCGGATATCCGCCCCTGTTCGATGCTTGGTGCCCGCCGGCGGGCAGATTGGATGCAGCCGCTCAGGGCCGGAAAAGGGCGGCAGCGGCAATAATCAACTCGGCAAGGATGAGGATCACGATCAGCAATTCCAGACGGGCAGAGCGCGCGGTGTCCATCATGTCTGTGAAGGTCTCGGCGGCGCTGCCGACCACCGTCACCTTGCCATTCAGCAACGTGCCGCGCTCGATGATCTCATATTCATCCTCGAGGCGCGCGTACAGGCGGCCAAGTTCGGGATGCTCCCATAGCACGTCGGGCTTCTCGGCGAAGGCGATGCGGCCGGATACGCGATGCTGTGCGAGCAGCGCGCTGCCGATCAGCCGCAGCAATGCCGTGCGCGATTTTGGGAGCTTGCCGCTGACCGCCAATCTGCTCGCTTCCGGCTCTATCGTGTCGAAGACCGATGCGATTTCACGCTCATAGCGCGCGAGCGCGACGCTCTTTGCGAGGATATCGCCGAGCACGAGGACATGCGCGAGGCTCAGTTCCCTGATCTGGAACACGCCGTTGGCTGCGGCACCCTCTTCGTCGCCCGCGCGAATTTCAAGCGCGACACGCTCTTCCTCGATGGGGCCGGCAGGCGGCGCCTCGGCCTGAAACTGTGCCAGCGCTTGCTTTTCTTCGTCGTCCGTCAGGCCGACAAAAACGACGACGCCATAGCGGAACACCACGACGTAGCCCTCGCCCTCGCGATAGCAGAACGGCACCGTGGAGACGACGCCCTTGAACCGTGAACGATCGATGACAATGCGGTCGCTGATATGGACGCCGTGCGCGGACAGCGTGCGCGCCGGCAAAGGCATCGCTGCCGGCGTGGTTAGAGTCGCGCGCTGATCGAGAACGGTCATACGCCGGGAAAATACCCCCGCGCTGCCGCCGCAGCCAGCGAATGTTTGAGGCTATTTGCGGCCGTTGACGATCTGAAACAGCGGGTTGGACGTCGGTTCCGCGATCTTTTTCAACGTGTTCACATCGCGGTGCCGAAACAGTTCGTCGCGACCGCGCACCTTCAGCATCGTGTCGGAGACGTAGCTCCAGCTGCCATCGGTATTGAACGTGATCTCCAGGGAATAGGAATCCGTCCGGAATGCATATTCGAGGAAATCGGTGGAGCAGATTCCGTAATTCGTCTGCCCGCGCGCGGCATTGACGACGATCTTCATATCGTCAGGCTTGCCGTGACCGACGGCCAGCGCCGTCTGCCCACGCGGAATGGTGAGCGATTGCATGATCAGGCCCGTTTCCCGCTCCCACAGCCAATAGCCGACCTGATCGTGGAACGTGATGTCTTCTTCGGGCGTGTTGATGTGGACGTGATAGCGCAGACCGTAGAGCAGTTGGGGCCCGTTGGCCTGCGGATCGATCGGCTGCATCTCGATGCGCTCGATGTAGTTGCGCCGCTCCGGCCCCGCGGCCTTCGGATTCAGGTCGACGCCATTCGCGCTTTGCCACACGCCCGCGAGGCGGCGCAGCGGACCGAGATTGGCGAGTGTATCGGGATCGACATCGTCCTGCTCGGTGAAGATGTCCTCTGGAAACGGATTCACGTCTACGGCCCCTTCGAAATCGAAAAGCAATTCAAAATACCCAGCGTGTACATCCTAGCGATTCAGATGCGCGCTGCAATTCTTGAGGCACTATTTCTCGTAGAAGTAATAGCAACCGATCAGCGTCTGGCTGGTCTTTGGGCTGTCATCGGCCATCACAGTGATTGTCCGTTGCGCCGCGACTTCGAGTTCACAGGACTTCATGCCATCGCTGGCCTCGCAATGAACGAGCTTCTTGCCCGCCGCTTTCTCGATCGCGGCGCGCGCCTTTTCATAGGGCGCATCGACAGTGAGCGAGAACCCCACCCCCATGCCGACACTGTCGGGAAACAGCTGCACGACGCGCAGGCCCAGGACCGACACGTTCACCTTCGGCTTCGGAAGCCAGTACGGTTCGTTGTCTTTCCGCGCAAACACGCCCATGACATGGTCGCGAAAGACACCGAATGCCTTCGCATCGGTCTTCGTCCAGTCGACCCAGGAATCCTGACACATCGCCATGCGCTCGATGGCGGGATCATCCGCCGCGCGAACGGGAAAAACGGCGAGCAGCGCCAGGGCGGCGCCCGCCAGTCGAAATATCTTCACGACAATCTCCATCAAACAATGCGCGACGCTACCACGAAACTCCGCAGCCCGCGCAGCGTTATCGGATGCAGCAACCCAAGACACCGAGCCGGATGCCCGACTACACGCTCTATTACTGGTCCGTTCCGTTCCGCGGGCAATTCGTACGCGCAGTGCTCGCCCATGCGGGAAAGACCTGGGACGAAGCCGGCGACGACGCCATCTCCCGTCTCATGGAAGGCGCCGTGAAGAAAATGCCGGTGCCGTTCATGGGGCCGCCGCTGCTGATCGACCGCAGGAACGATTTCGCCATCGCCGAGATGCCGGCCATCGTTCTCTATCTCGGCGAGACGCTGGACCTGATGCCCACGACACCGACGTTGCGCGCGCTGACCATGAAGATCGTCAACGACGCCAACGATGTGATCGATGAAATCACCCTGCAAGGCGGAATGCAGATGTGGACCGAGAAGCGCTGGAAGGAGTTCGTCCCGCGTCTGAAGAAATGGATGTCGTTCTGGGAAGAAACCGGACGCCGCCATGGACTGAAGAAAGCTCACGGCTACCTTCTCGGCGGTGACTCGCCGGGGATTGCCGACGTGGTGACGGCAACGCTGTGGTCCACGATGACGGAGCGCTTCGGGAAGATCGGCACGATCCTCAAACGCACCGCGCCAATGACGGCCGCGCTCTCGGCGCGCATGTATGAACGACCGGCGCTGGCGTCCCTCGCCGCAAAGGCACGCGAGGATTACGGCGACGCATATTGCGGCGGCAAGATCGAGAAATCATTGCGCAAGGTGTTGCGCATCTGATTTTCGCTAGGAACCGGACGCGGCCGTGAAGACGGCAAGTTGTGCCGCGAATGCGCGCTGGAACGCGGGCCGTGCTTCGCCGCGGGCGACATAGGTGGCGACGTTCGCGAACTCGTCCAGCAATCCCGATGCGCGCAGGCGGCGCAGCACGGCAATCGTCATCAAATCACCGGCGCTGAATGCCCCATCGAGCCAGTCTGCGTCGCCCAGGCGTTTGGAGAGCGCATTCAATCGCGCGCGTATGCGGTCTTTTACCAGCAACAGGCGGTCGGCCGCCCACGGCTTGTCATTCTCCAGAAGGACCGCGGTCTGGAGATCGAGGATCGGCGGCTCGATTGTGCTGAGCGCGGAGAACAGCCACCCGATCGCGCGTGCGCGCGCCCGCGCCTCGTCCGGCAGAAGGCCCGGACGCATCTCCGCAACATGCAGCACGATCGCACCGGACTCGAACAGGACAAGACCGTCTTCTTCATAGGTTGGAATCTGTCCGAAGGGATGACGCGCCAGATATGCGGGCTGCTTCATCTCCTCGAATGTCACGAGATGAACGTCGTAGTCCTGTCCGACTTCCTCGAGCGCCCAGCGGACGGGCATGTCGCGCGCCAGGTCACGGCCGCGATCGGGAGACGCTTTGAACGCGGTGAGGATGGGTTTCACAGCATTGGCACCGATGCGTAGAACCCCTTAGTGGCCTGACAGGCTTCCAGTGCGCGTTGGTAGCCGTCGCGTCCGGTGGTGCGTGCCATGTAGGCCCTCTCCGCCGCGTCGAGAACGATGCCGCCGCGTCGTCCGGCCAGGTTCAAGGTGTAGGTGACCGAGATGTCTGCCGCCGTAAACGCATCACCCGCCATATAGGATGCGCTTGCGAGCTGCCGCTTCACCAGCTTCATGCGGTTGTTGAACTGGTTCAGCGCCCATCGCGCACCCCAATTGTCGCGCTCGCTCGGCGGCGCGACGAAGCCGCTGACCACGACGACCTGGATGTTCGCGCCGAGACCGGCCTCGCCGAGATGCAGGAACTGCTGATACAGGCCGAATGCGGGATCGTTCGGCGCAGGTGCGAGCGGTGCGCCGCTTTTCGATTCATGCCCATGACGCGCGAGCAGGTATTCCATGATCGCGATGGACTCGACCATCGTGACGTCGCCGTCGGTGAGCGCCGGGATGAAGCCGCCGGGGTTGATCGCCAGGAACTCCGGATCGTTCTCGACGCCGGCAAGCAGATCGACCTGCCGGATCCGGTACGGCAATCCCATCTCCTCCAGCAGCCAGACAACGCGAAAGCCCCTGCCCTCGCCCCAGACGGTGATCATGTCTCGCTCCTCATTGCTCGCGCCGGAAATTATCCCCGGCTGCCCGCGCGAAAGCCATGCCCCTTGACGCCGCCGATCGGCGCCCTCTATACTGAACCATATGGTTCAATATTCGACAGCCCACCTCGACGCTTCTTTCGCTGCGATCGCTGACGCCACGCGGCGCGGCGTTCTCCAACAACTTGGCCGCGGGGATTCCTCGATCACGGATCTGGCCGAGAAGTTCCATATGACGCTGACGGGCATGAAGAAGCATGTCGGCGTTCTGGAAGAGGCCGGGCTCGTCGCGACGGAAAAGGTCGGCCGCGTGCGGACCTGCCGGCTCGGCCCGCGCGTTCTGGCGGAAGAGACGGCGTGGATCGAAGCCTATCGCGAACTCTGGGCTGCGCGCTTCGACGCGCTGGACGAGGTTGTCGAGGAATTGAAACGGAAGGAAAAAGGCGATGGCCGCAAACGGAAAAAATGATCTCACGAAAGCGGAACGGGAGTCGGATCGCGCGCTTGTCGTCACACGCACCTTCAACGCGCCGGCGCGGATCGTGTTCAAGGCCTGGACCACAGCGGAATTGTTCCGGCAATGGTGGGTGCCGAAATCGTACGGCCTGACCCTGCTGTCCTGCGAAATGGACGCAAGAGTCGGCGGCGGCTATCGCCTGGTGTTCCGTCATCCGGAGTCGGGGGAGCCCATGCCGTTCTTCGGGCGCTACCTCGAAGTGGTGCCCAATGCCCGCCTCGTCTGGACGAATGAGGAAGGCGGCGAAGATGGCGCCGTTACCACCGTGACCTTCGAGGAAAAAGGCGGCAAGACACTGGTCGTCATGCAGGACCTATATCCCTCCAAGAAAGCGCTCGACGAAGCCATCGCGTCGGGAAGCACAGCCGGCGGATTCGAAGAACAGTTCGCGCAACTGGAGGCGCTTCTGCCAACGCTATAGAGCGATGCCGCTCTAGCTTGTCGCCGCAACGCCATCGCGTATCGCGGCGACGAGCACATCGGCGTCGATATCCCTGAGCGTCCTGAACTTGATGCAATAGCCGCTCACGCTCGCCTTGCCGAGTTTCTTGCCATAGGTCTTCGCCAGATGTGTTTTGTCTTCAAGGCCCATGACGTAAACCGAAACGCCGGTCGTGTTCGCGCTGAGTCCGATCTGGTAGAACTCGCGGGTTTTCCCGCCGGCATAGTGGATCGTGTAGAGCCCGTATCCGATGTTCGGGTTGGAGACGATCTTGCCCTCGGCATCTTTGCCGTCGAGGAACCACAATCTGCACCGCGGTATCGTTTTCCGGATGAGGCGGTCCAGCGCGCGCATATCGCTCTGCTTCGGTTCGGGCTGAGCGGCGATGTATTTTTCAATCTGCTCTTTGATCTGCGCAGCCATCTCCGGTCCCTCAGCATCTTGATCATGCTTTCACGAACTACGGTCTCAATCTAGATTGAAAGAAGCTGCACGGAGCGTTCGCACATGGGAAAACTTGTCTTCGGAATGATGCAGTCTCTCGATGGCTATGTCGACGGCGTCGGCGATACGTTGCAATTCCCGCCGCCCGGTCCCGCGCTGACACAGCACTTCAACGATCAATTCCGCCGCAACGCGGGCAGTCTGAATGGCCGGCGCATGTACGAGATCATGCGTTATTGGGACGAAGACCGGCCGGAGTGGGACGCGAGCGATCGTGAGTTTGCGCAGTTGTGGCGGGCGAAGCCGAAATGGGTGGTGTCGCGCTCGCTGAAATCGGTTGGCGCGAACGCCACGCTTGTCGCGGGCGGCCTCGAAGCGTTCGCGCGCAAGCTCAAAACGGATATCGACGGCGAGATCGACGTGGGCGGTCCGGACCTCGCGGGACAGCTCACCGCACTCGGTCTTATCGATGAGTATCGCCTCTACTACCGGCCCCTCGTGCTCGGCGCCGGCAAACCGTTTTTCTCGGGCGCGCGCCCGCCGCTTCGTCTCGTCGCCACCGAGCGTTTCGGCGACGAGGCCGTTTGCGTGACCTGCGTTCCGGCCTGATCGCGAAACGAAAGCCTGTGCCATTTCTCAGGCGACCGGAATCCTCTCCCGCATGCGGGAGAGGACTTCGGCGACGCGAATGAACGCTACTTCTTCGTCAGGCTGTACACCGCGCCCTGCTGCTGGATCGCGCCGTACTGAACCGTCCCGTAGAACGTGCCGTTGTTCCGAACCAGACCGGCGGAATAGCCGCTGCCATCGACGCCGGTGAAGGTGTGCAGGACCTTTTCCTTGCCCTTCGCGGTGATCTCATAGACGACGCCGCACTGACAGGTCGGATCGCCGCCGGCATTGGCGGTGCTGTAGAGATTCTTGCCGACAAGAAGCATGTCGCCTTCCGGACTCGCGCCATCGGTGCCGCCGGTGAAGGCATAAAGCGTGGTCAGCGCGCCGTCCGTCGTCAGCTTGAAGACGGTGCCGGAATTGTTCGCGCCGCCATCCCCCGTGCTGCCATAGAGCGTGCCGTCGCCGTCGATCGCCAACCCGCCATAGACAAAGCTGCCGTCGTTGCCGCCGGTGAAGCTGTAGACCGTGCTGAAATTTCCCGCGGTGTCGTACTTGAACACCGACCCTTCGCCGTTCGCGCCGCCAAAGGCCGTCACGCCATAGAGGTTTCCGGCCTTGTCAGCGACAACGCCATGCTCCGGAAATTCACCGTCAGCACCGCCCGTGAAGGTGTGCAGCACCGTCATTGTGCCGTCCGCGCCGTATTTGAACAGCGTGCCGGAAGAATCCGCGCCACCGAACAGCGCGGTGCCGTAGTAATTGCCCGCCTTGTCGCGATAGAGATTGCCGCGCGCTTCCGAGCCTTCGTCCGCGGTGAAGGCGTGCAGAACCTTCAGCTTGCCCTTCCCGTTCAGCTGGAAGATCGTGCCGTTGCCGTTGGCGCCGCCGCTCGTCGTGGTGCCGACCAGATCGCCGTTGCGCAGCAGCGTGACCGCGCCATCGGGCTGCGCACCGTCGGTGTCGCCGGTAAAGAAGTGCAGCACCGTATATGTGCCGTCAGGCGCCAGCTTGAACACGACGCCGTCGCCATCGCCGTACTGATCGCAGAAATCGGTCGTGCCGTACATATTTCCGGCAGCGTCGAACGTGACCTTTGCGCCGGGATTGCAGCCGTCTTTCTTGCGGCCGGTGAACCGGTGCAGGATCGTATAGGTTCCATCGGTCGACACGGCGCCGAAGGCCGAGCGCGTCATCGCGTGCGCGGCCGCGCCACGATTGCCGTAAAGCGCCTGCAGCCGCTTGAAATCCGAACGCGTTGCGTCTGCACCTGTGGCGGGTGCAAGGGCCGCGATCGCGACGACCGAACCGAGAAGCACGCCGCGCAGCAGCGTGTGCGATGGGAACATGGAACTCTCCGATTTTGATGTCGCGCCATTAGGCATGGCGGCAAGCGCGGTGGCAACAAAGAAGCGCGTCGCAGCTCTTGCCGTTGCGCGCGCAGAAACCCCAACAGGTTGAGACTTAAAATCGCATTCTCAACAATTTTCCCACCGCGATACATCGCTGCCGATTTGAACCGCGACTTTTCCAGAGGGGGCCCGCAAATCCGCTTATGCGACAGACCACAACATGTTGCGGTTGCGGCGAGTGGCGAGCAGTTGTTTTCCATTCGCAATTATGCACTTGGCAAACCCGGGTCAAAATCTAGCGCCTGGCTTTAGTAGTCGCTTTTTGCCCGAGCGATTAGATCGTTCTCTTTTTCCAAGATGCGTTTGCGGTCATTATCAGCGTTATCCAAATACTCTTTGACGCATCGAACGTAGGTGTCCACGTCATTGTTGTACTGCTGCACCAAAAATTGGTCGCTCAGGTCAAAGGGCTTCGTTGGCTTTGTACAGAACGGGTCTGGATAGCCGCTGAAGCTGAAATTAGTGCCGCCGAAAACGTAGGCTCCGGCATCTGCGGATAGGAGTAAGGGCAGCACTATAGCAGCCGTTGCCAAAATGGTTTTCATCTGTCCCCCTTTCGTCCGAAAGGAGAAGCTTACGCCAACGGCGCTTTAATCCGCCAGTGTTTCAACGTGCAGTGGCTTACGGACTGGATCGCGATAGGTGAGACGCGCACCGGAGATTTGCTGCAATGCCTTGGCCGTGCGGTCCGCGTCAGACGCCTTACGCTCGTTCCAGCGATAAGAGAACTCATTGCAGTAACGGTGCAAATGACGGTCGGAGACGTGATGGAAAGAGCCGACAACGCCGCGCTTTAGCAGTGAAAAATAGCATTCTGCATCGTTCGTCGTGATGCCCTTGCCGCCTTCAAAGCGCATGTATTCGCCCGCGCCATGATTGACAGTGTGGTGGCCGCCATCGAAGTGAACGCCGATGCCTTTGTAGGATGAGAACTCATCCGTCAGGATCGTAGCAGACTTATCGACATTCTTGCGGATCGCGCTCTTGAGCGTCTTGCCGTTGACGCGGGTAATCGGCCACGAACGGACGCGACCGCCACGTTCCACAAGCGCGACAACCGGGGTCTTGCGCGTGCCACGGCCCTTGATGCCCTTCTCGCCGCCCTTGCGCGGTTTTCCGCCGACATAGGTCTCGTCCACGATCACGTCGCCTTGCAGCAAACCCTTCAATGGATTTTGCGCCATCGCGTGACGGATGCGATGGCAGAGGTGCCAAGCCGAACGATACGAACCGAGGCCAAGCTGGCGCTGCAATTGAAGCGCGCTAACGCCCTTCTTTGAAGTGCATATGATGGAGAACGCCATCAACCAAATACGGATCGGTAGATGCGAGCTTTCCATGATCGTGTTGACCGTCACGGTGAATTGCTCCGCGCAACCCTTGTTGCACTTCCAAACGCCCGCGCGATGCTTCTTGCCCTTGAGCTTCGTGTGACCTTCCGTGCAGCCGCAATGCGGGCAGACAACGCCGTTCGGCCACACGATACGCTCTAGCATCTCGCGGGCTTCGGCTTCGGTCAGCTTGGAAATTTGGGAGAGGTTCATCGGTTCGGCTCTTGACGTTGTATGCAGTATGTAAGACGCTGCGCACGAATTGTCAAGCGGAGTGCATACATGGATTTCAGAAAAGCGACGGACGAATTGTTTGAGGGAATAAGTCACCAAGACCTTGCGGATGCTCTCGGCGTATCTGTCGCGACGATCCGACAAGCGAGGCTAGACAAAGGAGCCAAGGCCCGGCGTAGCCCGCCAGAAGGGTGGGAAGGAACAGTGGCGAAACTTGCCAAGGATCGGGCGAATAGCCTTCAAAAGCTGTCGGAAAGGCTCCAGAAGCAATCCGCTAAGTGATTGAAAGATTCGGGTTTTTCAGAATATTCAATCAAATTCAAAGGTTTACTTGACTTTAGCGTGCCCATGGCGAGACTCGAACTCGCACGGTTCCGGGTGAGGGATACCAGGGGAGGCCAAGTCCCCCGCGTCTTCCAATTCCGCCACACGGGCAAACAAGGGTCCCTCCGACCCAAGCACGAAAGCCGAGGCCGGAGGGGGTAAGCACCTAAGGTATCAGCCTTAGGTCGCATCGGGATCGCGAGTCCCGAACTAGAACGCCGCCGCAAGGCGGCGTTTTCATTTCAGCATGAAGGTATAACCCTCCTGCCGTATTGCTCCGGCCTCTTTAAGCCTATGGACGGCTTTCTTAAGCGCTGAGAAAGACACAAAATGCTTCTCCGCATCTTGTTCAAACGTCGCCCATGTTGCCCGGCCACGATCCCTTAGGATCGCTCTAGCAGCAGCTTCTGCTGCCCCTTTGGGGGCCTTTTTCCCCTTGGTGCTGGGCTTCGCAGAAGAAGCATGGCGAATCTGTCCGCCGCCGTTGATCGCGTCTATGATCGCCTGACGCACGGTGCCCTCTTGCTCAGCAAATGCTTGCCGGAGCAAGGGGATAGCCCTTTCCAGAAGATTGAGACCTTCTTCAAATTTGGACACGGACATGGCGCGAATTTCAAAAAACCAAGTGGACCATAGCAAGGTCCATGAAGGACCACAAGGGCAAGTTAATGATTTGGACCTTGAGACATTCATCCGCGCAGCCCTACAGACCGGCAAAGCACCGCCAGCGCCTAAGAAAGCAAAGGCTCACGCTGGAGGCTTGCCCCAACGGTCCAACGCTGTTTCCGGCAAAGCGGGACAAACCTCTAAGACACCGCCCAAGGCCAAAAAGCGGAAAGCGAAGAAGTGAAGATTGAAACGGCGATTGCCTTTGGAGCCGTGGTGATAGCCGTGACTATCGGCCTTGTAGGGAGATGGCAGATATCCGGCGTCGCATCGAATAACGGCGCTGCAGTTTTCATTTTAGATCGCTGGACGGGAGAGACGAAGGCTTGCTCTCCGACGGTATCAGAAACGACCTTCCAAACTGTCTGGTCTTGCAAGCGAGCAAATCCCTAGATTTTCCGTTGGGTTTGCCAAGTGCATAATTGCGTTTCCATTTTGGCGACACCCCCCACCCCGGCTCCCCCTCTCCTTGCGAAGAGCAAGATAATTGTTCGCCGAAAATCATGAGGGGGGCCCCCTCGCGCCTTGCGCAACACCGCCGATCCGTTCAGACCAAACCAGAGGATGGAGATGGGCGCGCGGCGCCGCGATTCAAGACCGCGAACGATCACGAATTGTTATCGCGTCTCGTCCAGCGCCTTGATCATGTCCACGCGCGTCGCATGGCGGCCGCCCTCGAACGCGGCGGCGAGAAACGCATCCACGATCTCGAGCGCGAGCCCCTCGCCCACCACGCGCGCGCCGAGCGCCAGCATGTTGGCGTCGTTGTGCTGACGGATCATGCGCGCCGAGAACGGATCGGCGCACACGCCGCAGCGGATGCCCCTGATCTTGTTCGCCGCCATCATAATCCCCTGCCCCGTGCCGCAGAGGATAATGCCGAACCGGCAATCCCCCGACGCCACACGCCGCGCCGCCGCCTCGCCATGCGCCGGATAATGCGTGCTCTCTGTTGTGGTCGGCCCAATATCCACCGCCACCCACCCACGCGCGGTGACATGCGCCGCAATCGCCTGCCGCAGCGCGATGGCGGCATGATCGCTGGAGAGAACGATGCGGTTGGAAATGGTCATGGGAGAGTGACCGGATTGCTCTAGCCGTGTTCCGGCTTCCAGGAAAAAAACAGAATATCGGTCGGCTCGCCGGGTGCGGCGTGCGTTACCGCGGTCATGTAGAGTGTACTGTCATCAGAAGAATAAACCCCCGTCACGGCGGCCAGAGCGACAGGCAGATCGGCCAGAGTCTCCGGCGGAAAACTGGGCGCTGGCCGTACGTCGTTCCATTGGGGAAGATCGAAACTGCGGATAACCGTTTCCTTTTTGCCGCCGCCAGGCTGCCAAAGCGATAGCAGATTGTAGGGAACGATTCGTTCCGGCCCGGACAGGCCGGTGAGCTCGAACCCGGACAGCGCCGGGACATTGGCCGCCGGCTCCAGCACCAGTTTTTCGGATTGCTTGAGGGAATCGATGTTCTTGACGGTATCGAACGAAACGCCCGTTGCGGCGTTGCGCCCGGCAAACAGGGAATACCCATAGGCGACGCCCGCCATGGACGTAACCGGCACACTGGTGTCCGCGACCGGCACGGCTTTGGCATTCAGCCCGCAAACCGGAACGTCGAAGCGCACGATACCTGTCCGATCGGAAAAGCTTACATGGTAGGTGATGCCCTTCAGCAGGGCCGCAGGCTTGCCGTTCACACCCACCATGGGCGTGATGTGAACGTCGCCGACCTTCTCGGGTTCAAAATCGATCGTGATCCAGTTTCCCCGATCGGTGACCGCCAAAAGCCCGAATGAATTGTCGAGCGCGATGGCGGTGATCCCGCCAAATCTCGCATCCCGCGACGAAAGCCGCGCGCCCCAGAGGAATTGCAGCTTGCCAAGACGGTTCTTGCCGCCGATGTCGTCGACGAGAATGGGCTTGACCGTGACGCTGACCGGCTGTCCCGGCGCGGTTTCTCTCGAAGCGCCGCAAGATGCCGCAATGCCCGCTTGCCATTCATCCGGATTGGGCGGTGGCGGCGGGGCGGCATCGGACGCGTTCGCCAAAACGACACCGATCAGGATCGCTGCGATCAGATGTTGTTTCATGGGCATGATGCCACTCTCGACCTTCATGCAATCGGCTCAGCGGCTTGCTCGCGATATTGTGCTCGCCGCATGTCGCACCGGGAAATACAGAGACAGCATACATACTTCCGGACTACGTCACAGCACACTCCTCACATCCGTCTTCGCAAAGTCGCGGCCGACATAAAGGAGCGGGCAGCGATTTTGCTTGGCGACGTCATAGGCGAAGCAGTCGCCGAAATTGAGCCTCGCCGTCTTCGCACCGCGACCCCAGCGCGCATGCGCCGCCGCCGCGCGGCGTGCTGTTGCACCATCCACCGCTACGATCTCGAAGCCCAAACCGGCTATAAGCGTTTCCAATGCGTCACCGCGATTGCGCGCCTGCGCAACGATCAATGCCTCTGTCAGCGTACCGGCGGAGATCAACAGGCGATCTTCAGCGTTCAACGCCGCATCGCAATCGTCGGCAAGCGGCTCTTCAAGAAGTATCGCCAAAAGCGCCGACGTATCGACGGCAATCACTTCGGCAGGCCGTACTTATCGTAAAGAAAATCCTGGCTGCGCGCCGCGCTGGGCCCGGGCGATTTTTTCATTTTCGCGATGCGCTTGCGAACGACCGCAAGCACAGCCGCTTTTTCTTCAGCCGTCGGCTTTTTCGTAACAGGCGTGAGCATCACGGCGGCCTGCCCATGGCGCGTGAGCACGACCTCCTCCCCCGCCTCCGCGCGGCGGACGAGTTCGGTGAGCTGGCCCTTGGCCGCTGTGACGGTCACACGCATGGAGAGAATATGGACCATTCAATGGTCCAAATCAAGATAGCGGCGATGCTGCGCCCCGTTCGAGGACGCCGGCCCAGGCCGCGGTCGCAACCTCATGCGCGTTGCGCTCGATGAGATCGCCGTGCGCCAGCACGATCCGCTCGAATTCCCACGCCAGAATGCGCCGCAGCGACTCCGCCGCTTGCTCGCGATCGCGCCAGCCCATCCGGTATTCGGGCGCGAGGCGCGGGTTGTCCCACATCCCCAACACATATTTGAACAAGAGCTTCATTCCCCATCCGATACCGGGCGTGGCATCGGTGAAGTTCTCGATGAGATCGACGAGGATCAACGTACGGCTGGCGCGATGAAACATCGCGACCTCGCGCATCAAGCGCGTGCCCTGCACGAGCACCTGGCCGATCTCCCCCGCCCACGCCGCAGGCGCCGCATCGCCAAGGACGTCATCGTATTTCAGACCGGGCCGCCGCAGCTCGGCGCCGGGACAGATCCATGTCTTCGCAACCGGAAACGCGGCCTGCGCGGAGGTGATGTACAGCGTGTGGAAATTCCCCGGCGCGACGATATGGGCGACCGGGCCGAGCGCGGAAATCTCTTCCGCCATCGCCGCCGTGATCTCGCACGGCGAGTGCAGCATCAACGCTCCGGACGAAAGGCGGATCACCGTCATGCGCGCGTCGAACCGCGTGCCCGCCATGCGAACTGGATAGGCGCAAAGCCACATCCGGTCGGCGACATAGGGCGTGAGGTGCATCGCTGTCCGATCGCGGGAGTAGTGGCCGGCACGCATATTGGATCGCCGCGCGATCAACGCAACGCCTCTCTCAATGTATGGGCGGCGCGTGGCTATCGCAATGCGCTCTTCACATCTGTCTTCGCGAAATCGCGCCCGACATAGAGAAGCGGGCAGCGGTTTTGCCTTGCGACATCATAGGCGAAACAGTCGCCGAAATTGAGGCCCGCTGTTCTCGCGCCTCGTCCCCAACGCGCATGTGCCGCCGCCGCGCGGCGCGCTGCATCGGCAGTCACGGGAACGATCTCGCATCCAGCCTGGTCGATCAGATCGTCCATCTCGGCGTGCAAACCTCGCGCGCCAGCCACAATCAATGCTTCAGTCAACGTAGCGGCCGAGACCAGAGGATGATCGTCAGCGCCGAGAGCCGCTTTGCATTCTTCGGCAAGCGGTTCACGCAGAAGGATCGCCATGAGCGCCGAGGTATCGACGGCGATCACTTTGGCAGTCCGTACTCGTCGTAAAGGAAGTCCTGGCTGCGCGCCGCGCTCGGCCCCGGCTTTGCCTTCTTGGCAGCGCGCTTCTGAATGGATTCCATGGCCGCCATTTTTTCCGCGGCCGTCGGCTTCTTCACGACCGGCGTGAGCTTCACGGCGGCTTGCCCGTGGCGCGTAAGCACGACTTCCTCTCCACGCTCCGCGCGGCGGACGAGTTCGGTAAGCTGGCCCTTGGCCTCTGTGACGGTCACACGCACTAAGAGAATATGGACCATTTAATGGTCCATATCAAGAGGCTCGCTCTTCGGGCCAGAAATAATTTATGGGTGCCAACCAATAGCGTCGTGGGTCTTGCTCACTAGGACGCCTATCGAGTGCCAAGTCCCTTTTCCAACGCCCCTGAAAACCTTCACGAGCGGCAATCGCCGCGAAAATTGCGTCGCGTTGATGCTCATTATTATGTGCAACTTCTGGGAAAGTGGCGACAACGCGATCCCAGCCGCCCAACGCCATTGCGACAGCTTTGGGGTGTGCCTCAGTAACTGGAGCGTCCGGAAATTTCTCTCTCAGACGGCTGATGAACATGACGGCTTGCACAAGCGCCGCTCCGCGAAGTGAATTTGCGCTTTGAACGGTGCCCCCTGGGATTTTGTAGGTCTGACGTATCCACTGATCTGCGCGCCGTTCGCTCGAAAGACCGGACGACCACCACAACGGCGCATCAACGCCGACGCCAGATGGCTCCTGCGAAATCCAAGCAACCGCCTCGTCAGCACAAGAGACGCAACTGGAGCGCACTTCGCCAGAAGCAGACAGTGTCGCTATTCCAAAATTCTCTTTGCCGCCTGGATCGGCACCGATCCACAGCATGCACTCACTCCCACTCAATCGTGCCCGGCGGTTTGCTGGTGATGTCATAGACCACGCGGTTCACGCCGCGGACTTCGTTGACGATGCGGGTTGAGACGCGCGCCAGGAACGAATGCTCGAACGGGTAGTAGTCGGCGGTCATACCGTCGCTGCTGGTGACGGCGCGCAGCGCCAGCACGTAGTCATAGGTGCGGCCGTCGCCCATCACGCCGACGGTGCGCACGGGAAGAAGAACCGCGAACGCCTGCCAGATCTTGTCGTACAGGCCGGCTTTGCGGATTTCGTCGAGATAAACCACGTCGGCCTTGCGCAGGATCTCGAGCTTGTCGCGCGTGATCTCGCCCGGCACGCGGATCGCAAGGCCCGGCCCCGGGAACGGATGACGGCCGACGAACGTCTCGGGCAGGCCGAGCTCGCGGCCGAGCGCGCGCACCTCGTCCTTGAACAGTTCGCGCAACGGTTCGACCAGCTTGAGCTTCATGCGCTCCGGCAAACCGCCGACATTGTGATGCGACTTGATCGTGACCGAGGGGCCGCCGGTCGCGCTGACGCTTTCGATCACGTCGGGATAGAGCGTGCCTTGGGCTAAGAATTCCGCGCCGCCGATCTTCGCGGCCTCGCCGTCGAACACCTCGATGAACGCGGCGCCGATGATCTTGCGCTTCTGCTCCGGGTCGGTGACGCCGGCGAGACGGCTTAAGAACATCTCCGACGCGTCGGCGTGGATCAGCGGGATGTTGTAGTGCCCCTTGAACAGGGAGACGACCTCGTCCGCCTCGCCCGCGCGCATCAAGCCGGTGTCGACGAAGATGCAGGTGAACTGATCGCCGATCGCTTCGTGGATCAGCACCGCGGCGACGGAGGAATCCACGCCACCCGACAATCCGCAGATGACTTTGCCTTTGCCGACCTGCGCGCGGATCTTCTTGATCTCCGCATCGCGGAAGGCGTGCATATTCCACTCCGGGCGGATGCCCGCGATGTTGATGACGAAGTTCCTGTACATCTCCGCGCCGCGCGGCGTGTGAACGACTTCGGGATGGAACTGGATGCCGTAGAGCTTGCGCTTCTCGTCGGCGATCACGGCATAGGGCGAATGCTCGCTGGTGGCGACGACGGCGAAGCCCGGCGGCATCGCCGTGATCTTGTCGCCGTGGTTCATCCACACCGGCTCCGTGTCGCCGATGTTGCCGAGGCCGGCGAGCAGCGGCGACTCTTTCTCTATTCTGATGTCGCTACGGCCGAATTCGCGGTGGTGTCCGCCTTCGACCTTTCCGCCGAGCTGTTCGGCCATCGCCATCTCGCCATAGCAGATGCCGAGCACGGGCACGCCCGCGTCGAACACTGCCTGCGGCGCGCGCGGCGCACCGGCCTCCATCACGCTCGCCGGACCGCCGGAGAGGATGATGGCCTGAGGTGTGTGCGCGGCGAGCGCGGCTTCGGCTTTCTGGAATGGGACAATCTCGCAATAGACGCCCGCTTCGCGCACGCGGCGTGCGATCAGCTGGGTCACCTGCGAGCCGAAATCGATCACGAGGACGGGGGCTGCCATGGCGGGATTTAGCCAGCGGGCCGCGTCCTGTCCAGCACGGTTTTGCCGCACACTTCTACTATGCGTTCCGCGCAAGAATGGCGGTGAAAAAGCCGTCCGTTTGGATCGAAAACGGCGAGGCGCGGAAGAACTGGCCAAGGTTCTGCGGCGCTTCGGCGGGGATCGATTCGCGCCAGGCGTCGGTGGCGGGGACGATCGCGAAATCGCGGTGCGATTCGAGGAAGGCGGCGACGCGATCCTCATTCTCCGACCGCAGAATCGAGCAGGTCGCGTAGACGAGACGGCCGCCCGGTCTCACATACAGGGCGGCCTGTTTCAGCAGCGTGTCCTGTGTCGCTTTCAATTCCTCGATGCGCTCCCGTGTGAGACGCCAGCGCAACTCCGGTTGCCTGCGCCATGTGCCGGTGCCGCTGCACGGCGCGTCGAGCAGGACGACGTCGAACATACCGTCGGGCGGATGCGTGTCGATGATCGTGGCGCCGGCGCGTTCGGCGCGGCGCTCAAGCTCGTGCAGCGCCGCCGCGCGCACATCGGTCGCGACGATCTTGCCGCTGTTACGCATCAGCGCCGCAAGCGCCAGCGACTTGCCGCCCGCGCCCGCGGCGAGATCGAGCACGCGCATTCCCGGCTTCGCGCCGCAGAGCAGCGCCGCAATCTGCGCCGCCTCGTCCTGAAACTCGAACGCGCCGGACAGGAACAATCCGCCCCGTCCGAGCTTCGCTTCTCCCTCCGGCAACCGGATACCGACGGGCGAGAAGGGAGTCGGCTGCGCGTCATAGCCTTCGCTGCGCAAGGCCCCGAGCAGGTCCTCACGCGTCGTCTTCAACGTGTTGACGCGCAGATCGGCAGGCGCGCGCGCTTGCAGCGCTGTCATTTCGTCGAACAACAACTTGTCATCCCGGCCAAGCTCGCGAAGCGAGCGTTGTCCCGGGACCCATTGGGACATGTCTCGATGGGTCCCGGACAGTCGCTGCGCGACTTCCGGGATGACAGGGTTGGTTGTGATGGACCGCTTGAGCTCTTCTTCCAGAAACGCGGGATACTCGCCCAGAACATGCAGCGGAGGTTCTTCTTTGCGTGGTGATGCGATGATCTCGCGCTCGGCATCCGTCAGTGCCGCCGGCCCATATCCGGCACCAACGAACACAGCTTCGATATTACCCTCTTCCAGCAGCGATCCGATCACCAGAGCGCGCGGCGCATCGCTGCCCATGCGCCAGCCGAGCCACGCGCGCTTGCGCTGGATCGCGTAGATGCGCTCGGCGATCGACGCGCGATCCTTCGAACCCGCGAACCGGTGCGACCGTCCCCAGTCGCGCAGATGCCGGTCGACGGGCTGGTTTGTCTTCCCGAGTTCGCCGAGTATATCGATGACGGCTTGAATTCGCGCGGCAGGTGTCATGGCAGAAGAAGACCTAACAGATCGCGTCCGCATACGCGACGAACATGTGTTATCCCAGAAGCGCTACAAGCTCAGCGAATACGATCTCGACTATCGCCGCAGCGACGGCACATGGCAGCGCCAGAACCGCGAAATCTTCGACCGCAAACATGCCGCCGCCGTGCTGCCCATCGATCCGAAGCGTGGCACCGTGATCCTGGTCAGCCAGTTCCGCCTTCCCGCATTCCTCACCGGCCACAGGAAGCCGCTCGTCGAGGTGATCGCCGGCGCGCTCGACAACGACGCACCCGATGTCTGCGCACACCGCGAGGCGATGGAAGAAGCGGGCGTCGAGGTCAGCGACCTGAAGGAAGTCTTCAACTGCTTCATGTCGCCCGGCGCGATCACGGAGCGGATCCATCTGTTCGTCGGCACCTATAGCGGACGCGCCGGCAAAGGCGGCGGCCTGCACGATGAAGGCGAAGATATCGAAGTCCTCGAAATGCCGCTCGACGATGCGATGACGATGATCAGGCGCGGCGAAATCGTGGACGCCAAGACCATAGCGCTGCTGCAACACGCAAAGCTGGAAGGCCTAGCGTGACGTCAACGGCCCACACCAACCGCTGATTTTGCGCCGCGTATGTTTCATCGGGAGACAGGTGCCTTAAACATCTGGCAACCGGGCGCCGATTAAATGAAGGATGGCTGAAGGGTCCCAAAACGCCTGGTTCTCGCCGTATCTGCGGACCCTGGAATATTGCGCAAACGCCATCGCGCATTCGACCTTCAGTCCCGGTTCTGTTTTCTCGATTTTCTCGCTTCTCTGCGCGCTTCTGATCGCGGTCGCCTTTCTCGCGTATCGCAGAGCGCGGAAAGGAAAGCCGCCCGTCCGTCTTCGCGTCCTGGCACGCGCGCTGTTCCCACGCTGGTTCTGGCGCAGCGCCTCCATGCGCGCGGACATCGGCTTCTATTTTCTCAACACCGTTGCGATCGGCGGGTTCATCGGCTGGGGCCTGATATCGGCCAACACCGTGAGTCATCTCACGATCCACGCGCTTACCGGCGCGCTTGGACCATCGCACGCGTCTCCCCTTCCTCATATCGTGGCGAGCGCGTGGCTCACACTGGCGCTGTTTGTCGCCTACGACTTCGCTTACTGGATCGATCACTATCTAAGCCACAAGATACCGGTGTTGTGGGACTTCCATCGCGTGCATCACACGGCGGAAACGCTCTCGCCGCTCACCAATGCGCGCGTGCATCCGGTGGATAGCCTGATCTTCGCCAACATCACGGGCCTTTGCGTCGGCTCCACGCACGGTGTCGTGGGCTATTTTCTCGGCAATGCCGCAAGCGAAGCGATGCTGTCGGGCACCAACGTCATCTATCTCGGCTTTCTCTTTGCGGTCGTGCATCTGCAGCACTCGCACGTTCCGATCCAGTTCGGCCGGAGGCTGAACAGGATATTCTTTTCGCCGGCGCATCATCACATTCATCACTCGACGCGGCCGGAGCATTTCAACAGCAACCTCGGAAGCTGCCTTGCGGTGTGGGACTGGATGTTCGGTACGCTCATCGATCCCCAGGAGGTGAAGGGGCGGCTGACATTCGGTGTTGAGATGGAAGGCGACCGCTACACGCCGCATTCGATGGCCGGAACGCTTGTCTGGCCCTTCGTCCGCGCCGCGAGACGGGCGATGCCGCGCCGGACGCCCGCGAAAACAGCCGCGAACACAGCCTACGAATTGTCGCCGTAAATCTGTTTGCGTGCAGCGAGCGAGATCGCAACGAAAAATATTTGTCATTCCCGGCCGGGCGATGCGCTAGCATCGCGGAGGGAAGACAAGTTTGACTGAGCAATTGCCGAAAATTGTCATCGTAGGCGCAGGCTTTGCGGGCATCGAAGTCGCGCGGGCGCTTGGCCGTGCGAACATTCCGGTCACGCTGATCGACCGGCAGAACCACCATCTGTTCCAGCCCCTGCTCTATCAGGTCGCGACCGCGGCGCTGTCGCCCGCCGACATCGCCGAGCCGATCCGCAAGGTTCTGCGCGGTCATCCGAGCATCGAGGTGATGCTCGCGGAAGTCATCGGCATCGACACGACCGCACGCACCGTCGCGCTCAACAACGGCGAGACCATCGCTTACGACATCCTCGTCATCGCGACCGGCGCGACGCATGGCTATTTCGGGCATGACGAGTGGGAGCGTTTCGCGCCGGGCCTCAAGACCATCGAGGATGCGCGCAAGATCCGCTCGCATCTGCTGCTGGCCTTCGAGCGCGCGGAGATGAGCCGCGACCCCGCCGAGCAGAAGCGCCTGATGACCATCGCGGTGATCGGCGGCGGACCAACCGGTGTGGAGTTGGCCGGCTCCATCGCCGAACTCGCACGCTACACATTGTCTAAGGACTTCGTTCGCATTCGTGCGGAAACCGCGACCGTACTTCTTCTCGAAGCCGGACCGCGTCTGCTAACGGCATTCCCGGAAAATCTCGCGGACTACGCGGTGCGCAAGCTGACGAAACTGGGCGTCACGGTTCGCACGTCATGCCCTGTCGAACGCATCACCGACCACACCATTCTCGCCAAAGGCGAAGAGATCGGTGTCGGCTTCGCGATCTGGGCGGCGGGCGTGATGGCGTCCCCGCTCGGCAAATTCCTCGGCGTCGATCTGGATCGCGCGGGCCGCGTGCGCGTGAACGCCGATCTTTCGGTGACGGGCACGGAGAACGTCTACGTTCTCGGCGATCTCGCGCTGGCGATGGATCAGCACGGCAAGCCGCTGCCCGGTCTCGCGCAGGTCGCCAAGCAGGAGGGCGAATATCTCGGTCGCGCGCTGGCGCGGAAGATTCAACGGAATGAAACGCCGAAGCCATTCGTCTTCCACAACCGCGGCAACACCGCGATCATAGGGCGCCACGCCGCCGTTTTCGATTTCGGCTGGGCGCGGATGAAGGGCTGGCTGGCATGGTGCCTGTGGGCTCTGATCCACGTTTATCTGCTGGTCGGCTTTCAGCACCGGCTACTGGTCTCGATCCAGTGGCTTTGGCGTTACGTGACCTACGAACGCGGCTCGCGTCTGATCGCAGAACAGGCGGAAGAACCGTAGCTACTCTCCACCGGGGTGATAGTTCGGGGCTTCGCGGGTCACGACGACGTCGTGGACGTGGCTTTCGCGCAAGCCCGCGCCGGTGATGCGCACGAACTGCGCGCGCTTGTGGAAGTCGGCGATGGTCTTCGAGCCCGTCAATCCCATCGCGGCGCGCAAGCCGCCGATGGTCTGATGCACGACAGCGCTGACCGGGCCCTTGTACGGCACCTGGCCTTCGACACCTTCGGGCACGAGCTTCAGCGTGTCCTGCACTTCGGACTGGAAATAACGATCCGCTGAGCCGCGCGACATCGCGCCGACGGATCCCATGCCGCGATAGCCTTTGTACGAGCGGCCCTGATAGAGGAACACCTCGCCCGGCGCCTCGTCGGTGCCGGCGAGCATCGAACCGACCATGCAGACATCCGCACCGGCCGCAATCGCCTTTGCGAGATCGCCGGAATATTTGATGCCGCCATCGGCGATCACCGGCGTGTCGGTTTTGCGCGCGGCGTCGACAGCGTCCATCACGGCGGTCAGCTGCGGCACGCCGACACCGGCGACAATGCGCGTGGTGCAGATCGAGCCCGGGCCGATGCCGACCTTGATGCAATCCGCGCCGGCATCGATCAGCGCTTTCGCGCCATCCGAGGTCGCGACGTTGCCGGCGACGACCTGAACGTAGTTCGAGATCTTCTTGATGCGCGTGACGCTGTCGAGCACGCCCTTTGAATGGCCGTGCGAAGAGTCGACCACGATCACGTCGCATTCGGCTTCGACGAGCGCGTTGGCACGCGCGTAACCGTCTTCGCCGACGCCGGTCGCCGCCGCGACACGCAAACGGCCGCGATCGTCCTTGCAGGCGTTGGGATATTTCTGCGCCTTCTCGATATCCTTCACGGTGATGAGGCCGACGCAGCGATAGGCCTCATCGACGACCAGAATCTTTTCGATACGGCGCTGGTGCAGAAGGCGCTTGGCCTCCTCCGGCTTCACACCTTCGCGGACAGTGACGAGATTGTCTTTCGTCATCAGCTCACGCACCGGCTGGCGCATGTTGTCGGCGAAGCGGACGTCGCGGTTGGTGAGGATGCCGACGAGCTTGCCGGCGCCCTTGCCGTTCGCGCCTTCGACGACCGGGATACCGGAGATGCGATAGCGCTCCATCAGCGCGAACGCGTCGGCGAGCGTCGCATCGGGACCGATGGTCACCGGGTTCACGACCATGCCGCTTTCGAATTTCTTCACGCGGCGGACCTGCTCGGCCTGCTCTTCGACGCTAAGGTTCTTATGAATGACGCCCATGCCGCCCGCCTGTGCCATCGCGATGGCGAGACCGGCTTCGGTCACGGTGTCCATGGCGGCGGAGATCAGCGGAATGCCGAGCTCGACGGTTCTGGTGAGACGGGTGTGTGTGTCGACCTGCGCGGGGAGGATCTCGGAGGCGGCAGGCACAAGCAGCACATCGTCGAAGGTCAGGGCTTCGCGGATGGGGGTGCGCTGTTCCATGCGGGCGTCTATCAGCCCTTTTTCCGATTCGCAAGTGAGACCGTACCCGGCACGGCCGCGCCCTCCGCGGATTGAATCGGCGCATTACGCCGCGTTAACCTACCGGCACCACTCCGAATCGTTTGAAAGGATCACATATGTACAAGGCTATGTTTGGTGGCATTGCGGGGCTTCTTCTATCAGCCGCCGCGGCATCTGCGGCGACCCATATCGCGCTGGACGGCTACTGCAACAACTATGCGATCCGGCATGGCGAGTTTAACCACTACGCCATCAAGGACACCGGTTGCTCTGCCGGGTTCGGCGGCGGGCTGCTTGGGAGCATCAAAGGCGTGGGCAAGCAGTTGATCCTCGCTTTGCAGGACCCTTCCTCGAACCACACGCAGTTCGAATTCATTTTCTCCTATCCGCTTGTGACCGGCGGATCGTGGGAGCTGTACGACTCGACCGATGGCGTCACCTTCAACGCTTTGGCCGGCGGCACTTATACAGTCGGCACGCCCGCGGCACGGTCAACCAGATCCGCCACCGCCAAACCCAAGTAGAGGGCTTCCGGGACACGCCCGAATCCCCGAACGGGTTCGGGCGGTCTCTGCTGTTGTCGCGACGCATGCAGGCCGGGGAACTTTTAACGAAGGTTCATGGAACCCGGCGCGGATGGGCGCGTTGTGTTGGCTGCGAACGGCTGGCGGGCGTTTGCAACCACACGACAGGAGACTCTCAATATGTCCAGGAAGATTAGTTTGATGATGAGCGCCGTTGCGCTTGGCGCATTCGCGCTTGCCGCTCCCGCCCAGGCGGCCGGTCATTCCGGTGTAAAGGTCGGCACGCTGACCTGTAACGTGGCCAGCGGCTGGGGTTTTGTGTTCGGTTCGTCCAAGGATTTGCACTGCACGTTCCGCGGCAACGGCCATAACGACCATTACACCGGCTCGATTTCGAAGTTCGGCGTCGACATCGGTTACACTGAAGGCGGCGTGCTGGTCTGGGGCGTGTTTGCGCCGACTTCCGATGTCCGCAAGGGCGCGCTTGAAGGCGATTACGCCGGCGCGACCGCCAGCGCCACGGTCGGCGTCGGCCTGGGCGCCAACGTCCTTGTCGGCGGACTCGACAAGTCGATTGCGCTGCAGCCGCTCAGCATGGAAGGCAACAAGGGCCTGAATGTCGCGGCCGGCATCGGCTCGATCAGCCTGCACGAAGCGCCCTAATCGCAAATTGCCTCTGACGTAGGAAGCGCCCCGCTGGAAGCAGCGGGGCCTTTCTATTGGCGCGCAAAACACAAGTGACGCGAGCTATTCGCCGCGGAATCCCGTGGCGACGAGATAGAGTTCGACGGACTCGGCACGTGAGGCCGGCGGCTTCACATGCTTGACGTCGCGAAACATCTTCTTCACACGCGCCAGCAACGTGCCGCTGGCGCCGCCCTGAAACACCTTGCCGACGAAAACGCCGCCGGGCTTTAGCACATCGTTCGCAACATCGAGCGCGGCTTCGAACAGCGCCGTGGTACGCAGATGATCCGTGGCACGGTGACCCGTCGTCGGCGCGGCCATATCGGTGAGCACCACATCGGCCGGTCCGCCCAATTCCTGCTTCAACAGATCGGGCGTATCGGGATCGAGCAGATCCGCCTGCAACGTGGTCGCGCCGGGGATCGGCTCCATCTCCAGAATATCGGCACCGACGACCCTGCCGGTCTCGCCGACCTTCTTGAGCGCAATCTGCATCCAGCCACCCGGCGCCGCGCCGAGATCGAGCACGCGCCCGCCCTTCTTCAGAAAATGGAATTTGTTGTCGAGTTCGACCAGCTTGAACGCCGCACGCGAGCGATAGCCTTCGCTTTTCGCGGCACGGACATAAGGATCGTTGATCTGGCGCTCCAGCCAGCTTCGCGATGACGGCTTCATAGATTTCCGCGTCTTCAGCTTCGCGCGCACTTCGCCGCGGCCGGATTTGTCGGGTGGTCGTGCCGTCATGCGCGCGCTTGTAGCATCAATTCGCGCAGCATGCCTTCCCGCAATCCGCGATCCGCGACGCGCAGTTTCTCGCAGGGCCACAAGGCATGAATGGCCGCGAAGATCGCGCATCCGGGCAGGACCAGATCGGCGCGATCCGGGCCGATGCCGCCGATCGCGGCGCGGCCCGCATGATCGAGCGCGATCAGCTCATCCACGACTTTCAGGATATCCGTGCAATCGTGCCAGCTCGCGTCGACCTTGGAGCGGACATACCGGTCCAGTCCCATCGCCACCGCGGCGAGCGTCGTCACCGTACCGGAAGTGCCAAGCAGATGATGCGCCTCCCGCGAGAAAGCGCGCACGCCATCCATCTTTTCCCGCACGGGCGCGAAGCGCGCGATCAGGCGCGCCCGCATGGCATCGAAAGAGGCGCTGTCCATTGCAACGGTGGCGACGTCTTCCGCCAGGTTCACGACACCAACAGGGGTTGAAGATGAGAATACCGTCTTCATCTCGCCCGACTCGCGGCGCATCCAGATGATCTCGGTCGAACCGCCGCCGATGTCGAACACCAGCGCGCCTTCATAGCCGCGCCCGACGAGAGGCGCGCAGCCGATTGCGGCGAGACGCGCCTCTTCCTCCTCGCTCACGATCTCCAATACGATTCCGGCTTCGTCCCTGGCGCGCGCGATCAGCTCCGCAGAATTGCTCGCCGCGCGCGCCGCCGCCGTCGCGATGGCGCGCGTATGGGTCACCCGCTGCTCCCCGATATGCTCCGCACAGATCTTGAGCGCGGCCATGGTGCGCGCGAGTGCGGCCTCGGAAAGGCGCCCCGATGCCGCAACGCCCTCCCCCAGGCGGACGATGCGCGAAAAGGAATCGACAATTCTGAATTCGTTTTCCCGCACAGCGCGCGCGATCAGAAGCCGGCAGTTGTTGCTGCCGAGATCGAGCACGGCGAGAAGCGGCGACGCCTTGTTGGCGCCCCCGCGCGCAAGCTCCTTCTGCCGGTATGCCCGTCCGGATGGGCGCATGCGTTCGACCTCCCCACCGCAAGCTAGCGCGGCCCGCGCGAACGGGAAGACTTAATTTGCAGACGCTGCTGGCCCCGCCGGGTGTCCATCACGCAAGAAAGCGGGAATGCCCCATGAACGATGCGACACCCTGCGGGCACAAGAATATGAAGCCTTTCGGCGGGCCCGGGAGTTCCGGGCCCCCCGGACCGGGTTTCGGCAGCGGCGCAACGGAAGTCCTTGAATCCGGCGGCTTCCTTGCGTACAGAAGCGGCCCGCCGTTGGGGGATCGTCTAATGGTAGGACTGCAGACTCTGACTCTGCCTATCTAGGTTCGAATCCTAGTCCCCCAGCCAGCGCCAGAATGTTGAATCTCAACGGGTTTGGCGAGAATTCGCGGCGAGAGAACAAAACCCAAATATGGAAACGAAGCACCCCAACCGCAGAGTCCGCGATCGGGCGCGAGCCTCCATCTCCTAGGACACACTCTCAAGAAGCTCTTTGAGCTTTGCCAGCTCAACGTCCACCAGTTTGATCTGCTCATCGAAGAAAGCATCCGAAAAACCGGGAGGCTGAAAGAAGGTGATCATGAACTCGGACCCGTTTCCGTTTGCGATCACACGTGCCGGAACCGTCCAGCTCGCCTGCGGATCGACGAAATCGTGGTCGAGGATGCCGTGGCGGGTGTCAGCGCGCATTCTGAGCTTGGCCGCACCGCGAGGGGTGACCATGTCCCACCACTCGGCATCGGCGGAACGGCGTGTGGACATGATGTTGACCACGGCCCAGCGCGGCCAGTTGCCGAGATCGGCCAGGAAATCGAAGGCCGTCTGCGGATCGCAATCCATGCGTACGGTTTTTGTGATGGACCGGATTGTTGTCTGAGCATGTTTGTTGCCGGACATGATGAGTTCCTTTTCGGCAGGTCGCACGCTCTATTTGGAGAGCGAGACCAGCGTGGCACCGAGGCAGATCAGCACTGCACCGCTCGCGGTCATGGGGATATGCAGAGAGCGCCACTCTCCGAACGCAAGAGCGCCGATCGTGACCGCCACCAGCGCGTTGGCATTGGTCAGCGGCGCAACGACGGCGACCGGCAGCTTCAATGTGCCGAAGCCGTACGTGATGCAGGCGATGGCAGCGGACCATGTCAGTGCCATCGCAACCGCCCAGCCGATGGCTCCTGAAAGCCGCAATCCGCCGGACTGACCCGTAATGACGAGGCTCGTCCAGCCGACCAGCGCAATGGTCGTGCCGATCACGGCCAGATATGTCGGGATGGATGCTCCGGCAGCGATGCTGGAACGCATCAGCACCGTGCCGAGTCCGAGGAAGATTGCGGGAACGATCCCGCCGATCAGGATACCGGTCGCATTCATGGCCTGGCTCCCGGCTGCGTTCCCGGAAAATACTCGGTGTAGGTTTCACCGGTACGCCCGTGATAGAGTACGCGCTTGCCGAGAAACGAGACGAAGTAGCCGGCGCATCCCGCCTTGACCACTTTGGTGCAGAAGCCCTTGTAGGTGTAACCCGGTACTTGCTGCTGGGCTTCCCGAAGAGCCTGTCGCACGACTTCGCCGTCGAATCTTTCGGCCACAGGCTCCGTCTCTGCCGTCTTCAATTCGAGCGTGTCACCGTTCGGCATGTAATACGTGCGCACGCTGCGGCGGAAATCCACGGCATAGCCGTCCAATCCTGCTGCAATCAAATCCTTCACGTTTTGCGCGAAGGTCGTCGTGCCCGATTCCGAGCCTTCCAGCGCCGCGTGGGCTACGTCTTTCCATTGTGTGCTCATGGCTTGCTGCCTTTCCTTGGGGTTGTCACCCGTCAATCGACGGGCATCGAAGTGAAACCGCGACGTTCCACGATCTCCTTGAGGATTCGCGCCAGCGCCGTGCGGTCTTTCGGCGCAAGATGATCGAAGAATTCGGCGTCATTGGCATCGGCGAGCGCCGCGAGTTCGGGCACGAGGCGGCGTCCCTTCGCGGTCAAAGCCAGCGTCTGCGCCCGCCCGTCGTGCTCGTCGGCTTTGCGCACGACCAGAGACTTGGCAATCAGTCTGTCGGCCAGTTTGGTGATCGCGCCGCGCGTCATTCCGATACGCTCGGCGAGATGGCTGGGCGCGACGGCGTCGGCGTCCAGAAGCTGGCGCATCACCACCCATTCCGCCACCGTCACGCCGCGCTGCTCCACCTTGCGGGCGAAGGCCTGCGAGACGTTGTTGGAGACAAAGCGCAACCAATAGCCGAGATGAGCTGTGAGGTCGGAAGGTCTGGTCGTGTTCATGGCAAACCTCATTGATTGACTAGGAAACTATCACCATGAAGTTTCCTAGTCAACTATATAATTTGACTGCCGCGCTGGCCGGAGAAAACAGCCGGTTTCTGGCCCCTAGAAATTCGTGTCAGGGTCTACGTTTCGTAGCGTATGGGCAGACGCTTTAACCCGCTCACGAAGTTCGATTGAACCCAGGCTGGGTCGCCCGCAAGCTTCAGGCTGCTGATCCGCGACAGCATTTCCTCAAAGAAAATCCGCACTTCCATCTTGGCCAGATATTGGCCGAGGCATACGTGCGGCCCATAGCCGAACGCAATATGGCGATTGGGCGAGCGGGCGATATCGAACGAAAACGGGCTCTCGAAGACATCTTCGTCGCGGTTGGCGGAGGGGTAGCACATCATCAGATTGTCGCCCGCGCCGATCGTCTCGCCACGGAGGGTGTAATTCTGCGCGGCGGTACGAAAGAAATGCTTCACCGGCGTCACCCAGCGGATCATTTCATCGACCGCGCCCGGTAGAAGCGCGGGGTCGGCCCGAAGACGCGCCAGCTGCTCCGGATTCTCAAGAAGCGCCAGCAATCCGCCGGCCGTCGTCGAACTTGTCGTATCGTGTCCGGCGGTCGCGATGATGATGTAATAAGAGAGCGCTTCGTGATCCGCGATCGGCTTGCCGCCGATCTCGGCGTTGGCAATGATGGACGCGACATCGCTGGTGGGACTCCTGCGACGCTCAGCAGTCAACGCCCCAAAATAGCGCGCAAACTCGGCCACGGTCTCCGCGATGTTCCGGTTTTCACTGCTTTGCTTGATGTCCGGATCGTCAGGGCCGAAGATCTCTTGCGTGAGCTTCAGCATTTTGGGCTCGTCTTCTTTCGGGACGCCGAGGATGCGCATGATGACACGCAACGGATACCACACGGCAACGTCGCGTACGAAGTCGCACGCACCGCCCATGTCCACCATACGCTGCACACATTCTCGCGCGAGGGCGTGCAGATCGTCTTCCAGTGCCTTGATATGTACCGGCATGAACCACGCCTGCGTCAGCTTGCGATAGACCATGTGGTCGGGCGCATCCATGTTGACGAGATTGCGCAGAAGAACGGTACTGCCCCCGGTAAGCCGCTTTGTCTTCTCTTCGTCCCTCATGGTGCGGAGAAGAAGTCGCGGCGCGTTCAGGAAAATGTCCGGTTTGCTCTCGATTTCCTGGATGTCCTTGTACCTGGTGACAGTCCAGAACGGCCGGTAGCCGGTGGGCTCCGTCCAGCGCAGCGGCGCTTCGCGGCGAAGCTGCGCGAACAGCAGGTCATAGGCGCCGGGCTCCGCATAGGTCTTTGCCGAGACGATAGCGTCATCGATTGGCGCGCCTGTCTGTACCGACGCTTCACTCACCGGCCGCCATCTCCTGCGTTTGCATCTGGTCTGCCGCGCCAAGCACCGTCACATCGACGGGCACGCCGTCGATGAATGTCGTGCCGGAAACTTTCTCGACCACATCCGGACCATGTCCCAGAAGCAGATTGATATTGGCGCCCGGCTTCTGGTTGGCGCGCCGCCATCCGCCATTGTGCCCCCAGCCATGCGGATAACAGATCGCGCCTTTCACAACATTGTCGGAAAGCTGCGCGATCACTTCTACCCGGCCATGTTCGGTACGAAGCTCAACCTGTGATCCATTGCCGACCCCGCGCGTTGCGGCGTCTTCGGGATGGATTAGCAGTGTGGGCGTCTGCGAATTCACCAGCTTCGCCGCGTTGTGCATCCAGGAATTCATCGATTTGAGGGTGCGCTGGCTGAACAGTTTGAGCCGCGTGTCTGGCGGCGCATGGCGCTCCTGCGCAAACCGCGCGAATTCCTCTTCGAGAATGTCGTGCCAGAGGCGCAGTTTGCCATCGGGATAGGCGATGTGCGCCGGCCAGTTCTCATAGGTGAGCGGCATATCGAGCATCACGCCGTGTGGATCGTTCTTTGCGAGTTTCTTGAGCGAAAGCCCGCGCCGAAAGCCGAACCGATCCCCCACAGGACCAAGCCGCACGCCCATATCCACCATGTCGAGCGCCGTGGGAGAGAATCCGAGCTTCTCCAGCCGCGCCATCATCTTCATCGGATAGATCGAACCAATGCCCATGCGCTTTGCGAGATCGCGGAAGATGGCGAGCTCTTCGCGCGCCTCGCCGGTCTTCTCGATGACCGCCGGCGAATATTGCAGATAGGGCCGCGGCATATGCGAGAGGCCAATCAGCGGGACATCGCCCTTCTCCAGGAACGTTGCGGAGGGAAGGACGTAATGCGCGAAACGATTTGACTCCGTGACGTAGAGATCAATCGAGATCATCAGATCGAGCGATGCGAACGCGCGCGCCAGATGCGCACCGGCCGGCGCCGATAGCACGGGGTTTCCCGCGATCAGCATCATCGCGCGGACTTGGCCCTCGCCCGGCTCAAGAATGTCGTCGGCCAGTACAGCAGAAGGCATCATGCCGCCGACGACCGGGAGATTGCCGATGCGCGTGCGGTGCTCGCCATAGCCGACAAGCGGCTCCGGGCCGCCTTTCAGCGGGAAGGCGCCGAACGTCGATCCGCCTTTGCGGCCGAACTTGCCGGTCGCCATGTTGAACGCATCGACGAGCACGTTCGAGATCGTGGAGAAATTTCCGCGGCACAAGCCTACGCGGCTATACATCGCCGCACGCGGCGTCTTGGCGAAGTCACGGGCAAGATTGCGGATCGTGTCCACCGCAATCCCGGTCCGCACGGACGCCTCTTCAACTGTGACCGTGGAGACAGCATCTCGCAGCCGCTCCCAACCGACAGTGTGCGTGTTTAAGAATTCGCGATCTTCGAGGCCCTCGTCGAAGACCGTGCGCAACATTGCTGCCAGCAGCCAAATGTCGGAGTTCGGCTGGATCCAGATATGCTCGTAGCGCTCCGCCGTCTCGCCGCGGCGCGGATCGATGACGACGACCCGGCCACGCCCCGCAATCGCATCGAGATCATGACGCATGCGCGGCGCGGTGAGCAGCCCGCCATGCGAGACCAGCGGATTGGCGCCGATGATGATCAGGAAGTCGGTGTTCGGCAGATCGGGGATCGAATTGCGGAAGGCGACGCCATAAAG
>Ga0335075_10001929_pt1 | contig 33718 bp, 30 predicted proteins | sample Lox_Sample_24_FD_206723 | JGI IMG/M metagenome (GOLD analysis project Ga0335075, IMG submission 206723) | Soil microbial communities from Loxahatchee National Wildlife Refuge, Florida, United States - Lox_Sample_2.4 | ecosystem: Environmental > Terrestrial > Soil > Wetlands | place: USA...
AGATCATTGTGCAGCTCATTGCGCACTCGCGGGCGAACACGCTGGTGGACGCCATTGCCGATTCGCTGAGCCAGGTGGAGGGTGCATTCTCGATTGTGATGATGACGCGGGACCGAGTGTTTGCGGCGCGCGACCCGCGAGGGTTCCGGCCTCTTTCGATGGGGCGCATCGAAAACACCGACGGGCCGGACACGATTGTCTTTGCGTCCGAGAGCTGCGCCTTTGACCTGCTGCGCGCCAGGTTTGAGCGCGACGTTGAGCCGGGCGAACTGGTGATGGTAACGCGCGACGGCGTGACCAGCCGGAGATTCTCGACAGGGATCGAGCAGGCGAGCTGCATCTTTGAGCATGTCTACTTTGCCCGGCCGGACAGCAAAATTTTCAACCGCTGGGTGCAGGAGAGCCGCGAGCAAATGGGGCGTCAATTGGCGCGCGAGTCGCATGTAGATGCGGACCTGGTGGTTCCGGTGCCGGACTCAGGCGTAACAGCGGCGATTGGCTATGCGGCGGAGAGCGGCATACCGTTCCGGTTCGGGCTGATCCGCAACCATTACGTGGGACGCACGTTTATCGAACCGGAGCAGCGGGTGCGCGATTTCGGCGTAAAGCTGAAGCTGAACCCGGTAAGGAACCTGCTCGAAGGCAAGCGGATCATTTTGATCGACGACTCGATTATCCGCGGAACGACGAGCCGCAAGATTGTTCGCATGGTGCGGTCGGCGGGCGCAAAGGAAGTCCATCTGCGCATCAGCTGCCCGCCAACGGTTTCGCCCTGCTATTACGGAGTGGACACGCCGCGCAAGCAGGAGCTGATTGCGGCGAACAACTCAATTGCCGAGATTCAGCGTTTTATTGAGGCGGATTCGCTGGCGTATCTGTCGCTGGATGGGCTGGAGAGGGCATGCGACGGTGGCGAGGGAAATAAGTTCTGCACGGCCTGCTACACGGGAAATTATCCGACGCAGTGGGTCGATGTAGAGGAAATCCTGCCGGCTGCTGTGCGGTGAAATATACCTATCAAACAAATAGGGCGAGCAAGATCCGCTCACCCTTTCGCTTTATTCGTGCCGATACCTACATGTTAGTGTGACCGTGTCGCATTTCCTCATTGAAGGTCGGCTTGGTAATCGCGAGCGCCTTGGCCAGCTTCTCCTGATAAAATGCGGCCCGATCAAGCAGCGCCGGAGTTGCGACTGCGCTGTCACCCTCGAGCTTGAACAGGCCTTGGCGAGAAAGGTCGCCGGCCATCTTGATCAGCTCTTCGCGAGTGGTATTAAGATACTGCGCGTCGCGGGGGTCCGCGATCCAGACGGGCTGGTTGTTTCCGAGCGGGCCGGATAGCCAGTAGACCTTGAGCGCGAGGTAATCCTGACGGGATTGATCATTCGTGTCAGTAAAGAAGAATTTCTTTTGCCAGCGCGAGTAGTAGCGGGTGGTCACGGGCACGGGCTGACGGTTGCCGCTCTTGAGCAGTTCAAGCTGGCCCTGGTCCAGCGTTTTGCGCACCGCGTTGTAAATGAAAGTCTCCGCGTAAGGCTGCTCGGGTGCAGGAACAATCTCGGCAAATGTCACCGTCATGCTGGCGGAGACGAGCGCATGCAGCGGCGAGTTCTCGCCGTCCTCAAGGTGCACGGTCCCGTGCACGATGTAAGTGTCAGCCCCAGACGTGGAGCGATGAAACGGCCACTGGAAGCCGCTGAAACGAATGGGGAGGCCGGCCAGAGTCACGTAGACATCCGGGCGCGGATTCCTTAGACGGCGTGCCTTCTCGCGCAGGTGCGTGGTCATCTCCGGCAGCAACTCAGGCTTGTGGAAGTCGAAGGCCTCGCTTAGCTCAAGGGTGAGGGTGCGGTCGTGGACCGTGCTCTCGTCCAGCGCGAGGCGAAAGCGGGCGGTGGGATGGCCGTTGAAGTCCGAGCCGGACTCAGCAGACAGGACGACCATATTGGCCGCGCGGGCGGCAACTTCAATCTTCTGTGTGAGGGCGCTTTCAAGTTGCGTAGACATGGAAACCTTTTTAGTGGAATGCAACCCTTATTTTACAAGGGGCTGGGGGCTGGAACGGAGCATTTTCGGGCCTCGGAGGCGAAGCAGGCAATGGTGCGTAAATGACGGAGGGTGTGATGGTGAGCATATTTACCCGTGGCGTCGGCCCTTAGACTGCCTTTGCCACAGCGAACGCGGGTGGATATACTCCGCGTGAAGGTTCTCCCCCGGCACGAAAGGGCTTCTTGCAAGGAGGATCGCTGGATTTATGGACTTAGTAATCATTCGTTTCATCTTTGTTCTTCTAGTTTCTGCGGTTTGCTATTTTTTCCGTCCATTCGGGCTCTCATCCTGGGTTTCAGCCGGCGTGGGCGCCGCGGCAGGGCTGGTGGTGCTGGCGTTTGAGCGGCGTGTGCGCGCCATGAGCCTGAAGCGGCTGCTGGGCGCGGTGGCCGGCAGCATTCTGGGTATCTTCGGAGCGTTCCTGTTCTCGCTGGTTCTGCGGAACAGCCTGCCCAGCGGCCGGACGCAGAGCCTGCTGGAAATCTTTGTGCTGCTGCTGATGTCCTACGTCGGCCTGGTGGTGGGAGCCAGCAAGGGTGATCTGCTGAACATGAGCGCACTGGGCAACGTATTTGCGCAGGAGCGCGGCGCAGCGCGGCGCGGATTGAAGATTCTGGACACCAGCTCGATCATTGATGGGCGGATCGCCGATATGGCCGAGACCGGATTTCTGGAGGGGCCGCTGCTGGTGCCGGAGTTTGTGCTGCGCGAACTGCAGATGGTGGCCGACTCGCAGGATGGATCGAAGCGCCAGCGAGGGCGCCGCGGAATGGACATTCTGCAGGGGATGCAGAGCAGCGACAAGCTGGACGTGCAGATCGTGAAGACCGACTATCCGGGTATCCGGGAGGTTGACCAGAAGCTGATCGAGCTCGCCAAGGAGATCGGCGGCAAGATTCTGACCACGGACTTCAATCTGAACAAGGTGGCGCACCTGCACACCGTGGAGGTGCTGAACATCAACGATCTGGCCAATGCACTGAAGCCTGTGGTGCTGCCGGGCGAGAAGATGAGCGTCTCGATCTTGAAGGAGGGCAAGGAGACGAACCAGGGCGTGGGCTACCTGGACGATGGAACGATGGTGGTTGTAGACCACGCACGGCGTATGATCGGCCGCTCGGTGGACATTGCCGTCACGTCGGTGCTCCAGACGGCCTCGGGCAAGATGATTTTTGGCCGCATGGAAGATCAGGCGCGGACCGAGATGTCGAACCAGGCATAGGTGAATGCGCCGAGCAAGGGATTATTACTCAAGTCTTACAGACGGGCTTCGGCTGCTCGGTTAGCGTTAAAGGTAAAGTTCCTATTCGGAGATGCCTTTGCCCACCGAAGCCGCGTCCGCGACTGACACACTTTCTATCGAAACGCTTCAAGCTGACTCACGGGCGCTCGTCCAGAGCCGGTCGAAGCGCTTCAACTGGGTGTTGGGCATCTGGCTGACGGTGTTTCATCTTGGCGCCGTGACGGCTCTGTTCTTCTTCAGCTGGTCGGCGCTCGCAATTGCCGCCGTGCTGTGGCTGCTGGGGCAGAACGTGGGCATTGCGATGTGCTACCACCGTCTACTGACGCACCGCGGCTATACGACCCCCCGCTGGGTTGAATACGCGATGGCTCTCTGCGCGACGCTGGCGCTGCAGGGAGGACCGATCTACTGGGTGGCCGTACACAGGCTTCACCACCAGATTACCGACCGTGAGGGCGATCCGCACTCGCCGCGCGACGGCAAGTGGTGGTCGCACACGGGCTGGCTCCTGCACGGAACGCTCCGCAACCGCAACGCCCTGCTGAAGCGCTACGCTCCTGACCTTGCCCGCGACCGTTTTTACGTGTGGCTGAGCTGGTACCACTGGGTTCCGGTAGCTGTGTTGGGCGTGGGTCTGTACCTCATGGGCGGATGGCCGTGGCTACTGTGGGGAATCTTCCTTCGCGTGACGCTGGGGCTGCATGCAACGTGGCTGGTGAACTCGGCCACGCACCTGTGGGGCTCACGGCGGTTTGAGACGCGCGATGACTCCCGCAACAACTGGTGGGTCGCGCTGCTGACGGGCGGCGAGGGATGGCACAACAATCACCACGCTCATCCGGTCTCATCGAGTCACGGCATGGCCTGGTACGAGCTGGACATCAACTACTGGGGCATTCGTCTGCTCGGTCTACTGGGTCTGGCCCGAAAGATCAAGGTGCTCGGGACTGAGGCAGGGCCTGCACGCGTCCTTCACGGCTGACACGCAACACAAATAAGACGACTCTCGATAAACTGGCATGCATGAGACATTGCAAGCGCAAAGCTGTATTGGCGCTCTTGCTGGCTGCGTGGAGTCCGGCTGTGTTTGCGCAGCAAGGCAGCGCCCCGGCGACAACTGAGACTATTACCATCAACGCGCACGCGCCTGCGACGCCGCTGCCGCACTTCTGGGAGCAGATGTTTGGATCGGGCCGTGCCAATCTGTCTCTGCGTGCCGACTACCGCGAAGATCTGCGCACGGTGAAGAAAGTGACAGATTTCCGGTATGTGCGCTTCCACGCAATTCTGGACGACGAGAACGGCGTGTACAGCGAGGACGCGCAGGGGAACCCGGTCTACAACTTCTCCTACATCGATCACATCTATGACGGGCTGCTGAAGAACGGCGTGCGGCCCTATGTAGAGATCAGCTTCATGCCGAAGGCGCTGGCTGCGAAACCGGATTATCAGGGCTTCTGGTACAGGCCGATCGTCTCTCCGCCGAAGAGTTACGCGAAATGGGATGCGCTGATTACCGCCTTCGCGCAGCACCTGGTGGATCGCTACGGAATCGACGAGGTCTCGAAGTGGTACTTCGAGGTGTGGAACGAGCCCAACATCGACTTCTGGGCCGGAGTTCCGAAGCAACAGACGTACTTCGAGCTTTACGGCCACACGGCGCGCGCTCTGAAGGCGGTGAGCCCGCGCATCCGTGTAGGCGGTCCGGCGACGGCGCAGGCGGCATGGGTCGGCGATCTGATTGCCCATACCACGAAGAACCATGTGCCGCTGGATTTTGTCTCGACACACGCTTACGGGAATGACACGTCGCAGAACATCTTTGGCGACAACCGGCCAATTGCCCCGCATCAGATGGTGTGCGCCGCGGTGGAGAAGGTCCACAAACAGATTCTGGCATCGGCGCGGCCGCATATTCCGCTGATCTGGAGCGAGTTCAACGCGACCTATTCAAACCAGTCGGAGATCACCGATTCGATTTACATGGGGCCCTGGCTGGCGGACACGATCCGGCAGTGCGGCGGCATGGTTGACATGATGTCGTACTGGACGTTCTCTGATGTGTTCGAGGAGCAGGGGCCGGTGAAGACCCCGTTCTACGGCGGATATGGACTGATCGCAGAAGATGAAATTCCGAAGCCGGCCTTCAATGTATTCGCCATGCTGCACGAGCTCGGCGACGAGCGAATTGCGGAGCCCGAAGACAATGTTCTGGTGACCCGGCGCGCCGACGGCACGCTGGTGATTGCGGCGTGGAATCTAGTGGAGCCGGATGCGAAGGGCGCCGGCAAGCAGGCTACGCTCAACGTGACTGGCGTTGCGCCGGACGCGCAGGTAAGCATCGCGCGCTCGGACGCGCAGCATGGAGACACGCTGGCGGCCTGGGACAAGATGGGCAAGCCGCGCTTCCCGACTCCGGAGCAGATTGACGCGCTCAAGAGAGCGTCTGATCCAGGACCACCTGAAGTCACCACGCTGAAGGATGGACAGCTTACGCTCACGCTGCCGCCGATGGGACTGGCGGTGGTGGAGGTTCAATAAGGCATTTTCGGACATGATGCGGCCTTTTTATGCCATGTGGGGTCGCCGCTTCCTGTTGGTCGCGTTGACTCCAGGGTTTGCGCTGCGGTCTGCAGCAATTCCAAAAATGCTTTAGCGGCGGACCAACGCAGCGAGACTGCGGAAGCAGGGCGCAGGAAATAGAGATGGGCATCCACGGCAAAGCAGAAAGCCCGCGGCTGGAGATTCCAGACGCGGGCTTTCTGTTTTCTGACTTTTCAGGCGCACATCATGTGGACCCGAAGACGCTGTTGGGGATCAATCGGGCATTGGTGAAATCCGACGCGATATCTGAAAATATCTGCGCAAGATTCGACGTCGAATTGGCGGTTCCGACACAGTTTGCATCTATACCGCTGCCGCTTTGGTTGCTATCAGCGTAAAAATAGCCCGAGCTTGAGGCAATTCCCTTCATCGTTTCGCATGGGGTGTAGGTATCGCCCGTACAAGTGGCGCTGGCTTCCGCGCCATAGGCGATCGCATAGATTCGAAGGATGCTGGCGCGCGCTGTCGTAAAGGCAGCTGTATCTGGCGTCCAGTTCGACCCGATCGTGCCTCCTGCTGCGATAACAGCCTGCTGGCACTCCTTTTCCATTGATGGGTAGTTACCGCTGGTGCTGCTGAAGGTGAACCCATTGTTTGAGGATTCAAAGTCAGAAGAGCTGGTTGCACCTGCGTCGCCATCGCTTAGGATGATCAGTACGTTCTCCGAACCGGGATTGGCCAGCTTCTCGGCATAGAGCGCTGCTTCTGCCGCGTAGATCACGCCGGCATAGTAGGTGCCCGCGCCACCCGGGTCACCCATGCCTGCTGTGGAGGTCGAGGTTGCCCCGATGGCCTTCACGAGAGAGGATGCACTATTGAGCGTCGAGGTCGTGTCGGACGTTTTGTAGTCGCTCACAAAACCGTTGGAATCCGATCCCAGACCGCTTGCGGCGTAGGTGACAAGGTAAGACACAGCTGTCGCGCTTGAACCTGACCCAATGGTGAGCGACGTATAGCTTGTTGCGTTGGGCGAGGGATAGGTATACGGATCGGTAACAAGGCTGCTGCCGCCGCCGCCACCGCCGCCGCGGCCGCCGCGGCCACCGCCGCCGCCACCACCGCCGGAGGAGGCGCATGAGCTCCCGGAGCCGCCGGCACAGTATTCATACGGCATTGAGGCCGTCGTTATATTCGGAAAAGTGAAGAGGGCAACTCTGTCAACCGAGGGCGAGACGGCGCCATCGGTGGCGCTACCACACGAAGTCGAGCTTGAGTAACAGGGCGCCATATTTTCGAGCAGCACCTGGATGCCGTCCAGTGCGCACTGGAACCTTGACATGCTGCCGAAGGAGCAGTTCGAGTCGGTTGAAGCCATCGACGCAGTTGAATCGACGATGATTGCTACGTTATATGGAGTAGACGCTGCGCCGGCCCTGGCCGCAGACGCGTATGAATAGAGGGTAATGCTCTTGGCGCCAAAGAGCCCGACGAACCAAGTCGATACCGTTGCCTGCTGTTGTACCTGGATGGCGTTCGCGGTGGTGGGAAGGCTGCCGGCACCGGCGCCGTTAAAGGGGATACATGAGATTCCATAAGGCGCAGCCGCCAAAGCTGAGATACAGGAGATTGTGACCGTCGGAGTGTCGGTTACGAAGATGGAATTGGCGTTCAAATCTCCCGATCCGGAGCTGTAGTATTTCGCGACCACGTCCGGGCTGGTCGTGGCAGCAGTGTACCCGGGCACAGTGATGTTGGCATTTGAGATCGCCTGCGCTCCCGCAAGCGCGGCCGCCTGGGTTGATGTCTGCAGTTCGTTGTAGGCGTAATAGACCTTGCCGACGTCGATCACGCACCCGGCGAACCCGATAAACCCGATCAACGTGAACGCCATCAGTGGGAGCACCTGCGCTCTCTGGTCCCTGAGCGCACGGCGCAGAAAAGAGTGAACGTGCTGTTTCATTGGATAATCTCCGTTACTTCCGACGAGAGGCTGCAATTAAAGTTGAGCGCCCCAGTGGAAGTCCCATTCGAATAGGCCCCACCGCCATAAACAGCAAGCGGATTGATACATGGATATGTGGCGTAAACCGTGACTGCGTCGCCCTGCACCATATCTGCCATGGCCGCCGCGCACGCTGTGGAACTGGAAGCATTGGCTCCGGAAATTGGACTGGTCGAAGTGCCGCCGCTCGTTGAGAATGAGGTAAATACGAACTCCAAGGTGAAGTCTGTATTGGTAAGATTCGGCGCTGCGCTCTCGATCGCATTTTCTGCGATCAGACATGGATTATCCGTGTTTCCCCGGCTGATGGAAAGAACCTGCGCGCCGATGGTCACGGCGTTCTGAAACTCCAGAGCCTGATTAAACGTAAAAACCATGGCGACTACGCTGGTGATGAATAGCAGCAGGACAGGCAGGACCAGCGCAAACTCAACCAGGGCCGAGCCTCGCTCTCCCCGGGCGTGAGAAGGTGTGCGGCCGTTTCCCGGTCGGATTTCAACAAAAGCCCTGAGAAGTGCTGTGGTAAGGCTTGCTAGTTTCATAGTCACACCGCGCTATATTCGCCGCGAGACACCGACAGTACCCCGAAATACGGACATGTGAAGAAGATATGTCGGAGACAGTGGCCTAAGATTTTCCAAACTTCCGGTGGTTTGTCAAGCAGCAAATACTCCCTAATCAATTTTTCCTCTTCCTTAACATATCCCGATATCTGACTTATTCGACAGATAACAAACTGGTTTGTGCTTCTTGCAAGAGCCGGGGCAAGGGACACAGGAAGTGATTGAATATTCTTCTTCATTGAATAACCTGCGTAATTTCCGCAGTCATATGACAGCCTGCGCCATGGTTGGCCCAGTTATTAACCCAGCCCAGACCGAAGCCACCGAACGGTGAGGGGCACGCATACGTGCCGTACACGTTGACAGTTGCGCCCTGCTGCATAGCGTCCGAGGCCCCGGATGTTCCTGTTGCTCCGCATCCAGAAACATCCAAAGCACCTCCAATACCCCCTCCGTTGAATGTTCCAAGCACAGTGCCCGTATTCGAGGTGAATGTATATGTAAACGTCAGTTTTGCCGGACTGAGCATCGGTGCCACTTTGTAAACCGTCTGCTCAACCGTCAGGCATGGATCCGTCGTTGCGCCACGACTGACAGCGAGCTGTGCCGCGCCGAGGTTCACGGCATTAGTCAGTTCCAGGTAATCGTTAAGAAACCAGGACAACGCGATTACGCTGGTCATGAAAGGCATAAAGAGAAAAACGAAAACCAGCGTGAATTCGACGAGCGCGGTGCCGGTCTCGTCTCTGTAACCGCGACGCACGGACTTCTTTGACGCAAATATCCCGGGCTTTCCGGGACGCTTCGAAACGTGATCCATTTCATGCATGAAGACACCCTGCAACAGAGTCGCTGAGAACGGGGGGAAATAAGCCGAACAAAGTTCCCGCGCACTCCACACAGCGCAAAACAGTTATAAAGATCGGGCCCGGGGAACAGCGATGGATGATGGCCTATTTTTTACACCACACCGGCGGTTTGTCAAGAGTGTATGTTGTAAATTTTTAACAGGATACGCCCGACTTGCCGTCGCCCGGAGAGAACGAAGCCCACCGGAAGACTACAGTTGCAATTATGAAGTTTATTGCCTTTATTCATATAATCAAGATTCCAAAAAGGTTACCGATAGGTAATCTTTTCCCTCCCAGATCGGTCTCCTGTGATGTGCAGAGCGCACTCTTACCGGTACCAGCTGGTCGAGATGCTGATGGGGCGACCCTGGTCGACCCTGGCAAATGAATAGGAGACAGGAATCGCACTGAATGACAAGCAGTCCAAGGCTGGGTTTCGAGACGCCATTGCTCCGGTTCCCTTGTGATTCCGCCTTTTCCTGGTCCCGGCGTCAGTTCCCGGCCTGAAACACAACCCTGCCTTCGCTGATGGTGGTGTGGACCCTGCCCTGCAGGGTCCAACCATCGAAAGGTGTGTTCCTTGACCTGGATCGCGACGCGGCGGCGCGGAAGACCCACTTCTTTGCCGGGTCGAAAAGGACCACGTCGGCGGGCGAGCCGACGGCGAGAGTCCCGCGCCCTTTGAGTCCGAGGACACTCGCCGGCTGCGTGCTGAGCAGAGAGACGACGCGGTTGAGCGGCATGCCATGCCTGGCGTGCAACACGGCAATGGCAAGACCAAGCGCGGACTCGAGTCCGGTGATACCGTTTGGCGCGCGCTCGAACTCCTGTTCCTTTTCGTGCGCGGCGTGCGGGGCGTGATCGGTGGCGATGGCGTCAACTGAACCATCGAGGATGCCTTCGATCATGGCTTCGCGGTCAACCTCGGCACGCAGCGGCGGATTCATTTTGGCGTGAGTATCGTAGTCGCCGACTGCCTCTTCATTCAAAACGAAGTGATGCGGCGCGACCTCGCAGGTGACGCGAAGCCCGTTACGGCGTGCCTTGCGAACGGCGTCGAGCGCGGCTTTGGTCGAAAGATGGGCGATGTGAAGATGCGCGCGGGCGTCGCGAACTTCGGCCAGCAGGCGAATGTCTCGTTCGACAAGGCTGGACTCCGCCTCAACCGGCATACCGCGCAGCCCGAGACGGAACGCGACGGGGCCGGCGTTCATGGAAGAGCCGCCGGTGAGGCGTGTGTCCTCAGCGTGCTGAATGACGGGCAAACCTGCGCGCGCTGCGGCGATGAGCGCTTCGCGCATGATGCGGTCGCCGAGGATGGGCTTTCCGTCATCAGTGACAGCGACGACCCCTGCGGCGTGAAGCGAACCGTATTCGGTAAGCGCTTCTCCCATGGATCCACGGGTGGCGGCTCCGATGGGAAAGACACGGATTGCGGCGTTGCGTTCGGGCGAGAGCATCCAACGGGTGATCTCGGGCGAGTCGTTGACCGGAACTGTGTTGGGCATCGCGCAGACGGAGGTGAATCCTCCGGCCGCCGCCGCGGCGGTGCCGGTTGCGATTGTCTCCTTGTATCCCTGTCCGGGATCGCGCAGGTGAACGTGAATATCAACAAGACCAGGGGCAAAAACGAGGCCCTTGGCGTCGATGACTTCCGCGCCCGCGTACTTGATTCTGCCGGGCTTGTCGACGGCGGCCACCTTGCCTTCGTTCAGCAGCAGATCGCGAGGAGCGTCAATGGCTGCAGAGGGATCGATGAAATGTCCGTTGCGAATAAGAATGGGCTTCATCAATACCTCCCTGCCTTTGAGGCGCTGAGGACACGCCCCAGTGCACGATAGACGAGAGCCATGCGGACCGCGACTCCGTTTTGCACCTGCTGTTCGATCGCCGACTGATGGCCATCAGCAAGTTCGCTGGTGATCTCAAGGCCGCGAATCATCGGGCCGGGGTGCATGATGACTGCTTTCGGCGCATATTGCGCGATGCGTTCGGCATTGGCCTGGTAGCGCGCTTTGTACTCCTCAAGGTCAAGGGCGAGGCCGGAGAGGCGTTCGGCCTGAATGCGGAGCATCATCACAAGGTTGGATTGCTCAAGCGCGCGGTTGAAGTCGCGCTCAATCTCAATACTGCCGGTCGCATCATTCGGAGTGATCTGCGCGGCGGTCTCCGGCAGCAAGGGCGGAGGACCGCACAGGATGACGCGCGCGCCGAAACGCGGCAGCAGCAGAGCATTGGAGCGGGCAACGCGGCTGTGATAGATGTCTCCACAGATGGTGAGCGTGACACCCTTGAGCGTGGACGGCGTAATGGGGCCGGACTTTTTAAGACGCTGGAGAATCGTACGCAGGTCGAGCAAAGCTTGTGAAGGATGCTCGTGCATACCGTCGCCGGCATTCAGGATGGGCAGACCGGTGCTTTGCGCAAGCACCCAAGGCGCACCGGAGTAGGGGCTGCGCAGGATGATACATTCCGCACCTAGAGCGCGCAGGGTCAGGCCTGTGTCCTTCAGCGACTCGCCTTTTTCAATGCTCGAAGATTTGTCGCTGACCAAAGTGGTATCCGCTCCCATAGCCTTGGCTGCGATCTCAAATGAAGTGCGGGTGCGCGTGCTGGACTCGTAAAACAGCAGCGCAACGCGGCGCTTGAAGAGGCGTTGATCGCGCCGGGCAGGCGGCTCCCTCTCAATCTCGCCGGCAAGCTTGAGGATCTGCTGCACGTCGGAGAGAGAAAGCTGGGTAACGGAGAGCATGGAGGCGGGATGAATGCGGGACTCCGCGGCCTGCGGCGCGATTGCATTGGACCGGGGCGCGGCGCTCGGAGCTTTCTTCTTTGCTGGCATGGCTCGAGATTCGGTCTGTTGTGCTGCGGGGGCTGCGGTTTCGGGGCAAAGGGGTTAGTCAGTACGTTCGACGAGCAGTACCTGCTCGTCATTGTCGACTTCGCGTAGCTTGACCTCGATAATCTCACTGTCGCTGGTCTGAACGGTGCGTCCTACGAATGTCGCTTCAATGGGCAGTTCGCGGTGACCGCGATCGATGAGCACCAGCAGCTGAACACGCTTTGGACGTCCATGATCGAAGAGCGCATCGAGCGCGGCGCGGATGGTACGGCCGGTATAGAGCACATCGTCGACAAGGATGATGTTGCGTCCGGCGATGTCGAAGCCGAGCGCGCCGGGATGCACGATGGGACGCGGGCCGCTGGTGGTGAGGTCATCGCGGTAAAAGCTGATGTCGAGAACGCCGGTGTCGACCGGGTGCTTTTCAATTTTGGCGATGAGAGCAGCGAGGCGCTCAGCGAGCGGCACTCCGCGGCGGCGGATGCCGACCAGACCAATGTTCCCGGCGCCGTCGTTCTTCTCGATGATCTCGTGCGCGAGGCGGACCAGGGTTCGCTCGATCTCGGAGGCCGACATGATACGGCCCTTTTGCAGCAAATGGGGTGTGGAGTGGCTTTCAGGCATAGTTTGAGACTCTTGGCGATGATACGAGGGTGCGGCGAGGCGGAGCAAGTATTGTTCAGGAAGCCAGACAGAATTGGGTGCGGTGTAGCCTTCTTGCATGCGCGTTCTTATATCCGGCGCGGGAATAGCGGGACCAACCCTCGCATACTGGCTGGCCTATCACGGCATGGAGCCTACGATTGTTGAGACAGCGCCCAGGTTGCGGTCCGGCGGGTACATGATCGACTTTTGGGGTCTGGGCCTTGAGATTGCCGATCGAATGGGATTGCTGCCGGAGATCCGCCGTAAAGGATACGTGGTAGAGAGAGTCAGAATCGTCGATCGTAGAGGTAAACAAAAGGTGGGCTTTCCGGCTGATGCGCTGGTGCGGGTGACGCAGGGGCGATTCATCAGCCTGCCTCGCGGGGATCTTGCTGCATCAATCTTTGAAAGGATCGAGGGAAGGGTCGAGACGATCTTTAACGATAGCATCTCCCGGATTCGGCAGTCCGAAACAAGCGTTCATGTCGCTTTCGATAGCGGGCAGGAACGCGAATTTGATCTCGTAGTCGGCGCCGATGGGCTTCACTCCCGTGTCCGCGAACTGGTCTTCGGCCCGCAGGCACGGTTTGAAAAATTTCTGGGGTACAAGGCTGCCGCCTTCGAGGTCTCCGAATACAGGCCTAGAGACGAGTTGACATATGTGCTGTACACAGAAGTCGGCCAACAGGTAGTGCGGTTTTCGATGCGCGATGATCGCACCATGTTCCTTTTCACGTTCGCCGACGATGAGGTGGCCGACGTGCACGACGTTCAGGCGCAACGAGACTTGCTGAGAAGACGCTTCGGGGCGAGCGGATGGGAGTGCCCGCGAATCCTGGAGATGCTGGACGACTGCGATCTCTACTTTGATCGAGTGAGCCAGATACGAATGGATCCGCATGAGGGGCTTTGGACGCGCGGCCGCGTAACCCTGATCGGCGACGCGGCGTCCTGTGTGTCACTGCTCGCTGGACAAGGCTCTGCACTGGCCATGGTGGCGGCGTATATTCTTGCCGGTGAACTTCGAAGAGCAGACGGCGATTATGAGCGGGCATTTTCGCAATATCGCGGACGCTTCGAACCGTTTATTCTCAGGAAACAGAAAGCGGCGATGCGTATGGCAGATATGTTCGCACCGAAATCAAGGTTCTCGCTGATCGTCCGCAATCAGGTAATGAACCTCATGACGATCCCGTGGGTCGCAGAGTTGGCAGTTGGCCGCGATCTGGCCGATCACATCACTGTTCCTGAATACTGAGTCGATCGAAGCGGCGGTTCAGCTATCTTGTGCTGTGCTGCGGCGACCGGGCATTGAAGCGCGCGCCAAGCGCGCCTCCGACCGCAGCAAAAAGAAGCATGAAAATGGTCATCTCGGCCGCATTACTGAGAACAAGAGCCGCGATCCCACTGGGAGTGAGCCAGAAGTGCATGGACTGTTGGGCGGCAGCCACCATATCCGGGCTGGAGTTCGCAAGGAAGCTGCTGTACATCTTGATGACGCTGTCAATGACGTCGTGAAGCCGCTTGTCGATGTCCGCTCCCTGATGAAAACCATATCGCTGCAGGAGCAGGGCGGCCCCGTTGAACCCGGCGGCAACAACCGCGGCAAACAGGCCAAGCAATATGCCGATGCGCCAGCCCATCTTGCCGGTGGGCAGGATGCCGGTGCGACGGCGATAGAGAGACACAGCGAGCATGCCGCCCGCCAGAAGCCAGAGGGCTTCAAAGCCCAGGAGCGCTGACAGCACGCCGGCGGGAAGGGCGAGGATGGCGGCGGCATGGATGGCGTCCCGCCACGAGACAGAATCAAAATTTCGACCGCCGAGGCGCTGCGCGGGAAGCGTTCCGGTTCCGGACGCGGGCTCTTCAGGAGCCTCATAGCGGAACTGCGGCGCGCCGCAGTGCGGGCAGAAGGGATCGGCGTCATTGATTGTCCCGCCGCAGCGATGGCAAACCTGCTCCATACCTTGACCCTATCGCAGTCGGAGCGGTGGAAGCAACGACGCCAGCGCGCGGAATGGAGCAGCATGCGGCAATCCTTGTGCATACGATGCGCGCAATCCACTCGCCGCGTTACACTAACCCTCGCATGAGTACGCGAAAGCTGGTCTTTCTTTTCCCCGGACAGGGCTCGCAGTCAGTTGGAATGGGACGCGAGCTGGCAGAAAGGTTTCCAATAGCAAAACAGGCGTTTGAAGAGGCCGACGACGCGCTTGGATTTGCGCTGTCACGGCTGTGCTTTGAGGGTCCGGAAGAGCAACTGAAGCTCACGGAGTTTACCCAGCCGGCGATCTTTACCGTATCCGTTGCGGCGCAGCGCGTGCTGGCAGAGCGCGGGATCACTCCGGATTTTGTGGCGGGGCACTCGCTGGGCGAATACTCAGCGGACGTAGCTGTGGGCGTGCTTACGTTTGCCGACGCGGTGAAGACCGTGCGCAGCCGCGGACGTTTTATGCAGGAAGCAGTGCCGCCCGGCGAAGGTGCGATGGCCGCGGTGCTGGGACTGAGTTCGGAAGGAGCAGCCAAGGCCTGCGCGGACGCGGCCGCCGAGACAGGCGCAGTGGTTTCGGCGGCGAACTTTAATTCGCCTGAGCAAACAGTGATTTCAGGAGCTGTAACCGCAGTGGAGCGCGCCGGTGCGCTGGCAAAGGAGCGCGGCGCCAAGCGCGTTGTGCCGCTGCCAGTGAGCGCTCCCTTCCATTGCGCGCTCATGCAGCCGGCGCAGGACAGGCTTGCGGATTTGCTGCGCGGGCTCACGTTTTCAAACGCGCGCGCGCCTGTAGCGGTGAACGTAGATGCAGATTTGATGACGCAGGCGGAAATGCTGCGCGATGCGCTCATCCGGCAGGTGACAGGGGCGGTGCGCTGGGTGGAGTCCATGCGGCTGCTGATTGCGCAGGGGCCAGCGCAGTTTGTCGAAGTGGGGCCGGGCAAGGTGCTGTGCGGGCTTATGCGGCAGATCGACCGCTCGCAGAACTGCATCCACGTGGATGAGGTGCTGCACGACGATTTTACTTTCCCCCATGCGCAGCATGGGTGACCTCAATGTTGTTGCGGGTGGCGTTGGAGTAGGGGCAGGTGCGATGCGCCGCTGCGACAAGTGATTCAGCCTGCGACTGCGTGAGCTCGGGAAGGGTGATGTCAAGAGCGACGCAAAGCGTGAATCCCTCTCCCTGACCGGGATCGTACGGGCCGATGCCGACTTTGGCCTTCACCGTGATCGTTCCGGTGGCGAGCTTTTGCTGGTGCGCCAGATACTCGACAGACCCTCCGAAACACGCGGCGTATCCGGCGCCGAAAAGCTGTTCGGGGTTCGTGGCTCCGCCCTTGCCGCCCATTTGCGGGGGCAGCGCGAGCGCGACATCGAGCAGATCGTCAGAGCTGGTGGCGTGCCCAGAGCGCGCTCCGATGGCAGTGACCTCAGCGGTGTAAAGAACCTGCATTTGCGAATAATCCTCCGGTGCGATTGTGCTTGACGGGTTAGTCGATGCGCAATACCTGCATCGGGTCGAGATGTGAGGCGCCGCGCGCCGGACAAGCGGCATCTCACTCGCCGGCAGGGAGCAGCCTCTGCTGAAAGAGAGCCAACTCGGGAGGTAACGGAGCGCGCAGATGCAGATGTTTGCCTGAGATGGGATGCGCAAACTCCAGCTCCGCGGCATGGAGAAAGTTGCGACCGAGGGAGATGGTTTCCGGCGCAGGGTCGCCCTTTTTGCGTGGTGCACCGGTGGAGATCTTCGCGGGCGCACCGTAAAGGGTGTCTCCCACTATAGGGTGCGCGATAGAAGCCAGATGCACGCGAATCTGATGCGTGCGACCCGTCTCAATGCGAACCGAAACAAGCGTGAATTTGCCGAAGCGCGAGTCGACTCGATCGAGCACGTCGTAATGCGAGATGGCGGAGCGCGCTCCGGCTTCGCGGCGCGTGGTCATGCGGGTGCGGCGGATGGCGTCGCGGCTGATGGGCGTGTTGATTGTGCCGCGGTCCTGCCTGATGGTCCCGTGCACGAGCGCAAGGTAGGTCTTGCGAATCTGCCGGCGGGAAAACATCTCGGCAAGGCGCAGGTGCGCTGAATCGTTCCGGGCAACAATGATGAGCCCGCTCGTCTGCTTGTCGAGACGATGTACGATGCCGGGACGTACAAGATCGTGGGAGTGCGACAGCTCTGCATAGTGGCTGAGCAGCGCGTTGACCAACGTACCGCGGTTGCGCGCGTCATCCGTCGCGCCGGAGCCGGCGTGGACCATCATGCCGGCAGGCTTGTTGATGACCGAAAGGTCCTCGTCTTCATAGACGATGTCGAGCGGGATTGACTCCGGCATCGCGCGCTGGGGCGGCGGCATGGGCTCACCAAGAATTTCGACTGTCTCGCCGCCATGCAGCCTGTGTGAGGGCTTAGCCGTCGTTCCGTTGACGAGCACTTTGAATTCAGACAGCAGCTGCTGCACCCGGGCGCGGCTGACGCCTTCAAGCTGCGCGGCCAGCCATGCATCAAGCCGCCTACCTGCGGCCTCGTCGGGCACGGAATATGTTGCTGGCGACATAGCTAGTACTTGCCGGGACCGGTAAGCCCCTTTGGCCATACGGGCCAGTTCGGTTCCGGAGCAGGCGCAGGTGGTGCGTCCGGTGGCAGATAGCTGTGGTCGATGAGCCAGGTGCGTAGCAGCGACGGCCAGATGCGCAGAGGAACGATGGAACCACACAGTCCGCAGCCGTGATTGCTGTAGTCGAACAGATGCAGTTCGGCATGAACATGCGCGCGCACCAGAGCGCGGTAGAAGGCCAGCGAGTTCTCGACGGGGACGACTGGATCGTCGGTCGTTGCGAAGATGAACGTTGGCGGCGTGTCGGCGGTGACCGCATATTGGTTGGAGTATTCGCGCGCCAGGCCCGGGGCAGGATCAGGGCCGAGGAAGTTGATCATGGAGCCTGCGTGCGTGACCGGCTCCTCCATTCCGATCACCGGATAGGCCAGCACCATGAAGTCGGGTTTGCAGGAAACTTTGTCGACGGGGTCAGTGGAGTTCGCGGCGTAGAGTTCTTCCGAATCTGCCTCGCAGTGTGTGCCCAGCGAAGAGGCCAGATGGCCTCCGGCAGACGATCCCCAGACGCCTATGCGGTTCGGGTCTATGCCGTACTCGGCGGCGTGCGCGCGAATGAGGCGCATGGCGCGGCGGCCATCGTCGATCTCAGCCGGATAGTGGTAGGGCGCAACGCGATAGTCCAGAACAAAAGCAGCCATACCCTGCTGATTAAGCCATGAGGCGATCTGGAAGCCCTCATGTCCAATCGCAACGTGCTCGTAGCCCCCGCCCGGAATGACAAGAATTGCCGCGCTGGTGGAGCGCTTCTTGGGCAGCATGGCATACATGCGCGGCTGGTCGGCAGGGGTGTCGCCGAGCGCGCCGGGCGCGCCGTTGGGCCAGAGAAAGATGGGTTTGGGCGGGCCGGACTGAGCATGCAGCGTGCTGAGAGACATGGCAGGAAAGACAAAAATGAGGAGGACGCAAAGCCTAAGAGCCGGACGAATCATCGCTCACAGTATAGCGTTCGCGAATGGCGCTTGAACTGCGGCGCAGCAGGAAGACGACGCTGGCGACGACCATCGCCACTGCAACGGGCCAGCGAAGAGCCCACTGCGTTTGCGTCACTGTGCGTTGGAAAGCGAGGAAGTAAGCTGAGACTCCATAGAGAAAGAGCCACGCGCCCCATAACTCACCATCCTGCGTACGGCGCGGCAGCCACCACAAGAGAGCAAGAAACAGCAGGATCGAGACCAGCGCGTCGCTCAGCTGCACCGGGATCAGCGGAACTCCCAGCGGGGTGCCGTACCACAAGGCGGCAATGGGATCGGCGTAGACGATGCTCCACGCACGCGTGGAGGGAAGCCCGTAGTCAAGACCAGCAAGAAAAGCTCCGATGCGGTTAAGCCCGAGTGCGAGCGCGGCAGAGGGAGCAATGCAGTCGAGCGTGCGTAGCAGCGCAAGACCCTCTGCCAATGCATAGAGCAGCCCGGCGGCGAGGCCGATGACGAGCGCGAGGCTGTCAATCCACACGCTGTGGTTGGCCGTGATGCCCAGGACCCAGAAGGGATGGTGTCGGAACGCGCTGAAGTAGACAACCACCAGCAACAGGCGCCCGGCGACAAGGGTGCTCAAGATGGTGATGAGACCGAGATTCCAGACTGCGTTGGCATTCACGCCGAGGAGGCGGGCGAAGTAGCGCAGCGCAAGCAATGCAGTGACTAGCGCAAGCGCGGTGCAGGCTCCGTAGGTGGGAATGGCGAAGTGGCCGAGCTGGAACAGAAGAGGATGCAAGTAAGTTTGACGGGAAATGCAAAGACCGACCCGCGGGGCCGTGCAGTAATGCGCCGGTGAACCCGTCCTAAGACGGTGGGAACTCGCCGAGGCTCTTTAGGCATTCCGGACTGGCGGACACTGCACACCGAGCCAATATGATCGAGTCAAGCTCCCTGTTCAATGAATGTAGGTTCAACCAGCGATAATCACCACACCTGCTTTGCAGGCCGGTCTCTGAAATGGATGCTACCGAGTGACGGTGTGGATTGCAAGCCAGTCCTGGATATTGACTCCACGGGGTACCGAGACGGAAGTCACGATTCAGCCGATCTTGCGCTCCTCCTCGAGCACAGAATCAAGCAGGCCGGTTAGCGTGTGCGCGCGTCTCCGCAGCGAGTTTTGCGTCTGGTCTCCCTGACCGGTGGGCACCAGGTATTTCTGCTCCAGCGTCACCAGCTCGTCGGCGATGTTGAGGGCAGCCAGCACAGCGACGCGCAGTGAGTCCACCGTTTTGCCGCGCGCGGCCACGGCGCGCATCTTGGCGTCGACCATATCGGCAAGGTGCCGGATATACTCCGTGTCGTACCCGCGAAGGCGGTATGTCTGGTCGTAGATGTCAACTGAGATGGAATTTTCCTGATTCGGTTCCGTCATTGCCTGCCCTTTCGTGTTTGTGGGCTTGCCCTGTCGCGCACTACGCGGGTATTTCTTCAAGATGCTTCAGCAGCTTTTCGACGCGCACGCGCACGGTCTCACGCTCGCGCTCGAGCGACTCCACGCTGGAGGCAGTCTGCGCGCTCTGCGCCATCAGTTGTGCAACCTTTTGGTTGGCCTCTTTCAGGCGCTCTTCCAGCGCGAGCACCTGCTGCTCGGCGCTGAGGCCGCTGTCTTCCAGGCTCTTTACGGTTGCCTCAAGGGAATGGACGCGGGCCTCGGCGGCGGCGCGGGCCTCGCGCTCGCTCCTTACCAGCTCGACCATGCGCAGGACGCGCTGTTCAAGCGCATCGAAATCGTCGGGGGCAAGGGGAATCTGGCTTCCTTCAACGACAGGCGAAGACATCGGGGCACCTCTGAGGTATGAACATTGGCTCTTCGCGCAGTATAGCGCGCGACTGGTGGAAATTCGCGAAAATTCCACGCGTAACCGCAACCTGCGCCGCGATGGATATGCTACACGGCGGAGCTAGCCCGTGCGCAGCTTTCCGCCAACGGACTCCATGGCGGCAATGATGCGCTGCGAGAACTGTTGCAGCTCTTCCTCGCGCAGTGTGCGCTCCCGCGGCTGGAAGACAGTTCCGAGCAGCAGCGAGAAATGCCCGGCTGGAACACGGTCTCCCTTCGCATCGCGCAGGATCTCCTTGGGGGTGAAGCTGCGCAGCTCGGCAAGGGCAAGACCATTGAGCGCCTGCTCGATTGTGGCCCAGGTACCCGAGTCCGGAAACAGGAATGAGAAGTCGCGGCGCACCGCCTGATAGCGGGACAGTTCCTCTGCGACGGGCTGGCGCAGGGAATGCTTGTAAAGCCGGTCCAGATAAACTTCGCCTATGTAGATGGGCTGCTTGAGCTTGCGGCGTTCGGCTTCCGCAGGGTGCAGCTGACCGAGGTACGCCACGGTGCTGCCATCGAGCACGGCGCGCGCGCTGCGCCCCGGATGCAGCCAGGCAGGCAGCAGCAGCGCATCAAAGTACAGCGAACGTGAGGCGAATTTGCCGAGCAGCGCTTCGACCATGCCCTTAAGGTCATAGAAATCCACATCGGCAGGCCCGAAGGCGCGGCCCGTCGCTCCGATCGCAAGTGCCGGGCGCTCGTCCACCTTTTCCATGCTGCCGCTGAAGGCGGTTCCCATCTCATAGAGCGCGGCCTCTTCCACGTCGCGGTTCAGGTTGAGCGCGATCATGTTCACCATGCCGGGCAGGAGCGACGGACGTAACATTCCCGCCTCTTCGTTTAAAGGATTGCCCATCGGCACGGCAGAGTTGGGCTGCGGCGCAAATAGCTCCGCATCAGCCGTGGCGCAGAAGGTCGAGGAGATGGCCTCAGTCCAGCCGAGCGCGAGCAGGGTGCTGCGCACGACAGATTCCTTCTCCGCCCACGGCAACTCGACGACAAATCCGGCGAACGCTGGAAGCGTATTGCGGAAGCGGTTATAGCCATAGACGCGCGCGATTTCTTCGATCAGGTCGATTTCGCGCTCAAGATCAAGCCGCCAGCTTGGCAGCGTGACGTCGTACGTCTCATCGGCGTGCGACTTAAGACCGCAGCCAAGGCCAGCGAGGATACCTTCTGCCGTGGCCGAGGTAATGCCCTCGTGGTCCTCCGTTGGGCCGAGGATGCGGCGGACCTCGCTCATTGCGAAGGAGATGCTGGGGCGCGTTGCGGTGCGCGCTTCCACCTCGGGAATAACGACGTCGATGAAGTCGCCTTCCTGATGGCCCCCGGATTCAAGCAGGAAGCGGCTGACCATGGCGGAAGCGACAGGAGGAGCGTTGAAGTCGGCCCCACGTTCGAAGCGATGTGAGGCATCAGTATGAAGGAGGTGCCGTTTGGAGGCGCGGCGGATAATGACCGGATCGAACCAAGCCGCTTCAATCAGAGCATTCCTTGTCTCAGGCGTGATGCGCGAGTCCCACCCGCCCATGACCCCGGCGAGGGCAAGCGGCTTCTTCTCGTCGGCCACAATCAGGTCTTCCGGGTCAAGTGTGCGCTCGATCTCGTCGAGGGTCTTGAGCTTCTCTCCCTTGCGCGCGCGGCGGACCACGATGGAGCCTTCTACTTTGTCGAGGTCAAAAGCGTGTGTGGGCTGCCCCATGGCGAGCATGACGTAATTGGTTGCGTCGACGGCGTTCGAAATCAGCTTCTGCTCAAGCAGCGCAAAGCGCTGCGCAATGATGCTCGAAGACGGCTGCACTTTGATGCCACGCAGAACGCGCGTGGTGAAGCGCCCGCAGAGGGTCGGCTCCTCGATGCGAACCGGGTGGCCGGAGCCTGGTTTTGCCGCTGGTAGCTCGGTCTCCAGCGGATTGAGCATGAGACCGTAGATTGTGGCGGCCTCGCGCGCAATGCCGTAATGGTTCATCGCGTCGACGCGGTTGGTGGTGATGTCCATCTCGAAGAGCGAGCCGTTCGCACCGAGATCGAATACACCATCGACTGCGATGCCCCGCAGGGTGAGGTCATTGGCAAGCTGGCGATCAGAGACAGTCAAACCGGGAAGATACTCGCGGAGCCAGCTGGTAAGAATCCTCATGAAAACTGCTCCAAAAAGCGAAGGTCTCCCGAGTACATGAGGCTGATGTCGGTGATTCCGTACTTCATCATGGCAATACGGTCGATACCCATTCCAAAAGCGAAGCCGCTGATCTTCTTCGGGTCGTACGCAGGCTGCTTGAGCGCGGCAAACGCGAAGACCGCGGGATCTACCATGCCGCAGCCCAACAGCTCAATCCAGCCCGAGTGCTTGCATTTACGGCAGCCCGTGCCTCCGCAGAAGGGGCAGCTGATCTGCACATCAGCGGAAGGCTCCGTAAACGGAAAGAACGATGGGAAGAAGCGCGTCTTCACGCTGGAGCCAAAGAGCTCCTTCATGGCGTGATCGAGCGTGCCCTTGAGATCGCTGAAGGTGATGTTGGTGTCGACGCAGAGGCCTTCCAGCTGATGAAAGATCGGCGAGTGCGTGGCATCCGCCGCGTCATTGCGATGCACCTTGCCGGGGATGACGATGCGAACCGGAGGAGGCTGCTGCTCCATAGTGTGGATTTGCACGGGCGAGGTGTGCGTGCGCATCAGCAGGCGGTCGCGCAGCGGCTTGCGTTCCTGATTGGCGACGACCAGCGTGTCCTGGGTGTCGCGCGCCGGGTGTCCGGGCGGGAAGTTGAGCGACTCAAAGTTGTAGTAGTCGGTTTCGACCTCGGGGCCGACCCCGACCGAGTAGCCCATGCGCTGAAAGATGTTGATCAGCTCATTCTGCGTCTTGATGAGTGGATGTTCGGCTCCGGGATTGCGGTGTCTGCCGGGGAGCGTGATGTCGATTGTCTCGGCTGTGAGCACGCCTTCGTTTTTGCCGATGGCCGCGGCGTCAAGTTGCTGCTCAATCTCAGCCTTGAGCGTGTTGAAGCGCTGGCCGATGAGCTTTTTGGCGGCGGCGGGCGCGGACTTGAGCCATGCGTCGCTGATGGCTTTTAGCCGGCCCTGCTTGCGGCCCACCCAGTGCAGGCGGAACTGTTCGACTGCCTCCGGCGTGGTAAGCGCAGAGGTGGAGGCTTTGACCTCGCGGGAAAGCGCTGCAAAGGCCTGATCGATTTCGGCTTCGCCGTATCCGGACAGCTGTGGAATTGCGTCTTCTGACATGGTCTTCTTGAGGATAAATGATGGACTGGCCGTCCAGGCACACGCGCCTCGCGCCTTCGCGAAACCAGTCTTTGTCATCGCTCCCGTTGGTCGCGCATACCGGTTCACGGCCGGAACCTGAAAAGGGCGACTACACTGAAACTATGATCCGCTCCTACCAGGGACACACGCCCGTCATTCCGGAGAGCTGCTACGTGGATATTTCGGCGCAGGTAATCGGAGAAGTTGTTTTGGGCGAGCATGCCAGCGTGTGGATGAACGCGGTGTTGCGCGGTGATGTGCACTCTATCCAGGTAGGAGCACACTCGAACGTGCAGGATTGCGCAGTGCTGCATGGGATGCGGCACCTGTATCCGGTGATCGTAGGAGAGTACGTCACCATTGGCCACAATGCAACGGTGCACGGCTGCATAGTGGAGGACGCCTGCCTTGTCGGCATGGGCGCGACGATTATGAACAACGCGCGGATCGGCGAAGGGTCGATTGTAGCGGCAGGAGCAGTGGTGCCAGAGGGAATGGCCGTTCCGCCCGGGTCACTGGTGGCGGGAGTTCCGGGTAGGGTGCGGCGCCAGCTTACCTCTGATGATCGCGACATGATTCTGAAATACGCGCGGAATTATCTGGACTACACGAAGATTTACCTGGAAGAGCGTAAGAACTGGTAGGTCATGGACGCCCTCTATACTTAAGGCATGCCAGCTACGCTTACCCGCTCCCGCGCACTGCAGCAGCGCGCTGAACGATTTCTGCCTGGCGGCGTCGATTCGCCGGCTCGCGCCTTTCGCGCTGTAGGCGGCGATCCGCCATTTGTGGAGCGCGGCGAGGGCGCATACCTTTGGGACGCGGATGGAAATCGCTACATTGACTATTTCGGATCGTGGGGGCCGATGATTCTGGGGCATGCCTTTCCCCCTGCAGTCGAGGCGATTCGCGAGACAGCGGGACGCAGCGCCAGTTTCGGCGCATCTACGGCGTCCGAGGCGGACCTGGCCGAGTTGGTCACGCGGGCCTTCCCTTCCATTGAAAAACTGCGCTTTGTCAACTCGGGCACCGAAGCCACGATGTCGGCGATCCGGTTGGCGCGGGCGTACACCGGCCGCAAATATGTGATGAAGTTTGAGGGCTGCTACCACGGTCACTCTGACGGGCTGCTGATAAAGGCAGGATCGGGTGTGGCGACGTTTGGCATTCCCGGATCGGCAGGTGTTCCCGACGAGATTGCACATCTTACACTGGCGCTGCCCTATAACAACGTGCAGGCCGTTGAGGCGGCGTTTGACGCGCATCGGTACGAGATTGCATGTGTGATTGTAGAGCCTGTGGTGGGCAATGCCGGATGCATTCCGCCTTCGCCGGGCTATCTGCAGGCGTTGCACGACATCACGAACCGTGAAGGTGCGCTGCTTATTGTGGATGAGGTGATGACCGGGTTCCGCGTGGCCTTGGGCGGGGCGCAGGAGCTTTACGGGATCACGCCGGACCTGACGACGCTTGGCAAGATTCTGGGCGGAGGCCTGCCCTGCGCCGCCTTTGGCGGGCGGGCAGACATCATAGACCAACTGGCTCCGCTGGGGCCGGTGTACCAGGCCGGCACGCTTAGCGGGAATCCGCTGGCGATGGCCGCGGGATTGGCGACAGTGGGTCATCTGCTGAAGAATCACGACGAGGTTTATCCAAAGCTGGAGTCGCTGAGCGAAGCCGTGGTCAGCGGCGTTCTCCGGGAAGCCAGGCGAGCGGGCGTTCCCATGGTGGCAAACCGCGTGGGCGCGATGTTCACCTGGTTCTTTACCGCTGGCCCTGTGACGGATTATGCGTCGGCCGCTAAGTCAGACACGGCGGGTTTTGCGCGCTTCCACCGCGCCATGCTCGAGCAGGGGGTCTGGCTCCCCTGTTCGCAGTTCGAGGCGGCCTTCTTGAGCACTGAGCACACGAACGACGATGTCAAAGCGACAGTGGAGGCGGCGCGGACGGCGCTGGCGTCGTCCGCTCGATAGCCGCCCTTACGGCGCGCCGAAGAGTACGACCTCAGGCTTGGTCGGGTTGTTGGGTTCAGCGCGGGCGTACCAGAGCTCGAGGCTCTGAATCACGCGCTCGCCGCCGGGCAGAGCGATCCAGCGGGTGTGATGGCCAGGACCGATGTAGGTACGGATGCGAAGGGTCTCCGCGGTTCCGTTGCCGTAATGAATAACCACATGGTCGAACTGGATCGGGGCATAACGCACCCTGAGCTGGACAAAATGAAAGGTGCCGTCATGGCGGCCAACCTTTATATCGTCATGATCAGTCAATCCGTCGACGTGAGCGGTTCCCAGCACAAAGGCTCCGGGCCTCTGCGGCGGCGGTCCGTACTGCGCTTTGGCGGTGGCAGGGAGCAAGGCAGTTACTAATACAACGGCCATCGCTGCGGGCAAGATCCTGGAACGGTGCATGATAGGTGTGTGCTCCTTACAATGTGACACATGCACATGGACACGCTTATTGCGCGGAAGTTGCATGAAAAGAAGCGGCCCGCAAGCCGCTTCGTCTTCTTTCTCTAAAGCTAGACGCTCGCGGTCTGATGGCGGTGTTGGGCAAGCATCCGCGCAATTGCAGGCAGTCCGAAGGCGAGGCCGGCAACGACCGTTGTCGATAGCACGTCGTTGCGGTAGAAGGGCAAGCCGGCCGTATAGGACAGGCCAAGTCCGGCCAGGCTGCGCGGGTAGAGCTGCGGCATGGCGACCCAGGCGGCAAAATTCGTAATCAGAAAGAATGACGTTGGCGCGATGAGGACTCCAGCACCCACACGTGCGGCGGTTGTCTTGCTGCGGAGGAGAATATAGCCCAGAACGACTACCGCAGCGTACCAGGCCCAGGTGAGCAGGTAGGCTGAGACGTGGAATGGGTAGCTGTAAAAGAAGACCGTAAGGTAGTAGTCCGTGGCTGCCAGGGCCAGAACCGGGACCCACATTTGACGCAGGGGCCGGCGTGCGCCGAAATAAAGCAGCGCGCCTCCGACTGCTGTGAAGTTAAGCCAGGGATGGGGAAGGACGCGGCTTAGAACAGCAGCGACGACGAGCAAAAAAGCGGCCATGGAATCCTCTGTTGGGGTTTAAGAATCATCTCCATTCTCAGGAACGTGGGTTACAGGGTCAAGGGGGAGAAAGTTGATGACGTCAAAATCTGTTTACAAGCCGCCAAATTTTGCCTGCAGGCGGCTTCGGAGAGGGCGCTCACAACGCGTGTACTGCCCATAACGGGTTAGCATCCAACTTCGACAGGGGCCGGCAGGGCAAGCAAGAGTTACAAGCATTTATTTTGTAATAGTTTACAGAAAAATAGCAGAATGTGATGCGGAACTGTCCGAAATGTGATCATAAAACACTCATATTTTATGCAACCAGTATGCTATAGTACTCATCAGATCGATTGCAGGCCGATCTCACGACCGGCCGATACCCCTAAGTCTTGGAGAATGATTATGGCTATTACTCGTTGGGATCCCTTCCGTGAAGTAGTGACTTTGCAGAATCGTCTGAACTCTCTGTTCCCGGACTACAACCGTGGCGGAGAAGGCGAGTTGGTTTCGACGGCATCTTTCGTTCCGCCGGTCGACATCTATGAGGATGACCAGAAGATTGTGCTGAAGCTGGAAGTACCCGGAATGAAGCAGGAAGACCTGGACATCCAACTCGAAAACAACAACCTGACCGTGCGCGGCGAGCGCAAGTTCGAGAAGGAAGAGAAGGAAGAGAACTTCCACCGCATTGAGCGCCGCTATGGCAGCTTCTATCGTGCCTTCACGATTCCGAATACGGTCAATCCGGACAGCGTAAAGGCGGATTATGATGCCGGCGTGCTGCGCATCCAGCTTGAGAAAAGGGCCGAAGCCAAACCGAAGCAGATCAAGGTGGAGGTTGGCACCGGGCCGAAGCAGGTGGAGAGCACAACCAAGCAGGTCCAGGGCAAAACGGCGGCCTAAGAGGCGGCCAAGAAGCAGTCCGGCCACCGGCTGGTCTGCGGTAAGTGAATCAGCGATACGGCGGTCAGCGCGTAGTCTCTACTTTTAGTTGGCGGCTGTATCGCTGATGTTTTGTAATGGCAGGCCGCAGGGTGACGGGCACAGTGCCTGCCGTAATTGAGTTTGAGGAATTTCTATGGCAATTCGTTGGGAAAAATTCACGGTGAAATCGCAGGAGGCGGTGCAGTCGGCGAGCCAGATTGCGTCGGAGCAGGGCAATCCGGAGATTCTGCCGCTGCATCTGTTGGCTGCGTTGCTGGCCGATAGCGAAGGCATTATTGTGCCTGTGCTCGAAAAGATTGGTGTGCCGGTCGCACAGTTGAGCGCAAAGGTGGAAGAGTCGCTGGGTAAGCTGCCTAAGGTGAGCGGGGGATCACAGCCTGGGGCGTCCGCGGCGCTGAACCGCGTATTTGAGCAGGCGTTCAAAGAGGCGGACAACTTCAAGGATGAGTATGTCTCGACCGAGCACCTGCTGCTGGCGCTGGCCAATGCGAAGAATGACGGCGCGCAGCTCCTGCTGGCCAGCTTTGGCGCGACCCACGACGCCGTTCTGAAGAGCCTGACTACGGTGCGCGGAACCCAGCGGGTGACCGACCAGAATCCCGAGGCTAAGTATCAGGCGCTCGAGAAATACGCGAAGGACCTGACGGACCTGGCGCGGCGCGGCAAGCTCGACCCGGTGATCGGGCGCGACGAAGAGATTCGCCGCGTCATTCAGGTGCTTTCCCGCCGGACGAAGAACAATCCCGTGCTGATCGGTGAGCCAGGTGTGGGCAAAACCGCGATCGTCGAGGGTCTGGCGCGGCGTATTGTGCATGGCGACGTGCCGGAGATTCTGCGCGACAAGCGGGTGATCTCGCTCGATCTTGGATCGATGCTCGCGGGCGCGAAGTATCGTGGCGAGTTTGAGGACCGCCTGAAGGCGATCCTGAAAGAGATTGAGGACTCGAACGGGCAAATCGTTCTTTTCATCGACGAACTGCACACGCTGGTGGGCGCGGGCGCGGCCGAGGGCGCGATTGACGCCTCGAACATGCTGAAGCCGGCGCTGGCGCGGGGCGAACTGCGGGCCATTGGCGCGACTACGCTGAATGAATACCGCAAATATATTGAGAAGGACGCGGCGCTGGAGCGGCGCTTCCAGATCGTCTTTGTCGGCGAGCCAAACGTTGAGGACACGATTGCGATCCTGCGAGGGTTGAAGGAGCGCTATGAGGCGCACCACAAGGTGCGGATCAAGGATTCGGCAATTGTGGCGGCGGCGACGCTCTCGCACCGCTACATTTCCGACCGATTCCTGCCGGACAAGGCGATTGACCTGGTGGATGAGGCGGCGGCTTCGCTGGCCATCCAGATCGGGTCTGTTCCGACAGAGATTGACCAGATCGAGCGCGAGGCTACTTCGCTCGAAATTGAGAAGGCGGCGCTGAAGCGCGAGACGGACAAGAACTCCAAAGACCGGCTGACGGAAGTGGAGCGTGAGCTGGCCGCCCTGAGGGAGCAGGCCACAGGGTTGCGCGCTCGGTGGCAGAAGGAGCGCGAGGCCATTACGCGGCTGAGCGAGCTCAAGAAGCAGATCGAGGCACTGCGCTTTGAAGGCGAGGAGCAGACGCGACGCGGCAATCTGGAGCGAGCGGCGCAGATTCAGTATGGCGAATTGCCGAAGCTCGATGACGAAATGAAGAAGCTGACGGCCTTGCAGGAAAAGGCATCGGGGCAGCGCATGCTGAAAGAAGAGGTGGACGAGGAAGACATCGCCAAGATTGTGAGCAAGTGGACCGGGATTCCCGTATCGAAAATGCTTGAGGGCGAGGTGAAGAAGCTGGTTGAGATGGAGAGCCGGCTGCGCGAGCGGGTAATTGGGCAGGACGACGCGCTCAAGACGGTCGCGAATGCCATTCGGCGATCGCGCGCTGGGTTGAGTGATCCGAAGCGGCCGATCGGGTCGTTTATCTTCCTGGGCCCGACGGGCGTGGGCAAGACGGAGACGGCGCGGGCGCTGGCAGAGTTCTTGTTTGACGACGACCAGGCGATGATCCGCATCGACATGTCGGAGTACATGGAGAAGCATGCCGTGGCGCGGCTGATCGGCGCGCCTCCGGGATATGTGGGATACGACGAGGGCGGACAGTTGACCGAAGCCGTGCGCAGGCGGCCCTATTCCGTGGTGCTGTTCGACGAGATCGAGAAGGCGCATCCGGATGTGTTCAATGTCCTGCTGCAGGTACTCGATGACGGCCGGCTGACGGACTCAAAGGGCCGCACGGTGGACTTCAAGAACACGGTGCTCATCATGACCTCGAACCTGGGGTCGCAGGCGCTGCAGGGCGAGTCGCTGACGACCGAGGCCGCCTTTGACCGGGCGCGCGAGCAGGTACTGGACGTGCTCAAGCAGAGCTTCCGGCCGGAGTTCCTGAATCGAGTGGACGACATTGTGATCTTCCGTCCGCTGGGCGAGGAGCAGTTGTCGGAGATCGTTGATCTGCGGCTTAAGGATCTCGAAAAGCTGTTGGCCGACCGCGACATCACGCTGGAGCTGTCGCCTGACGCACGGCACCAGTTGCTGATGACCGGCTACGACCGCGCCTATGGTGCGCGTCCGCTGAAGCGGGCTATCCAGCGGCTGATTCAGGACCCGCTGGCGATGAAGATCCTCGACGGCGAGGTGTTGCACGGCGACCACGTGAGGGTCGAGGCTGATCCGCTGAACAACCAGCTCGTCTTCGACGTAACGAGCCGCGCAGGCGTCTCACTGGAGGGCCACGCACCCATCGGACGGGCGTAAGCCTCTCGGAAAATTCAAAGCCTCACGGAGCAATCGGTGAGGCTTTTTTGTTGGAACACAATCTTTACGGAACGGTGATGACGATCTTCCCGACCTGCGCGTTCGATTCAAGGTACTGATACGCCTCAGCCGACTGCGCAAAGGGAAAGGTCCTGGCGATCTTCGGCAAGAAGCGGCCATCAGACAGCCGTTTATAGATATAGTCCTTTGCAGCCGCCAGCGCGTTGGGGTCGGAGATGATCTCAAGCAGCGTGTAGGCGCGCATGGTCAATCCCTTGCGGATGGCATGGAAGAACGGGAACGGCGTCGACTCAAGCGAGAGAGCACCGTATTCGAAGACGATTCCGTGATACGACGCGGCCTGTGCGAGCTTTTCCACGAACGGACCCGCGACCGGATCAAAGATGAGCCGCGCGCCCTGGCCGCTCGTGATTCGATTCACGCACGCCACAAGGTCCTCTTCTGCGGTCGCGATGACATGATCGGCGCCGAGTGCGAACAGTTCATTTCGCTTCTTTGAGGTTCGTGTGGTCGCGATGGCTGTTGCGCCCGCATCCCTTACGATCTGAATGGCAGCCAGACCCACGCTGCTGGAGGCAGCCGGGATGATGACAAAGTCTCCCTTGGCCACCTTGCCGAAGTGCACGAGCGCGCCCCACGCCGTGACGTACTGCATCCAGATGGCTGCGCCTTGAATGGGAGAGAGGTTTTCAGGGTATTCACCGAGCGACGACGCCGGGACAATCGCCTCTTCCGCAAGGACTCCGTATTTGTTCTGCGAATAGCCAGGCACAGTGGCGACGCGCTTGTCGATCCAGCTCTCGTCGACACCGGGGCCGACTGCCGTCACTACGCCTGCGGCTTCGTAGCCCAGCCGCGAGGGCAGCTCCGGCTTCTCCATGTAGAGCCCGCGAAAATAAAGCGACTCTGCGCGGTTGAGACCCAGAGCCTCGACGCGCAGCTTGACCTCGCCGGGCCCGGGCTCGCGCGCAGGCAGGTCTTCGAACTTCAGATTCTCCGGGCCACCGATCTGGTGGAAACGAACAGCCTTGGGCATGATAATTCCCCTTCCGCTTTGGATGGAGCATGCCGCGGAGAAGATTCGCAGCCCTAGACCCACTCCCCTTGCCGCATCAGCGGTTCGGCGGCGCCGGAGGCGGTGATGCCGTCCACGTCCATCTTGCCGGAGCCAATCATCCAGTCAACGTGGATCAGACTCTCGTTGGCGCCGAGCTTTGCCAGCTGCTCGGGGGTGAGCTTGTCTCCGTTTTTGATGCAGGTGCTGTAGGCCTGGCCGAGGGCGATGTGGCAGGCGGCGTTTTCGTCGAACAGCGTGTTGTTGAACAGCAGCCCGCTGTGCGCAATCGGCGACGAGTGCGGCACCAGAGCCACTTCGCCCAGACGGCGCGCTCCGTCGTCAGTTTCGATCATGCGGTTGAGGACCTCTTCGCCCTTCGAGGCTTTGGCTTCGACCACGCGGCCACTCTCAAAGCGCACCCGGATGCCCTCGATCATGGTCCCCTGATGGGACAGCGGCTTGGTGCTGGTCACGTAACCCTCTGTGCGGTCCTTGTGTGGTGTGGAGAAGACCTCTTCGGTCGGCATGTTTGGGATGCAGTACCGTCCGTTCCCGGCGGTTGTGCCGCCACCCAGCCAACGGTGGTCATCGGCCAGGCCAACGCGCAGGTCCGTACCGGGAGCTCTAAAGTGCAGCTCGGCATAGCGCTTCTGGTTGAGCAGGTCGGCGCGGCGATGCAGGCCAGCGTCATGGGACTTCCATGCAGCCACGGGATCGGGAAGGTCGGCGCGCGACGCTGCAAAGATGGCATCCCATAGCTTCGCGACCGCCTGGTCGGCACTCAGATCAGGAAAAACTGTCGCGGCCCAGGCGGGCGTCGCCGCAGCCACGATGGTCCAGTTGATGTCGTGACGCGTGATGAACTCGAGCGCCGGGCGATAAGCCTTCGACACGGCGCGGTTCGCACGGCCCACCCTTTCCGGGTCCTGCTGCGAAAGCAACCCCGGATTTCCTCCCGCAATGGCAAGGCGGGCTGCTCCGCTCTTGTAAGCGGCGGCGAGTCCGTCGTAGTACCACGAAGGGGCGAAGTCGAAGCTTTCGTCCGGTCCGTACTCGTAGCGCAGCAGAGTGGACTCTTCGTCCATGAGCAGCGTAGTGACGTACTTTGCACCGGCCTTGTAGGCGTGCGCGGTGATGCGGCGGACGAGCGGGAGGGTGTCCAGTGTTGCGGTCATCACCAGCTCCTGCCCGCGAGCCAGACCTAGTCCGACGTTCACGGCAACTTCGGCAAGACGGTCGAGTTTTTCTTCAAAGGTCAGAGCGGGAGTGGCGGCTTCAAGAATCTGTGTAGACATGGCTCTTCCAGTGTAGCTCCGGGCAGGACTCAGGCGCAGGAACAGCGCGCAGTTGCTTTGACGGAAGTAGGGAACGCCGTACCTGGCTTATGCGCCGCCAGTTACAATCCCCGACCGCCGCACCCACTTGCCGCCCTGCTTCTCCATATACACCCACTGCCCTGCTGCACAGAGATTAGCGCACCAGTCGTTTACGTAGACGAGCGCGGCTGTCCGCGTGCGGTTGAAATAAACGGCACTAAAAAAGGCGATTCCTCTCGATCCCGAGTTCGAGTATCGAAGATCGCTGACCCGATCAGGACTCAGCAGCGAGACATCCCGGCCGCGCTGAAAATCCGCAGCCTGGAGCCGGTAGCGCTCATACTTGCGCGACTCGAAGTCCTCTAGTGCCTCATGGAAAGCCTTAGGATTGTCCTCAGGCGCCTTCAGCAGGCCGTCGGGCGGCACTGCGGGGTTCATGTCCGTGATGTTGATCGTTGTATCGGCGACCGCCCAGTTCAGCGATTGTATGGGAGCGATTTTGTCGTCCGGGGCGCCGGGCAGCAGGAGACTATAGATGGCATAGGAGTCGGCGGAACGCGACGCCGGGATGGGCATGATCTCGACGTGCCTCTGAGGCGAGGTCCCAGCGTGCTGATGTTGGATCGGCGCGCCAATGAGGAGGAGGGCGATGAGCGACACCAAAGCGGTCATCAGGGCCTCCCTCCAGCACCACCAGACGCAGAACGGCGAGCTGCCGCTCTTCATGAATCAAGTTGTAAACCTCAGTGACCGCCCGACGTCCCTGCAGCCAGCTCCCATGGGGCGAGGCCCTTCGGCGGAGCGTCCTCGTCGCGGCCCTTGACGCGGTCGTACATGTACTCGTCGCTCACCGAGCCAAGCGATTCGTTGTACAGGCTGACCTCGCCGACGACCTCATCCAGCTCCTCAGCAAAGCGGTGCTCTGCTTTCAGGCGGTCGGCTGTGGCTGCCATCTCCAGCTTGCTGGTTTTAAAGAACTTCTGGAATCCGCGGTCCAGCAGGATGGCGATTTCACCACCCATCAGGAGGCCCGGCTTGTGGTACATGACGACGCCCTTGGGGCCACGGCCAATGATCGCCGCGCAGCCATGCTTGGAAACCTGGACGCGTCCTGCGACCCCGGGAATCTCACGGACATCAAATTGGAGACTCTTAA
>Ga0335075_10001930_pt1 | contig 33693 bp, 18 predicted proteins | sample Lox_Sample_24_FD_206723 | JGI IMG/M metagenome (GOLD analysis project Ga0335075, IMG submission 206723) | Soil microbial communities from Loxahatchee National Wildlife Refuge, Florida, United States - Lox_Sample_2.4 | ecosystem: Environmental > Terrestrial > Soil > Wetlands | place: USA...
TCGACCATTTTGAGGGCGCGCTCGACTTCTCCGCCGAAGTCGGCGTGGCCGGGGGTGTCGACGATGTTGATCTTCTGGTCGTGATAGAAGATGGCGGTGTTTTTGGCGAGGATGGTGATGCCGCGTTCGCGCTCGAGGTCGTTGGAGTCCATGACGCGCTCGGCGACGGCCTCATTGGCTCGGAAGGTTCCAGACTGGCGGAGCATGGCGTCGACGAGGGTGGTCTTGCCGTGGTCGACGTGGGCGATGATGGCGATGTTGCGAATGGTGCTCACAGGGATTTCCTAATCTCTTTCTTGTTGGTCGTTCGAGCGGTGGGCTCGGATTGTTTCGGGACAGCCGTTCGAGACACTTCAAGCGCGCGGTGACAACCGCAGGCTAAAATTGGGCGAAGTTATTCCGGTCGCCGCTTTCATCGGTTGCTGCGCAGCGAAAAGGCGCGCAGACGCCGGCTGATTCTCTTCCCTATTAGTTTACCAGCGATGTGTGAATTTACTCGTACTTGAGTGATTCGACTGGGTCCATTTGCGCGGCGCGGTTTGCGGGGAGGGTTCCGAAGATGACGCCGATGGCGGCAGAGGTGCCGAGCGCGATGATGATGGACCAGGGGCTGATGGGGATGTTGAAGGAGGTGAACAGGCGCGCGGAGATGGGGACTGCCAAGCCGAGCAGGGTGCCGGCAGCGCCTCCGATGAGGGAGATGAAGACGGCTTCGATGAGGAACTGGAGCTTGATTTCGCGCGAGGTCGCGCCGAGCGCCTTGCGTATTCCGATTTCGCGGATGCGGGAGCGGACGGTGGCGAGCATGATGTTCATGATTCCGACGCCGCCGACGGCCAGAGTGACGGCGGAGATGAGCAGCAGCATGATGGTGAGATAGTTGGCGACAATGGCGGCGGTGGTGAGCACGGCGGTGAGAGTGGTGGCGGTGTAAACAGAGTTGGGCTGATGGCGGGACTGCACGACGGCGACAATTTCCTTTGCCGCCTCTTCGACGTCATTGCGGTCGCGAATGGAGAAGAAAATGTCCTTTACGTTGTCGGTTCCGGTGAAGTAGCGGGCGACGGAATATGGAATGAGGATGGTCTGGTCGTCGATTTCGGTGGAGCCGAAGGTGTCGACACTCTCCTTGAAGGTTCCGATGATGGTGAAGGGGATGCCGCGGAGCTGGAAGGTCTGGTTGATGGCGGCGTCGGCGCTGCCGAACATCTGACGGGCAAAGGGCACGGTGACGACCGCGACTTTGGTGTGTGTCATTTCGTCTTCGTCGTCGAAGAAGCGGCCGGAGAGAACGATGAGGTTGCGGACCTGGCGGTATTCGGGGCTTACGCCGAGAACCAGGACGTCTTTGACGACGCCTCCTCCGAAACTGACACGATCGTGCATCTGGAGAAGCGGTGAAGCGTAAGCAACGGCGGGCACCTGTTCCTCGACGGCGAGCTCGTCGTCGTGGGTGAGGAAGTCATTATTGACGATAGTATTGGCTCCCGCGGTGCCTCCGCCGGAATAGCTGAGGTCGACCATGTTGGTGCCGATCTTAGAGAGCTCGTTGAGGATGTATTGCTTGCCGGTGAGGCCGATGGTGGCGACGAGAATGACGGAGGCAGAACCGATGACCATGCCCAAGGCGGTGAGAGCGAAGCGGATTTTGCTGGTACGGAAGCTGTCGATGGCCAGCTTGACGATTTCGCTGAAGAGCATGGTGCGCTTGGCGCTGTCGAGGGTTCGCTGGAAGGAGCGAAGGCTGCGATGCGGACGCGGCGCGCGCGGCGGGTGGGTCAGGGTGGGGTTCATTCCGTACCTTTATTGATCGTACTCTCGCCGAAAGAGATTCAAAAGACGCGTAAGAAGCAGGAGGCCGGGCGCGGCTTTCGTATCCATCTGCTGCGCCTGTTCTTCGTCGGGCCGCGACAACGACACGGCAAATTTTGCACCGCCGAGGTCCAGTTGACAGCACTTCGCCGTGGCTATAGAGTCGTGCTGTTCCTCTGCCCAGGAAATCAACAATTGCTTCCCTTCTGATCCGCTCGTTGTTGCTTCCTCCCCCGCTGGACTAGAAGTTACATTTTCAGTTCATACCCCCAGGCAGCGCGCTGTCCTAAAGCCCTGGGAGTCCCTAAGGAGGTGCTTTCCATGGGAAAGCTACGTGCTCTGCGCTTCAGCTCAACGTTTGCGTGTTTGGTGTTTGCCACCCTGGCGATGAATGCCCAGAACCAGACTTCGATTCAGGTCTTCGCGCCTGTCAACGTGCGGGCTTCAGCGGAGGGCACGGGATTCGGCACGAGCGCTGCGACGTTCAACAGCTCGACGTTGAACCTGAGCTGCCCGGCAGGCGCTCCGAACACCGCTGTACTCTCCTCTTCGGCGAATGGCGCGGGGAATGTTCTGGTGGACAACGATATTCAGCTCACCGTGACCTCCAGCAACGGGACTACTGGTCCGGCCAATGTCTGCAGTGGCGGCTTGTCCGAAATGGCGCCCGATGGCAGCACCCAGCAGGATTGCTTCACCTCCGGGTACCAGGGGCCTGCCGGCGAAGGACAGCTGACGGGGCAGGATCCCGATGGCTTGGTCGCCACCGGCGGCGTGCCGCCGATCGACATCAGCAGCAGCCTGCAGCCGGGGACGTTGCAGCTTAAGATCGATCTGGTGGACACTGGCGGCTTTCTGGCCAATTCAACGATCTATCTGAATACGAGCTGCTCTCTGAGCGGCGTTACCGGCCCGGCCACGCTCACGGGCAATCCTATCCCGCAATCGAATCCCAGCTCCCAGCAGCTGACGCAGAATTTCTCGTTCAATACGACCACCGGTCAGCAGATCCAGTTTGTCTTTGACCTTTCGCAGGCGGAGGCGGCGGGGAGCCTGTCGATTACTGACGGCACTATTCCGGGCGCAAGCGATACACCCCTCGATCCGTCAACCTTCGTACCGGTGTGGGTTCCAGGGACATCCTTCGCCACTTCCAGTTGCATGGTTCACACGGGAGAACTCCTGCCAAATGGCACGCCCGCCTGCAAGCTGTTTACGCTGGAGTGCTCGGTAGGGACGGGGTCGACCGCGAGCGGCGCGGAATGCCCGGTCTCTTCGCTGCCCAATGAGGCCTTTCAGGATGTTTTTGACGGCCCCCCCTTCACACTGCCGGACATCACTAACTCCGCCGGCACTACGTTTCATGAAGGGATCGGATTCCTGATGGCCAGCGAGGGATGGACGGGCGGCCCTTGCGGCTTCGATCCGGCGTCGGGCCTGCAAAATCTGCTGTGCCCGCAAAACATTCTCGCCAGTTTCAGCGGCCCCGGCGACTACACCGCGACCGGCAAAACCACGCATCCCAACTCAACCTTTATCCCGGTGGTACAAGTGCCCGAGGACCTGACCACAGTGACGGTGGCGAGCGAACAGCCGGGCAACTGGATCAATTCCTCCAGCGCAAGTGTGACGCTTTCCAGCCAGCCGCCGAGCTTTGCCGGCGTTCAGTCTCCGCCGCCCGGCGCAGCGAACTTCGTGGCTGCGCCGATTCAAAGCATCACATACGGCATCTCGGCACCGGGCAGCGTTCCCGTGCCCTCCGCGCCTGCTTCGACTGACACTACTGTCAGCAACGAAATCCCCTGCCCTGCTCCAAGCGACCCGGCTGATCCACCAGCTACTGTGTTCACGACCAACCCGCAGACCATCGGCGGCCTGGCAGACGGCAATTACCTGCTGCACTACTTCGCACAGGATTGCGCCGGAACCGAGGAACTCCAGTTCACAGAGGACTCCGGCGGGAGCTGGTCGACTTCCTACTACACCGTTCCCATCAATGTGGACACCATCGCACCGGTGGTGGCATCGGGCCCTGTGCTTTCTCCGGCACCCGGTCCTTTGGGTTCGTATGCGATAGGGCAGGCGGTAACCGCCACCTACAGTTGCACCGACGAGCGCTCCGGCGTTGTCCGCTGCGGCGCTTCTACATTTCCTTACACGAGTGCGCTTCTGAATACAGGAAGCATCAGCAGCCCTGTGAATACGTCTACGCCGGGCAACGAGACTTATACCGTCACGGCTGTCGATGCCGCGGGGAATCAATCGTCTGCATCGGTTCCGTACGTGGTCGCGGGGTATGACACCTCCATTCGGCTCACATTGAGCTCCTCTACCGTCACGTACCCGCTGGGAACGAATGTTGTGATCAGCGTGGCTGCCACGGGTGGTTATACAGCCACAGGCACCGTGCAGCTTTACGACGGGACAACGCTCCTGCAAACGTCAAGCCTGGGGGGAAATGGTGCGGCGTATCTGTATATCCAGGGGCTGGCGGCCGGTATCCACTCTTTGACGGCGGTGTATTCAGGAGATGCGCATCATGCTGCCGGCACTTCTGCTCCTGTCACGTTGACTGTGAAGCAGGTTCCGGTTCGCCTGACGACCTCCTGCTGGAACGCGAATGCCCCGTACGGCGAAAACTACCAATGCGGAGTCTATACGAGCTCGACCGCCGGTGCGCCTCAGGGCGTGGCCACCTATCAATATGATGGCGGGCCGGTGGTGAGCCTGCCCCTGCAAAACGGAGACGCGCAGTTCACGATTACTCTGCCCCAGACAGGCACGCATACTTTGGTGATTGGATTTGCGGCTCAGACGAATTATGCGGCGGCGACTCCCAGCACTGTGAAGTTCACGGTCACCAAAGCGCCGGTGGTGGTGCAATTGACTCCGTCGAGCTGGTACCCGACCGGCGGGAATTTAATTCTCGGCGTCACGATCCAATCCTGGAGCGCGGGGCCGCCCGATGCACTTGGAACCGTGACCTTTTACGACGGAAGCACGGCGCTGGGGACCGTGCCGGTCAGCGCGACCGGAACTGCTTCCATTACGATTCCTGTGTCGTCGCTGAAGAATGGCAAACAGACACTGACCGCGAGCTACAGCGGGAGTGCGAATTATTCCTCCGGCAACTCGTCGGCGGTGATTACGGTTGCGGCGAACTAACCGGAGGGTGTCCTTTATCGGCGCAGGCGGACGACTGGACGCAGATCACAGTTCCACTGGGTCAGGAGCCATAAACGGCGTCTTCAGGGAGGTCGTGGATTCCTGGCCGGCGGCCAGTCGTATGAGCGTGAGTACGGTGATGTCATCCTCCTGACCAAAGGCGATGGCCGCATTGGTCGCTTCGTGCGCCGATGGCCGGGCGGCCAGCAATTTTTGCACGCGCTCAAACCCGTAGAGCTCGCCGGTCGCGTTACGCGCTTCCAGCAGGCCGTCGGTGTAAAGGCTGAGATAGTCTCCGGGGTGCAGCGATAAATTCACTTCGTCATAGGTTACGGAGGGGAGCAGCCCCAGCGGCAGACATCCCCCGATTTCGAGCTCCTGCCGGTTCAGAAACGGCGGAAGGTGGCCCGCGTTTGCAAGTGTGACGTCGCCATTGGGATGAAGGCGCAAAATGACCGCGGTCACAAAGCCGCCCTGCAGACGCCCGCACAGGCATCGATTCAGCCGCTCCAGCATTTGCCGGGGACTGAAGCCCGCGTCCGCCATGGAACGCAGGACGCCGACAATCAGGGACACATTCATGGCTGCCTTCAGTCCTTTGCCGCTCACATCTCCCAAGGCCACGATGGTTGATCCATTCGCTTCGCCGATGATCTGGAAAAAGTCTCCGCCGACTTCGAGCGCGGGCTGATACGCGCTGGTGACGGCGAAGCCTTCCAAGGAGGGCAGCGTCTCCGGAATGAGCACCTGTTGAATTTCGCGCGCGCTTTGCATCTCCCGCTCCAGTGCAGTTTGTCGCGCCTGCTGCTCTGTGGTGTAGCGATACACCGCGTAGAGAATGGCAAGGAAAAGGATGATCGCAGCAACGTTGGCGGCGCGAAAGGTTACTCCGTACATGGAGAAGAGCGGGGTGTTAATGGTTTCGAAAACGGTCCAGTGGGTGGAGCTCTGTCCGGCGGCGCTGGCGTCGGCAATGGTGTCGATCATCTGCGATGCAAGGGCGCTGAGGGCCACCAGCCAGCGCCACGGCTCCAGCCGCTGCCGAACTGCAACGGCGACGATGATGAAGGGCAGGATCTCGACCAGAAAAATGATCGTGGTCAGGACCGCGTCCGCCGTCTGCATCCAGAAGCCGGCGTGTCCCCAGAAAAACGCCAGGGCTCCGTCGAGAATGCCCGCAGCGAGTGTGCAGATGGCGAGGTCCCGTGTCCAGTGAACCAGGATGCGATTGTCATTGAGCCTTAACAGCCATATCAACAAGAACCACAGCGAGACATGATTCAGCGCATAGATGGGCTGATTGAGTCCCCTTGCCCAGCCGTAAGGAATGGGAAGCAGAAACAAGCCCTGAAGCAGGGAGAGAAAGATTGGAGTGGCAGTGAAGATGGCGAGCCAGAGAAAGAGCTTTACTTTGCGCTCCCGACTCCACAATATGAGGCTGGCAAGCATGACCACCCCATAGAGGATGGCGAGGGTATAGTCGTACAACTCCTGCCGGGTTGAATCCGCATTGATTGCGGCCAACTGTGCTGAAAGAGTATTGCTGTCGCCGAGCACGGGGGTCGCGTTTATGCCTCCCAGGGATGCCGAATCGACAAATAAGAGGGGAGCCTTCCAGACTCGAATCGCGATGACTCCCGGACCGACAGACGGCAATCCATATATGCAATAGAAAGAACTGTAGTACCAGCGCGGATGAGGAGGCAGGTGCCCATAACGTCCTATGAGCTTGCCGTTCCAATAGACCTCATACGCATCGTCAACCGGAGGGATCAGAAGGGCATAGGTCAAGTTGGCGTCGGCGACGTTCTCAAGATCCAAATGCCGGCGGTACCAGGCAAAACCCGTATAACCGGGATGGCTTTGGCTTCCCCATGAGCTGGAAGTGCTGATGGTTTGCCACTTTGAGTCATCGAAGGAAGGCGACGCCCAGAGTGGCTCATCGCCCAGGTGGAACTGCCAGGGGCCACCGAGTTGCACGGACCCTCGGCCCAGGCCCTGAACGATTAAAGGTGAGGATGGCTTGGGAGTTTGCTGCTGAGCGAAGACAGACGCTGCCAGGAGAAACACAAGTGCCGACTTCTTCGCGCGAAGTAGCATTGGTTGAGGATATCACTGTGGTCCGGAAACACAAGATTGCATTGGATTTTTGCTCCATACCGCGAAGCACGCGAGGGCGGGTGTATCGTCGCGCAGCGATTGGCTTCCGTGCGCCGAGGGATTCCCTGCGGCGCGGGCCTGTGCCGCGACTGTCATCCGCAAATCCTTCAAAATGCCGCCACGCTTTTCGCTCCCGGATGGTTCGATCTCTGCATCAATATTTGTACATGACGTCTGAGCGCGGGGTGCTATGAGCACCGGTCATACCGAGGACGAGACGAAAGAGCAGAATTCGACGATGGGAGAAAAGACGATGACGACAGAGGGGTCAACAAGCAAGGAGAGAAACAAGGAACACGGGAAAGGGCTTCTGGCGATGACGACACCTCCGATCGTATCGCAGCAGGAGTGGGAGGCTGCGCGCCAGCGGCTGCTGGTCAAGGAGAAGGCCTTGACTCGCTCCCGTGACGCGCTGGCCGCAGAACGCCGGCGGATGCCGTGGACGGCGGTGGAGAAGAAGTACGAGTTCGACGGCCCGAATGGCAAAGTCAGCCTGCTCGACCTGTTCGAGGGCCGCAGGCAGTTGATTGTCTATCGCGCCTTTTTCGAGCCCGGGGTGTTCGGCTGGCCCGAGCACGCCTGCCGCGGCTGCTCTCTGGGCGCGGATCAGGTGACCCACCTCGCACATCTGAACGCCCGCGATACCACCCTGGCGTACGCCTCGCGCGCACCGCAGGCGGACATCGCGCGCGTGAAGGCGCGGATGGGCTGGGAGATGCCCTGGTACACCATCACCGACAGTTTCGACGCGGACTTCGGCGTGAATGAATGGCACGGCCACAACGTGTTCTTCCGCGACGGCGAGCGGGTGTTCCGCACATACTTCATCAACAGCCGCGGCGACGAGGCAATGGGGAGCGTGTGGAGCTATCTGGATGCCACGCCGCTCGGCCGTCAGGAGACATGGGAGGACTCGCCGGAGGGTTACCCTCAGAACGCGCCGTACAAGTGGTGGAACTGGCACGACAACTATAACCCCGAGGCGCCGCCTGACCCGAAGTGGACCGATATCATCACCGACCCGGCAGGAGCCGCCGCCCGGAGGCGCGACGAAGAAGAGAGCGGATGCGGCTGCTCATGAGCGTGCTGGAAACCTGTTTGGCATGAAGCCGTCAGTTCAGCATGCGGAGCAGGCCGCCTCAACGGGAGTGGGCAACGGAGCCCCTACCAGGGCGGAGACCTTTTGCGGAGCGCAGCAAGCCTTGCTGAGGCGTGCAAGATCCGCGCGCATCGCTTTCTCATTCCTCAGAACCGCGAGGGTTTCGCGGAGAATCTTCGCCGCGCCCAGGTGGGAGGGCACGACGATTCTGTAGTGCATCCATTTGCCTTCGCGTCGCGCAGCTACGACGCCGGCTCTGCGGAGGTAGGCGAGATGGCGCGAAATCTTGGGTTGGCTTTGCCCAAAAATCTCGACGAAGTAGCAAACACAGACCTCCTGCCCGTCCATGAGGTTCAATAGCCGGAGACGGGTGCGATCAGAAAGAGCCGCAAACAGCACCGCGAGGTCGTAGTTTCTCGGGGAACGTTCCACAGGCTTATGATATACGCCTTGACAGATATGTCCAGCAGAGAATACATTCGCTTTAACGTATACGAGGAGACGATCTCATGGAATCGACCACCACCGTTCAGGAGCAGGTCAAGAAAAAGTACGGAGGCGCAGCCCGCGCCGTGGCACAATCCGAAAATTTGCAGGCGTGTTGCGATCCCGGCCTTCGTTGTTGCGACCCGATCACCAGCAATCTTTACAGCGCCGATGAGAAGGGTTTGATTCCGGAAAAGGCCGTCCTCGCATCTCTCGGCTGCGGTAATCCGACTGCGCTGATCAACCTGCGCCCCGGAGAGGCCGTGCTCGACCTGGGCTCCGGAGGCGGCATTGATGTTCTACTCTCTGCGCAGCGCGTGGGGCCGACGGGCAAGGCCTACGGGCTGGATATGACCGACGAGATGCTGGCCCTGGCGCGAGAGAACCAGCGACAGAGTGGCGTGACCAATGCCGAGTTCCTCAAGGGCGAAATTGAAAACATTCCGCTGCCGGACCATTCTGTGGATGTGATCATCTCCAATTGCGTCATCAATCTGTCCGCTGACAAGAATCGCGTTCTGGCGGAAGCCTTCCGGGTGCTCAAACCGGGCGGACGTTTCGCCGTCTCCGATGTGGTGGTGCGGGGAGTCGTGCCGGAGCAGGTGCGCAAGAGCATGCTCCTTTGGGTGGGATGTGTGGCCGGGGCCCTCGAAGAGGCCGAGTACATCGCAAAGCTGACGACGGCGGGATTCGGCGACATTTCCGTTGAACCCACTCGTGTCTACAACATTGAGGATGCGCGCCAGTTCCTCAGCGAATCGGGCGTCGATGTGGATGCCATTGCTCCGCAGGTGCATGAGAAGTTCATGAGCGCCTTCATTCGAGCCACGAAGCCCGTGACATCGTGCTGTGCGCCTGACTGCTGTTCCCCCGGTGCAAGGGGCGCGAAGAAGTAAGTCCATGCCGAACCACTACAACGTCCTGTTTCTCTGCAGCGGCAACTCGGCACGATCGATCATGGCCGAGGCGATCCTCAACCATAAGGGCCAAGGCAGATTTACCGCGTACAGTGCGGGGAGCTACCCTTCGGGTCAGCCGCGGCGGGAGGCGCTCAAACAGATTGAGTCGGCCAGGATACCGGCGGCCGGCCTACGCAGCAAGTCATGGGACGAATTTGCCGCGCCGGGAGCACCGAAGCTGGATTTTGTCTTCACAGTCTGCGACAACGCGGCAAAGGAACAATGCCCCTGCTGGCCGGGTCAACCGATGACCGCGCACTGGGGCATCCCCGATCCTGCCGCGGTGAAAGGTACACCGGAGGAGATTGCACGGGCGTTCGGCGATGCGTTCGTCAGCCTGGACCGAAGGATTGGTTTGTTTCTCTCTTTGCCTCTCGGCACGCTTGACCAGCTCGCAATCAAGCGCGAAATCGACAAGATCGGCCATTCGTTCAGCCCCGTCGTAGAACTCCGTTGAAGAAGAGCCGTCTTTGCTTTCTTGATCGCTACGATCGTCTGCTAGAAACGGCTCGCAGGTCTTTCCAATTCTCAGGGACTCACCGGCGCTACTTCTGTAAATCGAGGGTTCGGCGTAATTCACGGACCGGCTGCGGAACTTCAGCGCAGCGGCGCGCGTACCTGCAGTTCGTGGGTGGCGGGAGCGCATGACGTTTGTCACGGCGCTTTGCTGACAATTCGCACTGGGTCAGCGGGTCGCGCCGACGCATGCTGAGAAGTGGAAGGAAACGATGAAGCGGAATTGGCCCATTGCTGCATTTTCAATTTTTGCGGGGCTGATGATGGCTCCGGCAGCCGCGATTTCGCAGACGTGCGTGGGCGGCGTTCGCGTGGAAGGAATGGTTCTGGACCCGGATGGAGCCGCGATTGCGGGAGCCGCGGTTGATGCCGGCGGCGTGAAGACAACGACCGATGCGAAGGGACACTACGTGCTGCCGTGCGTGACGGCGGCCACGGCGCAGCTTACGGCGGAGGCTTCAGGGTTTCGGCAGGAGACGATCGGGATAAAAAAATCCAACGACGGAACTGAGCGGCTGGATTTCCATTTGACGCTGGCGCGGGTGAACACGGATGTGCAGGTGGGCGGAAATGATGCAGTGAATCTCGACTCTGATAACGGGATGGGCACGCACACTCTGACGCAGAAACAGATTCAACAGCTTGCGGATGATCCGGATGATTTCAAGCGCGAGCTGCAGGTGCTGGCGGCGGCGAATGGAGGCGCTCCGGGTGAGGCACGCATTACCGTGGATGGTTTTGAGAACGCGAGCGCGCTGCCTCCGAAGAGCTCGATTGCGCGGATTGTGACGGCACCGGATATGTTTTCCGCGGAGTATGACGATCCGCCCTATCGCGGCGGGCGGGTGGAGATTTTTACCAAGCCGGGAGCGGATTCGATTCACGGCGCGCTGTTTTATACAGACAGCGACGGCAGCTTTAATGCGACGGACGCGTTTTCGACGGTACCGACGCCGGCAGGCAAGCGGCGTTACGGATTTGAGCTGAGCGGGCCGATTGTGAAGGCGAAAAGCGATTATTCGCTGGCGCTGGAGAAGCGCGACATTGATGAGTTCAATGTGGTGAATGCCATCGGTCTGGACGCGAATGCGAATGAGGTTGCGCTGCATCAGACGGTGGCGGCTCCGCAGCGGTTGTGGATCGGGTCGGCGCGCCTCGACTTCCAGATGACGAAGTCGGACGTGTTCACGCTCTCTTTTTCGGCGAATACGAATGATCTCTCAAACCAGGGGATTGGCGGGCTGACGACGGAGGAGGCGGGTTTTGACAGCACGGTGAGCGAATATGACCTGCGGGCGACGAACACGCAGACGATCAGCGCGAATCTGCTGCACGAGACGCGCGTGGGCTGGACGTGGAAGGATACGGCGCAGAGTCCGCTTTCGACTGCGCCGAGCCTGCAGGTATCGGGATTCTTTGTGGGCGGCGGGAATACGGCGCAGCAGTTAAACAGCCGCGAACGGGACCTGGAAGTGGATGACGACTTTCTCTACTCTCACGGACGGCAGACGTGGAAGATTGGCGCGCAGTCGCTGGGCGTGTTTGTGCACGATTTGGATCCAAACACGTTCAACGGCGCATATACGTTTGGCGGGGGTGAGGCTCCGGTGCTGGATGCGAATAACGAGCCGACCGGGCAGACAACGACCATATCCGGGCTGGAGCAGTACCGGCGCGCGCTGCTGGGATTGCCGGGCGGCACGCCGACGACCTATCAGCTTACGACAGGGACGGCGCTGGTTCCGCTGACGCAGTGGCAGCTTGCGCTTTATGCCCAGGACACGCTGAAGGTGAGCTCACGGCTGACGCTTTCCGGCGGATTGCGCTATGCGCTGCAGACCACACCGAGCAGCTTTGCGAACTTTGCGCCGCGCGCGGGCATCGCTTGGGCGTTGGACAAGCACGCAAAGACGGTGGTGCATCTGCATGCGGGACTGTTTTCGTCAGTCGTCCCGGCGAGCATGATGACGGAGGCCTACCGGCTGAACGGAACGCGGCAGCAGGAGCTGATGATTTATTCGCCCTCGTACGACACGCCGCTTACGCCTACCGACCAGTCGCTCGCGGTGAGCACGGTGCGCGCGCTGCCACCCACGCTGGCCGAGGTTCCGTCGTTCCAGAGCGGCGCGGGGATCGAGCATGATTTTCCGCACCACTGGCATGCGCAGGCGAATGTGTATTATGCGGAGGCTTGGAATGACTATCGCTCCAGAAACATCAATGCGCCGATGGTCGCGAGCGGGATCGGGAACGGTAATCCTACAGAGGCGCTGAAGGCGCCGCGCCCGTTGGCGCCGAATGAGAACATCTTCCAATACGAGGCCACGGGGCATCTGAGCGGGGACGTGGTGTTTCTGGGGCTGGACCAGCACAGCTACCGGCGGTTCAATTTTTTCCTGGGGTATCTGTTCTTCAACCTGACGAATGATACGCCGCAGAATGCCGGCTTTGTGCAGTCGGCGTACAGCAACCGGGGCGAAACGGCGCGTCCTGACTGGGAGGCGCGCAACCGGCTGTTCTTTTTCGGCACGCTGAATTTGCCGCGGAAGGTGGAGCTTTCCTCGCAGTTTGACGCGCAAAGCGGCCAACCCTACGACATAACCACGGGCACAGATGACAACGGCGACGGCGTATTCAATGATCGCCCGGCGTACGCTTCGGCAGCGGGTCCGGACGTTTATTCGACGCCGTTCGGACTGCTGACGCCGAACGCGACGAATGGGGATGTGCCGCGCAATCTGGGAACGATGCCGACGCTGGTTCATCTGGACATGAATTTGAGCCGCGCATGGAAGCTGGGGCATGGGGCGGAGAACGCGCGCACGCTGATGCTGAACGCGCGGGCAGCGAATCTGCTGAACCATACGAATGTTTCGGCGGTGGGATCGGTTTTAGGCTCGCCTACGTTTACGCAGCCGCTGGCGGCGGAAGAGGCGCGACGAGTGGAGCTGGGGATCCGGTATTCGTTCTGAGTTTCAAAACAATCTTGCAATGGAAAGGACTACATATGATGTCGAATCTGAAGGTTTACGCGGCGGTTGCCGCGATGGCCATTGCGCCTGTTGCGCTGACGGCGCAGGCCGCGCAGCCCGCGGCGCATTCTGAGACGTTGCCGGTGGCTGGAGTTCATTACCGGTATTGGCCGGAGCAGCTTGTGCAGTGGATTGGTCCGGAGCTGCCTTATTCGATGATTGTGCTGGATGTGGACGATCGCGGTAAAGAGCCGGTGTATGACGCGCAGCTGGTGGATAAGAGCGGTAAAGATGCGGTGCACTATACGAATTCAGCGGCGGAGCTGGCGCTGGACCAGCGGCTTGGATTTACCGTGCACCAGGTAGCGATGAAGTTCGATGGGCCGGCAGACCCCGCGAACGGAGCGCAGTACATGCTGCGATTCAACACGGAGAAAGGCGTTCCTGTGGTGTGGCAGTTTGTGCTGGGCACGGATGTGACGGAGCAAGGCAGCGGGGTGACGCCGGTTGCGGCTGCGGTTCCGGTACTGATTTACCGTGAACAGGGCGGGCTCGCCGGGCAAGGGACGGCGGTGCAGATTGGCGGCGTGACGAGCACGGCGGAGGTGTGGAAAGAGCTGGCGCAGCCTCCTTATTTTGTGCCGTATCGCGGAGCGCTTTCAGCTGGCGTGCACATTGTGAGCTTTACGCCAACCGCGACGGCGTGGAAACAGGACGGGCAGGCGCTGACCGACAAGGCAGCCGATACGCTTTCGGTTGAAAAGAGCGGCGATACAGTAACTCTGACGAATGCGGCGCTGGGCGTGGCGGAGACGGAGACCGTGGCGGGCAATGCTGTGAGCCGGGTAAGCTTTGGTCCGGTGAAGGCGAAGAAGGACGACACGGTGAGCCTGGAGTTCACCCCCGCGCTTGCACCGGGTGTGGAGAGCAGCTTTGACATGATTGCCGGGAAGAAGACGAAGATTGCGGCGGGCAAGGTGGAAGCGTCCGCGGATTCTGCGGGCAACGGCGAGACCTGGAGCTTTACCAAGCCGGATGCGCTGCGTGGGAAAGAGGTGAAGGCAAGTGCGGAAGTGCAGCAGTGAGGCGGTGACGAAGCAGTGGGCGAAGATCTATGACTCGACGATGGTCTTGCCTACGCGATGGAGGACTCCGCAGGCAGGCGCAGAGAGGTCGCAATGAGCGCAGCCAGCAAAAAGGCTGCTGAAGTAATACAGAGCGCATCGCTGAGCCCGGAATGTTCGGAGATATTGCCTATAAGATACGGTGCGGCGGCACTGAGTATGCGTCCAATATTGTAGACAAAGCCCATGGCCGAACCGCGCAGCGAAGCAGGAAAGAGTTCGCTGGCAATCACGCTGAAACCGCTGAAATAGCCGGTTCCAAAGAAGCCCACGAGTGGACCGATGAGAAGCAGCGCATTCGGACTGCGCACAAACGCAAACAGCGGCACGAGCAGCGCGGCGACCAAAAGATAGCTGATGTAGGTATATTTCCGGCTGAAGCGGTCGGCAAGATATCCGAAGATGATGTAGCCCAGAAATGCGCCGATCTGCATGACGATGGTCCACGCAGAGGTTTGAACCGTGGTGAGACCGCGGCCACCTTCCGCGACAGGCATGGAAAGAAAGCGAGGTACCCATGTGAAGAGTCCCCACCAAGCAAAGAGCGCGGCGGCATTCATGGTGGCGCATATCAGCACGTTGCGGCCCAGTGCGCCGCGAAACAGTTTGCCGACGCGCAGTTTCGGCGCGCGTTCCCGGCGCCAGGCTTCGGGCTCGCGCAGCCTGCGACGCAACCAGAAAGTGATTAAGGCCGGAACAATTCCGGCGAAGAATACGGCGCGCCATCCGAAGCGCGGCATGACGAGCGCGACGATCGCCGCACCGAGCGCGTAGCCGACCGCCCAGGAACTTTGAACGACAGCAAGCGCCTTGGCGCGGTGATGCGCGGGCCAGTTTTCAGCGACAAGAGCGGCGCCGGATGCCCACTCCCCGCCCATGCCGAGCCCCAGCAGCACGCGGCAGAGCATGAGCTGCGCGGCTGTTTGCGCAAGGCCGCACAAGGCCGTGGCTCCGGAGTATACGAGCACGCTGATGGTAAGCGCGCGGACGCGTCCCCGCCAGTCGGCAAACCAGCCAAAGGCTATGCCTCCGATGGCTGCGGCGACCAGCGTGCCCGACATCATGGCGCCGCTGAGGGCTGCGGAGAGATGCATCGCGCGCTGCACTTGTCCCAGCACGAGCGCATAGAGCATCACGTCCATGCTGTCGAGCATCCAGCCGAGCGAAGCGGCGAGCAGTGCATGCTTCTGATCGCGAGAGGCATCCAGCAGCCAACCATAGATCGCGTTCAAGAAAGCTCCTCTTGATTTAGAGTTCAAAGATACAGCGGCTCGCCCTGCCTGCCGTGATAACTACGATACGAGAGTGGTCCGATTTGCGCATAGCCATTGATACCGGCGGCACGTTTACGGATTGCGTCTACCTCGCTGACGGCCAGCTCCAGGTTCTGAAGGTCCGTTCTACTCCCGCTGATCCTTCGCTTGCCATCCTCGACGCTCTGGGGCGGATTGGCGCGGGGAGCGCCGTTTATGTCCGCCACGGCACGACTGTGGGAACCAATGCCATGCTGGAGCGAAAGGGGGCGCGCGTGGCATTCGTCACGACGGAGGGATTCGAGGACACGATTGCGATCGGGCGCCAGACGAGGAACCGGCTCTATGACTGGTTCACGCCTGCGCCGGTGTGTCTGGTGCCGAGAGATCTGCGCTTTGGCGTGCCCGAACGCGTCAGCGCAGAGGGAGAGATGCTTCGCGCTCCGAGCGAAGAGCAGCTGGATCACCTGGTAAACGCGGTACGCGCGCGTCGGGTAGAAGCAGTAGCCATCTCGCTGCTGTTTTCATTTGCAAGCCCTGAGACGGAGCGACGTGTGGAAGCAGCTTTGCGCTGCCTGAATCTTCCCATCTCAACCTCGCATCGCATTCTCCCGGAGTTCCGCGAATACGAGCGCGCATCGACCACGGTTGTGAATGCGTATCTCGCGCCAAAAATGCAGAACTATCTGCTGCATCTTGAGGAGCGTGTCACGATGCAGTATGGCGGCAGCCGGGTCGATGTGATGCAGTCCTCAGGCGGCATCATCCCCGCGCGTCTGGCCGCGGAGGAGCCGGTGCGTACGCTGTTGTCAGGGCCGGCGGGCGGTGTCATCGGTGCTTGCCAGGTCGCGCGCCGGGCGGGCTTCGAGCGGATCATCGGTTTCGATATGGGCGGTACTTCGACGGATGTATTTCTGGCCGAAGCCGCCAGTGCAGGCCCGCAACGGACAAGCGAGTCCGTGGTCGCAGATACGCCGGTAAGCGTTCCTATGCTGGACATTCACACCGCTGGAGCCGGGGGCGGATCGATTGCCTTCTTCGACAGTGGCGGCATGTTGCGCGTCGGACCCGAGTCCGCGGGGCTGGAGCCCGGCCCGATCTGCTTTGGCCGCGGAACGATGGCCACGGTCACCGACGCGAACCTTCTGCTGGGACGGATGGACACCGAGAGCTTTCTGGGCGGAGGCGTGCATCTGGACCGGCAGCGGACAGAACAGATCATGCGCGCGCAGAAGGGCCCGCTGGCAACAGCCGAAGAGTTCGCGACAGGCATGGTGCGCGTGGTCGACGCGCAGATGGAGAAAGCCATCCGGGTGATCTCCGTCGCGCGTGGACACGATCCACGGCGGTTCACGCTGGTGGCCTTTGGCGGCAGCGGCCCACTGCATGCATGCTCACTGGCGCGTGCTCTAGGCATACCCAGGGTGCTGGTTCCGGCTATGCCCGGCGCCCTTTCGGCGGTTGGAATTTTGCTGGCGGATGCGGTGCGGGATTATTCGCGGACGGTGATGCTGGCGGATGATGCGTGGGAGGCGGTGGAAAGCAACTTCGCTGCATTGGAGCAGCGAGGCATCGCAGAATTCAAGGCGGACGGCCTGGAGGGCATCGCGCAGCGCACGATTGATATGCGGTATCACCGGCAGGGATACGAATTGAACGTCCCTTACACCCCGCAATCGCCGGCCGGCGCCATTGAGGCCTTCCACCATCTTCATGAGCAGCGCTACGGTTTCTGCGATGTAAACAAACCAGTGGAGATTGTGAATCTGCGTCTGCGAATGGCCGCAGCCGGTGAGCGATATTCGCCGGCGCGCCGCGAGCCTGTGCCGGGCGATGGAAGCGCTGCCTGCTATGCGGAGCGGGGAGTATCTTTTGATGGAACATTCATCCCGTCACGGTTTTATCGACGGGATAAACTCGTGCCCGGAGATGTCATCCATGGCCCGGCGATGATTACCGAATACACTTCGGCCACGGTGCTGCCGCCCGACTGCCGCGCGGAGGTGGATGGCTTCGGAAACCTCATTCTTACTTCTGTCGAGGTGAGCATATGACTCCCATCACATTCGATGCGGTGGAACTTGCGGTCTTTCAGAGCGCAGTCCATTCCATTGCGGAGGAGATGGGCGCGGCTCTGCGGCGTACCGCACTCTCGCCCAACATCAAGGAGCGGCGCGACTATTCCTGCGCAGTCTTTGATGCCGAGGGCAGTGTGATCGCTATGGGCGATCACATGCCGGTACACCTCGGTTCCATGCCGATGTCTGTGCGGGCGGCGGTCGCTGCGATTCGGCTTGCGCCGGGCGATATTGCCATCCTCAATGATCCGTACGCAGGAGGCACCCATCTGCCGGATATCACAATGGTGCTGCCGGTTATCCTGCCCGGACAAGGCGAACCGGCGTTCTATGTTTCGAATCGGGCGCACCATGCCGATGTGGGCGGATCGTTTCCAGGATCGATGGGGCCGGCGAACGAAATCTTTCAGGAAGGCATTCGAATCCCTCCTGTAAGAATTGTGCGCGGAGGAAAGATCGACCGCGAGATACTGGACCTGATTCTGCTCAACGTGCGTACTCCAAAGGAACGCGAAGGCGATCTTGAGTCGCAGATCGGAGCATGCCGTGTCGGCGAGCAACGCATATTGCAACTGGTAGAAAAATACGGGATCAGCAAGCTACAGGCGTTGATCGAACAATTGCTTGATTATTCTGAGCGGCTGGTGCGCGCAGAACTGCGCCGGATACCGGCCGGCGACTTCAGCGCGGAAGATTGGATGGACGACGATGGTGTGACGGACGCTCCGCGCAGAATCTCAGTGCAGCTGCGGTTCCGCCCGGACGCAGCGTCCATCCACGTAGATTTTTCAGGCTCTTCGGCCCAGGTTGCAGGCAGCGTGAACGCAGTCCGGGCGATTACGCTTTCCGCGTGCTTCTATATGCTGCGTTGCCTGTTGGCTGACGATGCTCCAGCAACCGCCGGCATTCTGCGGCCGCTTACGCTGGAGACTCCACCGGGAAGCATCGTTGATGCGCTTCCGCCAGCACCGGTCGCAGGAGGCAATGTGGAAACCTCGCAGCGAATTGTGGACGTCCTGCTCCGGGCGCTTGCCAAAGCGGTTCCTGCGCGGGTGCCGGCGGCGAGCGCAGGAACGATGAGCAATTTGACGATTGGAGGGATCGACCCGCGCACCGGCGAACCCTTCACCTACTACGAGACGACGGCAGGTGGCATGGGCGCGCGTCCTGGATCGGATGGCATCTCCGGCGTACAGACCCATATGACCAATTCGCTGAACACTCCGATTGAGGCTCTGGAATATGCCTACCCATTCCGCGTGCGACGTTATGCATATCGTTACGGATCAGGCGGCGCCGGGCAATTTCGGGGCGGCGACGGCCTGATTCGCGAGGTGGAGATGCTGGCCGATGCGCAGGTGACTCTGTTGGCGGAGCGCAGAAAATTCCGCCCTTATGGGTTGCAGGGCGGAGACGAAGGCGCACCCGGCTCTGCATCGATCGTCACGCCTGGCGCCGCGGATGAAACAAAGCTTCCCGGAAAATGCAGCCGGAGTTTCTCGAAGGGCGATATACTCCGCATCGAAACTCCGGGTGGTGGTGGCTGGGGCAAACGTTAAGACAGGGCTGCGTGGGATCGCCACGCACAATGGCGGACAGGAAGTGATTCGGCCAGTCCCCTTTCCGTTTCCTCATGAAAACACATGAGGCAACCGCGTAATATCGATTTCATGAGACCGACACCTGGTGATAGAGACGATATTTTTGGTTGTCAATCGCCGGGAATGAACGAAACGTAACCGTTTCTGTTCCTGATCTCACCGTCCACTCGCTTGAGCCTGCCTTGCTCTGTTGCGCAGCCAGGAGTTGAGCGCGCGTGAACTCGCTTTTCAGCGAATCTACGGCAAAGAGTGTAAGGGGGCCTGCCAGCAGCGCCTGGATTTGCGGATGCTGGGGATCGATTGCCTCAAGGCGGAGCGGCATATCGATGTGGTACTCCATGCGGTCTCCATCCTTCCATTCCCGGCGAATGGGCACAAAGGTTCCGGGGCGGAGATCGGAGGGAAAGGCGCGGCCATTGACCGCGACGGTGGTGCCGTCTCCGGCCCAGGCAGGGACGCGAAGATAAACGGCAAAGGTTTCAGGGCGGCTGGTGCGAATGCGCAGGTTGACCTCAGGTGAATATGGGTATTGCGTGCGCTGTTCTATGGCGACACGCGTGCCATTGCGCAGCCATGTGAGGCGCGATGGGACGAAGAGATTCACAAAGACGGCATGAGGGGAATGGAAGTAGGAGCTGATTCCGTAGTCGGCGGTAATTTGCGGGAACGTACCGGAGCAGCAGGGCCACTTTTCCGGATAATAGGACTTCAAGCCGGAGTTGTTGTAATCGGAATAGTAGAAGCTGTGGCCATCGGGCTGAATTGGTTTGGCGCCGAGAATGGTGTTGTACAGCACGTTTTCCATGCTGTCGCCGTAACGGCTGTCGGCGGTGACGCGGATGAGGTAGCGGGCAATTTTGAAGTGGCCGTATGCTCCGCAGGGAGTCTCGAAGCTGGCATGGGTCTGGGTGAGGCTGGCGCCCATATCTCCGCTGCCGGGAGCGCGAAAGGCTTCGTTCGGACCCCAACCGCCTGTGGCGAAGGACTGGGTATCGATGACGAAAGCGAAGCCGTTGCGGGCAGCGCGGAGGTGTTTTTCGCTGCCCAGAACCAGATACGCCTGGGATGCGGAGCTGAGCGCGTTGACGTGGCTGTATGCGTGAAGCCCGGCAAGAATGTTATGGCCTTCGGAGAGAGGATTGAAGTAGGCATCGTCCTGGAGGAAGCGACGGGCCAGGGTAAGATAGCGTGCATCTGCGCTGCACTGATATGCGAGGAACAGGTTTTCGGGCAGAGTGTAGCTCTCGTCCCAGGTGTAAGCGATGTTGGGGTGCGGACGAGCCCGCATTTCCTCGCGGGTAAGAGCCTTAGGTGGCAGCCAGGGCAGCACGGCATCGGTGGCGTGGGAAAGCACGGCCAGGGCTTGCGGATCGCGGGCGAAGCGATGCGCGTCGATGAGGCCGCAATTGATCTTGTCGAAGGTGTAAGCGGGAAGCGGATAGCCATCGTAAAATTTCGTGGTTACGGTTGCCCCGTAGCCGTCGACCAGGCGCCGGATCTTGTTCCGCGTGGGCTCGTCACCAGTGGCAGCGTAGGCGCGAGCGAGAGAAGAGAGGTATTGCCCGAAGGAGTGTCCCGGAATATAACCGGTCATATTCTGGGGAGGGTCGAAGTCCTTCGACCAACTGTACCAACCACCCATCTCCTCGCCGGGCGCGGGCAGGCCAGCCTTTTGGCGGAAGGGCTGGAGGAGAGAGTCATCGCTGAGAGCGAGAAAGAAGGCGTGGTTGGCGTGGAACTGATCGAGCATCGGGCCTTCCAGCAACTGCACATCACCGTAACTGAACTGGGAAAGCTTTGTGATGCCGGGTCCTGGGAAAGCTGCGGCCAGAGAGCTGCGTGGGACAAGAGCAGCGCCGGTGGCAGTCAGCGCGCCCTTGAGAAATGTTCTGCGAGAGGCCCGGTTCATGGCGGATTCCTTATGGTGACGTTCCAGTCTCCGTCTTCGCTCAACGCAAATCCATTTGCAAGACCTCGATGGAATACGCGGGCACTTCGTGGTCAAGGCGGCTGCTCACATTGCGGAGGGGAATTTCCCTGGGCACAATGTTGGTGGGCTGCTCGATCGTGTTTGTCGCCTGCGTGTTGAGTGCGTGGAGAATGGTGATTTTACCTTCCGGGGCTAAGGTGGCTCCGAGAATGTGAATCGTCAACGGCTGCGGATCGGATGAGGCGTTCACCAGCTTCAGGTACAGCCGCTTTCCGGCCGTGTCCTCTGTAATGGAATAAAAGAATCTCGGACCGGCGCCATCGAGCGAGGACGTCAGGGTCTCGTTGCCGAGATGTGTGGAGAACATCACCTGCGCGTAGTAGCTCGGCGACGCGTAGCTGTGGAGCGCGTCGTAACCGATCAGGTCGGTATCCCACTGCATGGCTCCGGCTGCGCGGCTGACGTTGACCAGCAGCGGAGCGTATGAGGCCATCACAATGATGTCGCTGTTGCGTTCGAGCCCGGTCATCCAGGCCGCATCGCCTAATGCTGCGCCGAAGTTCGGCGTAGGGGTGCCTTCGCGCGTCGCCCATTCGCCGACGAAAATCTTTGGCCCATTCCGGTCTGTCTTGTCGTAATGCGACGCGTTTTGGAAGGATTCCCTGGCGGTCATGTAGAAGTGCTCGTCGAGCACGTCGGGCCGGATGCCGTTGACCGGTGCAGTGGCAATCAGTTGCAGATCGGGATACTTCGCCTTGATGGCTTTGTAGAATTGCGCGTAACGCGCGCTGTAGCTGCCCGATGTGTCAAACCAGTCTTCGTTGCCGATCTCCACATAATTGATATGGAAGGGCTGCGGGTGCCCATCGGCGGCGCGCTGCGCTCCCCATTTTGTATTGACACTACCGGTCGCATATTCGATTTCGTCGAGCGCGCTTTGGACGTATGGCTGGAGGTCGGGGCCAGGATTCACATGCTCATGCTCCAGCGAGTATCCGGCATAGACGGCGAGCACGGGCTGCATATGAAGATCCTGGCACCACTCGAAGAACTCCAGCAGCCCAAGGCCGTCAGAAGACCAATAGCGCCAGGGGCTGGGGTGGCCGGGCCGATCCACCAGCGGGCCGATGGTCTTTTTCCAGTCATACCAGTCGGAGATGTGGTCGCCTTCGAGGAAATTGCCACCGGGAAAGCGCAGAAATGCCGGATGCATGGCAGCGAGTTTCTCCATCAGGTCGATGCGGTTGCCATTGGCCCGATCGTGATAGGTTGGCGGAAACAGAGAAACCAGGTTAAGCCAGAGCGTTCCCGGATGCGCAACCGTGAGCACCAGGTGGTTGGACTTGGAGGGCTCGATCATGCCGGTTTTCAGCGCGAATTTGTATTGCTTCCAGTCCGTTCCGATCCCGGAGACAACGGCCGAGGCGAGGACCTGTCCGCTCTGATTTGCCACTAAACTGACCGTCACCGGGCCGGTTTCCTGCGAGTCTTCCCTGGCATAGAAGGAGCCCGCATAGGTGGTGTCAGGATGCAGACCCATGCCCCAATAGCCATCGTTCAGCAGCCCGGCAGGACTGGCTGCACTGGCGCTGCTCACATCCAGGCGGAGGCTCTGCGGCAGTGCGTGGCTGGGGCCGGAGGTCTTATCGATGCTCATCTTTGCCTCAGAATTGCCAGTCTGCACGAGAATCCAGCTCGGAACACCTGACCAGTCGGAGCGGAACGTGCTGTTACGCACCATCTCGGCATAGAGTCCGCCGTCATAGGAGTGGTTAATTTCTTCCGTCATCAGGCCGTAGAGCGTGGGGCTCACTTTGGAAGCGGGCTGGCCGGCCTGGATGGTGAGGACCGCGGAGCCGCTTTGCGCCTGACCCAATGCGGAAGCGGCAAAGCAGACGGCCAGAGCGACCGGAAGAGCAGATGCTTTGATTCTCATGGACGACCTTTCTTGCACAACTCGGAAGAAGTCTTCGAGAAAACGTATACCATAATCGTTTACGGTTGTCTCTTTCCTGCAGTCACCAACTCAGTACTCATTCAACTCCTGCCCAGGAGACGCGCAGGAGGGCTACGCTCTCGCGTGGAAGATCGAGCTGCACCTGCAACCGGCCGTGTTCCACCGTAAGCCATGCCGGAGAGCCTTCCTGCTGCAGTTGCCCGGCGGCTTTCAGCTTCGCAACCTGTTCGGCGTCCGGCTGTTGCGGCGATCCCATCTGCTTCCACACGGTGAACGCGTTGCTGTGGTTCTCGTCGATGCGATACTGCTGCAGCAGAGCGCGGTGCACGGTGCCGGGAATTCCGCGGATTGAAAGTTGGACTTCGGCGCCGGGCCCGGCGACCGCATTGTCCTGATAGTTCCACAGCATCACCGCAGCCAGGCGGGAGGCGCGAGTCGCCAGCGCGTCGATCTCCGGACCCTGCCGCGCACCTGCAGTCAGAATCGTGTCGAGCGGAACTGCGTTGCTGCTGGCCGCGGCGACGCGCTCGCCCCCAAGCAAGCCGGCCATGCGGAAGAAATTCAGTTCCGGCTTGTCGATCCCGTGAGTCGCGAGCGCACGCTGGCCCGCGAAATACGGCTGCCCCTCAAACTCGAATGCCCAGGTCAGGAATCCGATGAGATGGATTTGATTGCGATGGGCCAGATCGAGCAGTGCCTTCATGGCCGCGGCGGTGTAGGCGGGATAGAGCGTTCCATTGCGATAGGCATCCTCCGGATGCTGCTGCGGTGAGCAGGCCCCGCATCCCTCCGGATCCGCCTCGCTGAGGATGACCGGCAAATCCCGGAACTTTGAAGATGCGCGAATGATGGCGAAGCCAGCCGCTGCATTTTCCAGCTCCTGATTTATCCCCATTTGTACGTGTCCGTTCACAAAATGCGGACTGCCCTTGGCGTGGAAGGATATGAAATCGAGCGGGACTGGCTTGCCGGTGGCGCCGCTGGGATGGTTGGCGCAGTGCTCGAGAAAAGCTTTGAGGAAATCTGCACTTTTGCTGCCCGGCATGGGGCCGGTGGTTGCCGGGCCTCCCACGCGCGCGTTCGGAATCGCCGCACGCACTCCGGCTACCGCATAGTCATAGAGCTGGTTGTACTGTTGCTCGGTTCCGTGCCAGTAAAAGATGTCCGGTTCGTTCCAAACCTCCCAATACCAGGTTGAGACTTCCGCGGTTCCGTAGCGCTGTGCCATGTGCGCCGCTAACTGACGCACCAGCTCCCGCCAAGTTCCGTAATTTTTGGGAGGAAACGTCCATCCCTCCGCTACCCCGGGCTTTGCGGGCCACGGTATGTGATACGGATCGGGGTGGCTCGAAAGCGCCTTCGGCATAAAGCCGAGTTCCACCATGGGTCGCACACCGGCCGCGACCCAGGCGTCGAAGATGCTGTCGAGAATCGTCCAGTTATAAACGGGCCTGCCATGAGCATCTTCGCTGTAGACATTGCTGGAGCTCCACTTCAACTCCGGCTTGCCGTTTCCACTGGTGAGCAGAAAATGCGCACGCACATAGACCGGAACTGGCGTGAGGTCGTGGAGCTGATGCAGCAGCGCCTGGCCATCCTTCGTGGTTGTGTAGTCCGACTCGTCGTAGCCGAACCAGCGGTAGACCGGCGAAAATACTCCCAGATCCTGCTGCAGATCCACTTGCACGTCCACCGTAGACTGACCAAAGCCAGTGCAAAGCGCGACGAGGCAACATGCCGCTATGAGCGTCCTGCGTAGCATCCACTTTTTCCTTCGGCTTCAGCATTGCGGGCGGCAGCGACGTCCGCTGCCGCTATTTTCGTGGAGTGGGCCCTCACTGAGGCAGCATGACTTGTCCTTTCACGCTGAAGTGCCCAGTTACGCCGGGAGCGCCGGTATCCGGTTGTCCGCCGCCGATGGTGATCGTGTATGGGCCCCCGGCAATGATCGGATCTCCGTCCTCGGTCACCATGCTCAGGTCACGTCCCTTGAGTTCAAATTGGACTTTGCGGCTCTCTCCGGGCTCCAGATGCACGCGCTGAAAACCGCGCAGGGCCAGCAGCGGCGCCCCAGGCACATCGGGGAACTTCAGGTACAGTTGCACGACTTCATCGCCGGCGCGGCTTCCTGTATTGGTCACGGTGGCTTCTGCTGTTACCGGATCGCCTGCCGCCACGTCTGTTTGCGGTATGGTTAGACCGCTGTAACTGAAGGTCGTATAACTCAGCCCATAACCGAAGGGATAGAGCGGCTTCCCTTCAAAGTATCGATACGTCCTGCCTTTCATCGAATAATCCTGGAAGTTAGGCAGCTGGTTAACATCCTTGTAGAACGTCACCGGCAATCTTCCCCCGGGATTATTCTTTCCGCTGAGCGTGTCCGCGATTGCGGCACCGCCTTCCTCGCCCGAGTACCAGGCTTCGAGGATTGCGTTGGCATGTGTGCTGGTCCAGTTGACGGCCAAGGCACTGCCATTCATCAGCACGACCACCAGCGGTTTGCCGGTGGCGGCCACGGCTTGCAGCAGCGCCTCCTCCGGCTCAGGCAGGTTGATGCTGGTGCGGTCGCCACCGAGAAAGCCGGGTACATTGACTGTCATCTCTTCGCCTTCCAACTGACTGGTAATCCCCACGGCGGCGATCACCACATCCGCATTTCTGGCAGCGGCGACTGCCTCCGGAGAAGGCGCGAGGTTCACCTTTGCCCATAGCAATTGCGCCCGAGGGTTGCCCCCGTTCATCACGGTATAGGTTACTTTCAGCGCGACCTTCTGGCCTTTTTCCAGATGCACCTGACCCAGTTTGGCCTGCGCACCATCGGTCCTGAACTCCTGAGCCACCTGTTTGTCTCCAAGTGTCACGCGCGCAAACCCGTCTGCGAGAATGCCGAGCAGGTAGTCTCCTGTTTCCGGCGGCGTTAGAAATCCCGACCATTGCACCGTGAGCCCATGTTTGCCCTGTACCTCAGCCGGCAAATTGCTCTCTGATAGATCGAGACCCGACTCCACGCGGGTAACTACTGGCTTGGGCATGGCTTCCGGGCTCAACGCCAGCCCTGCTCCGACGGTATACTGTGCCTCCAATCCCGGTTTGCCGTCCGGAGTGGTGAGCAAATCGTTGGGCACCGGCGTGCCATCGTTCCGCAGGAACTGCGTTCCAGGCACAAATGTGATTTTGGCATCGGGGAATGCCGCTCTCATCCCCTCAAGCACGCTGACCGTGTGCGTTGGGATGCCGTTGTAGTTTCCCAGCAGGACAGCGGTCTGGTCGGCGAGCGGCCCTACCACCGCGATTCTTTTCACCGACGACTTCAGCGGGAGCACGCCATCGTTCTTGAGCAGCACCATGGACTCGTTTGCCAACTTCAGCGCCAGCGCCCGATGCTCGGGGCTGTTCAGTTGGCTGTCGTCAATGTTCGCGTAGGGGTCCATGCCCGGAGGATCGAACATCCCCAGCTTCATGCGCGCGGTGAACAGCCGCACCAGCGCTGTGTCCATTGCGTTTTCGCTCAGGTAGCCTTGCTGCACCGCGTCTATGAACGGCTTGTAGTCGTGATCGTCGGTCACCTTCGAGAAAAAGTCGGCGCACTCGTTATCCATGCCCCTCTCGAGCGAAATCGCTGACGATTGGGCCTGGGTCGGCCGGTAGTGGTGCCCGTTGAAGATGTCGCGCACGGCATCGCAGTCAGAGACTACGTAGCCCTGGAATCCCCAGGCCCCCCGCAACTCTTTCTGCAGCAGGAACTGGTTCGCGCATGCCGGCTCGCCGTTGATGGCGTTGTACGCACACATTACCGAGCCTGCCTTGCCTTCGGTGATCGCGGCGCGAAAGGCAGGCAGATATGTATCCACCATGTCATGCTTGCTCACGTCCACATCGGCAAAGTGCCGCGTGGGCTCCGGTCCGCTGTGCACGTCGAAGTGTTTGGGCGTGGAAATTACCCGATAATACTTCGGATTGTCGCCCTGCATTCCGGTCACAAACGCTACCGCCATGTGAGCTGTGAGGAAGGGGTCTTCGCCATAGGTCTCCTGGCCGCGCCCCCATCGCGGGTCACGAAAGATGTTGATGTTGGGAGCCCAGAAATCCAGGCCATGAAAAATCGTCGAGCCCCCGGCGCGTACGGCCTGGGAGTGCACGACGCGGGCCTCAATGCTGATGTCGGTTGCCATGGCGTGAATTCCCGGCACATCAAAGGTCGCGCCCAGGCCAATGGGCTCCGGAAATTCGGTGGTACCGTTCACTGCCACTCCATGCAGCGCTTCGCTCCACCAGTCGTATGCCGGCACGTGCAGGCGCGGGATGGCCCGGGCCTGGTTTACCAACTGCGAGGCCTTCTCTTCGAGCGTCATGCGATGGACCAGATCTTCTGCCCGCTGCCTGGGCGACAGGTTGGGATTCATATACGGCAGAGCCGAAACATCCTGCGCCGCGGCTCGATATGTGGAGACTCCGCCTGCCAACATGCTGAAGCAGACAGCAACGCCTGCCAGTACCCGCCATCCAAATCGTGTCATCTCAATTCTCCAAGTTGCTCCATGAATCCGTCGTTGACGGTTTCGCAGAGCGTCCAAACCCGATGCTCTGCGATTCCAGTTGTCCAGCTTACACCGGAAAACGTTACCGAGGCTTCACCAAGACGACTTCTTTTGCTGGACTAATTCGAATTACTTACGATCGGTAGCGAGTGCAGAGATACTTAAAGCGCGGCGCGGGCATGTGCAGCTATGATGCAAACGTATTCTGAACCGGCGTGAAAATGAATTACAGACTGAGAAATGCCGTGGGCGAGGCCACAGGCACGAATTTCCAATCGGGACGGTTGCGTCTGTGGATTGTTACCGCCCTGGTTTGTCTCCTATCCGGCTGGACGGCGCACAGCGGGCCGACTTTCGCGCAGTCAGGGGCTGCTCCGGATCAACATGCTAGCGCCACGGCTGATCAGGGCGCGGGCTATGCTGGATCAGCCTATCCGAAGCTGGTGGATATTACGGCGTCTACCGGGATTCGATTCGAGCATCATTCGAGCCCTGAGCAGAAGTTCATCGTGGAGTCGATGAGCGGAGGCGTGGCCCTGATCGATTACGACCGTGACGGCTGGCCCGACATTTATTTCACGAACGCGCAAACCGTGGAGATGGCGCGCAAAGGCATCAAGACGCGAGGCGCCCTCTACCATAACAATCACGACGGGACATTTACGGACGTAACGGACAAGGCCGGGGTTGGATATCCCTGCTGGGCTATGGGAGCGTCCGTGGGCGACTACAACAACGACGGCTGGCCCGACCTGCTGGTGACGTGCCTTCACGGGGTGGTGTTGTATCGCAACAACGGCAACGGCACCTTTACCGATGTGACCCAAAGCGCTGGACTCAGCGGCGATTCGATGTGGGCAACGGGAGGGACATTCGGAGATTATGACGGCGATGGCTGGGACGATTTGTTCATCTCGCATTATGTCGACATCGATCTGAACAACCTGGCGGCCTTCGGTTCGAGCGCGACATGCAAATACATGGGCATCGAGGTGCAATGCGGTCCGCGCGGCCTGAAGGGTTCGCCCGATACTCTGTACCACAACAACCGGAACGGAACGTTCACGGACGTTTCGAAACGAGCCGGGGTCGGCGATCCAGAACATCGATACGGTCTGACGGCGATGTGGTCCGACTTTAACAACGACGGCAAGCTGGATCTGCTGGTCACCAACGACGGCCAGCCGAATTACCTCTATCAAGGCGATGGCCACGGCACATTCGTGGAGGTTGGCTTTTCTTCCGGTGTGGCTCTTAACGCCAACGGTGCGGCTCAGGCCAATATGGGGATTGCTCTGGGCGATTATCTGCATACCGGGCGCATGTCGATCTTCATCTCGCATTTTGACAATGAATATGCCGCGCTGTATCGCAATGACGGCGGCATGAACTTTACCGATGTTTCGGCTATGGCGGGTATTGCAGCGGGAACCAGCGGCTATGTGGGCTGGGGCGATGCCTTTGTCGATTTCTCCAACGATGGATGGCAGGACATCTTTCTGGTGAACGGGCATGTGTACCCGCAGGTGGATACCGCCGCTCTGGGGACCTCCTATCGCGAGCCGAAGCTGTTGTTCCTGAACCAGCGCAACGGGAGCTTCAAGAACATCAGCAAGTCAGTTGGCGCAGCTATCCAGATTCCTCAGGTGAGCCGGGGAATGGCAATCGGCGATCTCTTCAACGACGGCAAAATGGAGGCCGTGGTCGAAAATCTTGATGGGAGCCCGATGATTCTGCGTCCGGAGGGAGCGCCGCACAACCACTGGATCAGCTTTCAACTGGAAGGGGTAACGTGCAATCGTCTGGCTTTGAATGCACGGGTGCGAGCGACGGCTGGACGCCTGGTGCAACTCGGAGAAGTCGACAGCGGCGGCAGCTACTTATCACAGAATGACCTGCGGATTCACTTTGGACTGGGTGAGCATGCATCCCTGGACAGCGCGAAGATCTTTTGGCCTGACGGCAAAGTGGAGATATTGACGCATCTGGCGGCGGACCGCTTCTATACCGTACGGGAGGGAGCTGGAGTGATCGCGTGGAGAGCGGCAACCAATTCCTTTCGAAGCGAGGTCCCATGAGAGCTGCGTAAAGGGCGTGGTTTCAGTTTCCGGGCGTGGCCGGAGACAGTAAGCGGTATCCAAGAGCGTAACTCGCTTTCGCCATGTATTCTCCTTGACAAGGCTTCCAAGGCGAGAGTAATTGTTTTCTCGTACGAATTACGCAAAGATCTATGGTTCGCATTAAAAGGTCTTAAGTGGCACGGTTTAGTTTGAACGGTAAACGTTTGCTCAGGAGGCGGTATGAATCAACTCTCAGAAATATTGTTTTCTGTTGGGCAGAGACGCCCAGCAGGTAGGCCACCGCGCAGAGCGATGGCGATGTGGCTGGCGATTGTCGCCATGCTGCTGATGCTGACGCCCGTGTTACGGGCTCAGGAAGCGACCCTCAACGGTACCGTGACCGACCCGTCGGGGGCAGTCGTCCCCAACGCCCAAATTACTTTAACGAACACGGCAACCCACCGGGAGCTACAGGCGGCGTCGAACTCGGACGGAGCTTATCGCTTTGCGAGCGTGGGCATTGGCGACTACACGTTGACTGCTGTGGCAAACGGCTTCCAGAAATTCGTTAAAACCGGCATTACCGTGACCGTCGCCCAGACTCTGGCAGAAGACATATCGCTGAAAGTCGGCACGCAGGCGCAAACAGTCTCAGTGCGGGCGAATGCATTGCAGGTCCAGTCGGAGACGAGCGAAGTCAGTACGCTGATCAGCGGCCAGCAGGTTTCCAAACTGGCCACCAACGGCCGCAATATCGTGCAGCTTGCAGCCCTGGGTCTTGGAGTATCCAACAACTTGCCGTCTTTTGGCGGCATCGACGCGCTTACGTCCGCCAACGGTATCAGTTTCAATGGGACCCGCACGACTCACAATGTCTACTTGCTGGATGGCGCTGAACAGAATGACCGCGGATGCGGCGGCTGCTTCATGAACCTGCCCTCGCAGGCTGCAATTGCGGAATTCCGGACTCTGGACAGCAACTATACCCCGGATTACGGCATTGGCTCCGGCGGGACGATCATCATGGTGCTCAAGTCGGGCACGAGCAGATACCACGGGGAACTTTACGAGTTCAATCGCAATACGGCCTACAACGCCAACGACTACTTCACCAAGCGTGCCGATCAGGCGCGCCCCACCTTCCAACTCAATGAACCCGGCGGCAATATCGGCGGGCCACTGTTTATTCCTCATGTCTACAACACCAACCGCAACAGGACTTTCTTCTTCTGGAATGAAGAGTGGCGGCGGTTGATTCAGGGAAGCTCACCCTCCGTCCAGAATACGATCATGGCCGACAATTTTCCGGTAGCGGGACAGCCGTTGGCGTACACCGTTCCAGCCGGCGGCGCCGTTCCCATCGTTCCCGTCACCAGCGATCCGGCCAAGCTGGCGATCTACTCGGCTGATGGCCTGACCGCCGGGCAACCCTTCCCGAACAATACGATTCCCGCCAATCTGATGGACCCGAACGCAGTTCTCGAAGTGAACGCAGGCACCTTTCCAAAGCCGAATTCGGGCACGAGCCAATACATCTCGTCCATTCCCGCTCCGGAAAATATCCGCGAGGACGCGGTTCGTATCGACCACACCATCAACAGCAAGTACCAGTTGATGGGTCACTATCTCCATGACGCAATGGCCAAGACGTTTTTCCCGCCGCTGTGGGGCGACAGTACCTACCCGACGGTGGGCACGGCCATGACGAATCCGTCGTATACGGCGGTGATCAAGCTGACGCAAACCTATACACCGAATCTGCTCAACGAAACCGCCTTCAATTACAGCGGCAACAAGATTACCCTTACCCCCATCAATGGTCCGGGCGGCTCGTTTGTGCAACCCAGTGGATGGTCAGCGACCAGCTTCTTCCCGCTCGCTAATAACGAATTGAGCCGCCTGCCGGAGATTCAGCTTCAGGGCACACCGCTGAACGTCACCTGGAGCCCAAGCTATTTTCCATGGAAGAACGGCTATGAAGGTTTTGAGTACCGGGACGACCTGTCATGGATCAAGGGAAGGCACCAGTTCAAGTTTGGCTTCAGCTGGCTGCACGATTACAAGAACCAGCAACTACAGGCAAATACCCAGGGGACAGCAGTTTTCGGCTCGAGTGCGTTTTCCGGCGACTCCTACGTCAATTTCCTGCTCGGCGACGCTTCCAGCTTTACCCAACTGCAATACCTGGCGGGTAAGCACTGGGTCAACAACAACTACGGCTTTTATGGAAACGACAACTGGCACATTACCCCACAGTTGACTCTCAACCTGGGACTTCGGTTCGACGGGCTGCCGCATGCCTTTGAGCGATATGACCAGTTTGCGAATTTTGTAGCGGGCGATTATGACACATCGCTGGGCTATCCTATGAACCCGGACGGCACTCTGAATCCAGCGTATCTCACAACCTTCAGCGGCACGGGTAGCCAGCTGTTTTATCTGAACGGGATCAGGGAAGCCGGTGTGAATGGCTTTCCTCGCGGAGTAGTTAAAAACACATATGACACCTGGCAGCCTCGAATTGGCTTTGCCTACAACGTTTTCCCGAGCGGAAAGACTGTTTTCCGGGGCGGCTTTGGTATGTTCTTTGAGCGCGTTCAGGGCAATGATGTATACAACGCAGCCCTGAATCCACCGTTTGCATATCAGCCTTCCGCCACGAACGTGTACTTTTCCAACCCCAATACCAGCGCCCTGACCGGCCAGACTACAACTCAGACCTTCCCTTCCGTCCTGACGAACATCAAGTACAACTATCCGCCTCCCGGAACAGCAAATTACAGTCTGGGAATTCAACAGGAACTTGCCCCGTCCGTGGTCTTCCAGTTCCAGTATGTCGGCTCTGACGGGTGGGACCAAAACGATGACCGGGCGATCAATACTCTGCCTTTGACCGATCCCACCAATACGGCGAACCCTTACGATGACCGGCAGGGTGTGGCCAACGGCTCGCTGAACGCCAACCTTTATCGAATCTTTCCGGGATTCAGCGGTATCGAGCAGGAGGAGAACGAAACGAATTTCAACTACAACTCGCTGCAGGCAGGCGTACGCATGGAGAACAAGCATGGGCTAACTACAACCGTGGCCTATACCTGGTCCCATAATATTTCCGAAGTGTCCAATGATCTCAACGGGCTCTCGAACCCGTTTAACGCGAGGTATGACCGTGGGTCGGACACCGGGTTTGACCGCCGTCACATCTTAAATGTGAGCTACATCTATGCGCTGCCCTTCTTCGGGAGAAGCTCGAACTTCGCGGAGCGCGCGGCGCTGGGAGGTTGGGAAATCTCCGGGATAACGACTGCGGAAAGCGGACTGCCACTCTACATCACCTACAGCGGGGCAGATGTTCTTGGTCTGGGCGGCGGCACCACCAACCGTCCAAATCTCGTATCGCCGGTGACCTACCCCAAGAAAGTCGGCGCCTGGTTCAGCACAAGCTCGTATGCGGACCCAATCGCTCCATGGAATGGTGGACCCAACAACGGCTTTGGCGACGCTGGAAAAGACTCGGTCGTGGGGCCGGGACTTTTCAATTGGAATCTGTCGCTGTTCAAGACAATTCCGCTCACCTCTCACGAAGGGCCGAGGATCGAACTGCGCCTCGAGACCTTTAATACGTTCAACCACACCAGTTTCCAGGGCGTCGACCAAAACTCGCATGACGGAAACTTCGGCCAGGTTACCAGTGATTACAGTCCGCGCATCTTGCAGCTTGGCGGGATGTTTCAATTCTGAACTGTACCCGCCTCTCCTGGGCGCGGCAGAGTCTAAGGCGGTTCTCCAGTTTCTGTGGAGTTGCCCGCGACGTGCAGGGTGGCTTTTTCTTAAGGAAAAAGCCACTCCAGGGCGTTGCGTTCCCTCTACACCAACTGGAGAACCGCTATAGCTGCCGCGCCTTCCTTTTTGCGCTGAGGAAATATTGCGTGCAGCCTCTGCGTCAGGCGAGAATGACCATGGAGTTGCGCTTGAAACCGGTT